>Ga0209829_10003795_pt1 | contig 10887 bp, 11 predicted proteins | sample C_140205_EF_Meta_FD_187311 | JGI IMG/M metagenome (GOLD analysis project Ga0209829, IMG submission 187311) | Freshwater microbial communities from Lake Croche, Canada to study carbon cycling - C_140205_EF_MetaG (SPAdes) (version 2) | ecosystem: Environmental > Aquatic > Freshwater > Lake... | reverse complement strand
GAAGAACCACTTGGCTTCCCCAAGATGCTCGTGTAATTTGATTTCCTTGATCAGCCAGCGTGGCGGAATTGGCAGACGCGCCGGACTCAAAATCCGGTATCCTCTAAAGATGTGTCGGTTCGAACCCGACCGCTGGTATCACTTTTCTCTTCTGTTTCTCAAAAGAGAAAAAACTCGTAGATAACCATAAATAAGGGCTCTATGGGATTCCTTCTCTGAGCAACCTTGTTACTTTATTGTCTTTTTTTATGACGCAGGAATTTCGTTGTGATCCGATATTTTCCCTTGCGGAATGGGCGATAGCTGGGCGATAGATGCCCAATGAAGGAGCCCCAAGGCAACCCGGCGCCCACCCGAGGCGTGAACGTGACCCAGACCACAAAGGGAGGGGCGAATGCCTATGTCCTCAACGTTTCCGCCACCCGTTCCCACACAGGGAAGAGAATCCGTAAATACTTTCCCACGGAGTGGGAAGCACTCAAGGAGCGAGCTAAGATGCTCAAAAAAGCTGATTCACACGGTAAGACGGCAACGACGCTCCCCATGCACGTCTTCACTGATGCTTCAACAGCTCGAAAGCTCCTTGAGGAAGCGGGCTCTAATGTCTCCCTGACGGATGCTGTCCGCTCTTTCCTTAAGATCACCAAGGAGAGAACGGATTCAACCACGATGGGAAAGGCCCTTGAGGCGTGGAAAGAAGCTCCCAAGGCCGGAGGACAAGAAAAACGCCCCGATACGCAGGCCGAGATCAATACCATTGCAAAGCAGTTGGCGGCAGCGTTCGGAGCAAAGATCGTTGCCGAGGTCACCGCCGAGAAGCTGGCCTCCTTCCTTGAAACACTAGGGAGGGCAGATGAAGTGGGCGCCCTATCCCCTCGGGCTTTTAATAAGCGAGTGAGGCTTGTTTCGGCATTCTTTGCATACTGCTACCGTCACGGATGGTCAGACGGGAGCATTATTCCTAGACTCAAGGCCCGTCGTAAAAGGGTAGTTGAAAAGGAAAGCAAGCAACCCGGCATACTCACAGCCGCTCAGTTTGCCGTCCTCCTTGAAAAGGCTGCGTTAGTGGATGAGTCGTTGGTTGATTATCTCGCTGTGTGTGGTCTCGCTGGCGTTCGACCCGAAGAGGCGGCGCGGCTTACATTTGACCAGTTCAAAACAAAAGAAGTAGCAGATGGGGTTGTCATCATACCCGACGGCAAAGCAAAGACTCGAAAGGGTAGGGATGTTCCGATCAGGCCGGCGTTGAAACTCTGGCTTTCCCGTAAGGGGGGATTTTATGAGCGGGCGAAGCAGAACTCAGATGAACCGCTTGTCCGCTTCCAAGGGCAAGCCCTCGACAAAAGACTCGCACGCGTCCGCTATTTGGCGGGGTGGCGGGTGAAAATTCGAGGCAAGGATTATCCCTTTAAGCCTGAGAATCCTCCTTTTCCTCCCGACTCCCTCCGCCACACGTTCGCTTCAGCCTTCCTTGCCGAGGGTGGGGATACTGCCGCTTTGGTGTGGTCCTTTGGACACGCTGGATCCTTGGATACCCTCCGACGGCATTACGTTCACCGCTACACGAAGCCCGATGCGGTGGCATGGTTCTCCGTCGTCCCTAAGGGTGCCTCCTTGCCCTCCACGCTTCGACTAGTGCAGGGTGGTAAGTGTTCCGAGAAAACTCGGAAGGAGGGGAAGCTGCTCGCACGAAGATGAACCGCTTTATCAATAGTCTTTGATCGTTTTTGGAAGAAAATCGGTTGACTCGAGCACATTTCGGTTGCATAAGAACATTTGAAGTTACGACACGCCCCTCCTCGGGGCGCGGCCTAAGACCCGCAAAAGCGGGAGGAATAGGGAACTAGGACAGATCGCCACTGTTTCGGCGGACTCCAACCCTATTACTACCATGTTTGATAATTACAATTCGCTCCTGCGTGCGGATTTAAAGCCGCTTAGCGTAGCAGAGGCAGGAACATTGCTCGGTCGATCGGCTCAGACAATCCGCCGGTTCATCAAGTCGCAGAAGATACGCGCCAGTAAGCCCGGACACTACCTCATCCCTGTTACCGAGGTAAGGCGTCTCCAACTAGGAGGGGATGAAAAATGAGCGCGGCAGAACCCCTCAAGACAACGGCGGAGGTTGCGCGTGCAATCTCCGTCTCCACGCCGACAATTAATCGGTGGCGATCCCTTGGGATCATTCAGCCTGCAGTTGAGATTGGGGCTACAGTTCGATGGGATCTTGGATCCGTGATTCAAGGACTCAGAGATCACCACGACGCCATTCCTAAGCGTCCGAATCCATCCCAACGCTCAATCTAAAACAAAAGGACCGCCCCATGGGAGCGGCCCCTCTTGTCTTGAGCGACTAGGAGGATTATGCCCTGCCATAAGGCGGCTCGCAATACGAACTACCATTATGAACAGTCTATTCAAGGGGATTGACCCCCATGAAACCGGAACCCACAAGTTCCCATTCATCGCTGCGCTCCGTTGCAAGGAGGCAGAATTAACAGAAGAGCAAGCCGAGCAACTTATCGATGCTGAAGAATATGAGATGCCCCGGTACTTCAAGTCCGGGGAGGTGGCAGAGGCTGTAGCAAGTGCCTACGGCAGTTCCGCTGCATCCTCGAGGCCCCCTAAATGGCCGCAAGTAAACAGAGCAAAGCAGCGACAGGTCATGGCCGACAACAGTCTCGTCACCGTTGATACCCTGCGATCCTGCAGCTCTGAATCTCTGGACCAGAGCCCATCTGAGATTCTGCAGAAGCTCTTCCCGGGTGATCCACTGGTTTGCATCAGTGAAGAGTTCAACAGCGGCACCCACACAATGCCGTTGTCCGATCTGACTGATCCGAAGCACCGCTGGTTCACCGATAGAGCTTCCTTTGTCGTCCCGTCTCCGATGTCTGCTCGGCAAGGGTTGACTAAGGCCGGTAAAGCCTCTGCAAGGAGTCTAGATAACACGGGACCAAGGCAACACATCATCGTCGAAATTGACGACAAAAGCATCAGTAAGGACAAGCAAGCGGCGATCCTGAACCATCTGGCTCAGTTCTTTCCCTTGGTCATGGTCGTCGATTCAGGGAACAAATCGATCCACGGCTGGTATGCCTGTCACGGGGCTTCAGAAGAAACCGTCGAAAGATTCTTTCGTGAAGCAGTCTCTCTTGGGGCTGATTCAGCTCCTTGGACGCGATGCCAATTGGTTCGCATGCCGAACGGTCGGAGACGGTTTTTGGATGGCAGGCCGTCACGCCTACAAAGCCTTGTCTACTTGAACCCCACAAACCGGGTGGCTCAATCCCCCATCTAAACTTCAAACAACTGACTTTCATGAATCAAAACGTCGAAATCCAAGATGCGGAGCAAAGCATCGAGACATCTCAAGGTTGTCTAAAGACCATTACCTATTCACTTCCAAACGAGGAATCTCTGATCGAACTTGCGTTGAGGAAGTACTACTACGGTGGAAAAAGTGGGTATGCGATGCAACTAGACGATGGATCGTTCATCCCCTTGTCCGAATCTCAAGTGAGGCAGCATCTCAATGATGAGGGGGTTCCTCGCAAAGAGGCAGAAGGCTGTCTTTGCCAGATCCGCACTCAAAACTATGTCGTATGGATGGGGAATATGGCCGGGCACCAGTCAGGGGTGAAATTCTCAGAAGATGCAGGAGATCGATTCCTAGTCTGGAAATCTCCTATCATAATCCCTTCTAACCCGGGTAAATGGCCGACGATAAAACGTATTGTGACGGGGCTTTTTGATGATCCAGCGCACCCAGAGCAACTTGAGTCTGTGTTGTGGTGGATGAAGGCAGCAAGGGAGAACGTCATTCGAGGGAAACGGATTCCACTCCCGGCTCTTGCGATGATTGGACCCAGAGCATGCGGAAAAACTCTTTTTACCGAAATCGTTCGATTGGCATTGGGAGGAAGAGCGGCTGCTGCCTATCGGGCCTTCACAGGTGAAACGGATTTTAACGCAGAAATCATTGCGGCTGAACTGCTCCTCGTGGATGACGAGATTGCTTCAAAGGATTCGAGGACCCGGGGCGCGTTTGCCCAAGGTATCAAATCGAATCTATTCGCCTCATCAATGCGCGTAGAAGCCAAGGGACAGACTGCATTTAACGCGCGTCCGGTTCATGCACTCGTGATTGCGTTGAACGATGGGGCGGACAATCTGAGGGTTCTTCCTGAATTGGATGACGGAATGAGGGATAAGATTCTTCTAATAAAGGCCAATCAAGCGCAGTTACGGGGGAGAGAACTCAAAGATCGTGACTATCTTGCGCAAAAGATCCGCAAGGAACTCCCAGCTTTTCTCGATCACCTTCAGAAAATGAAGCTTCCCCGGAATGTGGTTAATTCAAGAACACGAACAAAGGCATTCCAGCATCCTGAAATCCTCGCCGCAGTTGACGAGATCTCACCAGAGCATCGTCTTTTTGAGCTGATTCAGCAGTATTTCGAGGCAACAAATACGACCGTATGGAAAGGCACGGCGGCCGAGTTGGAAGGGATGCTGAAGTCATGTGGATCGGGAGTCGATTCCCCAGCTAGAAGTCTTATAAAGGGCCCCCATTCTATTGGTGGATGGTTGGGCAAGCTTGCCGCGGCCGACAGCTATCCAGTCCAAAAAGGATCCCAGAAAGGGGGTATCCAGACATGGGAAATCACCTTTCCGAAATGGGCCGAGAAGGAGTGAAGGAGCATGATTTCTATTTTAACAAATCTATCTACTTATGATCTCTGGGTGGGCCACCCCCCACTGGCAAACGCTAGATCGGATCCTTCACTCCTTCATGGCATTCTGAGCAGTTTTGTAGACTCCTGTACATGTACCCCTGAAATCCTGAGCTTTTTCGCTCCGCCAAAACACCCGACAGCATTTCAAAACTGTTACCCTGCAACTTTGGAACCCTGATTCACTGTCAAAATGTAGCCCAAGTGTAGCTCTCGTGTAGCCCGAACAGGATCGATTTTTACTCGCTAGAAATCGAAGTCGAACCGCAACCGGGCCTCAGCCCGAATCATCTGAATCATCTCCCTCTTCTCCCGAGCTGATGCCCCGGGTAGAGATCGTATGGAGGAAATTTTATTCCGGAGTATTTCCCGATGAGTCTCTTCCAGCGGTTCTTTCTGTGACTCCAATAGCATTCTGGAGAGTGCTTTCTTCTCCTCTGGTGAGTACGGTCTGATTTCTTTCAAGTCGCTGTCGTCTGTACTCTCCGAAACGCTGGGCTTCCTTCGCGGAGCAGGACTTGATGGAGATTTGGGCTTTTTGCCCTTTAGGGGTAGCTTTTTCATAATGCCTCTCTACCTATAGAGAAGTTGTCAACACCTGTCACCCTGCAGCCATGCGATCGAGGTTAATGTTACCCTGTTGCCCTGCAACATTGCTACCAACTCTGATTTCCACTAGGTAAGATTATTATTTCCAAGCAGATGGCCAAACCACGCAACAAAGAGACTCTCGACATCATCGATAAGTGCAGGAGGCTCGATCTTGTCATAGCCGAATTGAGCGGCGGAGTGCTCGTTCACGTCCCCCTCTGGGCCGATTTTAAGAATAAGCTAGACCCCAGTGCAGATGAGAGCGTCCGTGTAAGAGACTTTCGATCCGTTTGTAGCTTCTTCGAGCGCGTCAGCAATAAGAAGGCCCTCGCCGGTCATGGGCGCTGGCATATCTGGGAAACTGGATCGTTTCGCAGTGATGGGAAATTTATCGCTGACAGAAACCAGAAAAAGGAAGTCTTTTTGCGAAGGGCGGATGGTTTGCCGGTTGGCGAGAAGTGGTGATCCGCAGCGCGCCAGCTACGTTAATCTGTGGGCTTAGGGCATTTGTCCTCGATGCCTCATCCTACCTCCTAAATCACTCAATGCCGCCCCTTGGATCTGTGATATCTCAAGTAATCGATCGAAATATTGTGGAGTGGGTGAGTTCTCAGAGTCCCTCCATGTTCACCACGAATTGTGAGATCGTCTTCAACCCAAACCGCCTGTTCATCAAACTGCACGTGGCAGTTAGGGCATAGGCAGAGCAGATTCTCTTGCGTATCGGGTCCCGCGTGCGGTCGTCCCAGCGGCTTGATATGGCATCCTTCGGCGTATGCACCGCGGGGCGTCACAAGTCGAACTTCGCAAATCTGACAGGTGTAGTCATGCAACTCTTTCACGGCATCAGATACATCGGAATCCCGCACGATCCTCGTGACTCGTGACTCCTTGCGTTGAGGTGTGACATTGCCGGCTGGCAACTCCGGCATTGATACCCCTATTGAGGATGATGGAGTTTGCTCCTCGGCGATCTTTTCTAGCCTAAATCTGCAGATATTGAACCCATCACGGCCCCTCTGATTCCAACACTCGGCGACACGATATAGGCCGTCGTAGCGGTAGCGGAACCCTGTCGGCATTTTATCAATGTAATCTTTCCCGCGATGCACTCGGACGGGAATACCCTTGAGGTGATTTTCGGCGAGGTGCTTGTTTCCCCCGGTGAATTCTTGGTCTTGTATCTGGCGGCTGGATGCAGGATCTCTTCCTCCTTCACCTGTATAGACGATTATATTCCCGTTATCCTCATCATCTGGATACCCGCCCGATAGGACTACGGATGAACCGTGAGGAGCTATTCCCCTCATGAGACCCCTGTGAAGACCGAGATCGTGTAGCTCCTGACGATCACGGAAGAATTTACCCTCGGTAATTCCGGGCACTTCTCCCAAGAAGGTCCCATCAGGAAGCTGCTTCGAGTAGCTCATGAGTGCGTTCAATTTTGCAATTTGGCCAGCAACCGGGCAATCGGAATATCAGCTGGCAGGAGTTCATAACTTTCTAGGTCACGGGATTTAACCCACTCCACCCTATCGTGGTCTTTGAGCACTGTAATTTCTCCCATCCATTGTACGTAGAAAGCTTCTATTTTGAAGCTCCCGTGTTCGTATTGATACTCACTCGAGCAGAGGTGATTTCCAACATTACCGCGGATATTGAGTTCTTCAAACAGTTCCCGAGCAAGGCATTCTTGGGGTGTCTCACCTTCTTCAACCTTGCCCCCCGGAAACTCCCACATTCCGGCATGGTTTGAGTGTAGAGCACGTCTGGCAATGAGTACCTTGCCATCTTTTTCAATTATTGCGGCGGCAACGATTTTCACGCGGTAAAAAAAGGGGGTTTGTGCTTTCAAGGAGTCATTTACACAACACCGATTGCTCTACTCCGAAATTACCAACTCTCTCACCAATGAGCTACCCATTATTACTACTTACTCTCTTCAAGATAGGTCGTTTTATTTACACGGCAATTCTTGGCTTTCCGTCCGCAGACAGGGTATCATTTTTAAGGGCTTTTTCGGTCCTTCATTGTTGACCTTGCAAAAGGTTTTCCCTCTACACACACCTCGATGAATCAACAGTTTCGCGTTATATCCACAATCACGGCATCCATCCTCATTGCCACTGTTGTCTTTCTAGGCGAATACTACCCCAACCGGGTTGGTGATTGGCTGGGGGTTGTAATGAGGGATTATTGGCAGCACAATGCTGACACTCAATGGGCGCGGGAACACCCGGGAGAAACGAATCCATTGATCAAGGCTCACTCATCCACCCTGCGTGAATCCATTACCCACGCATTTTTTAATGAATGCTCGCATGCTACAGCCTGAGCGACCAAAACGCCTCCACGCGTTATTGCCGCGGAGCTCGTGAAGACCGTGAAGGAGAATGCAGGCTTTGACTGGTGGAAGTTCGAGGAACGTCGGTCAACCATCCGTGTGGCCGTAAAGCGTATCCTCCGGAAATACGGTTACCCTCCCGACCTGCAGGACGCCGCCATCAAGACCGTCCTCCACCAATCAGAGGCATTGCTGGCAAAAGCTGCTTAAAAATTATGAAACAGGACATATACTTAGGTATTAACGGCCAGCAGGAAGGCCCGTTCTCAGAAAGTGAAATCAAAGCAAAGTTCAAGAAATCTGAAATTACTTTAAAAACGCCAGCGTGGAAGAAGGGACTCGATAATTGGGTGCCAGTAGAAAGACTCGTCGTTTTGAAAACCCCACTACCCGTTAAACTGATAACGCTCTTCTTTATAATAATGTTTGCGGTATTAATGTTTAGATCCAGTACCGTTGAGAAACAAAATCAAACAGAATCATCATCCAACAGCACTCTAAATGGACCCTCTACAGTTAACAAACCCCAAAGTTCTACTACTGTTGCAGTAAATAACCCTTCTACAGCGCAAAGTACTGCAGTTACAGAGGCCAAGCAAACTTCAGAAGAAGAGCTAAATATCGTTAGCCTGCAAAAAATTGATGCATCTGAGTATATAGGCCGAATGCAGGTAATCATTACGCTAGATAACGTTTCTCACTTTGGTGAGATTAGAAAAATTGATACAAATGGCATAGTAATGCAGTCGGACCAAGGTAAGGACAGAATCCCATATAAGAATATGAGGGCTTCATCAGCATGGAAATATGGCTGTGATCCCGAAAATATTAGGTCGTGGGACCCTAATGGTGTCAGGGCTATTGAAGTCGAAAATGCGCGAGAAGCAGCAAAAGTTGAGAAACAGCGGCAAGACGCTATTGCAGCAAGAGCTGCAGAGCTTCAACGGCAAGCAGAGCTTCAACGGCAAGCAGAGATAGCTGCTCAACAAGCTGCGGCTCAACAGGCTGCCGCAGAACAGGCTGCCGCTCAACAGAGAGCCATAGCTAAAGCGGAAGCGGCTAAGCAGGAGGAGCTGGCTAAAGCACAGAGGGCCTACGAAGAGAAAGTCAGAAATGAAAAACGTTTGAAAACTCTAAGCTCTCTTTCGAAAGACTTGGAACGAGATCTAAATAAGTTAAAGCCGGGATTTCTTAATTCAGTATTACCGCATGATGACCGGGTAGTAACATATGATAATATTGCAAAAACAATGAAAAATCTCATTTCTTCCAATGGAGGCGATGTCGCCAGCAGTTCACTCAGGCAGTCTGGAATCAGCGAAGTAGACATTCGGGGAATCGCTAATGCTTACGCGAGGCTGCAAAGCCACGAAGTAGTTCAGTCTCAACTTAACGCGCAGAGTGAACAAATCAGAGTCATGCAGGGAAAGATTGATGCCACCCACGAAACTGCTCGCGAGGCTGCTTTGAATTCTTTAGAGGCATCTATGAATGCCCAACAAGCTGCAGATAATGCAAGTGACGCAGCTTATGAATCCCGACAGGGAAGACGAGCCGCAGAGGACGCAGCTCAAGCTGCGCGAAGTATCTACATCCCTCCCCAACAGTAGTGGCATCTAATTCCTGCTACCAATTAGCGGTAGTTTCAATAACTCGGTCAGTAAGTGTCTTCTCTCATGGAGAAGAGTATTGAAATCTCCCGGTAGCCCCCTCGGATCAAAGCAGCTCAGGATATGGCCTTTCATCCATCCGGAGTAGTAAACCCAAAGCTGGTTGCGTGTGGTTGTTTTTTCCAGTTCTAGCTGGAGGATCCTTGCCGCTTCCGCATTGGCTGAGGGATTGGCTTTGATGGCCTGAAGAATTAGAAAGACTCGTGGCTTGATGAAGATCTCTTGAAGTATAGGCCAGGAGAATCCGTTCTGCTGTTGCAGCAGCAATGCAATGAGCTCGTCTATAGGCTGCTCTGCCAATTTCTCTTCTGACATGTCAGTCTACTCGGATGAGATTCTCTGCTGATACCATTGCGGAAGTCTTGGATCCTGCTTGGGGGCTAGGTTTTCTGAATCGTTCTGTATCCTTTTAGTATGTACCAGTGGTCCACCCTGTTGATACCACAGAGGGAGTCTTGGATCCGGTTCCTCCCTCAAAATCTCTGAATCAGAGGATTGATAATCCTCTTCATGGAGGAAGGTGAACTTTGTGCCCGAGCTTCTCTCTTCCTCATCTTGCTCGGCTCTTTTTAAGAAAGAAGTTTGTCTACCTGCGGCTTTAAGGACTTCAACAGCACTCTCGTAATCTCCCGGATTGAGCGCGATGACTGCTTTGCCTCCAAGGGCTTCAAACCGTTCTTTCACAGTAAGGAGGATGTTCAATCCTCGGTCTATACCATCTGGGATTATTTCGTTTTCGTTCATGGGCGTATTGGTTGGGGATTCACACCCGGAACCAAGACAACGAAAAAAACGCCACTCTTCAGGAATGGCGTTTGAAGCCTTGGAGAGTTCTTGTTCGGCGGATTTATCCCCACCGCACATCGACCGGTTTTCACCGATCAAGCCACCGTGAGAGTTCTCCATCCCCGGTTGGCATTCCGCAGGGTTACCTGAGGACGTTCCTGATGCCTGTTGGGATTTTAACCGATCAGGAGTAGGTGGCCAAATCGGCCTTGTGTCATAGTGCCGCTAGCAGAGAAGCAAAAAACGGTCTCTCACTTGCGGAGCTTGAAAAAACTCGAAATAAAAAACTGCTCGGGTCGCAAAGCTGCAGGGCTACAGGAGCTCTAGGGAAATTTTTTCTAAGGGTGGATTCAATGATAGAGTGAAGAGAATGACCCCTCCCACCCCCATACCCCACGGCGGGGGAGGGGTTTTCCAGCGGGTGAGGCCAGGATCTTGATTCCTCGCCAATGTGATTTGGGGGAGCTCTCTCACAATCTGGCCCTGCACCGTCTAGATGGCCCAGTACCAACTCAATTGAATCCAGTTCGTTTCAAATGGGGGGGCTTTACCGTAAATGGGCGATAGCTGGGCGATGAAAATAAGGTGCCCTTTTAAACAATATAAATACAGGAAAGCAGGAAGGACTCAAAATCCGGTTCCCTTAAAGAGTGTCGGTTCAAACCCGACCGCTGGTACCATCTGATTACTTCTCCAAGGGGATTGATCGGAATCATCAGGACTTTCCATATAACATAAAAAGGCCGCATCCAAAGATGCG
>Ga0209829_10003793_pt1 | contig 10893 bp, 9 predicted proteins | sample C_140205_EF_Meta_FD_187311 | JGI IMG/M metagenome (GOLD analysis project Ga0209829, IMG submission 187311) | Freshwater microbial communities from Lake Croche, Canada to study carbon cycling - C_140205_EF_MetaG (SPAdes) (version 2) | ecosystem: Environmental > Aquatic > Freshwater > Lake... | reverse complement strand
ATTGGCGGCGCGCTCTCAACTTCGATCGTTGCAAAATATCAAAAGAAGCTTGGTCGCAAAAGATCTTTTCAAACTGGCTTGATCGTTGCTATTTTGTCGTCGCTAGTCTGTGCCTATGCGGCCTACTCTAAAAACTTTTGGATCTTAGTGGCCGGCACAGTGTTTGCGGGTTACTACAGCGCAAACGGACAACTCTACCGCTTTGCTGCAGCTGAACTGACCCACGCCAGTTTGCGTGAGAAAGCAGTGTCTTGGGTTTTGGCCGGCGGTATCATGGGCGCAGTGATTGGACCAAATCTTGCAAACTGGACACGCAACAGTTTTGAGACACCGTTCTTAGGGGCTTACCTCACCTTGACCATTGCGGGTTTCTTAGGTTTGGCCGTGATGCACTTCATTCAGTTTCCGGACGAAACTGAAGTCAAAAAAGAACTTCCACCGGGTCGCCCTCTTTCTGAAATTTTGCGGCAACCGGTTTTTGTGGTGGCGGTCATCGGCTCGGCGCTGGGTTATGGCGTGATGAATCTTTTGATGGCAGCAACCCCACTGGCCATGCAAATGTGCGGCCTGCCCTTCTCGGATACCGCTTTAGTACTTGAGTGGCATGTGATCGGTATGTTTGCACCAGGCTTTTTTACCGGCTCACTGATCAAGCGCTTTGGCACAACCAACATGATGGGGCTAGGCGTTTTATTAAACTTAGTCTGTATCGGTATCGCCCTGATGGGTATCGATGTTTATCACTTCTTGTTGGCATCATTTATTCTGGGCGTTGGCTGGAACTTTCTGTTCACGTCTGCCACCAGTTTGGCACTGACCGCCTATCGGCCTGAAGAAAAAGATAAAGCACAAGGCGCGATCAATTTCTTTGTGTTTACGACCATGGCGATCACCTCGTTTAGCTCGGGTGCGCTGGTCACCACCAATGGTTGGTCATTCTTGAATGCTGGCTCTTTGGTGCCTGTTGTCATTACAGGTGCTGCACTGTTTTGGCTGACACGCGCCAAAAAGAAAACAGCGTGAGGTCATTAGAGCGCCGGGGGATGGAGTAACGAAACGTCAACTTGCTTGAACGTCTGCCGAGGTCAAAAAAGCCAAGATTCTTTTATCGAACCTTGGCTTTTTTTTCGTGGTAGCTGCCAGCAAAGTTGTGAATCGTTCACACAAGCGTCATTTCAAAGAAACTTAATTTGTTTGGAAAACTGTCAATCAACAGAGCTACGACAACTGTTTTCTAATAACGCGAGAAGTCATCATGCAATCAGGTTGGTGACAACAAATGAATCACGCGGCTGGCGATAAACTCTTTGGTCTTGGCAGCGTAGGCCGCCATATGAGGTGCAGTTGAGTGGGCCCTCAAAGCATCCATGCTTTCCCATTTTTCAATCACAACAAACGTATCCGGGCCCCAAGGGGTTTGGATCGCAGGTGCATTTTCGGCATCAATCGCGGCACCGTACTCAATACAACCAACCTCTGCTTTAACGGCTGGTACGTTCGCACGAAAATGCGTCAAAATCGTATCGCGTAGGCCTGGCTTGGCGGTAATCACGGCTAAAACATGAATCATGGTGTGGCTCCTTTGTTGTTGTATAAAAATGTCATCAGTAAATATAAATTAATCGCCCACAATTTGCCCACCATCATACCCGCAGGCAATTCGACCGAGCGCGATTCGCATCTCGGGCGAACTGACTTGGTCGAACGCGGACACACCCTCGGCGCGCTTACCTCGGGCAAGAATATCGAGCAGCACATCTTGATCCAAGTGAGGCAACGCAGCCCAAAAGCCACGCCCGAGTTGTTGCGCTAGCGCATAATCAGGATGATTCGCCTGCTCGGGTGCCCGGCCAATTTCGTACATATGGGTTACGTCGTCCCAAGGCGCGCGCTCAGCAGGCAGGCGGTCAAAAATCTCTGGGCATTCTTGGGCAACATAAAACCGGTTTAACGTATCAAATAAACGAAATTTATAGCCATTGGCTAACAGCAGCGGTTCGTAAGCATCCCAAGCTGGCTCGCCCTTGCCGGGGGTCACCGCCTCAGCCACGATCACTTTAGGCCGATAACGATTAAAGTCATTGCCTGCTAAGACATCGCTTTCTGCGCCTTCTACATCAATCTTTAAAAAATCAATGTTCTGTATTTGATGTTGTTCACAAAGCTTAGCCAAAGTAACCATAGGCAACGATAAGCGTTGGTAGTCGGCGCCAAACTCTTTGGCGACATCAGCGTGCAGTTCGATGGTGGTTGAAAACCCATGTAATCGGTTGACGTGAAAGAAATCAACCTCTCCCACTGAGCGCCCAACCAAACCTTGGTAAACCGTATCGCGTGGTCGAATCTTTTTATACAACGCCGCCAATTCAGGGATCGGTTCAGCCACGATCCCGTTCCAGCCGCGCTCGTAAAACCAAAGCGAGACATTATCCGCGACGGGGTGGCCCGCACCAATGTCGATGTAAAACCCACGCTCTTGCCCGGCAAAGGCCAGTGCAAGGTGGTAATCCTCAAGATTTTGTGTGTATGACAAAGGCATATGCTGCACCTACATTGATTTGAAATCGCGAAAGAATCGCTTTAAGTTAAAAAAATCGCTTTAAGTTAAGAAAAATCGCTTTCAGTGAATACCCATCATTGAATACGCGCAATTCCAGACTCTTTCACCAAGCGTCCCATGACTTCACGCTCTTTGATCAAAAACTCGGTATACGTCTTACCATCCATAAAAGCAGGATCGGCACCAATCTTTAAAAAAGAGGCTGCGATGGCCGGCTGACTCATTGCCACTTGAATACTTTTTTCTAGACGCGCCACCACTGCCCCAGGTGTTGCCTTAGGCACAGCGATTCCCACCCACGCCTCAAGCGCCACGTCATGGCCAGACTCTTTCAAGGTTGGCACATTTGGAAACTCTGGCCAACGCGCAGGGCTTGCTGAAGCCAACAAACGCAACGTTCCTGCCTTGAGATGACTCATCACATCCGGCGGGTTTGGAGCAATCACTGCGACTTGCCCCGTCAATAAACCCATCGTGGTGTCGGGGCCCGACTTGTACGAGATCAGCTCGAATTTACTTTTAGACTTACTACCCAAATCAAAGATCACCACACTATTACTGGTAGAGGGTGAGCCAAAAAACAAAGACTTACCACCTCGTGCCGCATTCAATAAATCGTCAATGGTCTGATAGGGTGAGTCGGCTTTGACCACAAGACCGAAGCGATTTTTTCCGTAACCCGCGACAAAGGTTAAATCATCCAAGCCGAAAGGAACGTCCATCAGGTGAGGCGTGAGCGTAATCACTGAGGCTGACACCACAGCCAAGGTGTAGCCGTCGGCGGCCTGCTTGGCGACGTAACCGGGGCCCAGCGTGCCTAAGGCCCCCGGACGATTAAACACCACAACGGAGGTGCCTAGGTCTGCCTCCATCCCGCGCGCAAGCTCGCGACTCATCAGATCGGTGACACCACCTGAACCAAAATTCACCACCATATTTAATGTTTTATCCGGAAAGGTCGCTGGCTGAGCCAACACCACTGGTGTCAACAGCAAGCTGGTCAAGAACGCCAAGACCGCTCCGAGTCTGCTCTTATCTTGTACGTTGAACATTTGTTATCCCTTTTTATGAACTGTAACTGCTGCCCTAGGGCATGAAATGCCCACCATTTACATCAATCACAGCACCGTTTAAGTAACCCGCGCCATTCGAGGCTAAATAAAGAACTGTCTCGGCAATTTCCTTGGCTGTCCCTAAGCGCCTGACAGGCAGCTGCTCGGCAATCTTACGGTTTGCCTCTTCACCAGCCGTCATCGACATTTCGGTTACGATCCGCCCGGGTGCGATCGAATTTGCCGTAATGCCATAAGGCCCCATCTCGGCAGCAATCGCACGGGTCAAGCCCAGCACTCCAGCCTTCGAGGTCATGTAACTGGCGCCAGCACTAATTGATTTGGTGCGGCCTGCCAGCGAACTCAGATTAATGACACGACCCCATTTCTGCTCTTGCATGCCTGGCAAAAAAGCCTGAGACATATGCAAAACAGCCGTCAGGTTCACAGCAAGTACCGAGGCCCACTCTTGGTTCGTAATATTTAATAATTTTGCCGAATACCCATCAGGCTGCTTTGGAGAAATTGCGGCGTTGTTCACCAACACTGAAACATGCCCCCATTTGGCAACAATCTCGGCCTGTAATTGCGCAATCGCAGCTTGATCCGTTACGTCGAGCTTTTGAGTCCAAAACAGCGCTGGATCATGGGCTGGTTCATCAGTGGGTGCAGAAAACGCACGCAGGTCAACGCCTACGACCCGATAGCCTGCCACCAAAAATTCGCTGGCAATTGCACGGCCAATGCCACGAGCCGCACCCGTCACCAAGGTAATTTGGGTTGGATTTTTTTTCATTTTTAAAGAAAATAGCCTGAGACCTTAATTTACTCAAAATGAGGGATCTGGCAGGTGCCACTGACCCCGAAATGGTACTGTACGTCAATTCAGCAACGGCAGTCCTAGTTCAGACACAAAATGATAGCGGAGACCACATGACAGTTAAAAAATTATTCAAAAAAGAAGTCTCTGCGGCGCATGGCATCGTGCAGGTCTTAGAAGATGCGGGCATCGATTTGGTCTTTGGCATCGCCGGCGGGCACTCTGGTCATATTTGGGCCGCTTTAGGTGATTTTCAGAAAACAATTCGAACGGTACTGGTCAGAGAAGAGTCTTTAGGTAGCGCCATGGCTGAAATTTATGGGCGCTTAACCCGTAAGCCTGGCGTCTTGGTCGGTCAGGGCCCCTGGGTCTTAGGCAATGGCTTGCTCGGCACCATTGAGGCGCATCTCTCGAGTTCGCCCATGCTGTTACTCACCGATTTCAGCGACTCGCCAGAGTTGTCGTTACATGGTCCCTATCAAACTGGCACTGGGGATTACGGCGGTTGGGACGCGCGACAAAGCTTTGGTGGTGTGACCAAACAAGTACTCGAGGCCCATCATCCTGCCGCAGCGGTACACGCCACCCAGCTCGCGATCAAACACGCGACCGCCGGCCAACCAGGCCCCGTGGCCGTGCTATTTAGCGTGACCTCATTTAATGGCCTCGTTCTGCAAGAGAGCAAACCAAACCTCTATGCCACGCTGCCCTACCTCATCGAGCGCTCAACTGCCGTCGATGAACCTCGAATCGCAGCCGCTACAAAAGCACTCGCCCAAGCCAAACGTCCCGTCATCATTGCCGGCAATGGTGTGCGGATCGCACAAGCCTACGAGCAGCTGCAGGCCTTCGCGCAGACGTTTAATATTCCGGTCGTCACTTCACCCTCAGGCAAAGGGGTCTTTGCCGAAACGCATCCGCTCGCCCTTGGCGTGTACGGCACCTATGGCACCCCTGCAGCGAATGCTTGCGTATCGGCCGCCGATCTCGTCATCGTGGTTGGCTCAAAACTCACCGCAGGTGACACGATCAATGAACACACCTCTTTACTGAATCCGGTTAAACAAACGTTTATTCAAATTGATATCGAGACACGTAATGCCTCGTGGACATTCCCGGTAGAACATGTCTTGCTCGGAGACGCGGGTATTGTGCTGAGCAGACTTCAAGCTGTTGTCAAAAAAACCAAGGCCACGATCGACGCAAAGGGCATCTCGCGAGTTACAGCATTACGCAAGAAACTTGGCTATTTCAATGACAAGGCCTACAAAGACTCATCTTTACCCATGGTACCCCAACGCGTCATCGCCGAAATGATGCGTGCGTTACCCGAGGATGCGATCGTCACTTGCGACGCTGGCGAAAACCGTATTTTCATGATGCATTGCTATCAGACCAAGCGCGCGGGCGGATTTTTGCAAGCAGCCGGTGGCGGCCCCATGGGCTACGCCATTCCCTCGGCCTTGGCTGTGAAGTTAATTCATCCAAATGTACCAGTCATCGCCGTGTGCGGCGATGGCGGCTTTTCAATGACCATGAACGGCTTGATGACCGCCATCGAACATGACATCCCGATTGTGACCGTGATCTTTAACAACCGCATGCTTGGCTGGTCGACACATATTCGCGGACCCTTCGGCGCTCAATTCCATGATTTCAATCACGCTGCGATTGCGCAGAGCATGGGCTGTCACGGTGTCAAAGTTTCGACACCCGACGAATTTGCCAGCGCACTCAAAGAATGCCTGAAGCTCAAGATACCTTCGGTGATTGATGTTGTGATCTCTGGCGTACTTTCGTACAAAGAGTTTATGTCGCCATTGCTTAAACAAAAAACCAACGCCCAATAACACCATGTCGCTACCTTCAAAAGCTCTCACGTCTTTGCCTGAACAAATCCCTTTGCAGGATGAACTCCCTTTTCATACGCTCAGATTTAGATCCCCGCTGCCTGGCCCGCGATTAATCGTAACGGCAGCGGTCCACGGCAACGAAACCTGCGGCACCTTTGCCCTCAAGCGTCTTGCGCAACAGATCGAAACGGGCGACATTAAACTGCTACGTGGTTTTTTAACGCTAGTGCCCGTCACAAATCCCAAGGCCTACCGCTTACAACACCGTGCGGGTGATCGTAATTTAAACCGACGTCTGGCGCCGGTTGAGTCACCCAAAGAATACGAAGATCATCTGGCAAACTGGCTATGCCCCTTGCTCGCCGAACACGATGGCTTATTAGATTTACATTCTTTTCAAAGTGGCGATCGAGCCTTTGCCTTGTTTGGCCCGACCAACAACGCTGGGTCACTTGAGCCCTTTGCGCAAGCCAGCACAGAAGAAGCCTTGGTTCAACGCTTAGGTTGCAATCGCTTCGTATACGGTTGGCTAGATACCTATGCGAAAGGCATCAAGCGGCGCGCCCAAGAAGTACAGGCGGGGCGCTTCACTGCCGAGTCCGTGGATATCGATACGGCCTACGGTGTGGGTACGACCGAATACATGCGCGCACAAGGAGGCTGGGCGATCACACTTGAGTGCGGCCAACATGACGACGTTGGTGGCCGTGAAGTTGCCTATCAAGCCGTTTTGAACACTTTAATACAAGTGGGCTTGATCAAAGGTCATGAGCCCAAACCAGCCACAGACTTTGAAGTACTAGGCTTATATGACGTCTTTGATCGCTTTCATACAGACGATCAGTTTGCCAAAGTCTGGAAAAGCTTTGATCCCATCGACAAGAACAGCTTAATTGGCACACGCGCCGACGGCACAGAGCTTCGTGCCGAACAAGACTGTTTTATTGTTTTTCCAAACACCAAGTCGCAGCCTGGGCAAGAGTGGTTTTATTTGGCGCGAGCCGGAGGGCGTCTGGGGCGCTGAGACCAGCCATCAAGAAAAGTAGCCTCGAAAGGGGCATTGATCGTGATCTGAGATCGCAGGTGTATCCTGTGAGTCAATATTCATTTTGGACAGCGCACCAGCCCAGCCGTAATGAAGTAATCATTTCAAGCAGCGCACTAGCAGAACCGTAATGTCTAACATGATCACCATTTCAAACGTTTCAAAAGTCTACTCGACGGGCTTTAGTGCGTTAAAAAATATCAATCTTGAAGTCAAACAAGGCGAAATCTTTGCCTTGCTTGGGCCAAACGGCGCCGGTAAAACGACGTTAATTAGCATGATCTGTGGCATCGTGACACCCAGCACAGGCACGATCACCATCGATGGCTTTGATCATATCAAGCAGTATCGGCAAGCCCGCGCGCGCGTTGGCTTGGTGCCGCAAGAAATATCGACGGATATGTTTGAAACAGTCTGGAAAACCGTCAGCTTTAGCCGTGGTCTGTTTGGCAAACCCGCTAACCCGGCTTGGATCGAAAAAATTCTCAAAGACTTATCGCTTTGGGATAAGAAAGATAGCAAGATCCTTCGTTTATCGGGCGGGATGAAGCGTCGCGTCATGATCGCGAAGGCTCTTTCGCATGAGCCTCAAGTTTTATTTCTAGATGAACCCACAGCGGGCGTTGACGTGAGTTTAAGGCGCGATATGTGGCAACTCGTCAAAGCCCTAAAACAAACGGGCGTCACTATCATTTTGACGACACACTATATCGAAGAGGCCGAAGAAATGGCCGATCGAATTGGCATTATTACCAAAGGCGAAATTCTCTTAGTTGAAGAAACGAGCCAGTTGATGAAAAAACTAGGTAAAAAAGAATTGGTGTTGCAGTTAACTAATCCGCTCAACGTCATCCCCGCCGAACTGAGTCACCTGAGCCTGTCACTCGCGAGCGATGGGCATGAACTTATTTATACCTATGACGCCGCCAATAACGAGTTTGGCATCACCGAGTTGTTAACTCGACTGAATCAAGCGAATATCCACTTTAAAGACTTGCATACGAACGAAAGTTCGCTTGAAGATATTTTTGTTAGTCTCACGAGCCATCAAGACGAACGATGATGCGAGCGAATCACCGTATGGTCTTGCGATCTACGCAAGCTAATGACCGTCAAAAGAGCAACTCTTTATGTATGTGAATTTTCATGCAGTCAAAGCCATTTTCAATTTCGAGATGGCTAGAACACGACGCACCTTGATGCAAAGCGTGATCGCTCCAGTGATTTCGACATCTTTATATTTTGTCGTGTTTGGTGCAGCAATCGGCTCTCGTATGGCTGAAATTGATGGGGTCAGCTACGGCGCGTTTATCGTACCCGGTTTGATTATGCTGTCTTTGTTGACGCAGAGTCTTTCTAACGCATCGTTTGGAATTTATTTTCCAAAATTTACCGGTACGATCTACGAATTGCTCTCAGCACCGATTTCACACTTTGAAATTGTTCTTAGTTATGTGGGTGCTGCAAGCGTGAAGACGATTGGATTGGGCTTGATCATTTTAGCGACGGCAACGTTCTTTGTACCCTTACGAATTGCGCATCCGTTCTGGATGCTGTTTTTTTTAGTCGGCACGGCAATCACGTTTAGCTTGCTTGGTTTTATTATCGGCGTGTGGGCGGATAACTTTGAAAAGCTGCAGGTTGTGCCTTTGCTAATTATCACGCCACTCACATTTTTAGGCGGTAGCTTCTACTCGCTCGAGTTGTTGCCTCCTTTTTGGCAAAAGGTTGCGTTGCTCAATCCGGTCGTCTACTTAATTAGTGGGTTTCGCTGGAGTTTTTATAATGCCGGCGATGTGAGCTTGGGGCTAAGCGTCGCAATGATGCTGGGGTTTTTAACCCTTTGCATCGCGGTCATTGCCTGGATATTTAAGACGGGCTACAAGCTTAAAAATTAGTATCACTGTGCGTAGCTAACCATTCGGTGAGCACAGCAGTGCCTTGCAGAAAATCATCAATCGACATCGACTCGTCAGGATGATGACTGCCATTTGGATTGCGAATAAAGATAAATCCAAAAGGTATCCCTGCCGCATGAAAAGCAGCCGAATCATGTGACGCGGGGCTAGGTAAATCACAAACCTTAAGTGCTAGCTTTGAAGCAGAGTCGCGTAATTGTTGCGTAATTGCCGAATCGGCTTTGGCGACTTTTGCCGAGGCGCGCACGCCAAGATCAAATGTGACGCCACGTTTTTTTCCTATTTGGCTAACAATGTCCATGAAGGCCTGCTCTAGCTCTACAACATCAGCATCGTCGTAGGCTCTGACATCCAAACTAAACTGAAACTCTCCAGGAACGATTGTCGTGCCGTGACGCGCAGAGTTAGTGTGAAACTCACCAAAGGTGCAGGCCATCAAGCGCCCAGCGCTCTCCCACTGTTGCCATAGCGTGTCAAGCGCAACGGATACCTCAGCAGCGGCCAAGCCCGCATCGTGTCGAAAACGTCGACCGAGCCCGACATGGCCGTATTCACCCGTGATTTTCACACGTGGAAATCTAAAGTGCCCCGGCACCGCAGTGCCAATCGCGATCGGATAACCCGTTAAGGCAAGGCTAGGCGCCTGTTCGATATGTAACTCTAAAAAGGCTTTCACATTTTTTTTGCTGAGATAAGCAACGCCTTTGGCAACGGCCTCAGGGTCGGCCCCAGCCTCGCGCATGTGTTGCTCAAGTGTATACCCGGTATCGATGCGCCGCTGCTTTAAGGCACTTGCGGGTAAGGTTCCGAGAGCGCCACGACTTCCGACATAAGACACCTGAAACCAAATGCTTTCTTCGGCTCGAATCCCCATCACCACGACATCGCAGTTCAGTTTAAGACCGGCCTGCTGTAGGGCTTGCACGGCGATTAATCCTGCCATGACCCCAGCGGCCCCGTCAAAGTTACCACCAGCCAACACTGAGTCAAGATGCGAACCCATCACAATCGCGGGCGCCTGGCGATCAAGCCCGGGCCACACCATGTAGGTGTTGCGCATATGGTCGTGTCGTATTTCTAAACCTAGTGCACGTGCGTGTGTCTCAACGAGTTCATGGGCAAACTGCTCACCTTTGCCATAGGTATCGCGAGTCACGCCTCGATTGACTATGTCGACACTGCCAGCACGCAAGTCATCGAAGAGCTTGGTAGCTTGAGGGTATAAGTCGAGGACGTGCTGTTTAAGTTGTTGCGGGGTAGTCATGAATCAATCGCTAATGTCAACGTAACTTCTAGCATAGAGCAAATTGAAGCTGCGATGGGGCACCCCTAGCTATACTCTTTAAGCCTGCGGGCTTTGAAGTTAATCTTGAAGCTTTTGCACAATCGGTTCTAATCTATGTGGCGACTAGCGATTACGCCAGCGTTGCAAACTCTGCCATTAAATTAGCCTTCTCTTCAAAGCCAAAGCCAGCGGCGTCTGACACTTTCACCGTGCCTTGTTCAATCTTGGTCTTATCGCCAAAGCCGCCCATGGGTTGAAAGACGCCTGGATACACTTCGCAGCCGCCAAGCCCCAAGCCCGCGACGACATGCAAGCCAAGTAATTGACCGCTGTGTGGATAACAGAACTTTCGATCAAAG
>Ga0209829_10003789_pt1 | contig 10896 bp, 8 predicted proteins | sample C_140205_EF_Meta_FD_187311 | JGI IMG/M metagenome (GOLD analysis project Ga0209829, IMG submission 187311) | Freshwater microbial communities from Lake Croche, Canada to study carbon cycling - C_140205_EF_MetaG (SPAdes) (version 2) | ecosystem: Environmental > Aquatic > Freshwater > Lake... | reverse complement strand
TTTTCTTTCGTATGGCGGATGGAGATCGAATGGCCACGATCTCACGAACTTTGTGAGCGCCAGCGAAACGCTCGCGGTCAGCCGCGACGAATCGTGCGCAGCCAAGCGGCGGGCAACGCGGCGTGGTGCTGGATCGCCTTGCTGGCCCCGGATTGCATTCCCTTCGGCCCTGCCTCTCCTCTCACTGATGCTTCTCTGCTCGACAGTACGCTCTCCATAAATTGTTCAGATTCCCCCGGCATTTCAATTCCAGATGTCCGCAATCGCAGCAGATATCCCCCACCACCTCTGAATATTCGCGGCCTTTGAAGATCAGCGCGCTGGGATTGCCAAACACAACCATCTTGGCGACTCCGTCTGAATGCTCGCCTTGGTCGTCGAGGCGTGCGTTCCGTATCACGCGCGGCGAGCCACACTTGGAGCATGGTTCATCCAGCATCTTCTCCGGGCCAACGCGAGTTGCTCCCGCGGCCATCCGAGAATCGGGTTCCGGCCGGAAGGACAGGTCTTCGACACCGTCCATGGAGGCGCCACACTTCCAGCACACGTCAAAGGTGTCTTCGACAGATTCACGGCACTTCTTGCATTCCCACACAGAGCGACTCCTGGGACGAAAAGCCCGAGTGGCAGAGCACGTGTTGAGCCGGTCCTTCGGCCGGAAACCCGCCATAAAAAAAGGTCGGGCCGGCTGGCGCCGGCCCGACCCGTTTATTGACCGCTCCCGGAGAACCGGGGGCGTTCAGACGTTGACGATCACAGGCCGAAGGCGCTGAGCGTCTTGAGCATCGGCTCGACGATCGGGCGAAGGATGTCGCCCACGCCGGGGATGGCGAGGACGGTGTCGATGATCGGCTGGAGGGTACCGAGGTTGGTGCCCACCATCTCCTTCACCGTCGCCTTGCCAGCCTCGGGGAGCTTGTCAGCTGTCGCCTTGTAGCCCTCGAGGATGCCGGCGAGATCCTTCAGCCCGGGCACAGCGGCCTCGGCGGTCGGAACGTCGGTGATCCCCTTGAAGCTGTCGGTAAGCTTGCCGAACAGGCCGGTCATGTCACCGCCGAACGCGGTCAGGTCGATCGCGTCGGTGGCCTTCTCGACCGCTGCGGAGACGGCGTCGGTCGTCGCCTTGACAGCCTCGGCACCCTTCTCGGCGGCCTTCTCGGCGAGGGCCTCGCCCTTCTTCTGCCCTTCGGCCATCGTCTTCATCATGTCGGTCGGGGTGGTGACCGTGGCCCCCTTGTCGACCGGCTTGGGACCCTTGTCCTTGTTCATGAACCAGAAGGCACCCAGCGCGATCAGCGGCAGGGCGAGCCACGGCAGCCACGACGGGAAGCCCGATGACTCCTGCTGCCCATGCGAGGCGTGCGACGAGTGGCTTGCACCACCGGAAGTCGCGGCCGACACGGTCTTGGCGATGCTGCCGAAGTCGCCGAGCGACAGCCCGGCCGGCATGGCCGACTGGATGTTGCGACCCTGGTCAGCGAACAGGCTCTGGATCCCGGAGGCGTCGATCGACTTGCCGCTGCTGGTGAGCTGCTTGGCGACGGTGCCGAGGACGACCGGAGCAAGGTACGACAGCAGCGAGCGGGCCACGCCCCCCTTGATGCCGAGGAACGACGCCAGCGTCTCGACGATCGCCGACGTGGCGGTGTTGCCAAACAGCGTGCCGAGGAGCCCACCACCGAGATTGGAGACCTTGGAAGAGTTCGCCCCTCCGAGCACGCCGGCGAGGTTGCCGAGCATGCCGAGATCGAGGCCACCGAGGGCGCTGGCGATTTGGCCGGCACCCTGGGCGTTGCCGGCGAGCTTGGCGAGGCCGCCGAGCATCGCGGGAATGGCAGCCGCGGAGGCGGCCTTCGTCTGCGCCTCGTTCGTGCCGGCGAGCGACCCGAGGCTACCGAGCACCTGGCTGGTCAGCTGGTCCTTGACGAGATCAACGATATTCATGCATTACTCCCAGAAGCGAAAAAAAAGACGTCACTGGCCGCGGCGGGCCTACCGACACGGGGGCGAAGTGCCCCCGGAACGGGTGTGATCCTTTGTACAAGGAGATTTTGTCATACACGCTCGGCGCGGCGATCACAAGCAACCGACCAGCAACTGAAATTTTTGGCCCTCGGCCGACAGTCGCGGAGCATTCGGCCGATCTTGCCAGGCCCTCCGCCGGCCGCCCCTATACTCGGCCGTCATGTCCACGCAACTTCCCGCCATCCCCCCGGTCCGCTCCCCCGAACTCCTCGCCCCGGCCGGGGACTGGGACTGCGTCCGCGCAGCGATCGAAAACGGGGCCGACGCCGTCTACTTCGGACTCGATTGCGGCCACAACGCCCGGGCCCGGGCGGCCAATTTCCCCGTCTCCGACCTCCCCCGGCTGATCGAGACGCTCCATCGCCATGGTGTCAGAGGGTATGTGACCCTCAACACCCTCGCCTTCGATGCGGAGCTCGGGGAGATCGAGGGCTTGGCCCGGGAGATCGCCGGTGGCGGGGTCGATGCGGTGCTCGTCCAGGATGTCGGTGTAGCCCGGGTCCTGCGGGCCTGCTGCCCCGATCTGCCGCTCCATGCCTCCACCCAGATGACGCTGACGAGTGCCGAGACGATCCGCCTCGCTGAGGCCCTCGGCATGGAGCGCGTGGTGCTGGCCCGGGAGCTGTCCCTCGACGAGATCGGGGCGATCCGCCGGGAGACGACGCTGGAGCTGGAGGTGTTCGTGCATGGCGCGCTGTGTGTGGCCTACTCGGGGCAGTGCCTGACGAGCGAGGCCCTCGGGGGGCGGAGTGCCAACCGCGGCCAGTGCGCCCAGGCGTGCCGGCTCCCCTACGAGCTGGTCTGCGATGATCGCGACGTCGATCTCGGGGCCCAGCGCTACCTCCTTTCCCCCCAGGATCTCGCCGCCTACGACCTGACGCCGGAGCTCCTTGCCGCCGGGGTGTCGAGCCTGAAGATCGAGGGGCGGCTGAAGACCCCGGAATACGTCGCCAACATCGTCCGCCACTACCGGCGGGCGATCGACGGGGCGGTGGCGGGGGAACGGGCGACGTTCACCCCTCGCGACATCGAGGCGATGGAGCTCTCCTTCTCGCGCGGCTTCTCCCCCGGCTGGCTCCTCGGCTGCGAGCACAAGCGGCTCGTGCCGGCGACCAGCAGCGCCAAACGCGGGGTCCGGCTCGGCACGGTCGTCGCCGTGGGGAGGGGACGGGTGACGGTTGATCTCGTCGCGGCAGTGAAACGCGGCGACGGCGTGGCCTTCGATCCGGCTGGCGGGGGCGACGACGCTTCCCAAGGGGGGCGCGTCTACGAGGTCTTCGAGCGCGGCGTGTCGCTGACCGACACCGTCGAGCGCGGTCGGGTCGACCTCGCCTTCGCTCACGGGGCGCTCGATTTCGCCACGATCCTTCCCGGGCAGACCGTCTGGAAAACCGACGACCCGGTCCTGACCGCCCGGCTGCGGGATTCGTTCCGGGCCCCCCTCGATCAGCTCCACCGCCGCCAGCCGGTCGACTTGAAAGTCGACGTGGCCGAGGGAGAGCCGCTCCGTGTCGAGGCCGCGCTCGGCGACGGACGCGCCGTGGTGGTCGTGTCGAGCGACCAGCCGGCGGAGCCGGCCCGGCGCCATCCCCTCACCGTTGACGTCCTCCGCGACCAACTCGGCCGCCTCGGCGGCACGCCGTTTGAGCTGCGGCACCTCGAAGCCCGGGTCGGCGGCGCCCCGATGCTCCCGTTAAGTGTGATCGGCAAGCTCCGTCGCGATCTCGTCGAAAGCCTGTTGGCCGCGGCGGTCGGCCTCGCGCCGCGGTCGATCCGCGCCGGGGCGGTCGGGGCGGTCGCCCGGGCCGATGAGCCGCTGTGGCGTGAGGTCGAAGCATCCACGCCCGGAGCTGATCCGGTCCTCCATCTCCTCTGCCGTTCCCTCGGGCAGGTCGAGGCGGCCCTGGCCGCGGGGATCCGCGAGGTCGACGCCGACTTCTCCGACATCCGCCACTACCGCGATGCCGTCCAACGCGTCCGCTCGGCGGGAGGCACGATCCGCACCGCGACGCCGCGGATCCACAAGCCTGGGGAAAATGGCATCTTCGAGCTGATGCTCAAGCAGCAGCCCGACGCCGTGCTCGTGCGGAACTTCGCCGCCCTGAGCTCCTTCCACGGCCGGGGGATGACGGTCGATGCCGACTTCTCCCTGAATGTCACCAACCGCCTCTCGGCGGCATTCTTCCGGGCCCACGGTGCCCGGCGGATCGTCCCCTCCTACGATCTCAACCGCGACCAGCTTGCGGAGCTCGTCGCGGCGCTGCCGGCAGCGATCCTCGAACCGGTGATCCACCAGCGGATGCCGCTGTTCCACATGGAGCACTGCGTCTTCTGTGCCGTCCTCTCCCCCGGCACCGACAAGACCAACTGCGGCCGTCCCTGCGATGACCACACGGTCAAGCTGCGCGACCGGGTCGGCGTCGAGCACCCGCTCACCGCCGACGTCGGCTGCCGCAACACCCTCTTCCACGCCGTAGCGCAGAGCGGCGCCGAAGTGGTGCCGATGCTCCTGGCCCGCGGTGTCGCCCACTTCCGCGTCGAGCTCCTCGACGAGCCGGCCGAGGCGATCGAGGGGATCGTCAGTGCCTATCGCGATCTCCTCGCCGGAAGGTGCAGCGGCCGCGACGTCTGGACCCGCCTGCGGGCCGTCAACCGCGTCGGTGTCACGCGGGGCACGCTCGAAGCGATCTAGCTGCCCGTGGAAAAAGTCATCCCTGACCGGACCGGCTGCGGGGCAGCCGGGAGAATCAGTCCACTTGGAAAACCTCCGGTTTTCTCGAGTGCTACGCACTCGCGACCGCCTCGTGCGGTCGGGCCAGCACTTTAGCCACAGCCTGCTAGCCTTCACGCGGACTTCACGCGGACAATCGCCTCCATGGCCGAGGGCCCTTCTGTGGGTCCGGGGGCAGCGGTATCCTGTGCGGTTCGCCGCGACGACCGCGGACCTATCGGCCTCGGGGCGCGATCGCATGGACATCAACGACATCCTCACGGTGCGCCTCCGGGTCACCGACGCCGCGGGCACCGTCCGCGACTGCCCCGTGATCGCTTCCGGGCTCCTCGCCTACGAGGATTATCCCGAGGCCGATTGGGATCGCTTCGTGCCCTGGCGGGGCCTCGATCTCGTCGACGTCGTCCCTCCGGGCATCAGCACACCCCGGCAGGTGGTGCTCGACGTCGAGGAGATCCGCACCGGCCGTTGCCGCCGGGTGGTGACGCAGATCCTGGCGATGAGCCGGGTGACGATCTCCTGGGACGACGTCAGGGCGAGCCCCGGTAGATTCGACGTCGTCCTCGACCTCACCGAGCCACAGGGGGCGGCCCAGATTGCCAGACTCGAGGCCGATGCCGGCGCGGTCGCCCTCGCCTCGCATGTCCGTATCCGCGGCGATCACATGGAAGACCTGCTCGACGGCTGAGCGGCTATTTGCCCGTGATGGCGATCGTGATTGGCTCCCCGGCCTTGACCTCGGCGACGAGGCCCGACGTCTCCGCCTTCTCCGTCTTTGCCGGCACCGACCGGACGGTCCCTTCGAGATCGCGGACGGCCACGGGTCGCCCTTCGCCGGCTGTTGCCGCAGCCTTCTTCCCCTGGGCCGCCATCCCGGCATACATCGACGTCACCACCGCCACCTTGTAGCGCCCCGGCTTGATGTCGTAGAGCTTGAACGAGCCATCCTTCGTGATCTGGCTGCTCGACGATTCGCCGCCGCCCTCCGGCTCGAACACGATCAGCCCCATCTCGAGCGGCTCTCCGTCGAGCGTGGCCGTGCCCGAGGCCTGAATCCCCTTGAGCTGGGTTCCCTGCTGGCCGCAGCCAACAAGCGCAACGAGAACGGGCAGCAGAGCGAGGCAACGGGAAAGACGCATCGGTGCGGATCCTGGGTGGGGAAGAAACGAGCCGGGGGCAGCGCTAGACGTCACTCGAGCTCGCCGATCGATCCGTCCTTGGGGAGGAGGCTCTGGCTCCAGGGGATCGTGTCGACCGCGGTCGACACCGTCCGGGTGCTGCCGTCCCCCATCCCGCAGATAATCACGCCAGGGGAGTGGCCGATCGCCCGGTATTCCTGCCACACGCACTGCGCCGGCTTCGGCGTCGACATCGGCGGGAAGAACGTCTTGTAGGCCGGGTTGTTGGGGTCGCTCGTGTAGGCGGTATTGGTGCGGCCGAAGACCGGCCAGTAGCGGTCGTCGGCTGGATGGCCCCAGGCGTTGCCGAAGGTGTCGCTGTTGTTCGGAGCGGAATCGGGCCCGCAGGCCATCCTCCGCTCGGCGAGAAAGATCGTCTTCGAGGTGCCGTCGGTGATGTCGGCGAACCGGCGCTGACCGTGGGTGTTGTGCCACGTCCAGAGGTCGCTCTTGTTGTTTTCGGGGCGGCCGAAGACCTGGAAATTGCAGCCGTAGCTGCACAGCGCCACATCGACAGGGTTCTTCCACATCCAGTCGGCCTGGAAGCCGTCCTTGAAGATCGGCGAGCCCGCGCTGGCGTCATTGGGGGCGATGAGCGTCGAGACGGGGACGCTCATCGCGGCCCGGTTGGCATCGATCTGCCCCAGGCCGCTCCCCTTCCAGTTGGTGATGTTCTTGGGGAGGGCTCCCTGCTCGAAGAAGGGGAGGAGGCAAAAGAAGAAGGTACCGTCGCTGTTGGTGTAGCCGCCGGTGTATTGGGGGCTGCTCCACCAAAAGGCGACCGCCGGGGGGAGACAGCCGAGGGTGTCGTGGCCGTTGTGCGCCGCCAAGCCGATCTGCTTGAGGTTGTTGGAGCTCTGCGACCGGCGGGCGGCTTCGCGGGCCGACTGCACGGCGGGAAGGAGGAGACCAACGAGCGTCCCGATGATCGCGATGACGACGAGGAGTTCGACGAGCGTGAAGGCCCGGCGGAGCCGATGCAGGGGGGGCGTGTTGTGGGCCAAGGTGGGCTCCTGAAAAAATTGGGATCAGGGATCAAACGGAGCTGAAAAGATTTTGAATGCCGGCTGTGCCTTGTCAAACCGACCCCGGCCGCCCGGATCACCGAGGCGGTCGTCAGGCACGATCACCAGTAGACGTATTGGAGGAACTTTTCCCGGTCGGTCTTGGGAAGGTCGTCGACCGAGCGGACGACATAGCGATTCTCCTCGGTATCGACGAGCATCTTGCCGTCGGTGCCGAAGTCGATCGCCTGGCTCTGCGTCCAGCGGGCGGTGAACTTCTGCCGGCCGACATCGGTCTCGACGTCGAAGTCGAGGTAGCCGTGCGCCAGTTTCACGTCATGGACCCGGCCAATCGAGCGGACGAGCGACCGGCGCTTCAGACCGGTCCGGACCACCGTCTGGTCGACCTCCGGCCAGTCGGCCAGCCGGCGGATCATCCCCACCTCGATCTCGTCGCCAGATTCGTTCCAGCCGCGCACCGAGAGGTAGTCCTCGGGGCATGAGGCGGGGAAGGTGCAGACGATGAACAGCCCCGCCGCGAGGCGCGTGCCATGCTCCTCGAGCTCGATCCTTTCGTGGGGGCCGATGAGGAAATGGTGCATGCCCGGCTCGAGCCAGCGGATCGCTCCACTGGAGGGCATCGTGGCGGGAGAAGCTTCCACCGCGGCGACAACCGCTTCGGCAGGCTTCGCGGCAGCGGGGGCGGCCGACTCCTCGGCGAGGAGCGTGTCGACCGTCGGCTGCTTCGTGACCTGGGTCTGGATCCGCACCAGGCGCGCGTAGATCCCGTCGGCGGCGAGGAGCTCGGCGTGGGTCCCCTGTTCCGCGAGGCGCCCGCGGTCGAAGGCGAGGATCCGATCGGCGTTGCGGAGCGTGGAGAGGCGGTGGGCAATGGCGATCGTCGTCCGTCCGCGCACGAGCACCGCGAGCGCCTCCTGGATCGCCTTCTCGGCCTCGGCGTCGATGTTGCTCGTCGCCTCGTCGAGGACGAGGATCCGCGGATCGTAGAGGAGCGTCCGGGCGATCGAGAGCCGCTGCTTCTCGCCACCGGAGAGCCCCGCGCCATGCTCCCCGAGGAGGGTCTCGTAGGCGAGCGGCTGGCGACAGAGGAAGTCGTGCGCGCCGGCGGCCTTCGCCGCCTCGAGCCCCTGCTCGAGCGTCGCCTGGGGTCGGCCGTAGGAGAGATTTCTCCAGATCGTCCCCCGGAACAGAAACGAATCCTGGAACACAATCCCGAGACGTTCGCGGAGCTGCTTCGTGGAGAGCCTCCGGATGTCGATCCCGTCGATCTCGATCGAGCCCTCCTGGGCCTCGTAGAAGCGGCCGAGGAGATTGACCAGCGTCGTCTTGCCCGATCCCGACCGGCCGACGATGCCAATCATCTCGCCCGGCGCGACGTCGAACGACACGTCCCGCAGCACCGGTTGGTTGCGGTCGTAACCGAAGGTGACATTCCGGAAGCGGATCTCCCCGCGGGGGTCGTCCCAGGCCTTTGGCCTGTTCGTTTCGGGAATCGACACCGGCGTGTCGAGGAGCTCGAGGACGCGCTGGCTCCCCGAAAGGAAGCTCGTCAGCCAGGTGGTGAAGCTCGAGAGGGCGCCGAGCGGGGCGTAGAACATCGCCAGGTAGGCGAGGAAGGCGATCAATTGGCCGAGCGACATCTCCCCGGCGATCACGTCGCGGCCACCGACATACCAGACGATCAGGCCGCCGAGGCCGAAGACGATCTGCATCGCCGCGGCGTAGGTGGAATTGGTGTGCTCGACCCACAGCCGCCAGTTGGAGAGGTGGTCGCTGGCCGTGGCAAACTTTTCCCGCTCCCGCGGCTCTTGGGCGAAAGCCTTGACGACGCGGATCCCCGAGAGCATCCCGGAGAGCGCGGCCATCTGCTTGCTCGAGGCGTCCCACAGCCGATAGTGACGCGGGTAGACATGCCGCCAGAAGATCCACGAGCCGAGGATCACCAGCGGCACCGGGATGAGGGTGAAGAGGGCAAGCTTGGGGTTGATCCAGACGAGCATCGCCCCCACCCCCACCAGCTGCACGATCTGGAGGAGAAAGCCCCCGGTGATCTGGTGCATGAGGCCATGGAGAACCTCGCTGTCGTGGGCGACCCGGCTGATCATCGACCCAACCTGATGCCGGTCGTAGTAGGCGATGGAGAGATCCTGGAGCTTGTTGACCATCTCCTGGCGGAGCGTGCCGGTGAGGCCGGTGCCGATCGCGTTGGCGAGTCGCCCCTTGAGCACACCGACGATCGAGAGGAGGATCCGGGAGAAGGCCAGCGCCAACACGACCACGAGCAGCGCGGTCTTGAAGTCTGGCAGCGCGTCGGCCCCGGTCTGCTCCAGCGCCCGGGCGGAGAGGACGTCGTCGACCATGTACTGCTGGAGCTTCGGCGGCACGAGCTCCGCGACAACCCCCAGGAGCGTCAGCAGGCAGAGAACGATCGCCCCGCGGGCATGCGGCCGGAGGATCTCGCTGACGCGGGCGAGGATCCGCCCCTTTTGCATGCAGCGCGGGCACGCCTCCTCGCGCGTCGTCTTCCGCAGGCTGCAGGAGTCACAGCGCGGTGGATCGAGTGCAGCGGCCAGCTCGTCGTCGGCCGGCGTCGTCGCCCCGGGCGTGCCGGGCATAGCGGACTCGGCCAGGAGGGTCTTGCTGGCGGCCGCCGGCGCCGGTGCTGGCAGCGCCCCGTCGGCGCTTCGAAACGAGCTGGGGAGCTCGATCTGGCCGTCGGCCGTGCGCGGGCCTTCACGCGCCTGCTCGAGCGCCCGCGACACCTTGTGGAAGCGCGTCGCCAGGGCATTGGAATAGCGGAGCAGGTCGATCCATTCGCCGTCGGTCTTGACCTGGAGCATTCCCCCGCCGACGCCGGCGCTGGTGCGCACTTGGGCGACGTCCGGCCAGGGGATGACCCGCAAGACCTTCCCCGCCACGCCGTCGGCCAGCGCAGGCGCGATCGGCCCGGGGACATCGGCCGGAAAACGCTCCCGCCCCTCCGGAGGCAGCCCTTCACGGACAACGGAAAGATGGTCGGGGGTGACGAAAAGCCATTCCCGCCGCGGTTCCCCGTCGAGCGACACGTCGGTGTCGACCGAGACGATGACGGGGCGGTGATTCAGCCCGGCGGCGTCGAGCGCTGCGCGGGCCGCCGGGGGAAGCGTGCCAGCCACGACACGGGGCGGGGAGGAGGTTGGCGTGGCTGCGGTCACCGGCGTATGCTCCCGGGGCCGTTCGACTGACGGTTGAATCAATGGTGTCTTTTCCAATTCCGGGGCGGAGAACGTTCATGCGATACGCAGGTGGGCCGGTCGTGGTTCGTGGGCGCGGCATCATGGCCGCAGTGGTTTGCCTCGGCTGCCTCGTGGCGGCCGGCGGGGCGCTCCGGGCCGACGAGGAGGGCTTCGAGCCACTCTTCGATGGCAAGAGCCTGGCAGGATGGAAGGTGAACGAGAACCCCCAGAGCTGGAAGGTCGATGACGGCCAGATCGTCTGTCGCGGCCCGCGCAGCCACTTGTTCTATGTCGGTGCCGATGCGGCGAAACCGGCCGACTTCAAAAACTTCCACTTCAAGTCCGACGTGATGACCAAGCCGAATGCCAATTCGGGCATCTTCTTCCACACGAAGTTCCAGCCCGATGGCTGGCCGGCGATCGGCTACGAGATGCAGGTCAACAATTCGCAGGGGGATCCGGTCCGCACCGGGAGCCTCTACAACGTCGTCAAGAACTTCGTCCCACCGGCCAAGGACGACACCTGGTTCACCGAGGAGGTGATGGTGAAGGATAAGCAGATCACCGTGATCGTCGATGGGAAGGTCCTCTTCGAGTTCGTCGAGCCAGACGGCGTGACGGGAACTCGCAAGCTCTCCAACGGCACCTTCGCCCTCCAGGCCCACGATCCCGGCAGCGAGGTCCGCTACAAGAACATCCGCGTCAAGCGGCTGCCGTGAGCC
>Ga0209829_10003787_pt1 | contig 10901 bp, 5 predicted proteins | sample C_140205_EF_Meta_FD_187311 | JGI IMG/M metagenome (GOLD analysis project Ga0209829, IMG submission 187311) | Freshwater microbial communities from Lake Croche, Canada to study carbon cycling - C_140205_EF_MetaG (SPAdes) (version 2) | ecosystem: Environmental > Aquatic > Freshwater > Lake... | reverse complement strand
TACACTTGTAAATGATAGTAACAGATTCTACCCAATTAATTTTGATGAATACGATAGGAGTAAGGGGGATATTCAAAGGATGAAGCTAAGGGAAAAAGCATTGAGGGTATTTTTCAGTCGTGGTCAAGGAGTTGTTAATGTGTATGCTACTGAAATGACTAACCAAGATGGCACTTCAAATCTTATAGGCTCTACCCAAATACTAAACCCTATTAACTATTATATGGGTGAATATGGGATTAGCAATCAATATTGTTCATTAGTATCTTCTGGGAGGTCTGATTACTATGTAGACCCTATTGCAGGTTATCATATTAGGCTTTCCCAAGATGGGATTACTCCATTAACGGAGCTTTACAAAGGGCAGTACTTTTTCCCATCCATAGCTAATAATTATATAGATACTGCTTATGCAAGGTCAGCAGGAGGGAATGCTAAGATTTTAGGGGTGTATGATAGCTTTGAAGAAGAGTATATAAGTATATTCCAAACAGGTACTAAGAGCTCAACAACCTTAACACCATATACGGTTGGTTTTAACGAGGCAAAAAACGCCTATACGTCTTTTTATAGCTTTACCCCTGAGTGGGCTATGTGTGCCCAAAATACGCTTATAACGTGGAATAGCGGAGGATTGTATTTACACGACTCAGCTACCAAAAATAACTTTTATGGAACTCAATATAGTTCTTCCGTAAGTTTTGTATTTAATAAGGATAATGTTATTAAAAAGACTTATGATTATTTAACATTAGATGCTAGTGCATATTGGCTGTCTACTACTATGGGTGATGTTAATACCTCTTTAGGTCAGTCTAGTAATTTGGTACAAGGTGATTATGAGATTCACGAGGGTATGTACCACGCAGCTTTTCAAAGAGACAACAATAGTTTAGGTGGAATTATTAATGGAGATTACCTTAAGGGAACGTGGGCAGAGGTTAAATTTACAAATAGTGCAACAAGTTTAGTATATTTGTCAGGGTTATATTTAGGATATTTAACATCAAACAGAAATTTATAATATTATGGCAGGAGGATTAGGATTAATAGAAGCCGGTATAGGTCTTTGGCAAAAATCAAAAGCTGAGAAAGCCTTGACGGCAGCAAAGGCAAAAGCTGAAAAAGCAATATCTGATATTGAGGTTAAACAAGTTGACCCATTAGTTGCAGCAAGATATAATGCTCCAATGCCCGGAGAAACCGAGGCTGAACAGGGTATAGGCCAAAGCGAAGCAGCAGCCTTAGGGGCAGCGAAAACAAGAAAAGGTGGACTAGCATCTGTATCAGGAATTGTTGCCCAAACTAACAAGGCTAGAAGCGGATTAGCTACCCAAAAAGCACAATATAAATTAGGTGCGGAAAAAGCATTAGTTGGAGAAAATGCAGCAGCACTTGCTAGCAGGCAGCAAAAACAAGGTTTAATGGCTAATATCGCCTTACAAGAAGTTGGTGCCGCAAGAAGCGAGCTTTCTCAAGGGCTTGGTGGAATAGGAGCTGGAGTAGGAGCAAGCGACATTAGTACATCTGATATTACTGGTGGCATTAAACAAGGATTTGGTTTCTTAAAAGGTTTATTTGCTAAAAAAAATCCATTAAAAGGTTTACCTAAACTTCCAATTATTGGTATTCGTTCATAAATAAAAAGTAATTATGCCATTCGGAATATCTGAAAGTGCAATAGCAAAAGCCTATGGTCCAACGGACCTTAGTGGTGTTTATAAAGGGTTGCAAACTGGAATTAATAAAATAGCTAAAGAAGAACAACTTTATAGACAACAAAATCTTAAAGAGTATATGCAAGTTTCTAGAGATTTAGAAGATTCATCTAAAGGAGCTAGGTCAAAAGATATGCCAAATATAATAGCAAATACACAAGAATTTAAAAAATATAGTAAACTTAGAGATGCAGACCCATTAATGTTTCAAAATAACCCAGATCAATGGGAGAAATATAATTCATTAGCAAATAAATATTTCTCTATTGCTAAAGGAGAAGGAAAAGAATCAAGAGAATTTATAGACGAACATAAGAATTTCGGAAAAGAAATAGCAGATAATCCACATAAATATAAATCAGATGCTATTACAATGTGGGACAAGGTAAAAGATATGCCTTTGTCTGAAATAAAAAAACAAGGATTAGATAGTAGAGAAAAGTATTTAAGCCAAACTCCAGAAATAGAAAAACTTTACGATTCATTTGATAAATCAGCCACAGCAAAAGGAGAGAAATTAGGTAAGGTAGAAACAAAAGGGACTGGATTAGAAACTAGAGAAAGACAAATTAAATATAAAAATGTTCCAGAATACGGAACATATGTTGATTTAGCTCAAAATACCTTATCTAAATTTGGTAAAGATATTAGAGGAAAACAAAATTATGCTTATACTATTTTAGAAAATGCTGATGATTTTGATAAACAAGTAAATCAATTTAAAGATAATATGGAATCTGCTTCTCCAGATATGCTTGAGGCAATGCATATTTCAAAAGATATGTCAAAAGATTTGTATATTACTAGAAGATTAAAAGATGAGCAAAATGCTGGTAAACCTATTCAATCAATAGCTAATCAATATTTAGCTATGAAAAAGTTTAATGAACATTTTAGAGGAGTATCTACCGATGACCAAGGATTTAAGATTAAAGATGAAGTTCAAAAAGCAAAGCTTAGTAAAAAAATGAGTTTTGAAAATTCTATGGATTTATGGAGGTCAAAATTAAAAGAAAAAGGATTTGGTACGCCAGAAACATTTGATGTCAGCCCTTCATTTAATACAATTTCTACAGGTGGGGAAATTGGTCAAAAACAAACAAAAGAATTAATATCAACTTTGAATAATACTCCATTAATAGATGCAAATTCTACAATGATTTCTACATCTTTAATAAAAACAGATAAATATAATAATTATACCAATTCTGATAAAGTTTTAAATGCTCTTAAAAAAACACAAACAAATGTTAAATTAAATGACCCTAAATCTGTTTCTGATGCTATGAATGAGCAAAATTTAACATCTGGTTTATTGAATGTAAATATAAATCCAAGAAGTGTAGAGAGTGGAAAGGTGTTAGCATTTAGTTGGTATGACGATAAAAGCGGTGTAACTAAAACTGCATATTTAGATACCCAAGATAAGGAGTCGGCTAATCAATTAAATAAACTTATTAAGAAGAAAATAGATACTAAAAAACAATTAGCTGCTGCTGCTGGATTAATGAGTGACGTGGATGGTGCATTTAATGATATAAAGTAAAAGTTATTTATGGACCAACAACCTACTGATAGCAAATATAAACTATGGCAAGGGCTTTCTGATAAAAAATTATATACTAAATCTTACGAAGATTTTGATAAACAATTTAGCACAGATAAAGCTATAGGTGGTTTATATGATGCATTGTCTACAAGAAAACTTTATACTAAAAGTAAAGAAGATTTTTCTAACCAATTTTTTTCTACCAAAGATGCAACAGTAGATAAAAAATCTGATGTTTCTCAAAAACCTATTAAACAAGAAGAGCCTTACAATTTTGAAAAATCATTTCTATATAATATAGGCGCTGATGAATGGGTTGGTAGTGTTGGTAGAGTTAAGGCTACCCCAATGCAGTTAATGGAAGAGGAAGCTAAGAAACCACAAAAAGCAGAAAAAGTATACAAAGCACCTACTGGTCCAATAGATATAAAAACTCAAGAAGATTTAAAGAAAAGCGAAGATGCTTTTGAGAAGTTTACTGAAAAAAGATTAAAAGGCAAGGGTGTTGAATTTAAAAAAGACGATGCTAATTACAAGAAAGAAAAACAATTAATATTAAACGATATTAAGAACGGAGATATATTTGGCTTTGTAAATGATAATGGAGATATTGATTTTGCAAGAAGTGCAGGATATGTCAAAGGGACTATTAATTCAGCTATAAATAGTTTTGCAAGCGAAGCAAAAGCTGTAAAAGTAAATACTATATCAGACCCAAGAGAATTAGCTGATTATGCTAATTACCACGAACAAGTTGATATAGAAGAAAGAGCACCTGAAATTGCTCAAATAGCAGGTGGAGTACCAAAACTTATTGGTACTATTGCTTTAGGAACTTATGCTGGAGGACCTACTGGTGGTGCTTCATTATTAGCAGCTGATGCACAATGGGTAGGGATGTCTGAAAAAAGATTAGAATTATATTATAAAAAAAGGAATGAACTTATAAATAAAGATGTTCCTAAGGAACAGGCAGAGTATGAAGCTGCTGCTCAGGCGATGCAAGATGCACCTGCTGCCGCTATACCATCAGCTATTACAAACTATGTGATGGCGTCTATGGGCGGAGCTGGTAAATCTATAACTCCATTATCAGCATCTAGAGAGACATTTAAAAAATATGCATTACAGCCAACTAAGATTGCTGCCTTAGGAGCAGCTCAACCATTAGTTGAATATGGTATAGAAAGAGAACAAGGTTATGATGTAAAGTTTCAAGATGCTGTAAATAGTATGGGCAAACAGGCTACTGATTTTTGGTTAATGGATTTTGGAATGAATACATTAATGCATCCTGGAAAATTTGCAAAGGCTGTAGTATCATCAGCTAAAGAATATTTAGCAAATGTACCAAAACCAATAGTTGAATCTATGGCATCTAAATATGGTACTGATGGTAAAACAGCTATATCTACTTTAGATACTTATAATAAAGCTAGAGAAAAAGTAGCTCCATATATGCCTCAAGATTTAGTTCATCACGTTGCTGGTTTGCAAGAAGCAATTGATAAAAAGACAGCTACTATTAAAGGTCTTGAATCAGATGGCAATATACCTAAGACTATAATTGATACTGAACAACAAAAGCTAGATGAATTAAAGAAAAGGCAGCAAGGTATTATTAATACAGGTAATCCAAATGAGTTTGAAATAGATGATAAGACTGGAGAGCCAGTAATAAAAGAAGCTGCTCCAGCTAAAACAGAAGTACCTAAGGTAGAATTGACTGACGAACAAAAACAATCAAATATTGATAAAGCTACTGCTGAACAAAGAGCAGAAGCAATTAACCAAACTGAAAAAGAATATGGAAGCACAACAGGCAAGGGAGTACCTACAGGGGAAGCCGCAGGAGTTTCAGGAGAAGTTCCACCAGAATCTGCACCAAAAATTGAATCCCTCAAATCAGCAACCCCAGAAGAGCGAACAGACTTTGAGCAATGGAAGTCAAGAACCTACAAGTCAGAATCAGACATTGACAGAGAGTACGAATCAAGTAAACTCGGAGAATATGGACAATCAAGAGAAGAGTTCCTTCTTGGAAAATATTGCAAATAAGGTCAAGAAGACTTTTAAAATTAAAACAAAGAAATAAGTTAAATTTGTATATGGACAAAATAACCCTAGGCAACGCTAAAGACAAAGTAATATTGTGTGTAGATAATGGTCTCTTTTTTGAGTTCTGTTTAAAGCTTGCTGATTACTTTAAGAAGGTATATTATTATACAGAGTGGAAAGATGCTTACCCAGGAATGGCTGAGGCTGTGGTAGGAACTGAGTGGAAAAATGGCAAGAGGTTAGATACTTTTGATGGCAAGAATATAGAACGTATAGAAAACCTTTTTGAGGTTATGGGTGAAATAGATTGTTTTTTTACACCTGATATTTATGATGGAGACCTTTTAGAGCTTTTAGAAGATTCAGGTATCCCTTGTTTTGGATCAGGTAAGGCTGAAAGACTTGAGTTAAATAGATATGAGACATCGGTAGAAATGAAGAAGCTTGGTATGGATGTAGCACCTACTATTAAGGTGGTAGGTATTGCTGACTTAAGAGACCATCTTAGAAAAAACAAAGATAAGTATGTGAAGATTTCTAAATACAGAAAAACCTTTGAAACCTTCCACCATATCAACTACAAGTTATCAGAACCTCTTTTAGACAATTTAGAGGCCACCCTAGGCCCCTTAAAATACATTTGTGAGTTTGTGGTTGTTGATTCAATTGAGGCGATTGTAGAGGAGGGAATTGATGCTTATGCGGTAGATGGTAAATTGCCTAAAAATATGTTCACAGGATGTGAGATTAAGGATGTAGCTTATGCCGGTAAAATGATTAAGGAGGAAGACTTATCTATAGGTAACAAAAAAGTTAACGAAAAGTTCGGTATTCTTTTAAAAAAATATGACCATAGTGGATTTTTCTCCACAGAGGTAAGAACTACAAAGGATGGTAAGCATTACTTCATTGACCCTTGTATGAGGCTAGGATTACCTCCAAATGCCCTTTATCAAGAAATTTACAAGAACCTAGGGGATATTGTATGGCAAGGAGCAAATGGTAACCTAATAGAGCCTAATGCTGATAATGAGTATGGGATGGAGATACTCATCAGCTCAGGATGGCATAGTGGTAACCACCAAACAGTTTACTTCCCTCCAGAGATTAGACAATGGGTTAAATTAATCAACCCTATTAAGATAGATGGTACCTACCACGTATTGAGATTGGGTGATTCGTCTACAATCGGTAGTCTAGTAGCTGTAGGTAAAAGCCACGAGGAATGTGCTAAGAAGATAGATAAGATGGCTAAGCTTATAGAAGGGTATGATTTGAATATCAAGACAGAGGGAATGAATGAGGCTATGGAAGCTTTTGAGACAATGATAAAAATTAGCAAAAAGAAATAATTATGCCAATTTGCCCAAATAAAGCATCAGATGCTTGGAAAGGTTTGGTTAAAGATGTTAAAGAAAAATTTAATGTTGATGACCAAACTGCCGATGAATTAAGTTCATTAGCTTTTTATAGAAAAGGTGATATACCTACTTCTAAAGAGGCTATTGATTCTATTTCAGAAAGCACCTCATTTACAAAGGCAAAGACTATTAAAGAAAATATTAAAGGTTTATTTAATAAAATAGTAAAAAAAGCTCCAGAAGATGTTGGATATAGAATGGGCCTAGCTGATATGAAGGTTAAGCTAGACAAGTTAAATGAAACAAGGAAAGAGTTTTCTAAAAGAGTTTCAGAGTATTTAAAAACAAATGAAAAATTAAAAGGTAAGCTTTCTGAAAAACAAGTAGATGCTATTACTAGGAAGGCATTAAAAATAGGGGTAAATGAAAAGGCTTACAATAAATTTACAGACTATGTAGATAAGGTTATAAGAAATGAAAATTATGCACAGCAAGTAAAAGGTATTGAGAATATTCAAGGTAAAATGAAAAAGACTTTTGCTGAAAGTGAAAGTTTTATGAATAGAATGAAAAGGGTTAATGTGGAAGATTTGTCACAATCAGATTTAAATGCTTTTGAATCAATTGCTAATGAATATGTAAATAGTCAAAAAGGGGTAGGTTCTAGTAATTACAATCCATTTGATTTGGCTAAAAATGAACCATTATTAAAAGGAATAGAAAAAAATATATCAGATAAGGTTATTGCTGATATTGAGACTAAATATGATGTATATGACCTAAGTGCAGAGGAAGCCAACGTTTTAGATGAGTATATGAAATCAGATGACCCTGATTTATACTTCCAAAATCTAGAGGATTCTAAAAAGAAAACCCTAACAGATAATATTAATAAGATAGCTAGTTATTCTCAACTTGGGTTGTCAGAATCATTATCAAACATAGATGAAAATACTGGTGAAACAAATGAAAAATTTTTTAAAGATAATTATGGTGACACTTTTGTAAGTCAGCTAAAAGATTTAGCAAATGCAGATTTGTCTAAAATAACTAATCTAAAAGATTTAGCAACCATTATTAAGACTATTGATAATTCAATAACAAACAAGACTAATTCAAATATAGGTAATGTACACTCAATTATAAAGGCTGCTGAGCATATGCCTTTATTACAAAGAGCAACCAGCAATGTAAAGAAGTTTGTATTAAATAATTTTGGTAAACTATATTACGATACCCCTATTGTGTTGAAGGGTATATTTGGCAATAGAGAGGTAGCAGCTAAAATAAGATATTATACAGGATGGGATGGTATTACTAATGCAGCATCTAAGGCAGAAACAGAGGTATATGGTTTAAAAAAACAATGGGATGAATTTAAAAAGAAAAATAAAATAGGTGACACGGCTGAAGAAGATGCTATTATGGGTATATACTCAAGGCTCAATGATGTTAAAGTTGGTAGCGAGGATGTTGATTTTCAAAATGAAAAGAAACAACTTGAATCATCAATAGATGCTTTATTAAAAAGCGATAAGCAAGAAAATAAAGATTTTGGTAAATTTTTGCAAGCTATATACGAACAAGGAGTAGATAAATTTAATACCCATAAAGAATTTGTTGAAAATTATAAACAAAATTACCCATCAGAAGTTGCTGGTGTTGAATGGATTTCTGATAATATTTGGAAAAAGAACGAAAAAACATTTAGAAACCATTCTGAGTCAAACTTAAATAGAACCTATGATGGAGAGGCTAGATCTGGCTACCATCCAAAGAGATATACCTCTGTAAGACAAGATACTAAAGTTGGGTCTCCTGATGATGATATATTTGAAATATCTTCTAAAAAACCTCAAGAAACAGGAAGGTCTAAGGATAGAATATTAAAAGATAAATTACCAGATAATAAGGTAGTTGATTATAGATTTGAATATAATACATTTAAAAACCACCAAGAAATATTATTTGAAATTGGTTCCTACCACGACAAACTTATGTTTTCTAAAATGTCAGAATCAGGTGCACAATGGGATGAACTATTTGGTGGAAATAAAAATGCTTCTTTTGTATCTCAAACAGCAGAACAGCAATATAAGCTATTAAGATATGGCAAAAAGAATGCAGATAGATTAAGTAAAACTTGGGGGGTATCATTTGCAAGAACACTAAAGAATGTAGGTTCAGCTATTGGTTTAGCAAGGGTATCTCAAATATTTTCTCAAACAACTCCTGCAATAAATACAATGTTTCAAGCTGGTAAACATTTTTATAATGTAATGACCACAAAAGGATTAGGTAACATAGAGTTATTTAATCAATCATCAATAGGTGCTAGAGGTTTAGAGCTTGGTGCTATTGGTAGGTCAGAAAGTACAGAAAGTTTATCTTATGATAAATTACAAAAAGGATTTGAAGGCTTTATGACATCTGTATCAAAGGCAACAGGTAGAATCAGAGAGATTGCATTAAAGCCCCTTTCTGGGGCTGACGTTGCGGTAGCTAAAAAATCATTCTTAGCTTTCTATTTAAAATATATGAATGAGGTAAAAGGTATTAAGGTTACAGCAGCTGATTTGCCTACAGAACACCTTAAATTAGATGACGCTAGAAGAGAGGCTATATCTTATGCTCAACAAGCAGTAGATGAGTTACAAGGTGTAAGTAATAAATCATTATTATCTGAATTAAAAAGAAATGATAATGGTAATGCTATAGGAGAAATAGCTAGGACTATATTAATGCCATTCAATAACTTTGCTTCAAATACAAGAGCTAGAATACTTGAGGATGCTCAAAAAGCTCGTCTTGGTAATTCAACTCAAAGAGCAGAGGCTTTAAAAGATTTATTAGGTACTACAGCAGAGGCTACTGCTTTCTCAGCTGTAAATGCTTTTGTAGTAACAGGTATACTTAGATATGGCTTAAAATCAGTAATGGCATCAGCATTTGGTATAGATACAGATAAAGAAGATACACAAAAAATTATATCAGATAAATTTAAGCAATTCTATACAGGAGCAGCAAGAGAGATGTTGACATCTGGTTTTGGTGGTGCTGCTGAAAATGTAGGCATATCATCTCTTAACCATTTAGCATATGCTTTTTCAAAATTAAGCCAAGAAGAGTCTGGTAAAGATTATTACCAATGGTTAAAAGAAGAGCCAATGTTTAAACCACAATATTCTCCTCCTCCTGCAACTAGCTGGTATGAAAATATTGCTAACAATACAGGTGGATATGGTATAGGATTTAGAACAGGACAGCAAGCATATGAAGATATATCAGCTGGTATAACAGGAACGGCTACTTCTTCTTATGGATATGAAAAATTTGTGCAAAAAGGAGATAAAGAAACTTCCTCACAATTTTCTGTAAAAGAAGGAATAGATGTAAGCGATCAGGATAAGAACTTCTTTTTATTTTTAGGTCTTATGGAGGGTATGTCTTTATTAGGTGTAAGTGAGCAAGATATAACCAGATCAGCCCAAGCGTTGAAATATGACATTCTAAGAAAGAATAAACCTGTAGGTGGTGGAGGTAGTCCATTCAATAAAGGATTAGGTGGGAAGGGTTTAGGTTCAAAAGGTTTAAAATAGTTTTGTTATTTTAAAATAAATTGTTACATTTGTTTAGCAATTCCAATAATGTAGTAGAGTATATTATTGGGCAATGCCCGCTCCTTAAAAAAGAGCAGATAAAGCCCACTAACTCTACTTGGTGGGTTTTTTATTGGTGTAGTCAAAGCAATATGGCTACTGCAACTGAAAGTTAGTTATAGACTAATGGAGGTACACGCATAAGGTCTAGCTATCCGATATTATACTTTTAAATGAATGGTATTCTTTCTAAACTTGTGGTAACCATTCAGCCTCACTTTACGACAACTCGTTAACTCGGTGGTAAGACTAGCAGGTTATATCTCTATCAGGGGGAGGGGGTATAACTTGCATTTTACTTACCTACTTTCTCCAATCTGTTAATCTGGTGGTAATTTATACTCGCCATTTTTTGTTATATTTGTACAAATAATTGTTATGGCATTTACAGCGTCTTATACGGTAACACAATCAGCTAACGGAACATCCTTGGTGATTACGGATACCTCAAGTTATGTTTCAGAACCTCAAAATGGGTTTAATTATAGAAGGTTATACATCTATTATGTAGATGGTACAGCATTAGTTTATCCTGCTGGAAGTACCTTGGGGTATG
>Ga0209829_10003782_pt1 | contig 10911 bp, 8 predicted proteins | sample C_140205_EF_Meta_FD_187311 | JGI IMG/M metagenome (GOLD analysis project Ga0209829, IMG submission 187311) | Freshwater microbial communities from Lake Croche, Canada to study carbon cycling - C_140205_EF_MetaG (SPAdes) (version 2) | ecosystem: Environmental > Aquatic > Freshwater > Lake... | reverse complement strand
GCGTCCGCAGCTACGACGTGACGATCGTCAACGCGGCCCTCCGCGCCTCGTACCGCTTCGCGCCGGGGCAGTTCAACATGCTCTATCTCCCCGGCATCGGTGAGGCGGCGATCTCGATCAGCTCCGATCCGGCCACCCCCGATCGGCTCACGCACACCGTCCGGGCCGTGGGAAACGTCACCGCCGCCCTGGCGCGGCTCGTCGTCGGCGACCAGATCTTCCTCCGCGGGCCCTACGGCCAGCCCTGGCCGCTGGGGGAGCTCGAGGGGGCCGATGTGATCTTCGTGGCGGGCGGCCTCGGCCTCGCCTCGCAGCGCGCGGCGATTCTCGACATCATGCGCCGGCGCGACCGGTTTGGAAGGGTGACGATTCTCCACGGCGCGAAGACCCCCTCGGGGCTTCTCTACACCGCCGAGTACGACGCCTGGCGGCGCGCGGGGATCGATGTCGCCTGCACCGTCGACGCCCCGGAGGCCGACTGGCAGGGGGCGGTGGGGCTCGTGACCGATCTGCTGGCGCAGCTTCCCCTCGGGGGGGCAACCGGGATCCTCTGCTGCGGCCCCGATCCGATGATGGCGGGCGTGGCAAAGGGGGCGGCGCAGCGCGGCCTCGGGCCGGAGCGAGTGTGGGTGTCGCTCGAGCGAAACATGAGCTGTGCGGTCGGGCAGTGTGGGCTGTGCCAGTTCGGGCCGTACTTTGTCTGTCTCGATGGCCCGGTGTTCCGCCACGATCGGATCGAGCGCCTCCTCGCGGTCCGCTGCCTGTGACCGTGCTCACTGCCGAAGGGATTTCCCCATGACCGATCCCCACCAAGCCGAAATCTCCGCTGCCGCGGCCCCACGTCCCCGCCGGCCGCGGGTGGCGGTCTACAAGTTCGCCTCCTGCGACGGCTGCCAGCTCCAGTTCCTCGCCGCCATCGGCAAGCATCCGGAGCTGCTTTCGCAGGTCGATTTCGTCCATTTCCTCGAGGCGAGCCGGGCCGTCGAACCGGGCCCCTACGACATCGGCTTCGTCGAGGGCTCGGTGACCACGAAGCATGACGCCGAGCGCATCCAGGAGATCCGCCGGGAGTGTCGGACGCTTGTCACGATTGGGGCCTGTGCCACCTCCGGGGGCATCCAGGCTTTGCGCAACTGGGGGAAGATCGACGAGTTCGTGGCCGGTGTCTACGCGACCCCCGCCTTCATCGACACGCTCGCCACGAGCACGGCGATCGCCGAGCATGTGCCGGTCGACTTCGAGCTCCGTGGCTGTCCGATCGACACCGGCCAGCTCGTCGAGATCCTCTCCGCGCTGATCGCGGGGCGGAAACCGCGCGTGCCGGCGACGAGCGTGTGCGCCGAATGCAAGGCGGAGGGGACGGTGTGCGTGGCGGTGGCGCGCGGAATCCCCTGCCTGGGGCCGGTCACGCAGGCCGGCTGCCGGGCGATCTGCCCGGGGCATGACCGCGGCTGTTTCGGCTGCTTCGGGCCGAGCGACACGGCCAATCTCGTCAGCCTCAATCTTCACTACGAAGCCGCCGGGGTGCCACACGACGAGCTACTCCGGCTCGTTCGCGGGATCAACGCCTGGGCCCCGGCGTTTCGTGTCGAGGGGGATCGGCTCGCGGCCGGGGAGGGAGCGTCATGAGTGGATCGCGGTCCTTCATCGTCAAGTCGCTGGCCCGGGTCGAGGGGGAGGGAGCGCTGCGCGTCCGCGTCGACGAGGACGGCATCGGGATCACCGAGTTCAACATCTACGAGCCCCCCCGGTTCTTCGAGAAGATCCTCGTCGGTCGGGCCGTCGACGAGGTGCCGGATCTGGTGGCGCGGATCTGTGGGATCTGCCCGGTCGCCTACCAGATGACCGCCTGCCGGGCGCTCGAGACGGCGCTCGAGGTCGTGCCCCCTCCCGGTGTCGCGGAGCTGCGGCGTCTTCTCTACTGTGGCGAGTGGATCCAGAGCCATGCCCTCCATGTCCATCTCCTCCACGCCCCTGACTTTCTCGGCTACGAGAGCGGATTTGCGATGGCGGTCGATCACCCGCAGCTGGTCGAAGCGGGCTTTCGGCTGAAGGGGCTCGGCAACCGGATCATGGAGGTGGTGGGGGGCCGGGCCGTCCATCCGATCAACGTCGCCGTCGGCGGCTTCCATGCCTGGCCTGCCGAGTCAGCGCTGCGGGATCTCGGGGCCGATCTCGAGTGGGGGCTCGGCGCGGCGCTCGAGCTGGTCGACACCGTCAGCGGCTTCGAGTTTCCCTCCTTCGAGCGCCCCGAAGATTTCGTGGCCCTGCGCCACGACGTCGACTACCCCTTCAATGAAGGGCGGATCGTATCGAGCGACGGCCTCGACATTCCCGCCGCTTCGTTCCCGGAGCATTTCGAGGAGCGGCAGGTGTCGTGGAGCACGGCGCTCCATGCTGTCCGCCTTCCCTCCGGCGCCCCCTATGCGGTCGGTCCCCTCGCGCGCTTGAATCTGTGCCGCGATCGGCTCCCGCCGCGGGCCGCGCAGGCCGCGGCCCGGCTCGACTGGCCGCAGGGCAATCCTTTTCGGTCGATCGTGGCCCGGTCGATCGAGATCGTGGCGGCCTGCGAGGAAGCCCTCAAGATCGCCCGCGCCTGGACGCGCCCTTCCGATCCGCCGCGGGCCCCGTTCCCACTCCGCGAGGGCATGGGGAGCCACGCCACCGAGGCCCCGCGCGGCCTCCTCTGGCACCGCTATGCGATCGATGCCGCGGGGCTGATCAGCGCGGCGACGATCGTGCCGCCGACCTCGCAAAACCAGGCCCGGATCGAAGCCGATCTGCGCGCCTTCCTCCCCGCCGTGCTCCCCCTCGACGACGCGGCCGCCACCCTCCGCTGCGAGCAGCTGATCCGCAGCTACGATCCGTGCATCAGCTGCGCCACCCACTTCCTCCGGCTGTCGATCGACCGGGTGGTCACTCCGCGTTGACCGACTCGCCGGAGGCGCGGGTGACGAGGCCGAAATAAACCGCCGGATCGATGTCGGGGGCGAGGTTTGTCACATGGCCATCGCCGAACCCGGTCGTGACCGTTCCGCCGGCATGATCGCTGCTCGGCCCCCAGGCGGAGTTGCCGCGCGTGCCCCGGTTGCCGAGATTGAGGCTCGTGCGCGTGGGGGCGGCTGCGGACGGGCCGTAGCCGAGCGCCGACACGGCGCTGCCGACGGTCCAGGTCTTGCCGTCGAGGGTGGGGAGCGTCGGCGAATCGTCGGCGAGGGCCACGACGAACGCCTGCATGCCGTCGATCCAGGCGGAGTTGCCCCCTTCCTTCGATTCCGTGAGGAGGATCGTCGTCGACGTCCCGTCGCGGATGGCATCCATGTCGAGCCCGAGATAGGGGAGGTCGTCGTTGTCGGGATCGACCGTCTTCGGGCCCTTCAGCGGCAGGCCGCCGTTGTCGGCAATTCCCGCGGCCGCCTTGTCGAGCTCGGCCACCTTCCCTTGCGAGGCGACGCCGGCCATCGCTTTGTAGTTGGTGATCGCCATCGTCGGATACGGGGTTGAGCCGTCGTAGCTGCCGATCGAATGGAAGGCGCTCCCCGCCGCGGCAGTGACGATCGGCTGCCCGGCATACGAGGGGCACTGGAGGAGCGGAAGCTGGGTCTGACAGGGATGGGGCAGGTTGTTGATCGCCAGCGTCGGCATGAAGGGATAGGCCCCGCGACCGAGCCGCCCCGATCCGGCGATGATCCCGGCATGGAGATTCGCCTCCTCGAGATAGGCGAGGATGTGGACGATCCAGCTGAAGCCCCCCGGCTGGGCCGACGCCGGGCCGCCGTTGGTGGCAAACGTCACGGCCTTCGAGGGGTAGCGGTCGATGGCGGCGGGGAAGCGGCGGGCGGTGTCGTGGCTGCGGGTCAGCCCGACAAGGAGCTGCCTCATCTTGTTGCCGCAGGAGGTGCGCCTGGCCGACTCGCGGGCGGCCTGGATGGCCGGGAGGAGGAGCCCCACGAGAACGCCGATGATGGCGATGACGACGAGGAGCTCCACGAGGGTGAAGCCCCGGCCTCCCCTCCCGGCAGACCCGGGTTGACTCCGTCTCATGAGGTTCGGCATCGCTCGACTCCGACAGGCCGGCTGAAGGGGCGGGTTCATCCACTCCCCGCCCCTGTTTTAGGGTTTGCGGGGCCGAAGACGAAAGCGCCCGGCTGTGGGGGGGCACAATCGCGGGATGGGCCCGGGGCCGGAGAGGTTGGTAGTCTGGCGGACCGGTGCCGCGGACCCCAGGCCGGAGATGTCGACATGCGCGATGAAAACCCGATCGGATCGTTCGGCCTTCGTTGCCTTCCCGGCGCGACGTGGCTCCTCCTCCTTCCTCTCGCTGCCCTGGCCGCCGCGCCGGCAGTGGCAGGCCCGTGGCGGACGCCGGTGGCCGTGGCGACCTCGGCCGACGGCCGCTGGCTGGCGACGGCGAATCGGGCGGCCGGGACCGTCTCGCTCCTCGATGCCACCGGGGCGATCGCCGCCGAGCTCCCGATCGGCGGTCGGCCTGCCGCCATCGCAGCCCGTGGGCCCGATCGTTTCGTCGCGGTCGCCGAGGAATCGGGGGATGTTGTCGCTCTCGATGTGAGGGAGGGGCGGCTGGTGGAGACCGGCCGGATCCATGTCGGCTTCGAGCCGCATGACGTGGTCGTCTCCGCCGACGGCAGCACGGCGTGGGTGCCCCTCGCGGCAAGCGCCGCGATCGTCGCAGCCGACCTCGAAGCGGGCACCGTGTCGGCGCCGATCCCGACATCCCCCCTGCCCCGTTTCATCGCCCTCTCCCCCGACGGCTCGACCGTGGCCGTCGCCTGCGCCGCCGGTGCCGAGCTCGTGCTGGTCGATGCCCCGAGCCGGCTTGTCCGCTCGCGTCATCCCTTCAAGGGGCTCAACGTCGGTCAGCCGGCGTTCACACCCGACGGCGGCACACTTTATTTCACCTTCACCTACGACGGCGGCGGGTTTACCTCCCCTGGTGACATTCGGCGCGGATGGGTGACCGGGAGTCGGCTCGGCAAGCTCGAGATCACCCCGGATGGTGGCACGCTCCACGGCCTGACCCTCGACGTCTCCGGCCGGGCCGTTGGCGACGTTCTCGGCTTGGCGCTGGTCGATGATGGCCGGACGGTCCTCGTGGCCGCCGGCGGCACGCATGAGCTGCTCCGTTTCGACGCCGCCGCCGGGCTCCCCTGGACGCAGATCAGTGGCGCCGAAGTAATGGACCGGGGGCTCTCGATCGATTCGAAGCGCTTCCGCCGGCTCGACCTCGACGGCCGCCCGCTGGGGCTCGCGGTGTCGGCCGATGGCACGCGGGTGTTCGTCGCCAACGCCCTCCTCGACGCCGTCCAGGAGATCGACCCGGCCGGCCCCGGGCTCGTCGGCGCCATGACGCTCTCGCGCGGAGAGGTGGCGACGGAGCAGGAGCAGCTCGTCCGCCGCGGCGAGGCGATCTTCCATGATGCTCGTCGCAGTCTCGACCAGTGGTATTCCTGCCACACCTGCCACTGGGAGGGGGGTGGGAATACCGTCACGTTCGACACCCTCAACGACGGCTCTGTCGGCAGCTACAAGACCGTGTTGCCCCTCTGGCAGCTCGCCGCGACCGGCCCCTGGACCTGGCATGGCTGGCAAACCGATCTCCCCACCGCCGTGAAGAAGTCGATGATCGACTCGATGCAGGCGCCCGAGCCACCGGCTGCCGATGTGGCGGCCCTGACCGCCTTCCTCGCCGATCTCGAGCCGCCGCCGAGCCCGTTTCGCTTGGCCGACGGGAGCCTGTCGGCAGCCGCCGAGCGGGGCAAGACGCTGTTTGAGTCGGCCCGTGCCGGGTGCAGCGACTGCCATGCCCCCCCCTCTTACACGACCCCCGGCCTTCACGACGTGGGGCTGGGAAAGAAGGGAGATCGCTATCCGTCGTACAGTCCGCCGACGCTCCTGGCCGGCTACCGCAAGACGCGTTGGCTCCACAACGCCCGAGCCCGGTCGCTCCACGACCTCCTCTCCGGCCCTCACTCGCCGGAGAAGATCACCGGCCAGCCGGCGCTGACCGAGGCGGAGATCGAAGATCTCGTCGCGTGGCTGAAAGCGCTCTGACGCTAGCCGGTGGGGAAAGTCATTCCTGAACGCCCGGGCCGCGGGGCAGTCGGCGCCCGGCCGTACGCCCCCACCATGAAAGGATACGGCCGCCCGCACCTCCCCGCCCCTCAGGATGAGATCAATCCCGCTTCGGCGCAGCACCGATCGACCATCCTCTTCGATAGCACCACCAAACAAACAGTGCTGCGACCACAGTTCCATTCACAACGACCATCAACCTAGACCACAAAGAGACGTTCCTCGTCAGAGGTGGATGAGCTTCTTCGGCCGCCGCGGCTCTCGCGTCAGCGGCAAGTTTCAGCGACTCCTCACGCTGCGTGAGCTCCTTCAGCTTTGCTCTCGCGATGTCCGCCTGCGATGGATCGGAGCGACTTAGGTCGACTGCCGCCGTGAATTCGACCTTGGCATCCTCCAGGCCCCCGATTTTCTCATAGGCAAGCCCCTTCGATATCCGAAACAACACCTCATTGGACCGAAAGTAGTCTGGGTATTCGCTTGTCAACCGATCAAGCGTCTTTATTGCGACGATTGGCTGTCCGGCTGCTGTCGCAATATGGGCCCACTGAAGTTGGTAACCCGGCTCAAGTCGGGTCTCACGGAAGTGAGATCTCAACGCCTCAAAGTACCGCAGCGCTTCGTTCGGCTCTCCCGCTTGATAGAGATAGAGCACGAAGGCAAAGATGACGTCTTTCAGAGACTCGCTTTGGTCGGCATGTTCGAGTCCCTCATCGATGAGAGGTCGGGCAAGTTCTGGCTGATTGTTTCGCAAATGCATCCGTGCCATCGTCAGCTTGACCGGCTTGTGAATGTCGGCCATGCCCGAATCGGCAAGCCATTGCAACCCCAGCGCAATGGCATTTTCCAAGGAGAAGTCCGACATCATCTGTATCGCGTTACACGCCAGTGCCTCACGATCGCCCGCGGCGTCTTCGACTCGTTGCTTTATCAACGATACTCCCTCACCGACTTTGCCCTGCTTCAATTTGAGCCAAGGCAACATCAGAACATCGTCCTTGGCCAAATCGGGCGACTCCAATACCATTTTCTCAGCGTGATAAAAATCACCTATGCCCAACGTCATTTCGAATCGCTGGGATTCGGTTGGCAGCGCTGGTCCCGTTTCCTGTGAACGCAACGACGTCGAAGAGGCCAAAATGGCCAACACACATGACCACACGAGTACCTCGCGAGTCACCTGACAAAATGTCGACATTCTGAAAATCCCTCCCACATCGGTCACCTCCGCCCGCGTGCACCAAAAGTCAGTCGATGTTTCTGGAAACAGTCATGGAGATGAAGGGCAAATTGGATTGCAAGGACTCGGGAGATTGGAGGGAAGTTCATCGCAAACGACGTTTTGGTACTCTTTGTGTCCGTGGAGACCATGATTCACGATGGTCTCCCTTAAGGATTCAGAGCTATCGAAGTGGCGGTATCCGTTGGTTCTCGCAGGGGTTTCCTGGGCGTGGAAGATTCTGAACTGGTTGAGGCCGCCCCGAAAGCCCCAAGAACGCCAAAAGCAGGAAAAATCGGTGTTTGAGGGTTCCTGTAGGGAAGCGTTGCTCTATCAAGCACGTCTCGGTCCCTCGGCCGGCATGCCTTTCATCCTCCCGGCATCTGTGCGCCCGTGAGCACTCTCTTGCTACGGAAATCCCCACAAAGCCCTTGTGAACGTCGGTCGAAAACGAATCTCGCAACCGTTCAGTGGTCCCAGTGCGGACAAGCGGTGGGTGACCACCACAACCACCCTTGATTGCGATGATGGCTTCCAGACTTTGAACGGAGATCCCGTCGTGGATAAGGAGTGTCACGGACTGGCTGAGCGATTCGCGAACGCTGCAGCCTCGGTCCCTCTTCCTGCAGCCCATGCATGACCGGCCAGACGTCATGCAGGGCGTGCTCATAGGCGGCCCCAGCCTTGCCCAGGTGGCGGTCGCCGTCCGGCTTGAAGGTGTCGTCATCGGGCTCCCTGGACTGTGTCTTGGCGGTATCGAGGCACCGAGAAACATTTCACCCGTTACGCATGGTATACTTGCGAATGGTTCACTTTCACAATCCGTAACCAAGAGGTCATCCATGGCTGACGCCAGAGAAATCAACAAGTCGGAAGAGATTCGTAAGGTTGGAGCTGAACTCAAGGTCAATGGCCAGAAAATCAGCCCCAAGGCGATCATGGACATCCTTGCCAAGAAGGGGATCGAAGTCTCCTCCGCCCAGTGCTCGACGGTCTTGAAGAAGGCTGGCTTCAAGCGTCGGAAGCGTCGCGCCGGCGAGGCGGGTGCTGAGGTTGCCCCGGCGAAGGCCGCCCGCAAGTCGGATGTCGTCACGGTCGAGGACGTCATCGCCGCCAAGAAGGCCGCCGAGCAGTTCGGCGGTGCTGCTCGCCTTCTGGCAGCACTGAAGGCCCTGGAACGGCTCTCCTGAATACGCAACTGGGGGGCGGCGGGCGTTTTGCCCTCCCGCCCCTGGGACCGCGTGACTCATGACGTGAACTTGGGCGCACAGGCCTCGTCTGGCACGATGCCTTGCCCGGGCTTGCTCACCTTTGGCCGGAGAAGATCGCCGGCCAGACGGTGGGCTCCTCGGCGGTGTTCCAAAAGCACCCGGTGGGGCGCGTGTGCCGGGATGAGGATGGAATCCCCTTGGGCCATGGAAACGGTCCGGTCCCCAAACTCGAGTTTCACTGCCCCTGTTAGGACCACCACCCATTTGTGATGGTCTTGGTCGTACCAAAAGCCCTCGGGGGATCGGTGGCCCATGGAGACGATCCTCTCGATCCTGACGTCGTCGCCGGCCTGAAGAACTGTGGTCAGTTCTTCGGGCAGGTGAGGGCTTTCCTCTTTTCCCCATGGCACGCTGCCATCCGCCCCAGTTCTGGCGAAGGCTCGGCCTTACAACTCCCCCATCGCGGTGGGGCTCCCTGATCAGAAAAAGTTTCATAAGCTCTCGCGAGGTCCTGACCCATGATCCACGTCCCTGAAAAACGGCACCGGTTCATTTTGTCGAAGGGGCAGGCGGAGCTTCTCCAGGACTCGCTGATCGTCGGGGCCGAGGTCTTGGACACCGGCATCGAGCAACCGAACGGAACGGTGCTGTTCGACTTGAGCAGCGTGGATCTCGAGGATTTGATCGACAGCCTTGCCGCCGCCATCAATCACACCGAGAGCAAAGACCTGGAAGCCAGGCTCGACAAGATTTACGAGAAGCTGGAGAAGGTGCTGGGGTGAGTTCCTGCCCTTCCGCGTCCCTTCCCTGAATCGAGTCCGTGAATTGACGGCGTTGCAGGCGCGAATCCCTCGCCAATCGGAAGGCGTTATCTGAAAAGCCTGTCGCAATCCACCTCTGAACCTTGATGTCGCTTGGGACGAGAAATCCAAGGCTTTCAGCCCGCCCGCCCCAAGTCGCCCCCCTTCCCCGATGTCGACCTATACTCTGATCAAGGGGACCATTCGCGGGGAGGCGAGCGACGTGACGACCAGCGAACAACGACAGACTGACCGGGCGACGCCGCCGTGGGGGATTCGGAGAACGCGGGCCGGCGTTTGGCTGGCCGGCCTCTTCGTCGTTCTCGTCGTCTTCGTCATCGGCGGGTGCAGCGACTCCGACGAAAAACTGCCGCCGCGGAAGGCGCTGAAGCGAGCGGACAAGGGGGCCGGGGCGAGCGGGGGGCAGGCCGCCGCCGCACCCGATCCGCAGCCGCTCCCGGCCGACGTGCCCCCCAGGCCGGTGTTTGCGCCGGCGGGGATGACCGACGTGGCGAAGCGCCGGACGCGGCTTCGCGACGAGTGCTTCGAGGTCGCCGAGACACTGCTGGCCGACTTTCCTGCCGATCCGGCCGGCTGGACGCTCCTCGGGGCGGTCTATCGCCACTTCGGCGACGAAGCCGGGGCTGAAAAGCTTTGGAACCGTGCTCTCGCCATTGCCCCCGATTTCCCCGATGCCCACCGGCATCTCGGTGACGCGGCCCTGGAGCGCGGCGACCTCGATGGGGCCGAAGCCCGCTACCGGCTGGCGCTGGAGGCCGATCCGGAGGCGCTGGTCGTCATCGACAGCCTCGTCGAGACGCTCCTGGCCAAGGGGGACACGGCCGCCGCCACCGAGATCCTCCTCGGCTTCCTTGACCGTCACCCCCGCGTCGTCGAGGGGTGGTGCCTCCTCGGCAAGACACGGTTGGTGGAGGGGGATGCGGCCGCGGCCCGCGAGGCGTTTGAAAAGGCGCTCGAGGTCGAGCCGACCTCCCGCGATGCGGGCCACGGCATGGCGGCGGCGATCGGATCCCTCGGCCGGGAGACGCCGCTGCCGGTGACGCTCGACCTCGACCGGCGCCTCCGCGATCGACGCGAGCAGGGGCGGCCGGGGCGACTGCTCGAAGCGCTCGAAGCCCTCGATGGAATCGGCCCCGTCCCTTGGACGGCAACGGTCAACTACTGGGCAGCGGTGGCCCATGCCCGGCTGGGGGATGCGACGCGGGCGGCGATCGGATGGCGGCGGGCGATCGAGCTCGACCCCGATGACCACGACAGCCGCGAGGCCCTGGCAACGCTCTATGCCGAAACAGGGCGGACCCGTGAGGCGATGAAACTCCGCCAGGAATGGTGCGACCGCGATCCCGGCAACCCGGCGGCCTGGTTCGGGATCGGCAAGCTCGCCCTCTCCCTCGAACTCCCCGAGGAGGCCGCGAAGGCGCTGGAAAAAGTGGTCGCCCTGGCGCCGCAGCGCGCCGAGGGGCACGCGCTGCTGGCCCGGGCCGAGGCGACGCTCGATCCGGCCGCGGCGCTCGAGGCAGCCCGGCGGGCGGCCGACCTCGATCCGACCGCCCCCCACCTCACGCTCCTC
>Ga0209829_10003777_pt1 | contig 10924 bp, 10 predicted proteins | sample C_140205_EF_Meta_FD_187311 | JGI IMG/M metagenome (GOLD analysis project Ga0209829, IMG submission 187311) | Freshwater microbial communities from Lake Croche, Canada to study carbon cycling - C_140205_EF_MetaG (SPAdes) (version 2) | ecosystem: Environmental > Aquatic > Freshwater > Lake... | reverse complement strand
GGAAAGGGCGGCGAGACGAAGGTCTTGTAACCCATCCATACCATCAGCGCGCCGCCGATCAGTTCGATGATCTGGGCATAGCCTTCGATCATCTGGGCGATCCAGGTCAGACCGAAGCCCATGATGGCGGCAAACAACCCATCGCCCAGCGCCGCGCCCAGCCCGGAGACAAATCCGTTGACCGGGCCGAAGGCGAAGCTGCGGCGAATGCAGATCAGATTGACCGGGCCGATCGGCACGGCGGCGACCAGCCCCATGACCATCCCCGACAGGATCAGGTACAGGGCGGTCATGCCGGTTCCAGTGTGTCCACGAAGCGCACCGGCTGCCCCGCAGCAGCGCCGGTCGCAGCGAAGTCGCGCATCACGGAGCGCCCGCGCAGGATGGTGGCCACCGGCCAGCCCTTGGTCTTCATGCCGTCGAACGGCGTCCAGCGGCAGGTGGAGGCGATCCAGCTGTTCTGGATTTCGCGCGTCAGGTTCATGTCCACGATGGTGAAATCCGCGTCATAGCCCAGCACGATGCGGCCCTTGCCGGCGATGCCGAAGATGCGCTGCGCGCTGGAGGCGGTCAGGTCGATGAACCGCTCCAGGGTCAGATTGCCCTTGTTGACATGGTCCAGAAGGATGGTGGCCAGGGTCTGCACGCCCGGCATGCCGGAGGGCGTGTCGGGATAGACCTTGTCTTTTTCTTCGCGGGTGTGGGGGGCGTGGTCGGAGCCGATAACGTCGATGACCCCATTGCGCACCGCCTCCCACAGCGCCAGGCGATGGCTTTCGTCGCGGATGGGCGGGTTCATCTGGGCGTAGGTGCCCAGACGCTCGTAACATTCGGGCGCCGACAGGGTGAGATGCTGCGGCGTGGTCTCGGCAGTGGAAAAATCCTTGGCCGCCGCCAGTAGCGGAATTTCATCGCCCGTGGTGATGTGCAGCACATGCAGGCGGCGGCCCGCCTGTTTGGCCAGGCCCAGCACCCGCTCGGTGGACATGCGCGCGGATTCCGCGTCGCGCCACACCGGATGTGTCTCTGGCTTGCCGCGCTCGGCAAGGTGCTTGCGCGCGATCATGCGGTCTTCGTCTTCGGAATGAACCGCGACCCGGCGTGTGCCGGCCTTGAGCATGGCCAGGATGTCTTCGGACTTGTTGAGCAACAGGGTGCCAGTGGAAGAACCCAGGAACGCCTTGACGCCGCACACGCCGGGAATCTGCTCCAGCTCGGCCAGGGCGCCAATATTCTGCGGCGTGGCACCGACATAGAAAGCATGGTCGCAATGCATGCGGCCCCTGGCGCGGGCCAGCTTGTCCTCGATGGCGTCGCGGGTGGTGGTGGGCGGAACCGTGTTGGGCATCTCGAACACGCTGGTGACGCCGCCCAGGATGGCCGCGAGGCTGCCGCTGGCCAGGTCTTCCTTGCGCGCGTTGCCCGGTTCGCGGAAATGCACCTGGGTGTCCATCACCCCGGGCAGCACGTGCAGGCCCTTGGCGTCGAACACCTCGGCGGCCTTGGCGCCGCTCAACGAACCGATGGCGGCAATGCGCCCGCCGATGACCCCCACATCCGCAAGGGCAATGCCATTGGGGGTGGCCACGGTGCCGCCCCGGACCAGCAGATCGAAACTTTCTCTCATAGGACAAGGCAGTTAGCCCAGCCTCCCGCCCTTGGCAACCGCGCCCGGGCCCCCTAATTGTGAGGGATGGAACCTGGCATTCTGGACGACCGCGCCGTTCTGGCCATTTCAGGGCCGCAGGCCCGCGAATTTCTGCAAGGCCTGGTCACAAATGACGTGATCGGCGGGCTGGCGCCGGGCAGCGGTTTGTACACAGCCCTGCTGTCCCCCCAGGGCAAGATCCTGTTCGACTTCCTGGTGACCGAGGGTGATGGCGCGCTGCTGCTGGACGTGGCCAGGGGCGCTGCCGAGGCGCTTCTCAGGAAGCTGAAAATGTACCGCCTGCGCGCGAAGGTGGATGTCGAGCTGCGCGAACCGCTAGGTGTGTATTTGAACCTGGCCGGCCATCCCGACAACCGGCCCACGCCCTATGCCGACCGCGCCATCACCTTCATCGATCCGCGCCTGGCCGCCCTTGGCCGCCGCAGCATCGGGGCCATGGCGGAAATGCCCGCGAACCTGGCGGGGCCGCGCGCCTATCACGAACACCGGATTGCGCTGGGGGTGCCCGAAGGCACGGATTTCGGATTTGAAAAAACCTTTGCGCTGGATGCCGGGCTGGATGAGCTGAACGGGGTGTCTTTCACCAAGGGCTGTTACATCGGCCAGGAGCTGACCTCGCGGATGAAGCACCGCGCTACTTCGCGCAAGCGCATCCTCACTGTCGCGGCCGACGCCGCCCTGCCCGCGCCCGGCGCGAGCGTGACGCGCGGCGACACTGATATCGGCGAACTGGTTTCGGTTTATGGTAGTCACGGCTTCGCGCTGGTGCGGCTGGACCGGCTGGAGGAAACCAGCGGCGATGTCCGGATTGGCGAAATTCAGGTTGCATTGACCAAGCCGGCATGGCTCGCTTGAGGCATGGCTGAGAAGCAGCGCTGCCACTGGCCGGGCGAAGACCCGCTCTATGTGTCCTATCACGACCGTGAATGGGGCGTGCCCGAACATGATGCCCGCGCGCTGTACGAAAAGCTGGTGCTGGACGGATTCCAGGCGGGACTGAGCTGGATCACAATCCTGCGCAAGCGGGATAATTTCCGTAAGGCCTTCCATGATTTTACGCCCGAAAAAATCGCCCGTTATGGCGCGCGCGACGTGGACCGATTGCTGAAGAACGAAGGCATCATCCGCAGCCGCGCCAAGATCGAGGCCGCCATCAAGGGCGCCCGTCTGTGGCTGGAGACCGAGGAGAAGGAAGCGGGCGGCTTCCACGACCTTGTCTGGAAGCATGTCGGCGGCAAGCCGCAGGTCAACCAGTTCAAAAGCCGGGACAAAGTTCCGGCCCAGACGGAGATGAGCGAAGGCCTAGCCAAGGAACTCAAGCAGCGCGGCTTCAATTTCTGCGGGCCTGTCATCGTCTATGCCTTCGCCCAGGCGGTCGGCATGGTCAATGACCATGTCACCACCTGTTTCCGGCACGCCGATTGCGCGAAACTGGCGCGGAAATGAAACCCGTCATTGTCTGGTTCCGCCAGGATTTGCGCCTGGCCGACAATCCGGCGCTGCACGCGGCTGCCGCGAGCGGCACGCCGCTGATCTGCCTGTTCGTGCTGGACGACACGTCGCCGGGGGATTGGACATGGGGCGGCGCCTCGCGCTGGTGGCTGCATCATTCGCTGACAGCCCTAGACAATTCGCTGGATGGCAAGCTGGTGCTGCGGCGGGGCGATAGCGCCAAGGTCTTAAAATCGCTGGTGAAGGATACGGGCGCGGACACGGTGATGTGGAACCGCTGTTATGAACCTTTCGCCGTGGAACGCGATACTGCGCTCAAGGTCGAGCTGGTGAAGGACGGCGTGACAGTGCAAAGCTTCAATGGCGCGCTGTTGCACGAGCCCTGGGCGCTGAAGACCAAGACGGGCAACAAACCGTTCCGGGTTTTCACGCCCTTCTGGAAGAGCATGCGTGCGCTGGACGTGGCCAAGCCGCTCCCTGCCCCGGGCAAGCTTCGTCATCACAAGATCGAAAGCGACAGGCTGAAGGACTGGAAGCTGCTGCCCACCCGGCCCGACTGGTCGAAGGGCTTTGACTGGACGCCGGGCGAGAAAGCGGCACATGACGCGTTGTATGATTTCTTAGGAGATGTGGGTGACTATGGCACCGCCCGCGACCTGCCCGATCGCGACGGCACCTCGCGGCTGTCGCCGCACCTGCATTGGGGTGAAATCTCGACACGCCAGACCTGGCATGCCGTTCGCGCGCGCAGCCACAGCCATGGCAGCGAGACCTTCCTGAAAGAACTGGGCTGGCGGGAATTCTGCGGCCAGCTGCTGTTCCACAATCCAGGGCTTCCAACCCAGCCACTGGATCAGCGCTTCGCCAAATTCCCATGGCGCAAGAGCCAAAAGGATTTCGATGCCTGGACCAGGGGGCAGACCGGCATTCCCATCGTCGATGCCGGCATGCGCCAGCTGTGGCAAACAGGCTGGATGCACAACCGGGTGCGGATGATCGTCGCCAGCCTGCTGATCAAGCATCTGGGCATTCACTGGCGGGACGGCGAAGCTTGGTTCTGGGACACGCTGGTGGATGCGGACCTAGCCAGCAACAGCGCCAACTGGCAATGGGTGGCCGGCTGCGGCGCCGATGCCGCGCCCTTCTTCCGCATCTTCAATCCCGTCCTGCAGGGCAAGAAGTTCGATCCCAGGGGCGTCTATGTCCGGCGCTTTGTCCCGGAGTTGAAGGATGTGCCGGACAGGTTCGTCCATGAACCCTGGGACGCGCCGCAGCCACCCGCCAATTACCCGAAGCCGATTGTGGATTTGGCCGCAGGCCGGATGCGCGCCCTCCAGGCCTTCCGAGCCTTGAAGCAGTAAGTTCCGCCGTCTAGGTTCCGCTGATGCCCGAACAGATCAAAAAAGACGTCATCGCCGCCATTGGCAACACACCGCTGATACGCCTGCGCCAGGCGTCGGAGGCGACGGGCTGCGAGATTCTGGGCAAGGCGGAATTCCTCAATCCCGGCCAGTCGGTGAAGGACCGCGCTGCGCTGTTCATCATCCAGGATGCGGTGCGGCGGGGAGCCTTGCGTCCCGGCGGCACCATCGTGGAAGGCACCGCCGGCAATACCGGCATCGGGCTTGCCACCGTGGCCAATGCGCTGGGCTTCAAGACCGTCATCGTGATCCCCGAAACGCAGAGCCAGGAAAAGAAGGACGCGCTGCGCCTGCTGGGCGCCGAACTGATCGAAGTGCCCGCCGTGCCCTACAAGGATGCCAACAATTACGTGAAGTTGTCGGGTCGGCTGGCAGAACAACTCGCCAAGACCGAACCGAATGGCGCGATCTGGGCCAACCAGTTCGACAATGTCGCCAATCGCCAGGCCCATGTCGAAGGCACCGGTCCGGAAATCTGGGACCAGACCGGCGGCAAGATTCACGGCTTCACCTGTGCGGTGGGCAGCGGCGGCACCTTGGGCGGCGTCGCCATCGCGCTGAAGTCGCGCAAGAAGGCGATCCGCATCGCCGCCGCCGATCCGATGGGGGCTGCGATCTACAGCTGGATCAAGACCGGCAAACTGGAAAGCCATGGCAGCTCGATCACCGAAGGCATCGGCCAGGGCCGCGTGACCGCCAATTTGAAAGGCGCGCCGTTCGACGACGCCTATCAGATCCCCGACGAGGAAGCCTTGCCCATTGTGTTCGACCTTCTCGAGCATGAAGGCCTGTGCATGGGCGGCTCCACCGGAATCAATGTCGCCGCCGCCATCCGCATGGCCAAGGATATGGGCCCTGGGCACACCATCGTCACCATACTGTGCGACTACGGTAACCGCTACCAATCCAAATTGTTCAATCCCGCCTTCCTGCGCGAGAAAGGTCTTCCGGTTCCGTCCTGGCTTGCGGAACATCGCAGCGCCATAGCGGTTCCGTATCTATGAGCAATCTGGTTTCCACCGAATGGCTGGCGGCGAACCTGGACACGGTTCGCGTGGTGGATGCGTCCTGGTACATGCCTGGCGAAAAGCGCGATCCGGCAAAGCAATTTGAAGCGGGCCACATCCCCGACGCGGTGTTCTTCGACATCGACAAGATTTCCGACCACACCACCGGCCTGCCCCACATGCTGCCATCGGCGCGTGACTTCTCCGCCGCAGCGGGCAAGCTGGGAATCGGAAATGACGAGACGGTGGTGGCCTATGACGGCACCGGCATCTTCTCGGCCCCGCGCCTGTGGTGGACCTTTAAAGCGATGGGCCACGATAATGTGAAGGTGCTGGATGGCGGCTTTCCCAAGTGGAAGCGCGAAGGCCGCGCCATCGAGACCGGCCCGGCCCAGCCCCGGGAAAAATGCTTCACCGCCCATTTTCGCCCCGTTCTGAAACGCGACTTCGAGGATGTGATGGGCATCGTGCAAGACAAGTCGGCCCAGATGGTGGACGCGCGCAGCGCGTCACGCTTTAGCGCCGAAGAAAAGGAACCACGCGCGGGTTTGCGCTCCGGCCACATGCCGGGCGCAGCCAATGTCCATTTCCGCTCCCTGATCACGGCGGACGGCACTTGCAAGTCAAAGGATGAATTGCGCGCCGCCTTCGAGCAGGCGGGCGTGGATCCGGCAAGGCCCATCGTCACCACCTGCGGTTCGGGCATGACGGCCGCCATCCTGATGCTGGCGCTGGACGAAATCGGCGCGAAGGACACCGCGCTGTATGACGGCTCCTGGACCGAATGGGGCGGGCGGCCCGAAGCACCGGTGGTAACCGGCTAATGGCGAAAGCGGCGGCGCGGCGAATCCCCATGACGGTGACGTTCTTGGAAATGAACGCCAAGCCTTCCGCCCTGCCGCCGCCCCAGCCGCGCGGCCGCTGCGCCCTGCTTCGCTGCGAAAAGCCGCCGGCGCATTTCTACCGCTATCTCTACGACACGATCGGTGCCGACTATTACTGGGTGGACCGCAAGAAGCTGTCGCCCGAAGCGCTGGAAAAGGTCATCCAAGACTCGCTGAACCAGCTGTTTGTGCTGTATGTCGAAGGCAATCCAGCCGGGATGGCGGAACTGGACCTGCGCAAGACAGGCACGGCCAACATCGCCTATTTCGGATTGATGCCCGAAGCGATCGGCAAGCGGATCGGCTATTTCTTCCTTTACCACACCTGCATGAACGCCTGGACCCAGCCCATCCAGCGGCTGACCATCAACACCTGCACCCTGGATCACCCCCGCGCCCTGCCCTTGTACCAGCGGCTGGGTTTCACCGCATATAACAGGGAGGAGAGGTTCGTTGAGCTTCCCTGATGTTATTTGATGGTCGCCCGCCGGTACGCTGCTGCTCCCGGTCGCCGACGCTCCCGGGAAGAACGGTTTGTTGAGTTACCCTAGGTTTGCGGGCAAGGTCACGGCATGAGCAGCATCGACAGCGCCCCTGAAAAAACCTGGTTCGGCCATCCCCGCGGCCTCACCGTCCTGTTCGGCACCGAGATGTGGGAGCGCTTTTCCTATTACGGAATGCGCGCCCTGCTGGTGCTGTACCTGACCAAGTATCTGCTGCTGCCCGGCCATGTCGAAGGCGTGCTGTTCTATCCCCAGATCAAGGCATTTTTCGAAATGCTGGCGGGGCCGCTCAATCCCCAGCCTTTGGCCTCGCTGATCTACGGCACCTATACCGGCCTGATCTATGCCACCCCGCTGCTGGGCGGCTGGCTGGCCGACAATGTCATCGGCCAGCGCAAGACCGCGATGATCGGCATTGTGATGATGGCCTTTGGTCACTTCATGATGGCGTCGGAAGCCATGCTGTTTCCCGCCCTCACCCTGCTGATCTTCGGCGGCGGCCTGTTCAAGACCAACACCACCGCCCAGGTGGGCATGCTGTATGCGCCCGGCGACGCCCGCCAGGACCGCGGCTATTCGATTTTCTATGTCGGCGTGAATCTGGGCGCCTTCATCGCGCCGCTGGTGGCCGGCACCCTGGGCGAGAATATCGGCTGGCATTACGGCTTCGGTGCCGCCGGCGTCGGCATGATCATCGCCTTTGTCGTCTACCTGATCGGCTGGAAGCATTTGCCAACCGATGGGCTGAAGCAGCGCGCCAACACCGAGCGCAAGCCGCTGACCCGCGCCGAATGGAAATCGGTCGGGGCGCTAATCCTGCTGGTGCTGCCCATCGCGCTGTGGTGGGCCTGTTACGAGCAGCAGGGCAACATCATCGCGCTGTTTGCCGATGCCAACACCGATCGCCGCCTGATCCCCGGCCTGATCGACTGGGAAATCCCGGTGACCTGGTTCCAGGCCTTCAATCCCTTCATCATCTTCGCCTTCACGCCTTTCCTGCTGGCGCTGTGGACGCGGCAGGCGCGCACGCTGCGCGAGCCCAACTCCATGAACAAGATCCTGTATGGCTGCCTGATGCTGACCGCGTCCTATGTGGTAATCGCCTATGCGTCCTGGCAGGGCGGCGCAGGCAAGATCAGCTGGCTGTGGCTGCTGCTCTATTTTGTGATCATCACCACCGGGGAAATCTATTCCTCGCCCATCAGCCAGTCGCTCTATTCCAAGGTGGCGCCGCTGCGCATCGCGTCGCTGATGATCGCGGTCAACTTCCTGCCGAACTTCATCGGCGGCGGCTTGATGCAGGGCTGGCTGGGCACCTTCTGGGAAGACATGAGCCATCCCGCCTTCTTCCTGATGATTGCCGGCATCGGACTGGTATCGGCCGTGATGATCTGGGCGATGGAAAAGCCGCTGCGGCCCTATTTGCAGAAATCACATGACTGACAAGAATCGCAAGGACGACAAGTTCGAAACCCGCGCGGTCTCCAAGGGCCGCATGAGCGGTGCCCATTTCGGCGCGGTGAACACGCCGGTCTATCGGGCGTCGACCATCCTGTATCCCGACATGGCGGCGATCAAAGCCAACAAGCAGCCTTACACCTATGGCCGCCGCGGCACCCCCAGCACCCAGAGTTTCGATGACGCCATCAGCGCCCTGGAAGGCGCGGCCCGCACCTGCACCGTCACCTCGGGCATCCAGGCGATTGGCCTGGCTATCCTGTCGGTCTGCGGCGCCGGTGATCATTTGCTGATGGTGGACAGCTGCTATGAGCCCACCCGCAACCTGTGCGACCGCACCCTCAAGCGCTTTGGCATCGAGACGAGCTATTACGCGTCCGGCGACGACATTGCTGCGCACCTCAAGCCCAATACCAAGGCAGTATTCTGCGAAGCCCCCGGCTCGCTGACCTTTGAGATGCAGGACATCCCGGCCCTGGCTGAGGCGGCACACGCACATGACAATGGAAGTGGGGGCGCCTCCGTGCTGATGGACAATACCTGGGCCACGCCTTTGTTCTTCCGCCCTCTGGAGCATGGCGTGGACCTGTCCATCCAGGCGGCCACCAAATATATCGGCGGCCATGCCGATGTGATGCTGGGCTATGTCGCCGCCAATGCGCGCCATGCCGCCAGGCTGCACCAGGTCCATGGCGACCTCGGCCTGTTCGCCAGCGGCGATGACTGTTTCCTGGGACTGCGCGGCCTTCGCACCCTTTCGGTGCGGTTGGCCCGCCACCAGGAGACCGGCCTGACCCTGGCCCGCTGGCTCCAGGGCCGCCCCGAGGTCGCCCGTATCCTCCATCCGGGACTAGAAAGTGACCCCGGCCATGTCCTGTGGAAACGGGATTTTTCCGGCGCCTGCGGGCTGTTCGGGGTCATCCTTAAACCGGCATCTGAAGCAGCCGTCGCGGCCTTTGTGGACGGGTTGCAGCATTTCGGGATCGGCTATTCCTGGGGCGGGTTTGAAAGCCTGATCGTTCCGGCCCATATCAAGCGCACGGCTAGCCCCTTCCCCGCCGAAGGGCCGGTGCTTCGAATCCATGCCGGTCTGGAAGATGCCGGCGACCTGATCGCCGACCTGGAACAGGGCCTGGCCCGCATGCACCTCACATGAAAGACACATCGTGACCGATACCCTCACCCACGCCGCCTTCGTTGCGACGGTCAAGTTCGACGACAAGGGGCTTGTCCCGGTCATCGCCCAGAGCAAGCCCACCGGCGAAGTCCTGATGTTCGCCTGGATGAACAGGAACACCCTGGAAATGACCCTGGCTACGGGGCGGGTCACCTACTGGTCCCGTTCCCGCCAGTCGGTCTGGACCAAAGGCGAGACCAGCGGCCATCATCAGCACCTGATCGAGGCCTATGTGGACTGCGATGGCGACGTGCTGCTGCTGAAGGTCGACCAGATGGGACCGGCCTGCCACACCGGGGCGCCTTCCTGCTTTTTCAGGAAGTTAGACTAAGGCCAAACCGGATTACGCGGGTTATAGTGCCCTCGGAGTCACCATGACCGAATTGCCGCTACCACCCGCTGCGCCAAGGCCTGCCGCCGGAAAGGCCGACGTCCTGACGCCCAAGTTCCAGGCGGCGGTGATCGCCGGCGTAATCGTGGCCGGCCTGTTCTTCGGCCGCCCGGTGCTGATGCCGCTGGCGCTGTCGGTGCTGATGTCCTTCGCGCTGGCGCCGCTGGTCAGCCTGTTCAAGCGCTTCCGGCTGGGCAATGGCCCGGCGGTGATCATCAGCCTGGTTCTGGCAGTGACGATCGTGGGATCGCTGGGCCTCTTCATGGGCTCGCAGCTCGCCAAGCTGGCGGCCGAGCTGCCGCATTACCAGACCAACCTGGGCCAGAAAATTCATTCGGTGGTGGGCGGGGCCGCCCATAACGACACCATCACCCGGCTGAACAAGACGGTCGAGAACCTGGCCGACCAGATCACCGGCGGCAAACAGGAAGACCCCGAAGGCGCCGCGCCCGGCCAGATCAAGCCGATCCCGGTGGTCATCACCCGTACCTCGCAGGCGCCCTGGGCAGTGGCCAGCACGGTGCTGGGTCCGCTGCTGGAACCTCTGGGGCTGGTCGCGCTGGTGCTTGTGTTCGTCAGCTTCATCCTGCTGCAGAAGGATGACCTGCGGGACCGCTTCATCCGGCTGGCCGGGTCGCGCGACATGCAGCGCACCACCGTGGCGCTGGACGAAGCCGCCAGCCGCCTGTCGCGCTATCTGTTCCTGCAGACCCTGATCAATACCTGTTTCGGCCTGGCGATCGGCGTGGGACTTTGGCTGATCGGAATTCCCAATGCCGGCCTTTGGGCGTTAATGGCGATGCTGCTGCGCTTTGTGCCCTATTTCGGCGTGCCGCTGGCCTTCCTGTTTCCCTTCACCCTGGCGCTGGCGGTGGATCCGGGCTGGACCAAGATGGTGTGGACCTTGCTGCTGTTCGGCGGCATCGAGCCCATCATCGGCCAGGGCATCGAGCCGATCCTGT
>Ga0209829_10003776_pt1 | contig 10925 bp, 7 predicted proteins | sample C_140205_EF_Meta_FD_187311 | JGI IMG/M metagenome (GOLD analysis project Ga0209829, IMG submission 187311) | Freshwater microbial communities from Lake Croche, Canada to study carbon cycling - C_140205_EF_MetaG (SPAdes) (version 2) | ecosystem: Environmental > Aquatic > Freshwater > Lake... | reverse complement strand
TCTCTCCAACAACACGCTCACCTGGCTCAGGCTCGAGCAGTCTAAAAAGCCAAAGAGGCCAAAGTTACCAAAGTCACCAAAGTCACCAAAGTCACCAAAGTCACCAACAAAAGGGCAACAGTCTCTTGGAGCTCATGCTGTCCTTGGGGGTGATGGCTGCCGTGACGCTGTCGGTGATCAGCATGAACGACAAAGCGCAAAACAAAGAGCGTGGCCGTCTGGCTGCAGATGCGCTTCAATCCTTCACGCAAATAGCCGCCCAATACTTCATCGCCAATCGCGTCGAACTTGAAAACATCATGGCTGGAGATCTCTCCCATGCGGCGAGCTTTTGTGCCATCAACCTGAGCAGTACCAGCCCCACCGGTGTGCTTGCAGCCAACGCGCTCAAGCGCACCTGCGCCATTGACACCAGCCTCTTGAAGGCCAAAGGCCTTTGGCCTGAGAGTGTTCCCATCAACACAGGTGCGAATCGTTTTGTGGCGGTGTTCAGGCAACTCACCACCCAAAACGTGGCCAACGGTGCAGATGAGGTCTTGGTGTTCTCAGCGCCTTTGGATCAAGGCGTCATCCGAACCCAAGGCGAGGCCCCTTACTCAGCAAGCATGGGTCAGTTTGTCGAACAAACCCATGCGAGCCTGGCCAGTTTGGGTGCCATGGGTGGGTTCATCCCCCCTGGCAAAGATTACGGCGCTTGTTTGTTCAACGACCGCATCAAGCAAGCTTGCGGACAGGGTTGGAAAATCAATCTTGCAGATTTTCTGTGAAACTTCAATCTTGGCGTTATGGGTAAGCCCAGACAGCAGTTGCTTTATTGCGGTGTGATCCCCGCTTCTTTCACCACCTTGGACCATTTGTTGGTTTCGGTGATGAGGTATTGACCAAATTCAGACTGGCTCATTTGAACCGTGTCCACGGCCTCGGCCTGGAATCTTTTGATCACTTCAGGTGAGTTTTGAATCGAGGTCAGTTCTTTGAACAACCGATCCAAAGCAGTTTTGGGTGTGGCGGCGGGTGCAACCATGCCCCACCAGTTGATGGCTTCGTAGCCACTCACACCCGCCTCGGCAATGGTGGGTACATCGGGCAATGTGGGCGAACGCTTGGAGCCCCCCACGCCCAAAGCCTTTAACTTGCCCGCTTTGATTTGAGGCAAGGTTTGCACCAGCGCACCGAGGATCAATTGGGTGTTGCCAGCCATCACATCCATCATCGCGGGCCCACCCCCTTTGAAGGGCACGTGCACAATGCTCACACGCGCCATGTTGACAAACAAAGCGCTGCTGAGGTGCTGAAAACTACCGACCCCTGCCGAGGCGTAGTTCAAGTAACCAGGTTTTGCCTTGGCGGCATCGATCACCTCTTTGACCGAGTTGTAAGGAGAGTTCGGCGGTACGGCCAAGACGTTGGGGCCGGCAGCCAAAATGGCAACAGGTGTAAAGGCTTTGAGTTGATCAAAATTGAGTTTGTACAAAGAGGGGTTGGCAGTGAAGGCCGATGAGATGAACAGCAAGGTGTAGCCATCGGGTTCGGATTTGGCGGCGATTTCTGCGCCGATCACGCCCCCCGCACCCCCGCGGTTGTCCACCACCACGGGTTGAGCCAGCCTTAGGGAGAGTTGGTCCGCGATCAAGCGTCCCACCACATCGTTGCTGCCCCCTGTGGGGAAGGGAATGATCAGTTTGATAGGACGGTTGGGATAGGGGTCGGCTGCCTGAGCCACCATGTGCAGCAGGGCAAACGTGCACAGACCCAAGGCGAGCAAGGCGTTCTTTTTCATAGGGGACATCTCTCTTTCTTTGAGCGTTGCATCTTCAAATGACAAGGCCTCAGTGTATAAAAAAACCCCACAAGCCACCTGAGGTGAAACACTCAATGAAAATGACGCCCCAGGCCAAAGATGAAATTGATCGAGGAGGCGTTCAAGGTGTAGGACACTGGATTAGACAGCGTGGTCAAGGACGCTGAAAACAATTGGTTTTTATTGCTTTCAATATAAAAGTAAGTGTTCGAATCTTTGATCATTTGTCTGACACCCAAGCCAAAGTTGATGCCCGGTAAATGGTTGGATGCACACGCCGAGCCGATGTCGTTGGCACACATGGTGGTGATTCGAAGAGTCCCTATTTTTGAATAAAGAAGGGTGTCGGGTGTGAGCAAATAGCCAGGTGCAAGACTCAAAGTGAATTGGTTGGTGTTCCACATGTTCACGCCAAAGGAAGTCGGACCTAGGTAATTGATGGAGTGGATTGCCTTGGAGTCATGCGCGCTCATGTTGAACTCCAAGCCAAGTGTGAAGCGATCATCCAAGGCTTTGGTGTAACCCGCGCCAAGGATCAAGACTGTCGCATTCACGTCCGCGGAAGGGGAACTGACCGGCACGTTGGGATTGGCCAGATAGACCATGTTGGCTTTGAAAATGTTTTGGCTGATGCTGCCAAACCCAGCACGTAGACTGAAACCCTCAAACTGTGAAGTTTGAGCAAACGCTAACCCATGACCCATCAAGAGCGCAAGACAAAGAAGGTGGCGAGGTTTAAAAATTGAAAACATATGGCAAGCCATTGTGACCAATTTTTCAAAAATTCAAAATCTTTTTAAAGATCTGACAGAAACCTCAGTTTAATTAGAACTTTAGAATTCATAAAATTTTCAGATGGGTTCTTTTTGATGATTGAGAATAAAAAAACTCAAAAGAACTTAAAAGAATTCAGCCGTCTTGAGCTTGGAGCAAGACGTGGGGGACTGAAGCCCTCAGGCTAACGTTTTGCAATGATTCTCATTCTCCGGTTGATTTCTTCAAGGGGAAGTTTTGATAAAACCTCGGCCTCGTGCTGGCCAATCCAGCCCTGTTGTACCAAGGTGGCAAGAAGGTCGGGCTTGGAGCTCTGGGGGCTGGCACTGGGATCGATGAAAAAATTGGTCATGATCGATTTACCAACGATGTTGATCAACACACCAAAAAGGATCAAGCCTAAAAAGTAAGTGATGCAAGCAATCACCCGACCACCCAATGTCACAGGAAACATGTCTCCATTGCCCGTGATGGCAAGCATGCTCCACCAAATGGTGTTGGGGATAGAGGTAAAAAACCTCTTGTCTTCAGGGATTTCATTGCCAGTCAATGCGTCCACGGGCATGAAGACCGGGGCTGGGACCCCGACCTCCGTGTCGGAAGATTTGATGCGCGTTTCAAGATCGAGTTGGGCTTGACCGGCTTCTAGCGCCTCCCTGGTGTAATAGCCACCTTCAACGTAGTACATCAGGGTGCTGCTGATCATGGTCACCATGAAGAAACCGGTGAAATAAATTTTTAAATTGGTTTTTATCGGACTTGAACGTGCGTTTGAAGATTGAGCGTCTTCAATCGTTGAATGCAGCATTTTTAAAATTCGGATCATCCGAGCAACTTGAAAAGTGCGGATGAGTTTGATGCTTTGAAATCCAAGTAAGTTAAAAGATTGAAGCAAAGTCGGAAGGATGGACAACAAATCGATCAAGCCCCAGAAGCTAAAAATATACTTCAGTCGTTCTTTGGCGTAAACAATGTTTCCTACATAATCAAGAATAAAAACAGCAACAGTGAAATATTCTAGGAGTTTGAAATAGTGCTCGTACTTGTGGGCGATGCTCTCGACAGTTTCAATAGAAATGGCGATGCAAGAGACGATGATTAAAAAGTTGGTGAAGAGTTTCCATCTTCTATAGATAGAAGTAGTGGGGTCTGCAAAGAGGCTCCTGAGCACTTGCATGGCTTGAATTAAACCTGTTCCAAGAGGGGCTTGAAGTCGGCCACTTTGAGCAATTCCAAAGACTCGGTATGAATCAATTCAGGTTCTAAATCCAGTCGAACGGGGGAACCGATCTGACTCCAAGAGCAAGAGACCATGTCGCAACCGATTTCGCTCATGACATGCCAAGAAAAAGCGAGTACGAAAACCGCAGAAAATTTAACAGCTTTATAAACGAAGTCTGATGAAGGCAGGGGCTTTTTAGCTGTTGAGTTGCCCACTTCATTGAACTTGGAATTTTTTAATTGCAAGAACAGCATGCCGCTGTCCGATGGAGTTGAGGGAAAAAGTTTCTTGCTAGGCAGCAAGCTGTCCAATGAATTTTGTGTGTCATTGGACAAGTCGCGACTGTTGGTGAGCAAAGAGTCGAAAACCGAGCTATCGAAAGAATTAGGCTCGGTACTCAATGCGTTTCTAAGTTGATGCTGAATGCTGTCTTGAGGGTCCTCTTGGAGCTCATCTGTGAAGACATCTTTGAAGTCGTCCTTGAAGTCGTCCTTGAAATCGTCCTTGAAATCGTCCTTGAAATCGTCCTTGAAATCGTCCTCAATGTCATGGCTCGCTTTGTCCAAAAAGAAATCGTTTGAATCAGCCACAGAAACATTGGCGTTCTTGTCTTCAATTGCTTTTGTGCCTTCACGAAATTCCTCGTCTTTGAGAGGCTGTGTTGAAAGGACAGCTCGGTTAGGCTCCATGGGGGAGGCTGGGATCTTTGCTTTGTTTTGCTCTTGCTGTTGGTTCAACTGCTCCTGTATTCGCTCAACCATGGGTTGCATGGAGATGGGCAAGGATCTGTCCACGCTTTCGATTTGATTGAGTCTGCTGTTCACGTCTTCCAACTGTGAGCCCAGATGCTTCATTCGTTCCAGTTTTGTTGTGCTCTGTGTTTCTTTGACCAAATTGGACAAAACATGGTTCTTCTCATCAAAGCCTTGGTCCTGGAAATGTTCCTTGAGCGGATTGGCTTTGTTGTCCAGATTCAATGAACCTGAAAATTTAACCTTGTTCACCGAGTCTTTGCTGGGCTCAAGTGTCAGGGTGTTGGTGGCGGCTTCTTTATTTTCAATGGCTTGAACATTGATCTGAAAGTCATCGGCCAGAATTTTCGCTTTGTTACCAGAACCAAGGCTTGAATCGATGGCTTGATGGTTGTCTGCAAAACTTGCGGAGTCAATGCTTTGGAGGTTTTCCCCAAGGGCATCCGAGTCAATCTTTTGATTGTTTTGGGTAGCCCCTGCGCCTTCCAGGTTTTGGATATTTGTGCCGTCAGCACTGGGTGGAATTTTAATTGAAGTGCTTGACTGCTCCGAGGCCTCTATCTTGGCTTTGTTCTCGGTCTCTGAGCCTGTGTGAATGGATTGGATGTTGTTGCCAAAGCCATCAGTTGGTAGACTTTGAACATTGTCTTGATCGGTTTTATTCTCCACGGATTGAATGTTGTCCTGATCCTTGTCAAGGTTCAATTTCTGCGTGTTCTCATGGTTGGGATCAGAACTTATATTTTGGATGTTGTTGTCTTCTGAGCCGCCCTTTACTTTTTGAACATTTTCCTTGTCCGCGTCACCCGCGGCTTTTTGTACATTCTGATCGGTCTGTTCTTGATTGATGAAGGCTTGTTTTTGGGTTGAAGTGGCATTTTCGGTAACGACAGCAAGGTGTTCTTTTGAGCCAAAGTCATGTTTGACGTTTTTGGTGTTCTCATCCATGGTTCGGCGGATTTTTTCGCCGTCTTCGTCGTCCTCAATGACTCGATCGTGCAAAAGTTTGTCTTTGGGGGACTGCTCGCCAGAACCGGTGACGGTGAAACCGCCTTTTTCATCGTTGATGATGTTTTGGAAAAGACCCGTTGACACTTCCAGGCTTGAATCTTTGCTTTCAAAGGGTTTGACGTTCTTGATGTGAATGACGCTGTAATAATGCTGAAAGCCGTGCTCTGAGTACCCAAAAGCCTCCAGGAATTGATTAAAAATCTCTACCTCTCTGGGCTCGGCAAATCCATCGATCAACATGGAATCGCAAAGATTCAAAAGGATGTAAGTTTTCTGAGCGGCATTGAGCGCTTTTGTGGCAAGCGGAACAAATTCGTGCAGTTGATGCTTTTCCACATAAGCCATGGCCACAGACTGCAAACCTTCATAGGGGTTGATCACTGCAGACAATTGGCCAATTTCCTCGTTGCTGACTTCGCCATCGGCAGACATCATGTAAAGAATGGAGGCAGCAAGAATCAAATGCGGCGTGATGATGGACTTCTTGGCTTTTTCCGGCTCGTAGGTGCCGAGAACAGCGTGGCCATTTTTAGTGATCAGGACGCTTGAGACCTTGTCAAAGGTTTTGTCGGTAAAACCGAAGTCCTTTTGCATTTTTTGAAACAGATTGGTCTCTGCTTGTTGAACAACCCCATCCGAGTGCATGCATTCGTAAACATTGGCTAAAACGCAAAGCTTGCTGGGGCGATCCAGAATCTCATTGGCATCTTTTAAGAAATTCGAAAACTTGTTTTTTTTGATGTAGGTTCGAGCAACAGGAATGGCATTTTCGTCTTTGCCAACAGACTCTTGAAGTGTTGCTATTTCCTCTGGCGCCAAATCCCCATCGGTGGACATCATGTAGAGCAGGGCCGCAACCAGCGTGGTATGCGGTGTCAGGCCCGATGGGTGAGTCGCAACGACGCTTTTAAGCTCTTGTTTGATCTTGGCTGCGTTAGACATGTGGCCAAGCTTTTCTTAGGTCAGCAAAACAGCACAAGAGATGCAGGCGTATTTTCTTTTTTGCACGACAATCCAAACCCGAGATCAGCGGGCATGGATTGAGAGCAGAAAAGATTGCAATGATCACGTGCGTTCAGGGTAAAAAAGAAGGTCTTGTTAGCCTAGTTTTTTCCCACCAGAACCCCCCATGCTCCATACCCTAAGCTCACAAAACCTCACGCTATTGAGCGTCTTTTTGGGTAAATTACGGCTGATACGTTTTTAAACACACAAAAACTCACAATTACACATTAAAGTCCGTTAAATTGAATTCTTTGAGCAGATGGGTGTTGAAAACGTTTAAATGCATAGAATGGCCGTCATGAAAAATATATGTATTTTGATATGTTGGTTTTTAATGGGAGCAGTTGCTCAAGGGGAGGAGACGAATCCAGTTTTCACAACCAGCTACTTTATCGATCGCTCAAATCAGCAATCGATTCAAACCATTGAAAGCCAAAATTTCTCTTTGTACAAAAACGAATTGCGATTGGGTTATACGGACAACCCCATTTGGATCAAAATTGATACCGCTCCTTTGTTTAGAAATTTAACGACTCAGGCCAATCCGCTGAAGTTGCGAGTTGGACCTTACTTTACCGATCGTATCGAAAAGTACGAGCGGATCAATCAAGAATGGCAAACAGCAGTCAAGGGCGCCTTGCTAAAAGAGAGCAATGAATCGTGCTCTGAGGACGCACATTGTTTTAGCGTGTTAGGCAACCCCTCAATCCCCAATGTAATTTATCTAAAAATTCAATCCCGCGGCGTCATTTATTTGCAAGTGGATGTGATGCATGCTGAAAAAATTGCTTTTCTGAACATTGACAAAATCAGGCAATCCACCGCATCCATTGGTGTGGCTGTCTTGTTGCTGATCTCGACTTTTTTATTTTTCGTCTACCGACCCAACTATTTGGTTTTTTCCTATGTATGTTTACAATTCATCATTGTTTTTAATTTGATTTACTCCAACGGTCTGTTGACCTCTTCAATAGATTTTTTGACCCCGTCGCAGCTCAAAGAGATCAGTTACTTTTTGACATGTTTAAGGGCTGCGTTGATCGCGCAATTGGTTTATTCTTTGCTGAAAAATTATGATCTAACACGCGGCTATCGGGTCTTGATGTGCGTGGTTCTTTTGCTCACAGCCCTTGATGTTGGCTTGCTCTTCTTGGGGTTTACGAATTGGGCCTTAAAGTTTCAATTGGCCATCCATTTGTTCAATATTTTTGTTCAACTTTATGGTTTGAAGTCGAGCAATATTTCTCACAAGTTCATTAAAAATTTGTTGTTTGTGTCAACCCTAGCGTATGCATTTCTTTTCATCATGGGCGTGTCCAATATCATGGGCTTGACAGAAATTTCAGCGCCATTGGTGGTCCAGTACTACTCCAATTTGAACGGTACGATGGTGGGTTCTTTGTTGCTGATCGTTGGCGTCTATCAAGCACGACTTCGAAGACAGGAGGCTCAAGCTGATTTGGAAAAGTTGCGGATCTTGTCCAATGAAGCACAGTTGAGCAAGGAAAAACTCAATGAACGCACCACCTTGATCGATTTGCTCACGCATGAGTTGATGAACCCTTTGGGGGCCATTAAGTTTTTGGTTGAATCTCTAAAACATCCTGACAACATTGAAGACACGCCCAACAAAAAGCTCAATCGGATTGAGTCCTCTGTGAACCGAATGAAAGATTTGATTGGTCAAGTTGCTCTTTCTAATCGCTTAGAGTTGCATCAAATAGAATATCCCTTGGAGGTGTTGGATGCGCGTCAAACCATTGAGGACTTGATTGGAGATTATGCGGACGAAACTCGTTTTGCATTGAACATTGAGCCTGGCCTATGTTTCTACAGCAACCCAATTTTGTTGGGGTATGTGCTCAAAAATTTGATCGATAACGCTTACAAGTACGACTCCAAAGAGAAAAAAATAAGCATCTCGGTTTTTAAGGCCGACGGCTTAAATGAACTAACTGAACCCTCAACTTCGCCACTGGGCTACGTGGCTCTTTTTGAAATCAGCAACTCCTTTGATCCTACTCAAAAACCCGATGAGCTTCAAATTTTTGAAAGATATTACCGACATGAAAACGTGATGACCAAGCCCGGTATGGGAATAGGACTCAGTATTGTAAAAACCGCGCTCAATAAACTGAACAAAGAGATCCAATTTTCGATCAGTGAATCTCAAGCCACTTTTAAGTTGACCATTTAGCATGAATTTAAAATTAAGCAATCCCCACCAATTTGTTGTCGCTTTGGTGGAAGACGATAGGCTTTTAAGGCAAGAGGTCGAGACCCATTTGAAAGCCAATGGCTTTTTGGTCTATTCGGCTTCAAGCTCTGCCGAGTTGAACGACTCGGTGATACAAGAGTCCATTGATATCTTTATCATTGATATGAATTTACCTGGTGAGAGCGGGTTGAGTTTGTCCAAACGTATTCGTGCGAGTTTGCCAAATGCTGGAATTGTGATCATGACGGCCAATTCCAATTTGCATGATCGAATTGCTGGCTACAGCCACGGAGGAGCAGACATGTATTTGACCAAACCTGTCTCTCCTGTGGAGTTGGTTTTGGTTTTGCAGGGTTTGGGCAAACGAGTTAAAAAGTTATTGACTGAAAACTCTTGGACCTTACAAATTCAAGATCGAGTGCTGATCACCCCCGATGGCGCTCAAAAGTTGCGATTGACCAGTCGCGAGAAGACACTGCTCATTGCCTTGGCCAACGCCAAGGGCAATGTCCTTGACTCTGGCTCTCTCAGTGATTTGTTCACCACCGACGACATCGACGACATCATGAGCAAGCATGCTTTGGAGGAAATGATTGCTCGACTTAGAAAGAAAATCAAGTCAGTGACGCCTACAGATACTGAGCCCGCCATCAAGTCCGTTTGGGGAAAAGGCTATCAGTTGTGTTTAAAAATGGAGATCTTCAATTGATCACGTGTCTTGATTTGTTAAGCATGGGTCGTCTGTGAGATGGAGAATTTACCCAGTACTTTTGTTCAGTTGATTTTGACCATGACAGGGATGCACACCCGTCGCCAAAATTTGGCAGCCTACTTTGATTCACACTTCAAAGAACATGCTTCAAACGTGTTGACCCAAGGGGCGGGGCAAATCGTTGAAGCCAAAACCATTGCGTTGGTGGAGGATTTTCACCTCAAGCCAGAATTGCTGGATTGTTTTTCTTTGCGTGAATCGCAAAATTTATTGGCTTTTGCAAGAGAGGGTGAGTTGAATGTGTTGGTTGTTCGAGAAGGCCAAATGCCTTATTCACAAAATTGGAGTTTCCCGATCTCTTCGAATTTTAATTTGATTGTGAACAACCAAAAGCTTTTGTTGATCAAGGTTCAAGCTCGCTACGATCGAGGTCTTGATGAACTCGTTGATTTGTCGATCGACAAAGACGAATTCGATTTGGAGGCTTACCAAGAGGTGCTGACGCATTACACCACCTACCACATGGCTTTGAGCCCAAAAAAGTGACGCCTAACTTGTGCAGACAAGTCAGGCGTCTTTTAGCGTTTTGAGGCTTATTTCTTGATTTCAACAGCACGAGTCGGTGCTGCAGCGCTGCTGGGTTTTGCAGTTGAGTGTGCTTTGGTTTTTGTGCCATCGCTCGCTTTGGATTTGAGCACGGTTGTGCTGGCTTGAGGCGTCAGTGTTGTGCCTGGTGTGGTGACTGGGGTGGCAGCAAAACTGAAAGAGGCGATGGAAGCAAGGGTCAATAAAGTGAAGATGTTTTTCATGACAGTAGCCTTTCGGTTTTTTGTGAGCTCCGCGTATTGGGAGTGTCTATACAACGCCTGCCAAGTGACAGATGTTGACTTAAATATTTAATTATTTTTGTCAACGTCTTAGATGGATTTGGCGTTAGCTGTGCCCTTGGGGGTTGCCGCAATTGAGTCCCACTCGATCCCCTCCACGATGAGTCCTCTCGCAAAGCGGGGGCATTCACTATGGGGGCACTTGGCACTAGAATAGGGGTAGGATTGAGTCAAGGGATGGCCTTCTTTGATGGTCGCCTTGGCTCTTGGACCGCTTCAACTCTTTACTCCTCTTCATGAAAATAGCTCTTACCATCAACAACACACCCCAATCCTTTGAGGTTGAAGCGCGAACCTTGCTCGTTGATTTGCTCAGAGATCATTGTCACCTGACGGGGACCCATGTCGGTTGTGATACCTCTCAGTGTGGCTGCTGCACCGTTTTAAAAGATGGGGTGTCCATCAAGGCTTGCACCACCTTGGCAGTCCAAGCGGATGCATCTAGCATCACCACCATTGAGGGTCTGGGACAAAAGGGTTTGCATCCCGTGCAGGTGGCTTTTGCACAATGTCACGCTTTGCAATGTGGCTTTTGTACTCCTG
>Ga0209829_10003775_pt1 | contig 10931 bp, 6 predicted proteins | sample C_140205_EF_Meta_FD_187311 | JGI IMG/M metagenome (GOLD analysis project Ga0209829, IMG submission 187311) | Freshwater microbial communities from Lake Croche, Canada to study carbon cycling - C_140205_EF_MetaG (SPAdes) (version 2) | ecosystem: Environmental > Aquatic > Freshwater > Lake... | reverse complement strand
CCTCTGCGGCGACGGCAGCTCGGTTCCCGGCGTCAACAACTATTCGTGGGGTGCCTCCACCCTGTCCGGCTACGCCAGCATCAACACCACTGGCGCCTGCGGTAAGGCGCCCGAGAGTCTGGCCATCCCGTTCAGGCTGACGCCCACCGGCGCCCCCGTGCAATACCCGAACGCGCCCGTCTACGACGCGCCCCTGACGCCACCGGCCGCCGAGGCTCCGGTCAATTCGCCCGCCGCGCCCGCCGCGCCGATGCCGGCCGAGTCTGACCCGGCCTTGGTGGCGACGCCGGAGATCATCGCGCCGGCGCCGTTCGAACTCACCGAGGCTGAGGTCGCCATGCCCGGCTTCAACCGCTGAGCACGATGATTGCGAACCTCACAACCCGGCTTGACCCCTAGGCGTCGAGTGCGAGGTCCTTGCGGAACCGACGCATCCCGTCGATCTTCTCGGACAGCGAAGCCTTCGGGCCCGAGTAGAACATCCACGGCATCGTCACCACGGAGTCGATGCCCCCGGCGGTGGCCCGCTCGAAATGGGCGATCGTAAAGGCGTCCATCAGTGGGGTCAGGACTCGGAATCCGTCCATCGTCAAGCCTTTCGCGGCCCGCAACTCCCGCACCCGGTTCACCGACGCCAACGCCTGATCCAGCGTGATCAGATCGCCGATCCAGCCATCATTGCGGGCGGCCCGCCGCAACGCGATATCGGAAAGTCCGCCGGCGTAGATCGGAATGCGCGGCGGCGTGGGCGTCATCTCCAGTCGCGGTGTCTGGTAGAACTCGCCGTCGAACTCGGTCCACCCGGGCTGCCACAGAGCCTTCATCAGGTCCAGCATCTCGTCGGTGCGCTTACCACGTTTGGCGAACGACTGGCCGAGCAGATCGAACTCCTCCTCACACCAACCGACGCCGATACCGAGTTCCACTCGGCCGCCGGACAGGCACGCTGCCGTGCCGATCGCCTTGGCCGCCGAGTACGGGTCACGCATGGCCGGGATATAGACGGTCGTGACAAACTTCAGCCGACTGGTCACCTGGGCAAGCGAACCAACCAGCACCCACGGGTCGAGCCAGTCCGTAAACGGCGGCCAGCGCCGCTCCCCATCCTCGGTATACGGGTACGGTGTCGCCAGCGTCTCCATATTCACCACGTGGTCCGGGATCGCCATACCCTCGTAGCCGAGTTCGTCTGCCGCCCTGGCTATTTCGATGATCTCACTGGCCTCGAGAAAAGCACTGCTCACATAGAATTTCATTTCGGCTCCTGCTCCCGCGCCCACATCGGCATGATAAAGACTCCTTCCGCCTCGGCTGTTGGTCCTTGTGCATCGCTGATGAATCCGCGCGCATAGGTCTTGTGATTCTCAGTGCGTTCGACGACCGCTTCGGCTCGTAGCGGTCCCAACGGGGTGCCGCGTAGGTATCTGACGGTGATGGTTCCGGTGAACTTCGGTGTCGTCAATTGATCAGTGGCAACCTCACCGAGCAACTGATCGAGGATCATTGCACTGATTCCGCCGTGCACCAGGCCCGGCGGACCCTCGTAGACGCTGCCCAGGGTGAATTCGCTCCAGCAGCGCCCATCGGAATCATGGTGGACTGTCAGCGGCGGAGCCAGCGGATTGCGCAAGCCGATCACCGGGTTGGACCACACCACCGGGCGGCCGGTGATCGCGTGCCGCTGGAATCGGGGCGGGCGCTCGGCCTGCTGAGCACGCAGCATCTCAGTCACCGCTTCGATTGCCGTAGTCGCGTCGGCAATGGTGCCGGAGTCCACGCCGGTTCGCAGGCTGACGTCAACCAGATCGCGCACGGCCGCAGTCAGTGGCGCGTACCGGTAATAGAGTTCCGCGTACTCCCGGGCACCGATCTGCTCGAACGTATTCTGCACAGCTCAGCTCCCAAACACTTTGTTCACAATGGTTTTCGCGCGCCGGGTGACGCGCAGATAGTTGTCCAGAAACTCGCTACCGTCCCCGTTGCGCCAACCCGCCGCAACCGCCACGGCATTGAGCTGACGGCCCGGGCCGGGCAATTGGTCGCTCGGCTTGCCCCGCACCAGAACAAGAGCGTTGCGGGCCCGCGTCGCCGTGAGCCAGGCCTCCCGCAGTTGCGCCACGTCGGATTGCGGCATCAGCTGTGCCGCGGCGATGGCGTCCAGAGCTTGCAACGTCGAGGCGTTGCGCAGCCCGGGTACCGCGTGGGCGTGCCGAAGTTGCAGGAGCTGCACGGTCCATTCGACATCAGCCAGTCCACCGCGTCCGAGCTTGGTGTGGGTGTTCGGATCCGCTCCGCGGGGTAAGCGTTCGGCATCGACGCGCGCCTTGATCCGGCGGATTTCCAACACGGACGCCGGCGACACTCCACCTTCCGGGTAACGCACCCGATCTGCCATCACCACGAAGCGCAGCCCCAGATCAGCGTCGCCGGCCACCGGATGCGCCCGCAGCAGTGCCTGGACCTCCCATGGCTGTGCCCACTGTTCGTAGTAGGCCGCATACGACGCCAACGTCCGCACCAGCGGACCGTTGCGACCCTCAGGCCGCAGGCTGGCGTCGATCTCCAGGGGTGGGTCGTCACTGGGCGCACTGACCAGGGTGCGCAATTGTTCGGCGACCGTCATCGACCACTTGACCGCACGCGTCTCGTCTACTCCGGCGGCCGGCTCGCAGACGAACATCACGTCGGCATCGGAGCCGTAGCCCAATTCCCATCCACCGAGCCGCCCCATACCGATCACCGCGATAGCTGCCGGCGCTCCGGTATCGGTGTCGGCCGTATTGGCCCGGATCACCGCCTCCAGGGCGCATTGCAGAACCGCCACCCAGACCGATGACAGTGCAGCGCAGACACTTTCGATGTCGAGCATGCCGAGCAGATCGGCGGAGGCCACTCGGGCAAGTTCCCGACGGCGCAGGGTCCGCGCAGCCGAGATGGCCCGCAACGGATCGGGGTGACGGCCGGCGGAGGCGACAAGTGCTCGCGCCACCGCCTCCGGATCGACGTCCAGCAGCTTGGGGCCGGCCGGACCGTCGGCATACTGACCGATCACCTCCGGCGCCCGCATCAACAATTCCGGCACGAACGCCGACGTGCCCAAAACCCGCATTAGGCGTTTGGCGACCGCACTCTCGTCGCGCAAGGTGCTCAGGTACCAGCGTTGGTCAGACAGTGCCTCGCTGACCCGGCGGTATGCCAGCAGGCCACCGTCCGGATCGGGGGTATCCGACAGCCAGTCCAGCAGTCGCGGCAGCAGCACCGACTGCACTCGGCCGCGACGGCCACTCTGGCCGACCAGTGCGCCGAGATGGGTCAGTGCACTCTGCGGACCTTCGTACCCCAGCGCGGCGAGCTGACGCTCGGCAGCCTCAGTGGACAGACCAGTGGCGAATCCCAACGACGGATCCACCGATTCCAGCAGGGGTTGGTAAAACAACTTGGCATGCAGACGCGATACCCGAACGCTTTGGCGTTTGAGTTCTTCGCGCAGCACGCCCAACGCGTCACGCGTTCCATCGGGACGAATATGCGCGGCGCGGGCCAGCCACCGCAGCGCCTCATCATCATCGGCCGCGGGCAGCATATGGGTCCGCTGCAGACGTTGCAGCTGCAACCGGTGCTCGAGTAACCGCAGGAACTCATAGGACGCGGTGAGGTTCGCCGCGTCGTCACGACCGACATAGCCACCGGAACCTAACGCGGACAAAGCATCCACCGTCGAGGAGACATGGAGCGCGGGATCGGTGCGGCCGTGCACCAGTTGTAGCAGTTGGACGGCGAACTCGACATCACGCAGCCCGCCGGTTCCCAGCTTGATTTCCCGCTCGCGCACGTCGGCGGGTACCAGAGACTCCACCCGACGCCGCATAGCCTGAACCTCGGCGACGAAATCCTCGCGCTCGCAGGCAGTCCAGACCATGGGCATCAGAGCCTCGACGTAGCGTTGCCCGAGTTCAGCATCGCCCGCCGCGGGTCTGGCTTTGAGCAGTGCCTGGAACTCCCAGGTCTTGGCCCACCGCTGGTAGTAGGCGATATGCGAATCCAGGGTTCGCACCAGCGCGCCCTGCTTACCTTCGGGCCGTAACCCGGCGTCCACCTCAAAGAAGGCATCCGACGCCAGCCGCATCATCTCCCCCGCCACCCTGGTGGTGACGGGTCCGGCATCCTCGCCGACGAAAATCACGTCGACATCGCTGACGTAATTCAGTTCGCGCGCGCCGCATTTGCCCATCGCAATCACAGCCAGCCTGGGAGGTGGGGTGTCTGACGTGCACACGGTTGCGGTGGCGACCTTCAGGGCGGCGTCCAGTGCCGCATCGGCGAGGTCGGACAGGTGCGCGCCCACGGTCGCGAACCGCAACACCGGCTCATTTTCAACGGTCGGCGCTAAGTCCAGTGCAGCCAGGATCAGCAGTCGGTCGCGATAGAGCCCGCGTAGTTTCGGCATGACAACACTTGGCGTGGAACCGAATTCGATGATGCATTCGGAGAAAATCCGACGGAGCTGTTCGATATCCGGCAGCGCTACCGCGCCTTCGAGCAGATGCCACGCCTGCGGGTTCGCCACGAGGTGGTCACCTAAGGCGAGCGAGGACCCGAGTACCGACAACAGCCTGCCGCGCAACGCGCGGTCCTTGAGCAATGCACCATCAAGTTGATGCCATTCGTCGCCGAGCGCTTCGGACAGCCGAACCACGGCGTGCAGTGCGGTATCTGCGTTCGCCGTCCGCGACAGCGACCACAACAGTTCCACATGCGCATCGGTCTCCCAGCCCAGCGCGGCGAGGTTGGCGGCGGCCGACGATTCGATCAGGCCCAGCCGGCCCACGCTGGGCAGGCTCGGGCGCTGCGTCGCGGGTTTGGCCACGGTAACGACGCTATCGCACTGCGGTGGCCCCGATTGCCGGGCTACAGGGCCTGCCCAACGACGATGCGGGACGAGAAACGAGTCCCGAGGAGGAGGCGGGCAATCCGACCCTGCCCAACGACGATGCGGGACGAGAAACGAGTCCCGAGGAGGAGGCGGGCTACAGGGCCAGGTACTTCTTCAGCTCGAACGGAGTCACGTTGCTGCGGTACTCCTCCCACTCCGCGCGTTTGTTGCGCAGGAAATAGTCGAAGACGTGCTCGCCGAGCGCTTCGGCGACCAACTCGGAGCGCTCCATCTCAGCCAGCGCCACGCCCAGGCTCGACGGCAACTCCCGGTAACCCATCGCACGCCGTTCCTCCAGCGTCAGGTTCCAGACGTTGTCCTCGGCCTGCGGTCCGAGCTCATAGTTGTTCTCGATACCGCGCAGTCCAGCGGCCAGCAGCACGGCGAAGGTCAGGTACGGGTTGCACGCTGAATCCGGGCTGCGCACCTCGACGCGGCGTGAGGCGGCCTTTCGGGGGGTGTACATCGGAACACGCACCAGTGCTGATCGGTTGGACGCGCCCCAGGACGCCGCCGTCGGCGCCTCGCCGCCGTGCACCAGCCGCTTGTAGGAGTTCACCCACTGATTGGTCACCGCGCTGATCTCACTGGCGTGCTCAAGAATTCCGGCGATGAACGACTTCGCGACATCCGAGAGTTGCAGCGGGTCATCGGCGCTGTGGAAGGCGTTGGTCTCGCCCTCGAACAAGCTCATATGGGTGTGCATGGCCGAGCCGGCATATTCGGCGAAAGGTTTGGGCATGAACGACGCGCGCACACCCTCGGCCAACGCGACCTCCTTGACGACGTAGCGGAACGTCATCACGTTGTCGGCCATCGACAGCGCATCGGCGTAGCGCAGATCGATCTCCTGCTGACCCGGTGCGCCCTCGTGGTGGCTGAACTCCACCGAGATGCCCATCTGCTCGAGAGCGTCGATGGCGTGGCGGCGGAAGTGTGGGGCCGAGTCGTGCACCGCCTGATCGAAGTAACCGCCATTATCGGCGGGCACCGGCACCGAACCGTCATACGGTCCGGGCTCTAAAAGAAAGAACTCGATCTCCGGATGCACGTAGCAGGAGAATCCCAAATCGCTGGCCTTAGCGAGTTGACGGCGCAGCACATGACGGCTGTCCGCCCACGACGGCGATCCGTCGGGCATGGTGATGTCGCAGAACATCCGCGCGGAGTGATGCTGGCCGCCACTCGTAGTCCACGGCAGCACCTGGAACGTCGACGGATCGGGCCGCGCGACGGTGTCGGACTCGAAGACCCGGGCGAAGCCCTCGATCGAGGACCCGTCGAATCCGATGCCCTCCTCGAAGGCGCCCTCGAGTTCGGCCGGCGCGATCGCCACCGACTTGAGATAGCCCAGCACATCGGTGAACCACAACCGGACGAATCGGATATCCCGCTCTTCCAGCGTGCGCAGGACGAATTCCTTCTGCCGATCCATGGGGCGAGCCTAGGCAGCGGCTGTTAACTCCGTGTTACTAACCGGATCGGGTTGTGAACCGTTCACATTGCTGGCGTCCTATGCCAGTGCAACCACCACTACCTCGGACGGGCGGTAGACGTCTGTCTGGTAGTTCCCCTGAATCCCAACCACCACTTCGTGATCGCCTAATCCGGGGGTGGTACCCCATTTCACCCGAACACCGCTGCCGTCGACCGACAATCCCACCGCGCCACGGCCCAGGACTAGCGCCTGACCTGGGACGGCGGCATTGCTGACAATCACCGGGGCGCCGAAAAGCATTCGCGGGGAAGGTTCAGACGGCATGGCGCTGTCCTTGGTGGATACCACAGCCAATTCGAGGGCTTCCCAATCGCTCGGGTGGACTACCACCGCCGCTGTGTGCCAATCGGCAACCGACAGGTGCGTGAGTCCCTTCCGGATCGACACCAGCGGTGACGTTTCGAATTCCATTACCTGGATGGAACTGACCTTCACGATGTCGTCGACGATCTTCGCCTCGACCGCCGACCGCAACCGGTAGATCATCTCGTCGGCCAACCACCGCCGGAGCTCAGCACCATCCTCTAACCACGCCCTGTCCACGGCGGAGCTCGAATGGGAAAGAACTTCGAGACATTTGTCGACTCGGGTCACGTGGTCATCGAAACTGGTTCGGGGCTCTCCTGCCGCCAACACGCGGTTTTCCAGAGAATCGCGCCGGGTTTGCACCCAGTGGGAGTACCCGTTCGTTGCAGACGGCCGAATAGTCGCCACCACCACGTCCAACAAACGATCCGCGATAACACCACCACCCGTCGCGGCGGCGCTGCTGAACTGCCGGGCTGAGACTCTTCCGCTGGAGGAAATATCCGCGCCAGTGCCGGCATTGGCGCCCCGCATCGCCTGTGCCACCGTGTCGACCATGGCGGCGTCGAAGACCAGCCGCCCGGTGTGGGAGCCGGGCCCGCGGCCATCTGCGCTCTGGTCATCGACACCGACGTCGCGCGTAGACGCGCGCACGGGTGCGGTTGTCGTCGCCGCGGTCCGTGGAGTGGATCGTAGGGTGTCGAAGAAGGTGCGATCGGCCACCGTCATGCCGGAGTTCTCGCGTCCGGTTTTCAGCGCGATGACCGCACTGAACCACTGAGCCGCATCCACCGAGCCGTCAGGGGATCCGAAGACCAAATTTCCGGAGCCATCAAGATAAAAGGCGTTTCGGAATTTCGAGTTGCGGAGAAGGAAACGCCGTTCCATCTGGGGTTCGCCGAAGGCCTCAATCGGTGCTGCGATCGTGATCGCCGAATCAAATCCGCGCTTACGTACCCGCGACGCCACCCGATTCCTGATCCGACGACTCTTGACGGAATTGGGATCAATGGGTTGTTCGCCCCGAACGGTGAGCCAATTACTGGTCGCGACCAGCTCGCCATCGTCGGTGACGCCGAGGCCGCCGTCCTCGTTGATACCGACCGCGTCGGCGGCCGAGGACAACATCCAGACCGGTTTCCCGAAAACAATCGTGTAACCGCCGCGTGCGGGACCGCGGCGGAACACGCGATCGAGAGGTCCGGGCTTGAGGGACACTTGCAGCGCCCTACGAACGTGCGACGTACTGTCGTGTGCCGCCTTCAGGACTGCACTTGCTTCGCAAACCAGTTCGCTGAGACGTTGCGCGGCAATTTCCGCTCGTGAGTCCGAAACGTCCGTGGGCACCGCTACCACCCCATTTCATTCAGGAAACTGGCAGACCCCGGGTTGTCCGGGGTCTGGTGTGCGGCCGCTGAAGGGCGACGATCGTATTAGTAGTAGCGTAGCAATAAATCGCATCTCTGTCATGGCGCCGTGTTTGCTGTGAGCATCTACCAGGGGCGCAGCGCCCGAACAGAGCCGTAAGGCATAAGACGGGGGGCCTTTCGGCCTCGGCTGGCCTGCGTCAGACGGATTCACCCTGGTGGCAGCACGTCGACCCCGCGCGAATCTCTCAGCAGTTCAGGTTTCCCGGCACCACATGGTCGACGAAGTAGCTCATCACCGCGTCATCCACGCATGCGTCGCCATCGAACACCGCCGTGTGCTGGGTGCCGTCGAATGTGATCAGGGGTGCGCGCAACTGGCGGGCCAGGTCCACCCCGGCCTGATACGGCGTCGCCGGATCATGGGTGGTGGACACCACGACGACGCTGCCGGGGGGCGCCGGCGACGCAGAGTGCGGAGTCGACGTCGGCGGCACCGGCCAGAACGCACAGAGATCGCGGGGGGCGAATCCGGTGAACTGCCCATAGGACGAGAACGGTGCGAGTACACGCATCCGCCGGTCGGCGTCGGCCCACACCGCCGGCTCACCCGGAGTGGGGGCATCGACGCATCTGATTGCGTTGAACGCGTCCTGGCCATTGTCGTAGTGGCCATCGTCGTCACGGCCCTCGTAGTCGTCGGCGAGCATCAGCAGCGCGTCAGCCTTGGTGCCGCGGGCCAACGCGAGCAGGCCTCGGGTCAGGTACTTCCAATACTGCGGCGTGTACAGCGCGTTGAAGGTCCCGATGAGGGCGTCGGCGTAACTTAGTCCGCGGGGATCGGCGGTGGCGGCGGGTTTGGCGACCAGCGGATCCACCAGTTGGTGGTAGCGGTTCGAAAACTGTGCCGGGTCGGTGCCCAGCGGACAGTCCGACGACGTGGCACAGTCGGCGGCATAGTCGTTGAAGGCCACCTGGAAGCCCGCCATCTGCTTCACCAGTGAGTCGATCGGATCCTCGGTGGGGTCGATGGCACCGTCGAGAACCATGGCGCGCACCCGGGTCGGGAACCGTTGCAGGTACGCCGTGCCCAGTTCGGTGCCATAGCTGAAGCCGAGGTAGTTGATCTGATCCTCGCCCAGCGCTTGGCGAACCGCATCCATATCCTTTGCCGCAGAATCGGTTCCGACACCGGCAAGGAAGGCCTTGCCCATTCGATCCACACATTGCTGTGCCAGTGAACGGTTGAGTTGCTCGATGGCCGCAACGCCGGCCTGGCTGTAGTCGACCATCGGGTCACGACGCCACGCGTCGAACTCCGCATCGGTGCGGCACCGTAGTTCCGGCGTGGAGTGCCCGACGCCGCGCGGGTCAAACCCGACCAGATCGAAGTGTTCGGTGATCGGGCCGTCGGAGAGTATGTCGGACATATTGACCACGAGATCAACCGCGGACGCACCCGGCCCGCCGGGATTCATCAACAGCGACCCGACCCGACGCCCCCGGGCTGGAATCTTGATGACGGCCAACTGTGCCTGCGCCCCAGTGGGATCGGCATCGTCGACCGGCACCGGCACCGTGGTGCACACCGCGGTGGGCAGATAGGCGTCGGCGATGAACCGGTCGCAACTCCCCCACGGCGGCTGCGGCGACGTCTGGTCAGTCCCGGGCGTCGCGTCGGCCGGTCCCGCCATGATCCCCACCGTGAGCACGGCACAGAAGAACAGCGCCGAGCCAATCCGACCCGTGCGTCTCATGTCCGTCATCGTGGCACGGAAAAACTCGGGAGAGCAGCGCCGACGGTCACGCCTCGGTATCGGAAGTGCAGCGGTTCAGCAGGAGGCGTCGGGCGGCGGCAAGGTCAGATCAATCAGGTAGGCGGCGGCGTAGTTATCGATACATGTGTTGCTCTGGAACACCACCGTGTGCTGAGTTCCGTTGAAGGTCAACAACGCTCCGCCGAGTTGCTTGGCCAGATCCACGCCGGCCTGATACGGCGTGGCCGGGTCGCCAGTCGTGGAAACCACTAGAACCGACGGCAGGCCGGGTGCCACCACACTGTGCGGGGTGCTCGTCGGAGGCACCGGCCAGAACGCGCACGTACCCATCGGGGCGTGGCCGGTGAACTCCCCGTAGCTCATGAACGGAGCCACCTCACGCAGCCGACGATCCTCGTCAATGACCTTGGCGCTGTCGGTGATCGGCGGCTGGTCGACGCAGTTGACGGCGACCCGCGCATCGGTGGCGTTGGTGTAGTGGCCCTGTGGGTCGCGACGCATGTACATATCGGCCAGTGCCAGCATGGTGTCGCCCCGGCCCTCGGTCATCTCGGTCAGGCCCCGGGTCAGGTGCTTCCACAGGTTCGGCGAGTACAGCGCCATGATGGTGCCGACGAGAGCATCGCCGTAGGACAGCCCGCGCGGATCCCGCGTTGGAAGCGGCTTGTCCACCAACGGATTAACAAGACTCCGGTAGACCTCGACAGCCTTGTCCGGGTCGGTCCCCAGCGGGCAGTTGGTGTCCTGGGCACAGTCCGCGGCGTAGTCGTTGAAGGCCTTCTGAAATGCCTCGGCCTGGTCGATATCGGCCTGGATCGGATCGGCATTGGGATCGACGGCACCGTCGAGGATCATCGCCCGCACCTTGTCCGGGTAGGCCTCGGCGTAGGCCGCGCCGATCCTGGTGCCATAGGAGTAGCCGAGGTAGTTCAGCTTGTCATCGCCGACTGCCGCGCGAAGTGCATCGAGATCCTTGGCGACGTTGGCGGTGCCGACATTGGCCAGGAAATCGGGGCCCATCTTGTCGATACAGCGTTGGATAAAGGCCT
>Ga0209829_10003774_pt1 | contig 10933 bp, 9 predicted proteins | sample C_140205_EF_Meta_FD_187311 | JGI IMG/M metagenome (GOLD analysis project Ga0209829, IMG submission 187311) | Freshwater microbial communities from Lake Croche, Canada to study carbon cycling - C_140205_EF_MetaG (SPAdes) (version 2) | ecosystem: Environmental > Aquatic > Freshwater > Lake... | reverse complement strand
GCCATGACGACAAGGTCTGCCGAGGCGCTCCGGCAGGGAGCAAAAATCGCCTCGCTCCACGGTGTTGTCGTGCGCCCCTCGCGCGGCACCACCGCGACGGGGACCCCGGCCCGGCGGGCGATGTCGACCCCGCGGACATCGGGCCGGCTCGAGACGACGGTGACGATCGTGGCGGCAAGCGATCCGGCGGCGATTCGATCGAGGAGGTTTTCGAGCGTCCGCCCGGAGCCCGACAGGAGCACGGCGAGACGGCGGGGAGAGGTCATGCACGATCTTTCTGACGCTCAATCGCCTGGATGTGGATCGTGAGGGCATGGCCGTCGACATCGATGGTTTCGGCGGTCGCCCCGGCAGGCCCGGCCCCGAACGTAAGCGTGGCGGCGAGGGTCTCACTGGCGATCGAGTCGCGATGGTGCTCGAGGGCGCTGTTGAGCTCAGCCGAATCGGTCTCGAAGGCAAGCTCGATCGTGTCGGTGAACTCGAGGTCGAGGCCTTTTCGCGCCGTCTGCACGGCGTGGACCACCTCCCGGGCGAGCCCCTCGGCGACGAGCTCCGGTGTCAGCCCGGCGGCGACCACGACCACCGTCCGTGGCCCCTCTGCCGCGGCCCAGCCCTCGCGGGGCGTGGTGCGGATGAGGACGTCGTCGCGCTCCACCGTCGCCGTGCCACCAGGGAGGGAAAGCTCGACGCGGCCGTCGCGGGCAAAGCCCGCCAGGAGCGTTTGGGCATCGGCCTTGGTCAGTGCGTCGCGGGCCTGGGGGAGGAGCTTGCCGAGGCGGGGCCCGAGTTTTTTCAGATCGGGGAGGATGCTCCGGGTGATGTAGCGGTCGGGCTCCCGGCAGATCTCGAACTGCTTCACGTTGAGCTCGTCGCAGACCAGATCGGCATGCGCCGCGAGCCAAGCGGCGTCGTCGGGGGAGGCGTCGGCGAGGATCACCTCGACCTTCGAAAGCGGCTGCCGAACCTTGAGCTTGGCGCTTGCCCGGGCCGCCCGGCCCAGCGACGCCACCTCGCGCACCAGCGTCATCCGGCGGACGAGATCGGCGTCGAGGAGCCCGGGCTCTCCTCGAGGGTAATCCGTGAGATGGATACTCTCCGCCACCTTGTCGCCGAAGCGACCGACGGCGAGGTTGCGCCAGATCGTCTCGGTGACGAAGGGAACAAACGGCGCGGCGAGCCGAATGACGCCGAGGAGCGTCTCGTAGAGCGTCCAGTAGGCGTCGAGCTTGTCGGGATTGCCCTTGGGGCTGTCGGCCCGGCCGGAGCCCCAGAAGCGGTCGCGGCTGCGGCGCACGAACCAATTGCTGACGCCATCGACGAGCGCCGAGATCATGCCGGCTGCGGCGAAATGGTCGAAGGCGTCCATCCGCTCGACAACACCACTGGCCGTGGCCGAGAGCTCCGCGAGCATCCAGCGGTCGAGTTCGGATCGCTCGGACACTGGCCGCCAGCCGCGGGCCTTGGCCAGATCGGCGTGATCGAGGCTCCCCGGATCGTCGAGGAGCGTGCCTGGATCGAAGCCGTCGATGTTGGCGTAGATGACGAAGAACGAATAGACGTTCCACAGCCGGATGAGGAACTCCGGCACGCTCTCGCGGATCGTCCGCTCGCTGTAGCGGATCGTCGTCCACGGGGGCTGACCAGCGAGGAAATACCAGCGCAGGGCGTCGGCGCCGTAGGCGTCGAAGATCACCCCCGGCTCTTTGTAGTTGCGCTTGCTCTTGGCCATCTTCTGCCCGTCCTCGCCGAGCATCAGCCCGAGAACAATGCAGGCGCGGAAAGGGTGAGGGTAGTCGGCTGCCGGGGGGGAGACGCCTTCGGGAAGCGTCCCCGGCCCGTCGCCGCCGAAGAGGAGCGTGCTGATCGCCAGCTGGCTGTAGAACCAGCCGCGCGTCTGGTCGATCGCCTCGGAGATGAAGTGGGCGGGGAACTGCGTGGCGAAATCCTCGTGCCCCGTGTGCGGCCAGCCCCACTGCGCAAACGGCATGGCACCTGAGTCAAACCAGCAGTCGATCACCTCCGTCACCCGCCGCATCCGTGCACCGAGCGCAAACGGGGAGTCGTAGGTGACCGCGTCGATGTAGGGCTTGTGAACGCGGAGATCGTCGCTGAGATCGGGATTGTCGGCCTTGGCCTGGTCGAAGACCTCGGTGCCAGCGACGCCCGGCTTGGCGAGGACGGCCGCGAAGGAGGGGACGGCCTCGGCCCGGCCGGTCGACTCACACACCCAGATCGGCAGCGGTGTTCCCCAGTAACGCTCGCGAGAGAGGGCCCAGTCGACGTTGCTTCCAAGGAAGTTGCCAAACCGCCCCTCCTTGATGTGCTCCGGGAGCCAATCGATGCGGGCGTTGTTGGCGAGCATCGCGTCGCGGAACTGGCTGGTGCGGATGAACCAGCTCGCGCGCGGGTACTGGATGAGGGGATCGCTGTCGGCCCGCCAGCAGAAGGGATAATCGTGAACGTACTGCTCTTGGTGGACGAGCAGCCCGCGGGCCTTGAGGTCGCGAGTGATGTCGCGGTCGCATTCCTTGACGAACCGGCCGCTCCCCATCGGGAACTCGTCGGTGAAGGTGCCGTCGGGGGCGACGCAATTGAGCAGCGCCGGGCCTCCCGATTCGAAGCGGGGCTGCTCGGCCATGAGGACGCCGTAATCGACCTCCCCAAAGGCGGGGGCGATATGAACGATCCCGGTGCCAGAGTCGGTGGTGACGAAGTCGGCCGCGACGATGCGCCAGGCCGCCGGTGACCGGCCGCCGCCGACGAGTGGGGATTCACGCGGCATCCCTTCCGGCCGGTAGGTATCGAAGGGAGGAAGGTAGCTTTTTCCCACGAGGTCGCGGCCAGCGATCGTGGCGACGGTGGCGAATGGCTTTTTCAGTTTCTCCGGCAACGAGGCCGCGAGCGTCTCGGCGACAACAAACTCGGGGGTGCCGTCGACGAAAGCCCCCTCTGCGGTCGTCTCGCGGATCACCGCATAGGGAAGATCGGGCTTCACTGCCGCGAATTGGTTCGCGGGAAGCGTCCAGGGGGTCGTTGTCCAGGCGACGAGGCTGCGGTTGGTCGGCTTCCCGGAGTCGTCGAGGAGCGGGAAGGCGACGAAGACGCTCGGGTCGGCGACTTCCTTGTAGCCCTGGCCGACCTCGCCGCTGGAGAGCGCCGTCCCCCCCTGCGCCCACCACCAGACGATCTTGTGGCCGCGGTAGAGGAGCCCGCGGTCGAAGAGATCCGCCAGCGCCCACCAGACACTCTCGACGTACGACTTGTGGTAGGTGACGTAGGCCTCGGAGAGATCGATCCAGAAACCGATCCGCTCGGTGAGTGATTCCCACTCCTTCATGTAACGCCACACCGATTCCTGGCAGCGGTGGATGAAGGGCTCGACGCCATACTCCTCGATCTGCGCCTTGGAATGGATGCCGAGAGCCTTGCAGACCTCGACTTCGACAGGCAGTCCGTGGGTGTCCCAGCCCCCCTTGCGCTCGCACAGTCTTCCGCGCATCGTCTGGTAGCGCGGGTAGAGATCCTTGATCGTGCGCGTCAGGCAATGCCCCGGATGGGGCATCCCGTTGGCCGTCGGCGGCCCCTCAAAGAACACGAATCGCTCCGCCCCGGCCCGCTGCTCCAGCGACTTCCGGTAGATCCGCTCATCCCGCCAGAAGGCAAGGATCTCGGTCTCGTTTTTGGGAAAGTCTGGTTTGCCGCGAACGGGATCGAACATGGAAGGGGAGGCTTTGGGGGGCGGGGAGTGGCGGGGGCTCGGAGGCAGGGAAGGCGGGGGCCGGATCGGGGCACCAGCCGCGCGGGGATCAAAGTTCGACCGTTCGGCCGGTCTTAAAGGCCTCGTCGGCAGCCAGGACGATCCGCAGGCTGCTGACGGCATCCTCCATGTGGGCCGACAGGTCGCGGTCGTGGAGGATCGCGTCCAAAAACACCTCCTGCTCGAGGAGGCAGAGGCCGTCGTGGTCTGGTTCGTCGTGGCAGTCGATGAGCTCGTCACGGCGGGCAAAGGTGCCGTCGGCCTTCGTCTCCGAGTGGTGGAGCTTGAGGAGCGCGGCCTTCGAATGGGCGTTGACGTCGTCGCTGGCGGCGTCCCCTTCCTTCGTGCCGACGATGCTCACGCACCCCTTCGGGCCGATGACGTCCTTCACGAAGTAGGCCACCTCGCTCATCATCGGGCCCCAGCCGGCCTCGTACCAGCCAACGGAGCCGTCGGCGAACGTCACCTGAAGCTGGCCGTAATTGTACATCCCCGGCACGAGTTCCTCGGTGAGGCGAGCACCGATGGCGGAGACGCGGATCGGCGTCGAGCCGGTCATCAGGCACATCACATCGACATAGTGAACACCGCAATCGACGATCGGCGACATCGAGTTCATCAGCTGCTTGTGCGTCTTCCATTGGTCGGCGGACGACTGCTGGTTGAGGTTCATCCGCATCACCAGCGGCTTCCCAAGGGTCTTGGCCGTCGCGATGAACTTTGTCCAGGTGGGATGAACGCGGAGGACGTAGCCGATGACGAGCTTCTTCCCCGCTGCCTTGGCCAGGTCGACGACCGCGCGGGCCTCGGCGACGGTGTTGGCCAGCGGCTTCTCGAGGAACACATGGCAGCCGGCGGCAAAAGCCTTGCGGGCATAGTCGGCGTGGGTGTCGGGGTAGGTGTTGATCGAGACCGCATCGGGCTGCGTGGCCGCGAGGGCTTCTTCGTAATTCGAGAACTGCGGGTAGTCGTGGCCGAGGGCCTCGAGGAGGGCCTGCCGCGAGCTCGAGCCACGCGACACGACACCGACGATCTCGAAGCCATCGAGCTGCTGATAGGCCTTGGCGTGGGAGGTGCCCATGTGGCCGCAGCCGACGACGAGAATCCGGATAGGACGGGGCATGGAGTGGGTCCTAAAAAAGTGGTCGGTCTGCCCGGGGAGGGCATGACCGGGGGATGGCAAGGAAGACGGTCAGCCGCGGGCTTCGCCGGCACGGCGGACGGCCGAGGTGACCAGCGCCCGAAGCTTCGGCTCCGCGCCTCGGGCCACGCCGAGGATCTTCTCCACCGTCGCCACTTCGAGGTGGTCGGGGAGGCACATATCGGTAATCACGGAGATCCCCAGCACCCTCAAGCCCGCATGAACGGCGACGATCACCTCCGGCACCGTCGACATCCCCACGACATCGGCGCCGATGCCCCGCAGAAAGCGGTATTCGGCCCGCGTCTCCAGGTTCGGGCCGGTGACGGCGACGTAGACACCACGGTGGGCGACGAAATCCTCGTGCCTGGCAACGGCGAGCGCCTCGTCGATCAGCTCCGGCGTGTAGGGGGCCGACATGTCGGGGAAGCGCGATCCGAGCCGGTCGTCGTTGATGCCGACGAGCGGGTTGTCGTTCATGAGGTTGATGTGGTCGTCGATGATCATGATGTCGCCGGTGCGGAACTGCGGGTTGAGCCCGCCGCAGGCGTTGGTGACGATCAGGAGCGAGGCCCCGAGGCGTTCGAGAACGCGGACGGGGAAGGTGATCTGCGCGAGGGGATAGCCCTCGTAGGCATGCATCCGCCCTTCCATGACGATCACCGGCACGCCGTCGAGATGACCGCAGACGAGTTGACCGGTGTGCCCTGTGGCCGTCGAACGGGCGAAGTGGGGAATGTCGGCGTAGGGGATGACAACCTGCCCGGTGATTGCGGCCGTGACGCCGCCGAGCCCGCTGCCGAGGATGATCCCCACGGTCGGCTGATGAGGGAAGCGGGCGTGGATCGCCGCACCCGCTTCGGTGATCTTGTCGTACTGCTCGAGCATGCTCATCCCGTCGTGGTGGCGCCTGAACTGCTGACGCCTGAACGTGAGCCCGGGGTCAGGCGCGACCGACGAGGGCGCGGTACTCCGGGCGCTCGCGGATCGACGCCAGGTCGGGATCGACCTCCATGTGGGCAACGTCGTCGTAGCCCAGGTCGAACGCCACCCCGAGGCAGTCAATCGCCTCGTCGCAGCGCCCGGCCAAGGCCAGCGAGCAAGCCAGATTGTAGCGGGCGAGGGAATCGGCCGGCAGGCGGCCGACGAGCCGCCGGTCGAGCTCGAGGGCCCTGTCGTGCAAGCCCCGTCTCGAGGCCAGTTCCCCCAACACCCGCAGGACCTCGATCGAATCGGGATTCCGGGCCAGGAGCCGTTCGAAAAAGTCGAGGTCGAAGTCGAGTTGATTGAGCCGGCCGAACCACTGGACAGGAGAGGGCTGTACCCCTCCAGTCGATGACGCCGGCCGCCGTTTTGGACGGCGCGGCGGTTGCGGCGCGGCATCGCCGGCCGGATCATCCGCGCCTGGGGTGTCAGCGGGAGCGGACAAGGGAGGAGCCACGCAGGGAGGGCCACGAATGGAACAGGATCAGGCCTGCCGGCATGTTGCCGACCGGATCAGGGGCGACCGAAGTCACTTCTTCTTCGACGGCGCCTTGCCGGGCGGCTGGGGTTCGTTCTCCTCGGGATGATCCCAGTCGGGATCGTTCTCTTCCTCCTCGAAGTCGTCATCGAACTCGTCGTCGAAGTCGTCGAAGCTCGACTCCTCATCCGGCAGCGATGGGGTCGTCAGATCGTCCTCGTCGCCGACCTCTTCTTCGGCTTCTTCAGAATCGCCCCCCTTCATCACCGCGCCCGACCGGAGCCTTTCCCCCGCCGGCGAAAAGGCGGACCGTGGCATCATCGCCCCGGTAAGGGTGTGGATGAGCGGCAGCGGGAAGGGCGGGAGAGCGATCATGGGGCGATTGGCTTCAGGGGGAGCGGGGAGAGAATGGGCGGTGGGGGGAGGCAGGGCGAGACGCGATTTGGCTCAAGCGTCCCCTTGAGAGATCCCTCGTGAGACCCCTTGAAGGACCCCTCGAGGGACCCCTTGAGAGAACCCTCTCGTCGCGGGCGCGTCAAGCCGCATCGGGGGGGCCGCCGGCTGTCCCGGCGGAAATCCGCCCCGTCCGGCCTCGGGATGGGGAAGAAACGGAGGCGGAGTGCGAAATCGGCCGGGAAGCGTCAGGTGTGGTAATCGGCGTTGAGGTGGACGTACTCTGCCGTCAGGTCGCTGGAGTAGAAGCGGATTGATTCGTTCCCGAAGCCCATGTCGAGCTCGATGAGGGTCTCGCGGACCGCCTTGATCGATGCGGAGACCTTGTCCCCGTCGAATTCGACCGGTGCGCCGTCCCGGAAGAGGAGCGTGCCGTTGAGCCGCAGTACCATCTTCTCTGGGTCGAAGACGACGCCCGAATATCCGGCCGCCGAGACGATCCGCCCCCAATTGGGATCAGCGCCGCAGATCGCGGTCTTTACCAGTGGGCTGTCGGCGATGGTCCGGGCGATCTGTCGGGCCTGATCGCGCGTCGGGCAACCGCAGACCTCGATTCGGAGCACGTGGGTCGCCCCCTCGCCGTCATCGGCGATCTCGCGGGCGAGAGTGTCGCAAGCGGCGAGCAGGGCGAGGCCGAAAGCTTCGAGATCGGAGCCTTTCAGCCGCTTCCCCCTGGCAGCGCCGTTGGCGATGAGGAGCACGGTGTCGTTGGTGCTCGTGTGGCCGTCAACGCTGACGCAGTTGAAGGTCTGCTCGGCGGCTTCGCCGAGGAGCCGCTGGGCATCCTGCGGGTCAAGATCGGCATCGGTGAGGATCACGCCGAGCATCGTGGCCAGCTTTGGCCCCACCATCGCCGCCCCCTTTGCCATCCCGAAGAGCGTGACATGGGTACCGCCGGCGGTGAGGGTCGAGCCGGCGAGCTTGGGACGGGTGTCGGTGGTCATCATGCCGCGGGCGGCGGCAACGACCGCATCGGCGTCGGCGGCGAGTTTTGCCGCCACCAGGCCGAGCCCACGCTCGATCTTCGAGAGGGGGAGAAACTCCCCGATCACGCCGGTCGAGAGGACGAGGACCTGATCAGCCGCGGCACCGACGTGCCCCGCCGCGGCCGCTGCCATCCGCTCGGCATCGGCCAGGCCCCGAGCGCCGGTGCAGGCGTTGGCGTTGCCGGAATTGATGGCGACCGCCCGAAAGCCCTCTCCCGGCGTCCGCGCCCGGTCGTAGACCACCGGCGCTGCGCAGACGAGATTCGTCGTGTAGACGCCCGCCACGGTGGCAGGGCGGTCGGAGACGACCAGCGATACGTCCTCGCGGGTCGGATTCCGCTTCAGGCCGGCGTGGATGCCGGCGACGCGGAAGCCCTGCGGGAGCAACGGAATCGGGAGACGGAGCGGAGTTTCGGCGATGGGCATGGAAGCGAGCCTGCGGGAAAACGGGACGGGGACGGAATCGGTGAACGGGGCGAAGGGGGGAACGCCAAAAGTACAACCATCCTCTGGGCGTGACCGGATCAGAGCATGCCGGTCGATTCGGGAAAACCATGGAGGCAGTTGAAGTTTTGGACGGCGGCCCCCGCCGCCCCCTTGACGAGATTGTCGAGGCAGCTGATCAGGAGGACGCGGCTGCGCACGACCCGGGCGGTGACGTCACAAAAGTTCGTGTCGACGGTGTCCTTCGTGCCGGGGAGGTGATCGACGACGCGGACGAATCGTTCCCCAGCGTACGCCTCCCGCAGACAGGCCAGGATTGCCGCCTCGGTCACCGTCCCGCGCGGCTTGGCGTAGATCGTCGAGAGGATGCCACGGTCCATCGGGGCCAGTTGTGGCGTGAAGATGACCGTCGGAGCGGTGCCGGCAAACCGGCCGATGATCTGCTCGATCTCGGGGGTGTGGCGGTGGCGGCCGACGTTGTAGGCCGACATACTCTCGTTGCATTCGGGGAAATGCGTCATCAGCTTCGGCTGCCGACCGGCCCCGCTGACGCCGCTCTTGGAATCGATGATGATGTCGTCGCGCTCGATCAGGCCGGCCCGCAGCAGCGGCGCCAGCGGGAGGATTGCGGAGGTGGCGTAGCAGCCTGGATTGGCAACAAGATCCGCCCCGCGGATCTGCTCCCGGAACAGCTCCGGCAGGCCGTAGACCGTCTTCCCTAGCCGCGAGGCGTCGGGATGCTCGTGGCCATACCACTCGAGGTAGCTGGCTGCGTCGTCGAGCCGATAGTCGGCTGAGAAGTCGACCACCTTCGCGCCGGCGGCGAGGACGCGCGGGAGGATCTCGGCGCTGGCACAGTGCGGCAAGCAGCCAAAGACACAATCGGCCCGCTTGCCGACCTCGTCCGGGGAGAGATCCTCCAGCGCCAGTTCGAGTCGGCTGACAAGACTCGGGTGAACGCTCGAGATCGGCGGATGACCATCCTGCCGGCTGGTGACGGCGACGATCTCCACCTCCGGATGGCGGAGGAGGATCTTGAGCAGTTCCAGGGCGGTGTAGCCGGTGGCACCGAGGACGGCGACTTTGACCATCGGGGTTCCTCGAGGGGATTGGACCGGCGAAGTTATAGCGATCTGGGCCAGAAACACTCTACGGCGGCCGGAGGCTGATGGCCGGGCCGGGGATCAGGCCTGCGGGCCGGCCGAGCGGCGGCCGCGGGGACGGCGGCTCACCGCGGTCGAGCAGTGTACGGCGATGAGCCGGACGAGCCAGGCGGAAACGGCCCCCTTCGCGCCCCGCCGTTCCCCCACCTTCGCATGCGTGGCATCGTAGACGGCGACCGCCGTCGTCCCGGCGTTCACCGCGGTGAGATCGTTGACGACGATCAGATCACAGGCCTTGGCATCGATCTTCTCCAGGGCCCGCCGCGGATCGGCCCCCGGCTCGAGCGCGAAGGCGACCATCCACTGCTCCGGGGCGGCCCGCCGCGAGAGGGTGGCGATGATGTCGGGGGTCGGCTCGAGAACGAGCGAAAGCCCCGAGCCCTTCCGGGGGATCTTCCCAGGGACGCGGGCCGCCGGTTCGAAATCACACGGAGCCGCCGCCGCGATCACGCCGTCGACACCGGGGAGCTCCACGAGGCAGGCGGCGAGCATGTCGCGCGTCGAGACGACCGGGATGACGCGCGCCCGCGGCGGATAGGCTACCGACACCGGTCCGCTGACGATCGTCACGTCGTGCCCGGCGGCCAGGGCGGCGCGGGCAATCGCCGCGGCCATCCGGCCGCTCGATCCGTTGGTCAGGTAGCGGACGTCATCGATGTAGGCCCGCGTCGGACCGGCGGTGAGAAGAATGCGTGTCACGGCAACGCTCATCCCCTCCGCGGCCGATCGTCGCCAGCGAGGACAGCCCGGATCATGGCGGCGATCTCGGCCGGCTCGGCCATCCGCCCGACGCCCGACTGGCGGCAGGAGAGCCATCCGCTCCCCGGAGGGACAATCCGAGCGCCATCGGCCACGACCTGCTCGACGTTCCGCTGCACGGCCGGGTGCTTCCACATCGCGGCGTTCATCGCCGGCGCGAGGATCACCGGGCAATCGCAACACAGCAGGAGCGTTGTCAGAAGATCGTCGGCCATCCCGTGCGCCGCCCTGGCGAGGAAGTCGGCCGACGCCGGAGCGACGACGACACAGTCGGCCCGCGCCGCCAGTTCAATGTGGGCTCCGAGCGGATAGGCCGACTGATCAAAGCCGCGCGTCGCCACCGGACGGCCGGTGAGGGCCGCGAAGGTCGCCGTGCCGATGAACTTTCGGGCGTTCCTCGTCAGGACCGCCGTCACGCCGGCCCCGTCCTGAACGAGGAGACTTGTCAGCGCCGCAGCCTTGTAGGCGGCGATGCCAGCCGACACCCCCACGACGATTTCACGGCCGACGAGATTGCCTTCCGCCACTGGAGCGCCCACCGCGACTTTTGTCCCCGCCAAGAATGGGTTTCGGTGACGATGCCTCGAACGGCCGAGGCGTCATTCTCCAAGAAAGCCGTTGCCAGAAAGCCGTTGCCAGAAAGCCGTTGCCAGAAAGCCGTTGCCAGAAAGCCGTTGCCAGAGAGCCGTTGCCAGAGAGCCGTTTTCAGAGGTCGGTCGGATCGAAGTCGAGCGGGCCGCCGGCTTCGGGCGATGCGCCGGTGATCCG
>Ga0209829_10003770_pt1 | contig 10936 bp, 10 predicted proteins | sample C_140205_EF_Meta_FD_187311 | JGI IMG/M metagenome (GOLD analysis project Ga0209829, IMG submission 187311) | Freshwater microbial communities from Lake Croche, Canada to study carbon cycling - C_140205_EF_MetaG (SPAdes) (version 2) | ecosystem: Environmental > Aquatic > Freshwater > Lake... | reverse complement strand
GCCCTTGACACTGCGTGACTGTTGTTTGGTCACCGATGGAGGAGGCGCCTTGATCCTCACCCGAGCGGATCGTGCGCGAGACCTCAAGAAGCCCCCGGTCTATGTGTTGGGTTTTGCTGAGGAGCTCTCTCACTTGTCCATCTCCAACATGCCAAGCCTCACCACGACAGGCGCCAAACTCACGGGTGCTGCCGCCATGTCGATGGCCGGTGTGAAGCCCAAGGACTTTGATGTGGCCATGGTGTACGACGCTTTCACCATCAACACGATTTTGTTTTTGGAGGATCTCGGGTTTTGTAAAAAAGGCGAGGGGGGTCCTTTTGTGGGCAGTGGTGCCATTGCCCCAGGCGGCTCGTTGGCAGTCAACACCAACGGTGGAGGCTTGTCTTACTGTCACCCTGGCATGTATGGCCTCTTGCTGTTGATCGAGGCGGTTCGGCAAATCAGAGGTGAGTGCGGTGTGCGGCAAAAGCCTCAATGTGAACTCGCACTGGCCCATGGCAACGGAGGGGTATTCTCCACCCAAGCCACAGTCGTGCTCGGTTCAGCGCATGATTGACGCATCAGGCTTGGCGCTGTAACCCTCGCCCCCGAAGCCCACGCTCAGAGTGGCGACGGCATCTGCACTTTGACCTTTCACTGTAAACCCATACATCTTGCCCATCATGACCTTGCCAGAGTGGCTCAGCCATATTGAACATTTGCATCCCGTGAGCATCGACATGGGGCTCGAGCGAGTACGGCAGGTCGCCCTTCGCATGGGCTTGACGTTTTCAGTGCCCGTCATCACCGTGGCGGGCACCAATGGCAAAGGTTCAACGTGTGCCATGCTCGAAGCGATTTTGTCTCAGGCTGGCTACAAAGTCGGACTCTACACGTCTCCGCATTTGGTGAATTTCCAAGAGCGGTGCCGACTCCAAGAGGAATCGGTGAGTGAAGAGTTGCTGGTTGAAGCTTTTGAGGAGGTTCAACGCCACTTGGGCGAGAACACGCTCACCTATTTTGAATTCAGCACCTTGGCAATTTTGTGGATCTTGTCGCGCGCTGGCTTGGATGTGGTCGTGCTGGAGGTGGGTCTGGGGGGGCGACTTGACGCGGTGAATGTGGTGGATGCAGACTGCGCGGTGATCACCAGCGTGGATTTGGACCACATGGACTACCTGGGTCCTGATCGAGAGAGCATTGGACGCGAGAAGGCGGGGATCATGCGAGCCCATCGGCCGGTGGTGATCAGTGACCCACTGCCACCACAAAGTGTGCTCCAGCATGCCCAAGAGATCGGTGCCGATGTCTGGCAATTGGGCAAAGATTTCAATTTTGCAGGCGACCCGCAACAATGGGCTTGGCGCGGGCGAGGTGGCGCCTACAGTGGCTTGGCTTATCCTGCACTGCGGGGCGCCAATCAGTTGCTCAACGCCAGCGGCGTACTGGCCGCTTTGACCAGCTTGCGGGGTCTTATTCCGGTCACCGCCCAAGCCGTTCGCAATGGTTTGGCCATGGTTGAGTTGCCAGGGCGTTTTCAGATATTCCCGGGTCAACCTCAGTTGGTCTTGGACGTTGCGCACAACCCCCATGCGGTGGCAGCGCTCACCGAAAACTTGGATGCGATGGGGTTTTTTCCTCGAACCCATGCGGTTTTTGGCGCGATGCAAGACAAAGATATTGAGGCCATCATGCGCCGCATTGGTGTCTTGGTGGACGATTGGTATTTTTGCGACTTGCCCACGGCACGCGCAGCCAGTGCACAAACTCTGCACGAACTCTGGCTCAAAACGCCGCAGGCCTCCAAGCAAAAGGCCCAATTGTTCAAAAGTCCGCAGTCGGCCTTGGAGGCCGCTTTGGCACAAGCCAGCCCCACTGATAGAATCGTTGTGTTTGGGTCCTTTTATACGGTGGGCGCCATTTTGGCCAAGGGCATTCCTCGGCGGGATGCGCCCCATTTGAACGCTTAAGGGTATGGCTTTCTTTAAATTCCGCTTTCCCGGTCAAAAAGACCAAGATCACACGGATTCGGCCGCTCAAAGCATGGAATCGCTGAGAAAACGCGTCAAACATCGATTGATGGGTTCAGCAGTGTTGGTGGTTTTGGCAGTCATTGGGTTTCCCTTGGTGTTTGACACACAACCCAGACCTTTGCCCTTGGACATGGCCATTGATATTCCAGACAAAGCCAAAGTCCCCCCCAATGCCCCACCCCAGCCTTTGAAGGCTGACTCGTCACGTCGCACTTTGTCCAGCAAGGAGACGGGTTCAATCTCCCAGGCCCCGAAGGCTCCAGCGGAGTCTTCCGAGCCCAAGTCCGACAAGCCCAAGGCCAGCCATGAGGAGGGTGCTTTGGCCCATCCAGCGCAAAGCAAAGAGCAAGGGCAGACGGCACAGCGGCCAGAGCCTTCCAAGGTCGTTTCAGCTGCCCCATCAATAGCAAGCGCAGTGCCCGCTCCAGTGGTCCATGGTGCACCTCCTATGGCAGCGGATTCGTCGCCAACCAACAAGTCCACCCCGTCGCAAAATGCTGTCGCTTCTGCACACAATGCGCCCTCCAAGGATCAGCCGCTGGGTGCCAAAGATGGACTCTCGGCCAAAGAGGTGATTGTTTCGCCCTCGGTTGCACCTGCACCTGAATCTTCTCCACCAAAGCCGCTCGCCAAGACTGAGCCCAAGCCAGAAGCGGCCAAACCCACCGCACCCAGCAAAGAGCCCAACAAAGACAGCACCAAGGATGGCAATAAAGACGCCAGCAAAGTGGCAGTTGATTCCAACTCGCGTTATGTCGTCCAAGTGGGTGCTTTCAGTGATGAGGCCAAGCTCAAAGAGGTGCGAGACAAACTGGAGAAAGCCGGTTTGCACACCTACACGTCGCCCGTAGTGGTTCAAAATGTCAAGACAACGCGCGTGCGACTTGGGCCCTACCCCAACAAAGAGGAGGCGAACAAGTGGGCCGCCAAAGTGAAAGCTCTCAATCTTCAAGCCAACGTATTCAAGTTGCCTTGAGCGCTCATGACAACGCTTGATTGGATCTTGGCCGTCTTTTATGCGTTGGCATGGATCCATGGCTTTTGGCGCGGCTTGGTGCTCGAGCTGATGTCCTTGGTGGCCTGGATTGTTGGTTTTGTGATGGCACCCCGATATGCCCACTTGATTTCAAACCATCTTCCCATGCAAGGCGCCAGTGATGGCGTGAAGTATGTGGTGAGTTTTGTGATTGTGCTCCTGTGCACTTTGGTGGTTCTGGGCATGCTGGGCAGGCTTTTGCATCGTTTGGTCGACTGGGTGGGTTTGGGCTTGATGGATCGGTTTTTGGGTGGTGTGTTTTCAATTGCCAAAACCACCATCGTGTGTCTGTGTGGGGCCATTGTGATCAACCTGACGGCGCTCAATCAACTCGAGTTGTGGCGCGAATCCACTGGCGCAAAAATCTTGGTTGAGTTGTTGGCTCAATTAAAGCCTTTGTTGCCCCTTGAATATGGAAAGTACGTGAACTAATATGTGTGGAATCGTAGGTGTTGTGAGCACACAACCGGTCAATCAGCTCATTTATGATGCGCTCCTTTTATTGCAGCACCGTGGTCAAGATGCGGCGGGTATTGTCACGCAATTGGATAAGAAATTTTTCATGCACAAGGCCAAAGGCATGGTGCGCGACGTTTTCCGAACTCGGAATATGCGTGCCTTGCCCGGCCCCATGGGCTTGGGACAGGTTCGCTATCCGACGGCGGGAAATGCATACAGTGAAGAAGAAGCCCAGCCTTTTTATGTGAACGCCCCTTTTGGATTGGTGTTGGTTCACAACGGCAACTTGACCAATGCCCATGCGTTGAAGTCAGAGATGTTTTTGACCGATCATCGCCACATCAATACCGAGAGCGACTCAGAGGTGTTGCTCAACGTCTTGGCGCATGAGCTTGAGAAAACCACCCGAGGTTTGCCGCTGGGACCCCACGATATTTTTCAAGCCGTTCGTCACGTGCATGAACGGGTGAAAGGGTCTTATGCGGTGGTGGCCATGATCGCTGGACATGGCTTGCTGGCCTTTCGCGATCCATTTGGCATTCGACCCTTGTGCTTTGGTGTGGATGCGAGTGGTGCCGTGATGGTGGCCAGCGAATCGGTGGCCCTGGAAGGCACGGGACATCGGTTTGTGCGCGATATCCAACCCGGCGAGGCCGTCTACATTGAGAGCGGAGGGCTGATCCACACCGAGCAGTGTGCCCCCAAAGCCCAATTGAGTCCCTGTATCTTTGAGTATGTTTATTTGGCCAGGCCGGACTCGACTTTGGATGGCATTTCTGTCTACCAAGCCAGACTCAATTTGGGTGAATCCTTGGCCAAGCGAGTCATCTCCACCGTTCCGCCGCAAGACATCGACGTGGTGATTCCCATTCCAGAGTCGAGCAGACCCAGTGCGACTCAGTTGGCCCATCTCTTGGGGCTGCCCTACCGAGAAGGGTTTGTGAAAAACCGGTATGTGGGTCGCACGTTCATCATGCCTGGCCAAGGGGTGAGAAAACGCTCGGTCAGGCAAAAACTCAACGTGATTCAAAGTGAATTCAAAGGCCGCAACGTTTTGTTGGTAGACGACTCCATTGTTCGGGGTACGACATCCAGAGAAATCGTCATGATGGCGCGCGATGCGGGGGCCAAAAAAGTCTATCTCGCCAGTGCAGCGCCTCCCGTGCGTTACCCCAATGTGTATGGCATTGACATGCCCACGGGGGCCGAGTTGGTCGCGTATGATAAAACGGTTGAAGAAGTCAGAGAGATCATTGGCTGCGACGCACTCATTTATCAAGACGTGAGCTCGATGAAGTCGGCCATTTTGGCAGCCCAAAGCGCAGGTTCTCCCCACTTGAGTGGATTTGACGCGTCGTGTTTTGATGGTGTTTATGTGACGGGTGATGTGTCTTTGGACGAGATTCTCAAAATCCATGCATTGAGACCCCAAGCCGACGAGTCCCAAGAGGACAACTCCAGGCTGGCCTTGCCCAACCCAGCCCTTGAATAAAGGATACCCATGAGCTACAAACCCTTGCCCCCTGGTCTGCACATTGACACCTTGGCCGTGCGCGAAGCGGTGGACAAATCACAGTATGGTGAAAATTCAGAGTCTTTGTACCTGACGTCGAGTTTTACCCAGCCTGACAGTGAAACCGCTGCAAGACGATTTTCTGGCTTGGAGGATGGTTTCATCTATTCACGCTTTACCAATCCGACCGTGGCCAGCATGGAAAAGCGCTTGGCTGCGTTGGAAGGCTCTGAGGCTTGCATTGCCACATCGAGTGGAATGGCCGCTGTGCTGCTCTTGTGCATGGGGTTGCTCAAAAGCGGGGACCACGTGATTTGTTCTCGCTCGGTGTTTGGCTCCACCATCAAACTCTTGGCCTCGGAGTTCGGAAAATTCGGGGTGCTCTCCACCTTCGTGTCCCAAACCGATCCCCAAGAATGGCGAGACGCGATGCGGCCCAACACCAAACTGTTGTTTGCAGAAACCCCCACCAACCCTCTCACCGAGGTGTGTGATATTCGAATTTTGGCCGATATTGCTCACCATGGCGGCGCTTTGTTGGCCGTGGACAATTGTTTTTGCACACCTGTGCTGCAGCGCCCCATCGAGTTTGGTGCAGACATTGTCATTCACTCTGGCACGAAATATTTGGATGGCCAAGGCCGGGTGGTGGCAGGGGCCATTTGTGCCTCGGCCGCTTTGGTCAAAGACTGCTTTATTCCTGTCATGAGAAGTGCGGGGATGACCCTGTCTGCGTTCAATGCCTGGGTGGTCTTGAAAGGGATGGAGACGCTGGGCATCCGCATGAAAGCGCAGTCTGAGCAAGCTCTTGAAATGGCCTCTTGGCTTGAGGCGCACCCCAAGGTTGCGAAGGTGTATTACCCAGCCCTGCCCAGTCACCCGCAGCACGAATTGGCCATGCGCCAACAAAAAGGTTTGGGCGGCGCAGTCTTGTCCTTTGATGTCTTTGGAGACACGCCAGAGCAGGGTCGTCAAAATGCATTCCATGTGATCGATCAATGCCAAGTGCTCTCTGTCACTGCCAACTTGGGGGATGTCAAATCCATCATCACCCAACCTGCCAGCACTTCGCATGGGCGACTCACGGAGGTGCAGCGGCAACAAGCAGGCATTCGTCAGCACCTGATTCGCTTGGCGGTGGGGCTTGAGCACTTGGATGATTTGAAGGCGGATTTGTCTCGGGGCTTGGACACCTTGCCTTAATTTTTTGGAATTCAAATGACCGTTGTTCGCACCCGTTTTGCCCCGTCCCCCACAGGGTTCATCCATTTGGGCAATATTCGCTCGGCACTGTACCCCTGGGCCTATGCTCGCTCCCAAGGTGGTCAATTCATCTTGCGAATTGAAGACACCGATTTGGAGCGTTCAAGCCAAGAGGCGGTGGAGGTGATTTTACAAGGCATGCGTTGGCTCGGACTCGAGCCCGATGAGGGCCCGTTTTATCAAATGCAACGCATGGATCGGTACCGAGAAGTCTTGGCTCAATTGATTGAAAAAGACTGGGTCTATCCATGCTACATGAGTGTTCAAGCACTCGATGAGTTGCGCGAAGCGCAGATGAAGGCAAAAGTTAAGCCACGCTATGACGGCACATGGCGACCAGAGCCCGGTAAGGTGTTGCCCCCTGTGCCAGAGGGCGTGAAGCCTGTGCTGCGTTTTAAAAATCCATTGGGTGGTGTGGTGCGGTGGGACGACAAGGTCAAAGGCACGATTGAGATTGCCAACGCCGAGCTCGATGATTTGGTGATTGCAAGACCCGATGGCACGCCCACGTACAATTTTTGTGTGGTGGTGGATGACATTGACATGGCGATCACGCATGTGATTCGAGGCGACGATCACGTCAATAACACGCCAAGGCAAATCAATATTTTCAAGGCCCTGGGCGTTGAGCCACCCGTTTACGCCCACTTGCCCACGGTGCTCAATGAGCAGGGTGAAAAGCTCAGCAAACGAAATGGCGCCAAGGCTGTGACGCAATACGAGGCCGAGGGGTATTTGCCCAAAGCCATGATCAACTATCTCTCGCGACTGGGGTGGAGTCACGGGGATGATGAGATTTTCAGTGTTGAGCAATTCTTGTCGTGGTTCGACTTGGATCACTTGGGTAGAAGTGCTGCTCAATTTGATGAGGCCAAATTGAAATGGGTCAATCAGCAGCACATGAAAATGCTCAGTGGCGAAGAGTTGGCCGAAGTCGTCAAACCTTTCTTGGTCAACTTGAGCGTTGTGCCAGATGCAAGGTTGCCAGCAATTTGCCAACTCTTTAAAGACCGCTGTGAAACATTGGTGGTCTTGGCGCAGTGGGTTCTTGGGTTTTATCACCCCGTGGACGTGCCAGCGCTTGAGTTGGATAAGCACATGACACCTGCGGCAAAAGAGGCGATTGCAATCCTTGCAAGCACTTTGTCGGCGCGAGACGAGGCCGAGTGGGATGCAGCTCACTTGGGCTTGGATTTGAAAGAGGTCCTCTCCAAGACCGGCTTGAAAATGCCCCAATTGGCCATGCCTGTGCGAGTGCTTTTGCTCGGAACTGCGCAAACGCCGTCCCTTGACGCCGTCTTGTCCTTGTTCAGAAAAGAAGATGTTTTGAAGGCCTTGTCCAAAAGCTAAAAATCGGGTTATAATCTCGCTCTTGATGCCTTTTGGGGGTATAGCTCAGCTGGGAGAGCGCTTGCATGGCATGCAAGAGGTCAGCGGTTCGATCCCGCTTACCTCCACCAAAAGTCAAAAAAGTTTGTTCCAGGTTTGACCCTATCGTCTAGAGGCCTAGGACATCACCCTTTCACGGTGAGTACCGGGGTTCGAATCCCCGTAGGGTCGCCAGTTTTGCAGTTGTTGTCCAACAACTTCTGCAGCCACGCGGAGTGGTAGTTCAGTTGGTTAGAATACCGGCCTGTCACGCCGGGGGTCGCGGGTTCGAGTCCCGTCCACTCCGCCAAAACTCAATTAAAAATGCGCCTTCGGGCGCTTTTTTTATTTCTACATACCCAAAGGCATGCCTAAAAAATCGGGCTCTACCGGCTCTACCCAATTAAAGGGGGAGTGGGTATTGATTAAAAACGGTTGAATACTCAATGCTCTACCCAATAATCGAGGGGTGGGCACTCATCAGTCAACGACTTGAACCAGGACAATGTTGTCTTTACCACATGCTTTCACCACATGTGCCATTGAGCAACTTGTTCAACATTTGTTTTCATACAAGAATACCTTTTTGTTGACACACAATAACCATAGAGTCATGCCTGAGAGTTGCATCCAATTCATCCCGGTCATGTTGGGGGTATTTATGAATCAGCAAACTCGCGATCATGAACTGACACAGTTTGTTGGCAGTGATGATCAATTTAAATTGAAGATGGTTTGTAGCTGAGTTGTTGATGGACGGTTTGAACGATCTAGTGTTTTTATTCTGAATAGCGACTTAAAAAATCATCAATCACTTTTGACACTTGTTCTTCTGCGCCAAAATACATGTGATACCCACCAAAGCAAGGGTTAGGGTACAAAGGGTCAGGTGATCCACCTGAAGCTGTGAAATACTCGGTTTTGGTGTTCCCGTTTGCCTTTAACTTTTCATACAAGTTTCGCGAGTACGATTCATTAATGTACTTCGTGCATCCTTCTTTTTCATGACCTAGGAAAAGCACGGGTATTTTGGTTGAAGAGGGGAAGGTTGAACCATCCGCGCCACTGGAAAAAACCAAGCCTTTGATGTCAATTTCTTTCTTCTCCTTTTCGAGCCACTTGAGGTATTCGGTCACACTTGCTGCACCGTTGCTGTGTCCCATGATCCATACAGGCTTATTGGAGATTTTTGAATAGTAGTCAACAACACTATGTATTCGAACCAAATGATCAGTCCATCCTCTTGGAAATGGATATATTGCTGCCCCTTGATTTAATTTAACTGGATTGTCAAAGATAACTACATCGGTAGAACCTGAGGTTTTATCAGATTCGCTGAGTCTTTTTAAGAACAGGTTGAATGAATATTCTCTAAAGTATCTAGAGTTAACCCATTCGGGCTTTACGCCAACACTTCCGTCTCCACCAGGAATAAAAATTAGAGTCCTGGCGGAATGATTTGAGCGGTAAACGTAGGTTAAGGTTGGCGCAGAAGAAATAAACAATCCCTCTGAGATTTGATGGACTGATATTATTTCTGCAAATGAACAAAGTGGGGCAAGAAGTATTCCTATTGAAATTTTGAAAATAAAATTTGCAAAATTATCTATCGATAGCATTTTTATTGACCTTGCTACTTCATGAATTCATCAAATTTATAGAATTATGCCTTTTACTCAAACGGTCCCGTGCTTAGACATCGTGTACATTGTTGGGTTTGTTTTTTTCTTCTAAAGGTGTTGGCCATGATCAAGGCCAATAAGGTCATGATGAATATGGTGACGACCAATAAGAGGGCAATCAAAAGCGAATAAATTTTGTAGAGTTTGGGAAATACTTCGTATCCGGCCAAAAAAACCAGCCCAGTTAAAACAATACCCAAAATAAATAAGATTGCGAAACTAATCAATTCTTTTATTTTGGCAAATGGTGCATCAATCACCAACAACTGACCATACAAGTTGCACTGCTTGCACATGAACTTGAGATCGGTGTACTTGTTTGCTGAGGACTCAGTCATGGAGTTAGGATGGCTTTAATAAAGTTGGGTTGTTCAATGCCCTGAGTCGACAGTGTCTCTAAACTAGGCACGGAAACATTTTAAAGTGTTGCGGCAATGAACTTGGGCCAATTTGTATCAATCTAAACACGCAAGCGCTCAAATTGGTATTGAGCCAAGTGAAGTGAAGTGATCTCATTTTCTATTAAAAGGGTTTACTCTGATGTGCAATTCTAAAAATGAGTAAATAATAACTAGTATTTATTCGGTTTCGTTGCTGGTATTGGCTCATATGCATAATTTTTTAACTGAGCTTCGAAGGCTTAGATGTTTCAGTTCACTGGTCATGGCGGTCTTGTGCGCCATCTCTGGCGCATCATGGGCCCAAAACTTCCCCACCAAGCCCTTGACCTTGATTGTGCCCACTGCCCCGGGTGGGCCAGTCGATTTGACCGCGCGAATGGTTGTCAATGAATTGTCTGGGGTTTTAGGTCAGCGCATTGTGATCATCAATAAGCCAGGCGCCTCTCAAAAAATCGGAATTGAAGCCTTGCTCAATTCACCGCGGGATGGCTACACCTTCGCCGCATGTTCTGGTGCCTCCATGACCATCAACCCTGCAATAGACAAGTCGATTGGATATGATCCGATTAAAGATTTTGTCATGTTGGCCAATGGTATGGAAAACACCCGAGTTTTGGTGGTCAATCCCAGTGTTCCAGTAAAAACATTGGCTGAATTGGTCGCATATGCCCGTGCCAATCCAGGCAAACTCACGTATGGCAGTGGTGGTAATGGGTCTACGCTGCAGTTCTCGAGTGCCTCATTATTGAGTAAGGCGGGCGTAGATGTATTGCATGTGCCGTATAAATCGAGTGGTCCAGCATTGATGGGCTTGCTGTCGGGTGAAATTAGCATGCTGATGCCCGATATTGGTGATGCCATGGCTTACATCAGCAATGGAAATTTGGTGGCACTTGGAACGACGGGCAATACGCGCTCTGATAAGTTGACCAATATCCCTACTGTGGGGGAGTCAGGGGTGGCTGATTTGAAGAACTGGAGCTATTCATCATGGATAGGTTTTATTGCCGCCCAAGGCATACCCACAGAAGCCTCCACCAAGCTTCAAAGTTCATTGCTCACTGTTTTAAACTCTACAAAAATGCGAGAGGCCTTCGAGAAAATAGGATCAACTGTCTTGGGAACTCCATCCGATCAATTTTTTGCGCGGGTGAAAGAGGAGCTTGAAGTCAATCAAAAGTTGGTGAGCTCAGGCAAAG
>Ga0209829_10003769_pt1 | contig 10936 bp, 13 predicted proteins | sample C_140205_EF_Meta_FD_187311 | JGI IMG/M metagenome (GOLD analysis project Ga0209829, IMG submission 187311) | Freshwater microbial communities from Lake Croche, Canada to study carbon cycling - C_140205_EF_MetaG (SPAdes) (version 2) | ecosystem: Environmental > Aquatic > Freshwater > Lake... | reverse complement strand
AGGGGAGTGTTTCATTTTTTGAGATCAATGATGAAAACCAAAAGCAATTTGTTTTAAATTCCTGGCTCTCTTTTACCATTTTTGTGACAAATGCACTTTCTCCACCTTCACACCAAAGTTCGTTAGGCATTCCTCCAAAATTTAGTTTTGGTTTGGGCCTTGGTAATTTCGATTTGTTAAGGTTTTTAGTTTTTCTTTCATTTGCTAATTGGGCCTCTTCAATTGAAGAATGAAATGGGGGATTTGAAATTGTGAAATCAAAATAATCATCAGCAGCGATGATGTCTTTGAATATATTATCTTTCGATTTTTGCAAACGTAATTGTATAGAAGCAGATAAATGATTGGCCTCTATGATTTGTGCTGAAGACTTTATGGCCATTTGATCAATATCACAACCGATAATATTCCATCCATATTCGCTGTTAGCAATAATGGGATAAACGCAATTTGACCCAATTCCTACATCAAGAATACATATTTGATTGCCCGTAGGAATGACACCAGCATTTTTAGATGCCAATAAGTCGGCCACCTGATGAATATAATCAGCACGGCCTGGAATGGGAGGAATGAGATAATTTTTAGGTAATTCCCAGATGTTTATATTATAAAAAAATTTTAAAATGGCCTGGTTTAACGCTAATACAGCATCGGGATTGGAAAAATCAATCGATTCATCATTATATTTATTCGTACTTATATATTTAGCTAAAGCAGGGCTACATTTCGTTAATTCTGGAAAATTGTAGCGAGACTTATGTCGATTTCTAGGATGAAGACCTGATTTATCAACTTGCTGAATTTTAATATTATTTTTTACCATTATAATTGTGGAGACATGCCGACTATAATTACTAAAAGACCCAAACAAACAATGACAACATCAAGTTTATTAATTTTTTTACAAATATTGCTTATTAAATTATTTTTTTTCATAAATACCTCCATTTTGCTCTCACATTTTTTATGATGAATCAATCTACTTTGCATAGGACTTTACTCTCGTTCATCTTATTTTTTGTCCATTCCTGACCTAGATATCCGAACATGAGCCAATAGATTCGGTCCGCAATTCCACCCAGCGAAAAATGGGCATGATAAATAACGAACACAGGCAAGTGTGATAATAGAAAAAGACCTATGATTTGCCTGTTCGGGTCTATTTGATTTATGCCTTTAAATGCACCGAATACCATCATGACATAACCTAATATAGCAAAAATAAATAATGGGTATCCACCAATAACTGCGGCCGACACAAAGAGATTGTGGGGGTCTTTAAATGAGTTATAGCTTTCAACTTCTATTCCTTCGCTTTTATTATTAAGAAATTTATAGAGCAACCCTAAACCAAAATAAGGGCTTTTTTCAAACATTGACCAACCTCTGGTGACTTCATTCATTCTTGTTTGAACGCCGTCTTGTGCTTTTCGTAATCCAAATCCTGTTTTTCCTGTTGTTACCTCGTACATGAATTGCGATGTAGGGACGCCGATCAATATTATGGAAATTAAAAAACAACTTAGAAAAGAGATTTTAAAGAGTCGGATGGATTTTTTTTTGGAACCAAAAAGGTATATGCCAATTAAAGTTGTAATTGCGATGGTGCCGAATGCGGCCTTGGTTGATGTTAACAGAACTGCGAGACCAAGGAAAACGATAACAATTATTTTAAGGATGGTGTTGTTTCTTAAGGTCCAGGTTTTATGAACAAACAGAGTTGGGAAAAAGAGAATGAATGCCACAGTGCTGGCAGATACCATATGAGGAATATGTTTAAAAAAACCTACAAACCTTCCCCCTCTAAACATATCACCAAAAAATACTGGCAAACAAATGAAACTTGCTAGTACTAAAATGACACAGATTTTTCTTAACCAATAAATAAATTTATCTAAATCAAATAAACTAAGATCAACATGATTGCCATTCCTAATCCTGCGATTTGCACCATAATGGAAGACTCGATATTAACAAGAGTAATTTGAAACATTGTTTGAATAGATAAAATTGCAATTAATGAATAGATATAGATTTTATATATCGGAGATAGTTTTATAGAATGTTTTTGCTTGATCCAAAAATAAATTAAAATGAGGGCGGTAAAAAATTGAACGAGAAAATTGATATATGGATGTAGTCCATATTGAAAAATAAGTGGAGGTATTGAATAGGGAATAATTTTCGCCCATTTAAATGATATTTTTGAAATGAAAATTAATATCAAAAGAGTGATGCAACTAAAATCAATTAATCTTGAAGCAGTTAAATTATTTTTCATTTGTTATATCGATCTTTAATTACAATTGCAGTTAACATGGATGTTAAGACAACTGAGATCACCGAAAATACTCTAAAAGAATCGTTACTTATCCAGGGTGTTTTATTTTTTATGAGGACAATGTCGTTAGGTACTAAAGTGTAATCATTCTTGGTGTCTTTTAAAGTTTCTTCTAAATTAAAGGATAGGGTCTTTTTATCAATGCCATCACTTTTATGTATAGATTGTTGGTCATTTCCAATAATAATATTTTCTATGTCGGCATCATTGGTGGTGCCGCCTGCAAGTGTTAAAAGAGTCGTTAATTTCATTTTTGCGGGAATATGATAAAGACCGGCGTTTTTTATTGCACCAAGAAGCCTTATAGGAATGAGTTCCTGGTTTGGGTAAGATTCAAAAATAAATTCAGAAGAACTATTTACGTTATACTTTGTATTGTTTTTTGGTATCTCATTTAGAGAAGCAAAGCTTTGACTAATAAGAACGCAGTAAAGTAATACAGGTGCTACAAATCTTCTCATGGAAGGTACTCCTTATCGTTTTAGATGTTAAAAAGGGACAACAGTTAGTCAGGGGGAAATATGAATACCAACGATGAAATTAATCTACATCAAATATTGCAAATTTTTACAAAGAGATGGAAGTACCTCTTCATTCTCTCTCTCTTCTTTACCCTAGGTGCTTTGATAAAACATAAATATTTTCCAATTTATCCCGGGACCGGCAAACTTATTATTAAAGATGTTCGCAATAGTCAACTTCAATCTATACTCGGACACGCGGCAGGACTCGGTGGAGAAATTCCTACGATCGAAACCAAAGGTGATGATTCTGTAACAAGAGCAGAAACTCTTTTAGACATTCATGAATTCTATGTATTGGTGGCCAATCGGTTATTGAAAGAAAAGCATGTTTCACATAATGCTTCATTGATTAATTTCTTCAAGGATTTCTCTAATATTGAAAATGATCCAGAAATGATTCATGAAGTGGCCAATAAACTCTCGACAATGATTTCGTTTAATATAGCTAAGGCCGACATTTTGGAAGTTGATGTTAAAGCAAATAATAAAGAATTATCGGTCATTATTACCAATGATACCTTGATAGAGGCCCGGGATAATTTGATTGAAAAAGAACTGATGGATCTAAATCGTGCGGAGGTTTATTTTAAGTCTGAGATCGATGGGGTGCGGGGGCGAATAGACGAAATTGAAAATTCTACAGTTGCGAAAATGCAAAAAAATCAAATTCTATCAGTTGATATTGAAAAAGGTGAGAGTTCAAAATACATTGGTGAGTTAAAGAAAAATATTAATAATACTAATGTTAATCTTATAAACAATCAAAGTAAGATCTTGGAACTTCGAAATAATTTGAGAACAATAATTCCAATGAAAGATACTGGAGTGATTAATAAGTTTACTGAAGCTTCTCAAATTAGAATGCTAGAAGATGAAAATAAAGATTTGAGTCTTGAAATGAAAACTTATAGTGATTATTTAAAGAACTTTGAAAGTCAAAAAAGCAAGCTAGTGCCTTTTCAATATGAAATTGAAAAGATGAACGCCAATCACGAATTTGAATACAAAATTTATGCATCTCTAAATGATAGTATGGCCAGAATTGGTTTACAGAAAATATATGTGCAAAATAAAATTGAAATACTTGAATTGGAAAGAGTATCGAGAGTTCACTCAAGTCCACCTTTATTAATTATGATTTTAATAGCTTTAACGCTTTCACAAGTTTTAGGTTTTTTTAGTATTTATTTGTATGAACTTTTTAGACCGTCTGGATCTATTTATGATAGATGAGCTTTCTGCTTTTGATATGGTATAAAGTTTGTTCTGGTTTATATTGGTGAATGTTTTGGTAAGGACAAGCAAGGCGAGCTAGGCAATGATTTTCACAACTTGAATTATTCAAGTTCTGGTGGTCCATGCATAGATCTATCTTAAAAAGAGTAGAGTTTGAAATAGCATTTGCAGGGCATGTGCTTATGCAATCTTTAGTTTTGCAGGTTTCGCATGGGGAATTGAATTCTTCGTTCTCATTAGTTGATATTTTCTTAGTGGTTAAGAATACGCCACGAAATGAAAACCAAAGACCAAATTCTTTATGGATGTCTATTCCTAGTATTGTTGGTCTTGAAATATTTAAAAATCTACTAATTCTTTGAAGAGGAATATTCAAAGTTTGATTGGGGAAAATAATTTTGCAATTAGGATCAAGTTTTTTGATTTGCTCAAAAGTGTATTTGTCAATTGGATGCTTGGTTTCATCAAGTGGGTGATTTAATTTTTCCCAAAAATTTTGCCCACCACTTCCTACAATGCAAAGTATATCATCACTTGTATATTTTATATTTTGGGCATTAAAAATATCTAAAATTTTAATTGGAAGTTTTTCAATTTCTATTGCAGCAAAAATATTTAAGCCGGATTCTGCTAATTTTTTAATATTCAATATGTGCCTTTTTTAATTTTCCTAAAATGAGTATGGCAAACAAGGCACTCATGAAAATGACAGCAGTCATAGGTATTGGAGTATTATTGTGTAAGAAACTAACTGCAAAAGATGAAATAAAGGCAATTGACCATTGTAAGGTCCCAAGTAAAGCAGAGGCCATTCCAGCTCTATGACCTTGATTTGCCAAACCTAATGCAGCAGAGTTTGGAAATAATAATCCCATCGAGGCCATTAATAAAAATAATGGAATTAAAATGACAAATAATGAATGGAATAAAATTGAATTAATTAATAAGACCAATGCCATAAATCCTGAAAAATAAATGACCGTATGATATATTTGTTCAAGGCTATATTTTCTAAGTAGTAATCTATTTATCTGTGACGAAGCGATAATCCCTATTGCGTTTGTGCCAAAGATCCAACCATAATTTTCCAAAGGAACCCCAAAGAGTGAAATAAATACAAATGGTGAACCAGCAATATAAGCAAACATTGCTGCTCGCATAAGTCCACCCGAGAGAGAATATTTAATAAAAGATTGATCTTTGAATAAGTCCCAATAACCTTTTACTGTTGATTTTAATATTTTAGAAAATTTCTGTTTTGGTGCTTTAGTTAATGTGGGTTTATGAGTTTCAGGCAAATAAAAGTAGGTGAAAATAATACTTAAAAGACTTAATAGTCCTAAAGTATCAAAAATAGATTTCCATCCAAAAAATTTAGTTAAATAACCGCCCAATAAAGGAGCAAGAATGGGTGCCACTCCCATAACCAACATGAGCATTGAATAAATATGTGCGGCCCTTTTTTTATCAAAAAGATCACTGACAATGGCCCTTGTTATTACCATCCCAGAACACCCACCAAGTGCCTGTAAAACCCTAAAGGCAATAAACATTTTTATATTTGTGGACAAAGAGCAGCCAATTGAAGCAAAAAAATAAATCAGCATCCCTATAATTAAGGGTTTTTTTCTGCCATAAATATCTGCAAGAGGCCCATAGATAAGCTGGCCCATGGCCAGACCCGCAAAAAAAGCAGAAAGTGATAATTCAATTGAGGAAGCACCAGTCGCAAAGGATTTTCCTATTTGAGGAAAGGCCGGAAGGTACATGTCAATTGAAAGTGGATCAAATGCAGTAAGAGATCCTAAAAGAATGATAAAAGGAATTGATTCATGAGGTGCTTTTTGATCTATATTTTTTATCGTATTCATTAATGCTTATGATGATACTTTGATCTTTCTTGATTTACAATTTTTGTCTTTTTTAAATTTGAAACAAGTTCTCTTTGTATTAAGATTAGATCAAATTAAAAGGATGTTTATGAATAAAGATAAAAAAATTGAAAATGTAGAGTTAGGTTGGGAAGAAACTGTCGTATTGGTTTGTACTAAATGCGGAAAACAATTTGAAGATGATTTGAGAGATTCACCAGAGCGAATAAAAACTGATTTAAAGGCCAAGGCAAAATCTGAGTTAGGTAAAAAGGTGAGGGTTATAACATCTTCTTGTCTTAATATTTGCCCCGAAAATAAAATTGCCATTGTTAAGGCCAGTACTCAAGAATCTGCTGTGTTTAAGGCCTATGCGGTAGATCCAAATTCCTCAGGGGAAGATTTATTCGCGAAGATTTTAAAAAATTAAACAATCGTTTTAAATATTTAATTATTTAGGTCAATATTTCCAACAATCAAGCATACAGCTTCACCAGCAAGGCGAATTGTACTTATTGAATCTTTACTACCGACAACTTCTACCAATGCCTCTCCAGGTTTTCCCATCCAATGTCCTTGTTCTGCAATAATAAAATGCGGATTAGAAATAAGTCCATATTTCCAAAGATAGGCGGCCATGGGGCCTGTTGCAGATCCTGTAAATGGATCTTCTAAAGTATTTGGAGGAGTACCTAAGCTGCGCGCAAATGTTGTTCCATTTGAAGTTGCACCTTTAAGACAAAAATGATGGGAAAAATAAAAATCGCCATTATTTTTAAGCTTTTTATAATGTTCAAAATCAGCAAAATGGACTTTTGCGAGAGCTTCATGACTAGCGAGAGGAATCATAAGTATGGGCGTGCCGGTGTTCACCGTTTGAATTGGAATTCCCGGGAGAAAATCTTTAGGAGATAATCCGAAAATTTGGCAGATATCCTCGATATTGTAAGTACGTTGAAATTTTGGGGCAAGTTGAGACATTACTATTTTCGTATTGTCGGAATTTTTTAATATTTCAATTGGTATTATTCCGGCGGGAAGCTCGAGTGTTATTTTTGTAATAGGGTCTACTGTTTTGATGAGTCCTGACTGAATCAATGCGTGGGTTGTTGCAATAGTTGGATGGCCAGCAAAAGGAAGTTCTTCTTCTGGAGTAAAATACCTTGCGCCAAAATTTGCTTTATTAGACGAAATGACAAAAGCAGTTTCAGAAAGATTTATTTCTTTTGCAATTGATTGCATTTGTTTTGAAGTGAGTGAGTCCGCATTTAAGACTACGGCGCATGGATTTCCACTTAATTTTTTGTTAGTGAAAGCATCAATCCAGAAAAAGGGAAGTTGTGTTGACTTCATTATGTGGATGATTATTTCAAAAGTTGACTTAAATGTATAGAGCTTCTTGATTATTGACTAAAATAATTAGCTCATGTTTTGTTTTTTTGAAATGAATAAAGTTTTTTTATTTCTAACCGAATAAATTTTAAGTAACTCTAAAATGGGAAAGGAAATGTATTATTCAAACAAGCTTATTTTATCAATTTGTTTTTTACTATTATCATCATATTCAGCATTTTCAGATGAAAAAAAGATTACCTGCGAACCTGATTTAAAAATGCTTTTAGGTAAGTTTGATCCAAATCAAATACAAAAAACGGTGATGAATAAAAGTGATTTTGATAGAATCGCTACGGAATATGCTACGGCTGAGAATAAAATACGTAATAATAAACTAGATAATAAGGCCTTTGATAAGACGAAAGCTTCAATACTTAAGTCCTCGAACTACAGCTACCACCTAAATTCTCAGCTTGGTCCCTATACAAGGTATGAATCAAGGGATCAGCAAAGTAGTTATAGTAAAATTTATTCAATTGTTAATTATTCTTTAGGTGAAAGTCATTTAAATTTATACTTAGACAAGGACAATCAAGTTTTTTTAGTAGAAAAATACACCTTAGAAAAAGATCAAAGTACTACAATAAAAACAATTTATCTAAATTCAGATTGTTCATTGGAAAGTTTAAATTTTGTTAATTCTTTGGATGTCGAAGAAAATATGAATGATACAGTGTCGACGAAGGTTCATAAATTTGAACCTACTGCCTGTTCATTGAAGAATGAATATATGGCCGCATATGAAGAGTTTAAAACAAATGGTGTTTCAGAAAAAAATAAAAGTGTTTTTGAAGCCAAAATAAAATCATTACTCTCTCGTGAAGGCATAGACCGTTATCCAGAAGGACTACCAAGTGCGGCACTTATTATGGTCACCATAATTGGCTACCCTAAGGATTTACCGGAGATCGATAAGGATTTAAATAATTATTTTGCAAACTGCGATCAGTATAAAAGCATTATAAATAAAAAAGTTAATACTAAAGCTTTAAAAAACTGGTCTTCAGCGCCATTTAAAGGTTCAGAAACAAACCTTAAATAATTACTAATTTACTATTCGAATAAAAAGTTTATTTGACGGAACTAAATTTACAACTAAGAGGGGCCTATATGAATTTAAAAATTTTACTCATTTTATCACTGTCAATTTTTGGATGCGCAACTTATAAGGCCGAATCTGGAAAAAGATTTCCTGCTAATATAGGATATGAATTTGATATATCAATGGCCAAGCTTGATAATTGTTATAAACTTTCTAAAGGATACGATGACTCCTATCCAACAATTTGTTTAAGTGGGACTATGGAAGAAGGAATCAATGGTGCAAACGTGAGACTTGCTAAATTCAGCGCTCAATATGATGTACATATTATTGGTTGTGCCAAATCTTCGCGCTCAAATTTAACCGAAAACAATTCAACTTATGAATTTATCGTGAATGATTCTGTTATGTTCGGATTAAAAAATGTATCTCTTGATTTGAAAGGAAACCCAAAAAAAGGTCAAGCCATTTTAGGTTCATTTCTTAAAGGTAGAAAACCATTAGAACTCGAATTTACCGTTGTTGATCCAGCAAGAAATGAAAAGTTACAAAAAGCTATGTCTGAAAATGAAGCATGTAATAATTTAAATTCAAACCAAGAAAGAATGATCCCCTAAATCAGAATGTTTTCTAGGAAATGTTAAAAGTTATCGAAATTAACTAACATTTTTGAATTTTCCAGCTGTAAATTTTACGTTTTGTAATTGCATTTCTTTCTAACTAGAATTGATATTATTAAAGTAGTTAAGAAATTCAGTTTGAATGAACAAAGCTAAATCATTATTCATCTCACGCATAATCAAGTTACCAAGTCTTGGTAACAGATAAAATGAATCAATCAGGCCAGCAAAAGGAATGGTCACTGGTTTAAAAAATGTTAAAGATTTAGTAACTTCTTTTGTCAAAAAATATGATTTTGCAATTTTTGAAGAATGTTTTAAATACAAAGAATGTAACAAAATACAAGCCTCGCATTTAAGTAAAAAAACGATTTTGCATTTCTTCTAATCCTAACTCACTTAAGATTTGATTCAAGCGCTCAGTTGGTTTTTTCCTTGGTAAATCTTTAAAACTAGCAACGATGAGTTCATTTTTCATTGAATGCTCCCAGCCCACTAATTCAGTAACCGTCACTTGATAACCATGGGCCTCAAGTTGCAAACAACGAAGCACATTAGTGAGATGACTTCCAAACTCTCTTGTGTGAATTGGGTGTCTCCATATTTCACTAAGCGCAGTTCTGCCAAGATCCATTCCTTTATTTTTTCTGAGAACACTTGCTAGTTCTGCCTGACAACAAGGAACTAAAACCATATGACTTGCTTTTTTTTTCAAGGCAAAGGCAATAGCATCATCAGTGGCCGTATTACAAGCATGTAGGGCAGTCACAACATCAATTTGGGCCGGTAAAAGATCAGAGTGGATAGAGTCTTCAACAGATAAATTTAGAAAAGTCATATAGGGAAATTTTAATTTAGAAGCTAATTGAGTAGATTTGGTAACTAAGTCATCTCTAGTTTCAATTCCATAGATATGTTTTTTGCCTCTAAGATTTTTCATAAAAAGATCATACAAAATAAAACCTAAATAAGATTTTCCCGCACCATGATCGACCAATGTGACATCTTCACCTACAAGACTAAGTAAGGGTTCAATGAATTGGCATAAATGATAGACTTGCTTTAGCTTCCTTCGCGAATCCTGATTCATCTGCCCGTCGCGAGTTAAGATGTGCAGTTCTTTTAATAGTTCTATTGATTGGCCGGGTTTTATATCTTTCATGGGTTTTAGTTTAAAGGATTTAGTGATTTATGACAAAAATTGTTTTAAGATTTTGCCATGAAAAAATGCCCACATTATTTTCCTATTGATCGCGGACTATACGAGGTCGCACCAGGACTCAGACCCCTAGGTTTTGATTTTGGTAATGATTATTACGATAGTAAGATTTTCCAAATTACTGATGAATTTTCTGTTTATCGACAAAATATGCTTGAATGCCGAGATGAGCGTTTAAGTAAGTATTTTTTAACAGAGAATCTTTCAGCGAAACGGCTTTTTAATCTTACAAAATTTATTGTAGATCGACTTTTAGAAGAATACCCCCTTATTTTTTCATTTGATGGGCAACGTTTTGCTTGCTCGCATACTGGAGACGTATTTGAGTTCGATGACAATTATTTGCTCCTTAGTTTTACTTCACCGGATTTAATGAAAACTCCCGTAACTCACGCTATTGATGCCCTTAGTTTACAAGTGCCAGAAGATTTGGCCTATCTTTGTCGCAATACTGATGGAACTAAATCTTTTGATTATTTGTCCCTATTACATTTGTGTACGCCAAGTCATTGGTCTGCAGAGGATAAAATAGGAAAGAATTTTTTTGATATTCATCTCCCTATTCCTGGAATTGATAAAATTAATAAAATTGCGGATAAATTGGTAGAAACCATTATTCACAAAGGTCCATTCACACGCTTCATCTGGAGTTTTGTTACAGATAAAAGACTAAACCATCATCCGA
>Ga0209829_10003768_pt1 | contig 10940 bp, 13 predicted proteins | sample C_140205_EF_Meta_FD_187311 | JGI IMG/M metagenome (GOLD analysis project Ga0209829, IMG submission 187311) | Freshwater microbial communities from Lake Croche, Canada to study carbon cycling - C_140205_EF_MetaG (SPAdes) (version 2) | ecosystem: Environmental > Aquatic > Freshwater > Lake... | reverse complement strand
ACGATTTCCCAGGGATACTCAATCTCGTTCATATTGGCATTGCAGGCCTCGATCTTGGAATGGTTGTCGCTGTAAAAGATCCGATGCCACGAGACCTTGCTCAGAAGGTTGGCTATCCGCATCTGAACGACGGGGTTGGTCATCGAGGTATCGTCGGTATCGCACGATATCGCAACCCCAAGATCTTCGGGTCGCGATGCGTACTGAACATATTTCGTAAGTGTGGCCAGAACCCGCTCGGGACGGGTCCGGGTCGGACACTTGAGTAAGATTTTCATTATGTGTTGTGCTGTTGATATTTTACAAGGTGTAACTAGAAAGTTCCTTGCCCACCTTATCGATGGTCGAAAAGCGGAACGTGTAGCCGAACAAGGTGATGAAGGTGTTCGATGAAGAGGGAGCTCCTGCACCGGTTGTCGGCGCGGGCGCCTGGCAGGCTGTTCCGGCCGTGAAGAACGACTTGGCGTCGGCAGGTCCGAGCATACCCGAATAGCTGTGGACATTGCACACGGAGCCCGAGAACCCTCCGGCATCATTGAGAATGATATCACCCACGGCCGGCTTCGGGACACCCGGAAGAACAGCCGACTTCACCAGGCGACCGTTGATGTAGACATCCATATTCCGCTGGAAAACGGTCACCGAGACGGAGAACCACGACTGCAGGGGGACGTTCTCAACCGTGCAGGTGTACGAGTCACCCGTGGTGCCTGCGCCCGGGGCCGCTGCACCCGCGCGGTTGTCCGAGGGATACACGTTCACCCGGACGTTCAGGCTGTTGTCCGAGGGGTGGAGCGAGATGAAGGGATTCACCACGGCAGTGTTCCCGGCCGCCACGCGCTTCAAGACGGACTTCTCCTTGCCGAAGTTGTAGTCCCAGTCGTTGATGTACATCCAGAACTGGATTCCGTAGTCGGAGCCGGAGCTGAGCGGGACATCTCCGGCGGAAATCACTGTGCGCGTCTTTCCATCGATGGGCGCAGGCGTCTTGTCGCCGGACGACTCCGGTCCCGTGCTCAGGACAGATGATAAGGTCACAGCGGGCTTGCCCTGGCTCGTACGAAGGTAGTTGTAGAAGACGAATCCCAAGAGAATAAGGAAGGCCGCTCCCACGAGCCCTGCCACAACTCCTCCGAATCCAGAGGACGACCGGGGGGCCGCAGATGGTGTAACAGATTCCGCGACAGACTCCACGGCCTGCGACACGGTGGACGTGCCCGACGCTTTCGAGGAGAAGAGTCCCATTTATGTTTACGAAGGAACTTTCTTGGTAACGGCCTGACTAAGACAATGGAAAAACGAACGACACCTCCAAGTAATCATACGCCTTCCAATATGTACTGCAACAACTGCGGTCAAAAGGGACACATATTTCGGACGTGTCGTGACCCGGTGTTGTCGTGTGGCATCTTTCTGCTGGACAGTGCCACCCTGCCGGCAAGCCCGGCGACGACCAATATCCTGATGATACGTCGCAAGGACAGCATGAGCTTTGCCGAGTTCATTCGAGGAAAGTACGAGGCCACCAATCTTCCGTACGTCTCGAGTCTTGTGCAAAATATGACCCTCAAGGAGCAGAGTCTCATCGCATGCGAGACCTTCGAGTCGCTGTGGAAGTACCTCTGGGGCGACGACCGCTCGTCCTCCGACTTCAACATGGCACGTGACAAGTTCAATTCGCTGGACCGGGTGGCCTTGATGCGCAACAATCTGTCGGTGTACACCGAACCCGAGTGGGGCTTCCCGAAGGGCCGGCGTATGCGCGGCGAGTCAGATATTGATTGTGCTCTCCGCGAGTTCTCCGAGGAGACGAACATCGCCCGCGAGGCCTTCATTGTCTTGAAGAACATTGTACTGGAGGAGACCTTTACCGGCCTCAACGGGGTTCGGTATCGCCATGTGTACTTTGTGGGCTTGCTCAAGAAAGACGCACAGGTCAACCTGTCACAAAAATTTACGCCGATGCAGCGGCGTGAGATTTCTGGACTGGGATGGAAGACCTTTGCGGAGGCGGAGGCGTTGATACGTCCTCACCACATTGAGCGTCTGAATATGCTGGATCAGTTGCGAGATATCATGCAGACCTTTGAGACGAACCCACTCTGAACGATTAGAACTTGAAGTTGTACAGATACACCGTCGCCCCGTAGGAGACGACGGCAATCGTAAAGATCCACCACCACAGGGGGAACACCGTGGCCTCACGATCCTGTGTGCCAAAGGGACGAATCCGTCCCTCTCGACCAAACGCAATCGCGGGTTTCAGGTAGAGAAAGGCAGCCAGCAAAAAGAGATAGATCGTCACCATCGTGACGCGATGGTTTTTCCTCATTATCAAATCAACAGTAAAAACAATGGCGAGACCCTACGTTCTACCAAATCGTAAGGCCTTCGCGGACCACATCACTCGTATCTTCCTCAAATACCGAGGCCGCGACGTGGACGACGATGACAAGGACGTCGATCTGTGCACCAAACGAGGCAACGCACGCGAATTGCTCCCTCACCAGAAGATTGTGCGCGAGTACCTCTCGGCGGAGACTCCCTATCGTGGTCTGCTTGTCTACCATGGTTTGGGATCCGGAAAGACATGTACCTCCATCGCCGTGGCGGAGTCCCTGGTCTCGGACCGCCGTATCTACGTGATGCTACCGGCGTCCCTCGAAATCAACTATCGCGGCGAGCTCCGCAAGTGTGGAGACCCCATCTACGCCTATGAGCAACACTGGGAGTTGCGCCCTCTGTCAGACGAGACCCGGGCCGAGGCCAAGAAACTCGGTATCTCCGACGGCTTCCTCGATCGCAACGGTCGTTTTTTCGTCACTATCCCCAACGCGGCGGCCAACTTTGATACCCTGCCGAAGGATGCCCGCGACATCATCGGCAAGCAGATTGAGGATATCATCGACCAGCGCTTCACCTTCATTCGCTACAACGGCCTCAGCTCGGCTAACATCGAGAAGGTTGCTCCCGCAGAAGGAGATAACCCGTATGACAATTCCGTGGTGATCATCGACGAGGTCCACGAGTTCATCTCGCGTATTGTGAACATGTCCGATGTGGCCCGGAAGTTGTACGACAAGATCTATCACGCCAAAAACTGCAAGGTCGTCACCCTTTCCGGAACTCCCGTGATCAACCGTGCTATCGAGATTGCGTTCCTGATGAATCTCCTGCGCGGACCCATCGAGCGTATTACGATTCCTCTGAAGGCGATCACGGCCTGGGACGAGGAGAAGATGAAGTCTGTTCTCCAGGGGATTCCGGAGGTGGACACGATCGAGTTCAACGCCTTGAAGAAGTATCTGCTTGTGACGCGCAACCCGCCCCATTTTCGCAGTGTGTACAACGAGGCCGGTGAGCGCACCGCGGTGCAGTACATGAAGGACCTACCCTTCACGGAGATTGCCGCCGACTGGGTGACCGGCTTCAAGAACAAGTTTGAGGTCGAGATACCCGGTTCTGAGCTGGCCATCGACCGCGTGTCGACAGAGAACCTTGAATGTCTCCCGACAGACCAGGTTGAGTTTGGAACTCTCTTTCAGGATGGACTCAATATCAAGAACCCCATTCTGTTTGCCCGTCGTATTCAGGGACTGGTCTCGTACTTCAAGGGTGCCGACGAGCGCCTCCTGCCCAAACGCGTAGACGACGACAAGATGCTGGAGGAAGTGCCCATGTCGTCGGAGATGTTCGGCCGGTATCTCCAGGTGCGGTGGGATGAAATCAAGCGCGACAAGCGTCGTATCAGTCCCACCCAGGCCAATGATGCTGAGATGAAGACCTTCCGCGTCAACTCTCGTCTGGCCTGTAACTATGCGATTCCTCCGGACATGATCAAGGGTGAGAACGAGGAAGTCACAGAGGACGACGAGGCCCCGGGCAAGGAGGGTGTACTCGACAAACTCCGGGCCAATCCCGAGCGGTTCCTGTCCCCCAAGGCCCTGGAAACCTTCAGTCCCAAGATTCTGCGGATGCTGACCAACGTGAATGAGACCCTGAAGTCGAGTCCCGAGTGGAAGAACCAGTTCGTGTATTCTCAGTATCGCAAGCTCGAGGGACTGGGCGTGTTCAGCGCGGTGCTGGACGCGAACGGATGGCAACCCTATCGCATCGTCAAGGAGAACAACCAGTGGGTCGAGGACAAGACAATGGATGCTGAGAAGCCGGCCTACGCCTTCTACACCGGTGAGGAGGATGTGGACCAGCGCGATCTGATGCGCCAGATTTTCAATAGTCGGTTTGCGGATGACTTCCCGCCCAGCCTCAAGGCCTCGGTCGAGTCGCGGGGCAAGAAGCTTCTGTGTATGCTGATGGCCTCGTCCAGTGGAGCAGCGGGTATCAACTTGGCCAACGTACGTCACGTCCACATCATGGAGCCACACTGGAATCCCGCACGTCACGAGCAGGTTATTGGTCGTGCGATTCGTATCTGCTCGCACGCCAGTCTCTCGATGGAGGAGCGCACGGTTCGCATCAGTTTCTATGTCAGTGTCTTCACGGACACCCAGGCCAAGTCGACAGAGAACTCGTCCAACGTCGTGCCCATTCGTCGTTCGGATACCTCGACCAAGCGGTACAAGGGAGAGCCGACCGAGGCGTTCATGTCTACCGACGAATACCTGTACGAGACCTCGTTTGAGAAGGATATCACCAATAAGCGGATTACTCTGCTACTGAAGCAGGCTGCCGTCGACTGTGAAATCCATCGGAAACTCCATAGTCGTGAAAAGCCTGTGTTATCGTGTATGCGTTTTGATAGTGCGTCAACGGGTGAGGACCTGGCCTTCAAGCCAAACATCAAGACAGAGGAAACGGACTTGACCTACCTGCGAAACACACAGCGGCGGAAGCGTCGACTGCAGAAGGTTTTGATTAAGCAGATGGTGTTTTTGATTGACCCGGAGACGAAGGAGGTCTTTGATGGACCGGCATTTGATGACGAGCAGCGTCTCCTTCGCGTGGGTCTTCTGACCTCTCCCACACAGATTACGTGGACGCTGCCGTAAGGACGTCGTCCAGCCAGGGGTCGCAGATACGCGACCACGACTTGAACATGTACTCCTGAATCGCCGCCCGCTTATCCTCGAGGGTATTCACGGCACGCTCCATGGCATCCGCAACGTCCTTGACAGCGAACGTGGGCGCGTAACTACCCAGAGGCATAGAGCCCGGGAAATACACGCGATCACCCGGCGGGATGAACTCGGCCACGGTGTCATCCATGAACGAGCGGAACCCGCCCACGTCGGTCACGACCTGCGGGGCCCCCGTGTACATATGTTCCAGCTGGCAGAGGCCGTAGCCCTCGCCGTCCGTCGTGTTCAGGCCGATGTCCGTTGCATTGTACAGCTGATTGATACCCTCATCGTTGATGAAGTTCGGCGGGCTGGTATCAATGATCACGCAGCGAGTGGCGTACGACTCAATAGCCAACCCGCGTCGAGTGACCTCGGCCGAGTAGATGCGCATCACGTCGTAATACGCTCCCGACTGGGGGTTCGTGTTCGTCGCAATCACCAAGTAGGGGGTCTTGGCAGGGTTGCGGGTCATATACTCCACGAAGCCCGCAATACTGAGGTCGAGACGCTTACGCTGGCTGTTACGGTTGGCGTTGAAGAAGACGACTGCGTCATCGGGAATATTGAGGTTCCTACGGCAATCCACGCGGGCCTGACGAGGCAGCTGAGAAAACACGCTCGAGTCCACGGCGTGTTCCATCACGCGCACGTCCTTGTGCGCTCCATATGTCTCGTAGATTGCCTTCCACGACGGCGTGAAGCAATACACCCGGTCCGCATGGTCGTTGATCTTATCCATCAGTGGCTGGGCAATACCGTTGTACACCTGATCCATATAGATCCACAGCTTGTACGGCGACACACCACGCTGATGCTTCATCGACTCAAGGAAGCGATACACAACGAGGGGGTCATTGTAGATCATCACGACGTCGGGGTTCACCATGTCAAGGTATTCGTAGATCTTGTTGAACCCAAACCCGTCCTCCTTCGGGTCCTCGTTGGCCGCGGCGTCGTACTGAATGACCCCGTCGGCCACCTTGCGGTGACTCGTACGATTCGGGTGACGCTGAAATCCAAAGTGGTAGACCTTCACCTTGGGGGCAAGGGTCGAGAGCTGTCGAAGGAGATTGTGACTCACCTTCGAGTACCCCGTAGTCTGATCGGTGTGCGTGCTCACCAAGACGAAGCGCATACTTAACTAAAAACTCTATCGTATAAATAACAATGCAGGTCAATTCGGCTCAGGACTACCTGACTCAGCGTAAGCGTCAAATCGCGGCCGCGACATACCACTCGAAGCCCCCTCCCCAGTCCCGTAAGAGCAACCAGGTGTTCTTGTCCGCAATGGCCAACAACGCCACCCAGTACCAGCGGTTCATCATTCCGACGCTGTCTGCGGGTTCTGCCGGGTCAATTGGCGGGGCCACTTTCTCGAACCTCTGCTGTGTATCGAATGCCATCGGTGCTCCGGGCACGTTCAACTCTATCACGGACCGCGGTGTGGTTCGCGTCAACGTGATCCCGCCGCTTGGCGTGAAGGCCGCAGCGCCAACAGTGTAACGGTATAAGAAATTAAACAAAGACCCTATCTTAATACAAATGCCCGGTGGCCTCCTGCAACTGGTTGGCACAGGTGCTCAAAATGAGTTGGTGAATGGAAATCCTTCCATGACTCATTTTCGGGCCGTCTATCGTCGTCACACGAACTTTGCGATGGAGTCCATTCGTATGGCCTTTACGGCCTCGAACCTTGAGTTCTCGTCGTCGGGAACCAAGACCATCTCGTGTCGTATTGACCGCTATGCTCAGCTGATTCACGACACCTACCTTGTTCTCACCATGCCGAACATCTGGTCGCCCCTGTCCAATGTGAACTCGGCTCTCCCAGCTGGATACGGAGCCGGTCCGAACCTGGATGTTCCCACGACCAACTCGATCGGATATGAGTTCCAGTGGATCAACAATCTGGGGTACAATCTCATCGACCACGTAGACCTGGTGATGAATGGACAGGTCATTCAGTCAATGACAGGAGAGTGGATGAAGTTCTACTCGTACCTCACACACGACAGGAACAAGCGCCTCATTGTCGACCAGATGGTGGGAAATGTGCCGGAACTGAATGATCCGGCCAACGCCTACGACCGGCAGGGACAGTACCCTCACGCTGTCACTCCATCCGTGACCCCTCCCGCTCTGCCAATGACCACGATTCCCGAGCCCTCAATCCGCTCGCGCCAGCTGGTTGTCCCGCTTCACTTTTTCTTTGCAGAGAACCCTGGCCTGGCCTTGCCCCTGGTGTCTCTGCAGAACTCCGAGGTCTTTATCAACGTGACTCTCCGTAACCTGAACGATATCTACACGGTGATTGATGTGAACCCGGCCAGCCCGACATACGGAACGCGTGTTCGCCCCGTGAACTTCCCGATGTCTCTCTTCCTGAGTCCTCCGAATGCGGATGGGACTCCCAGCAAGCCGAGTCTGGCAACCTTCTTCCCCGACCCATACCTGGAAGGCAACTTCATCTACCTCACGGAGATGGAAATGAACCAGCTCGCCCAGGCCGACCAGACCTTCCTCATCAAGACTGTCAAGTACGTGAGCAAGGAGGGACAGTTTGGTGGAAACTCGGATGTGGAGATTCCGATGTTCAACCTGGTCACCCGCGTGGTGTTTTCATCGCAGAGGTCGGACAAGATTGCCATCAACGACTGGGACAATTACACGAACTGGGACTCGAAGGGCCGGGCGCCGTTTACTCCGTATAGCACAGACCTGCAAGCGGGTATTCTGACATCCGGACAGCAGCAGGTGACTTCCGTGTATCCCAAGTATCCGATGACAGAGGCCGTGATGCTGTTTGACGGTAAGGAGCGATTCCAGACCAAGCCGGTCTCGTACTTCTCCTTGCTGCAGATGTATCGGCACTCGACGGGAGATGCGGCCTTGCTTCCGGGTGTCTACATGTACTCCTTTGCCATCGACAACGACTCCTACCAACCGTCGGGGGCCGCCAACGGAAGCATGTTCAACAAGATCATTCTTCGGACGACGCTTCAGCAACCCCTGCCCCAGTCTGTGGCGGCGTCGTCGACCAATGTGGTGTGCATCCTGAAGTCGACGGCTCTCAGCGGGAACCCCACCATCGTGCCTCCTGGACAAATCAATCTGTACACTCCCGATCAGTTGCTCACCGTGGTCCAGACAAACGATAACATCATCTTCCAGTACACGTATCACGTGGCTACGTACGTGGAGTCCATCAACTTTTTGCGTATCGTATCGGGTCTCGCCAATCTTGTGTTTGCTTCTTAATAATGGCTACAATCAACAGCGTGCTGATTGGCGACGAGAGAACACAGCGCGATATTACCCAATCCTTTGTGAAAACACAGATCAAGAACGACAGGGTCAACGTGGTAGCGAACTCCTCGCTGATTCCTGCCTTTGAGACCACCCCCGTGTCTCATCTCTCGGACGCAGAGGAAAAGGAGATCACCGACCAAGCCATCAAGCAGTGCAATGGTGGCTCGGACGAAAGCTGTATGCGCAACACCACAGACCGCGCGCGTCAATCCAAACTCGAGCAGAAGATGAAGGAAGCTCACTCGTCGGCCACAGTCGTCAAAGGCCGCCGGATGACGGTCAAGTACACGGACGAGTACGGTGAGAATCACACTGTGGTTGTGCCCGAGGGGCAGACCTTTGAACTCGACAAGGTGGCGGGTGGGGAAAAGAAGGCGAGTCTGATGTCCAGCCTCCCCGAGCTGCCGACGGCCTCGGAGACGACGATGAAGATCCTCAGTATCCTGGCCATTATCACGATGTCGTTCTTGTACGCCTTCAGTGTCGTCGCAACGTACAAGACCCTCGCTATCGACTACTCGCGGGTTGTGGCCATTGCTGGCACAGTCGCCGCCGTGATGTTCCCGTATCTGGGCTTCTTCATTATGTTTGGATATTTCCTGATTCGTGAGGTCTACAAGTATCAGACAGATAGCTTGCAGCCGCGGATTATGGCCTGGGCGATTACGATTGCCCTGGGGTTTGCTTACTTCTCCACGGCGACCCTCGTAGCCCTCTTCACTCGATTCAAGGACTTTATCGTCGGAGTTTTTCAACCTCCAAAGAAGTAATGCTCCAACTGCCTTGGATCGCCGCCGGGGTCATCGTCGGACTTCTGATTTCAACGGTGATGATCCCGCCGACTCGTAAGGAAAAATCGTTGCCAACGCCCCATGATGACGGTATCTTTCACACAGACACGGGATGTGTTCGGTTTGGAGCCATCGAGGTGCCATGCACGGCTGAACCCGACTCATTAAATCTTCTGCAAAGCAAACAATGATCCCCATCACCGAGGCCCTGAAACGGGCCAGCCCCTTCTTTTCCTTCATCATCGGACTGGGTATCTCTGTCTTGTTGTTTCATCGCAACTATGCAACGTTTCGCACAGTGGCCATGCCTGTTCACGAGATTGTTGACAAGACGGTGAAGGTGGATGGAAAGTGCTACAAGTACCGCGTGGAAGATTCCAATTGCGAAATCGTCCCTTCTACATAAACAAATGGACGGAGCCACGTCTCTGGATGCTCTGCTGCCCTCGCCCCAGGGTCCTCAGTCTGCACCCCCTCTGATGCCCACACCCGGCGTGATGTCACCGGGTCACGCCCCGATGGCCCCGACGTTCAAGCCCTCTCTCCCCGCGATGCGCTTCATCTTTTCCAATACGACCCTGTACCTGTCGTTCTTCCTCGCGGCGGCCGCGATTTCGATGTCAGCTCCCCGTAACATCCTGCTTCAGTATGTTCCGAATGCGTACACATCGGGGGGCGTTGTTAGCTACACGGGCGCGGGCATCCTCGGCGCGGCGGCGGTCATCCTCGCGCACCTTCTGAACCAGTTCCTGGCGGGCTTTCTCGGCTAACAAGGCCCGAAATACCTGATTCATCTGGGCAACGTACTGGGTCTGCCTCTCCTTGTCAGCAAGGGGATGGACAGTCGACCCCACCATGTACTCCCGTGTCCGTTTCAGTTCTGCCTCGAGTGCTCCCTTTGAGAGCACATGGTCGACGTACATGGACATCTCTTGTTGTGAAAAGTAATGACTCATTCTCTTGTTTTAAATGACACCTGTGATTTCCACAGATTTCATTTGAAAGCCATATTTGAATTTAGAAACACCGATTGAAGGTCAGTTATACAGGATGTACCAGCTCGGTCGGCACACGATTGCGGGGCCCATCGACGTTCAGGTGTTCAGCCGCCCGAATGTTGTTGTCCGTATCGGGTCCTACTGTTCCATCTCAGATGCCCGAATTATCATTGATGGAAACCATCCTGTCCACGAACTCACAACCTATCCGTGGCACGAGTTGTTTCCTGACTTCCCCCCTAACAACTGGGGAAAGGAGACGCCTGAGATCGGAAACGACGTGTGGATCGGAAGCCGGGTCACGATTCATTCGGGTGCGATGATTGGCGATGGCGCGGTCATTGCCTCTGATTCGGTGATAACCAAGTCAGTGCCTCCGTACGCTGTGGTTGCTGGCAATCCGGCCCGGGTCGTCAAGTATCGGTTCGACCCAAAGACGATTCAGACTCTCCTTGAAACGCGCTGGTGGGACCTTCCCGAGGATGTCATCGGCCGTGAGTTGCTGCCCTTCCATGGCGACATACATAAGGCCGTGGAACGCCTCAAGCAGATCCGCGCAGCCGAGAAGGCCGCGACTTGAGTTTACGGATGACGGCCTGAAATTATCAAGGACCCCGCATGTCGTTTCTGACATCGATCTTTAAACCCGACTACCTGAAACAGCCCGCGGCATGGTTTCATCCTCGTGTCCTGGTCGGACCGGGTGCCTATCTCACGCACACGTTTCAACAACAGCACAATATCACAGCCGTCATCAACTG
>Ga0209829_10003765_pt1 | contig 10947 bp, 13 predicted proteins | sample C_140205_EF_Meta_FD_187311 | JGI IMG/M metagenome (GOLD analysis project Ga0209829, IMG submission 187311) | Freshwater microbial communities from Lake Croche, Canada to study carbon cycling - C_140205_EF_MetaG (SPAdes) (version 2) | ecosystem: Environmental > Aquatic > Freshwater > Lake... | reverse complement strand
GCTATGTTAAGATTAGAGCAGATGCAGTTGCTGAAGTTGAAGCCGCTGCCACTGCCGATGCACTTCGGAGAACCGCTGATGCGATCCGTGCTGGTGATAATGTTGATGTCACTCCTGACAGGCTGCGCAACGCTGACGGGCACAACCGCGACTAACGGCGCGGCGTGCGGCGTTTGGAGAGATGTTTCGTGGTCCAAGAAGGACACGGATCAGACGATCACGGAGATCAAGGTCAACAACGCCCGCCGTGACGGGTTCTGCAAGGGAGAGAAGTGATGGCTAAAGCTGCTGGAAAAATGCCCCCCTTCATGATGGCGAAGTTCGAGAAGAAGGACGCAGCCGGTGACAAGAAAGCTGGGATCAAGGAAGGGTCCAAGAAGGACATGGCGAAGGACGCCAAGATGGGGTTCCGCAAGGGCGGGATGGTCAAGGGTAAGCGCTGATGCCCCCTCGTGACCCTCTCACTTTTCCAAAAGGGCGGGTGGGTTTCGACAGTCTGGCGTCTGCAACGGCTGGAACAGTGAAGCGCCCGCCCATCGGGCTGACGCAGGGTGGGTCCAGCCGGAAAGACAACGGCGCGAAGCCCGCCGCAACTGACGGGCGGCAACGCCCACAGAAATTTAAGTAGGACACCTCATGGCAAGGAAATCCCAGATGACCAACGAAACTGAAAGCGCTGAGACCCCCGAGGTCGTGATCGTGGAGACGGTCGTGGCCGATACCGAGGAACGCCCTGTGAGCGAGCAGACCCGTCTGGAGATGGAGGCGGGGCGGGCGGCTCTTGCGTTGATCGCTGCCTCCCGTGCCGCTGAGTAACGTAGGTAAACCCTCATGGTCGCCAACAAGTTCAGCTCATTTGGAGGGATGATCCCGGCGCAGGATGAACGCCTGCTGCCGGATAATAATGCGGCATATGCCGCAAACGTCTGGCTCTATGAGGGAACGCTGCAGGGTATCCGCGAGCTGAAGTCGATACACACTTGTACCTCCGGTGCGGTCAAACGGGTGTTTCGTATCCCCATCGGCTCGCCCACCCGCGAGAATATCTCCAGCTCCTACTGGCTTGAGTTCGCGACTGAGGACGTAGATGTCCTGAAGGCCCCGCTGGCGAGTGACGCCTACAACCGTTACTACTGGACAAGCGCTGCGACCGGCCCCCAGTACAACACCCAGGCCCGCATCGCTGCCAGCTCTGCGCCGTACACGCTAGGTGTTCCATCCCCACAGAACTTCCCTGCGGTCACGGCGCATGACGGCGTGTCTACAGTCGCAGTGGTTCGCTCATACCTCTACTCTTGGGTGTCAGAGTTCGGGGAGGAGGGAGCGCCCAGCGCCCCATCGATCACCACGGGCAAGCAGGATGATGTATGGTCTGTGACCATCATTCCCCCCACAAATGGCGAGAAAGCCAACCGCTCCCTCTCTAAGGTGCGGATATACCGGACGGTGACGGCGTCTACAGGGGTCGCCACATACTTCTTCGTTGACGAGGTTATTAACACCACCACGCTCTACACCGACACCAAAACGGACGCGGTCGTCACTGCCAATGCCGGGCTGGAGAGTACATCATGGACCGCGCCCCCTTCAGACATTAAGGGCATGGTAGCGATGCCCAACGGGATGATCGTTGGATACCGGGACAACGAAGTTTGGTTCTGCGAGCCCTACCGCCCCCATGCTTGGCCCGCTCTGTACACTCAGTCAGTGGATGCGCCTGTCGTGGGTATTGGCGTTGTCGGGCAGTCCGCCATCATCCTGACCCAGACGGGTGTTCACGCGGCAACTGGTGTCAGCCCCCAATCGGTCACGATGGCGAAGGTGTCCACTCATGGTGGTTGTCTCTCCAGAGCGTCCATAGTCTCCACCCCGCTGGGCGTCCTCTACGCCTCGGACAATGGCCTCGTGCTGGCGACCCCAGGGGGTGTGGTCAATCTGACAGTCAGCATGTTCACCAAGGACAAATGGCTGGATGAGATGGTGGTTTCGACTATCCGTGCCGCGCAGCTCACCACGGGTGCATATTATATGTGGGGGCAGAACACTGCTGGCGCCTCAGTTGGGGGGATGATCGATATCTCCGATCAACGAACCGCTTACACGAAGCTCACAACCTCGAACGTGATCAGCAACACTTTCAACGACCCGTGGACGAGCGAAGTCTTCGTCATGTCTGCGGGGGTCGTGTATCAGCTTGAGCTGTCGTCAGCCCGCCCACGTAGCCAGTACACTTGGCGCTCCAAGAAGCTCCAACCGCCCAACAAGCGTAACCTTGAAGCGATGCGTATCTACTTTGATGTGCCCACCGAGGCGATTGGGGCGCTTGGGACCGTCAAGATTTACGCCGATGATCGGCTGGTTGCGACGAAGTCGCTTACCGCGTCCGGTGCGCTCATTCGGCTACCCTCTGGGTTCAAAGCCAGCTTCTGGCAGATCGAGATTACTTCGAAGGTAATCGTGAGTTCAGTTGAGATGGCTACCTCCGTAAAGGAGCTGGCGAGTGTCTGACGGTAAGCTCCCAGCGATCCCAGTCCCGACCAACACGGTCGATAGCTTACTCACATCTGTTATGGCGCTGAAGCAAGCTATCGAGATGCTGACTGGGGCTAATGGTACTGCCATAGTGCCCGCCGCGCTGCAGGCGGTAGTGGGATCAAGCAGCTATCTCGATGTGGTGAACAAGTCGATCAATGACCTGAGCACATATATCGCGGGGAGCTTGGTCAATGCCCGCACGGGTGCTGATGGCGTTCGCAACAACACGATTACCTCCCTGACCTCGCAGATCAGCAACAACACCTCGTTGGTGACGCAGGAGGCGATTACGAGAGCGGCGGCGGATGGGGCGCTATCAGCCACGCTGACGACGGTCGCCGCCCAGTCCAGTGCGGGCACAGCCAATGGCAGCTACCAGCTTGTAGCGGTCTCGGCCACTGATGGCGCAGCCGCAGAGTTCTCTGTGCGGGTCAGCGCGGACAGCGGCGTCCACTACGCTTCCGCTGGGATGCGGATACAGGTGTTCGCTGGGAACCCCCCTACATCCCGCGTTGTGTTCGATACAACGCAGTTCATGGTGCGGAGTGGGGGTAGCTCCTCCCTCCCTCCGTTCACGGTGACGGGTGGCAACATCGTCGCTAACAGTCTTCTGGTGCCGACAGCGAACATTACGGGGACGCTCACAGCGAACCAAATCCAAGTCAGTTATCTATCTGCGCTGAACCCCAGCCTTGGGATTGTGACGGCGGGTGTCGCTCGTGACGCTGCCAGCAAGTTCATCGTGGACTTCGATAACGCTCGTTTATCGGTGTCCGACTGATGGTCACGCGCGTCCTCTTTGGGAAACATCCAGACAATACCTACGGGCTCAAGGTCAGTGAGCCCGGCTATGATGTGATGACAAACCCGGTCGATAAAGCGCGGATGATTTTTGACTCCACTTGGGTGGCGCTCAACCCCATTCTCTATCGAGGCGAGACCTATGTAGGTGCAGGGACATCCGTGACTGATTTTTACCCATCGCTCGGATATATCCCGTTTGCATTTACGCAGTGGTTTCCAGATTATGCTGGCGGTTTTTTTGGTAAAGGATACATCCGCCGCAATCCCTTCTATGGGTATGCGACGACAGAAACTTATTTCAGCACTGCATATGCAAACGGGGTCACCCACACCAATTATACTACGACCACTGCACTAGTGCAGTGGATTGTTTTTGAAGTGGTGGCGTTCACATGAGTACCCGCGTTGTGCTCGGACGCGATCTATATGGTGCTAACACCACAGGTTTGTGGGTGACGAAACCGGGCTTCGACGCTGGTACAAACACTCTTGCAAATTTTCTAATTCATCCCGATAAGATCAACGCCCAACCCGCATTCAGCGGTTATATCACTACTGTTCCTTATACGTCTGACGTTTACTACCCAATTCAAGGTTACAATTATCGTCAGGTCGCTTATGTCACGCAGATTACTCATAATCTTGGGCATAGACCTATTTGCCTCAACGATTTAATAGTACCAAAGGCCGAGCCAATGCCAACAGCGGCGCTTTCGTGCGATACCGTGAACGTCACGTTTTCTTTTTACAAATACGTGCTGGCAGGTTCCGTTACTACAACCCCCTACATATTGGGGGCTGAAATCTATGGGTTTGTTCCGATCACTTATTTTATAATAAGGGTGGCGGGCTGATGGTTGGCAGAGTGATCATGGATAGCACGAAGCTGATCGTGTCAAAGCCCGGTGTAGAGGTCTCGACTGCTACTGGGACCAACCTTACATTTGATAGCCGGTCGCAGAAATATCTGCTGACCTATGCTTCTGGGTACGTTTCGCCGGGAGCGTGGTCGCTAACGTCATCTGGCACGGGAGTCGCGAGTTATCAAAATGTTTTCTATTATGGAAAAACATTTACCTACAAACCAAAAGTGTTTCTCATGTTTACAAGCCCGTTCGGCGGGGGCGGTTTAACATGGTATGAACTCAATAGCATTTTTACTGTTAATGGATATTACAGGTTTTACGATACTTATGGCAGTTCAATGGTTTTTGGTGTTGATATTACGACTAGTTATTGTGTGTTCAAACTGACGCAGGGGTGGGGCCTACAGTATAACGGTAACGGGCTTTACCCTTATTATACTTACTTAGAACCCTTCCCCGGCAACCTCTTCTTCATGGTAGTGGAAAACGGATGATCATACATTACGCACCCGGCACCCTCTCCGTCATCCACACCCTTACGCAGTGGACGCCGGAGTACATGGACTACCTTGCAACCCAGCAGAACTGGATCGAGTGGCACGGCGCTGCATCAATCGACCAGATCAGGCTGCAGATGGTGGACGGTGTTGTCACTGTCGTCATCATCCCGCGCATGGAGATCGTCGCTCCAACCACCATGACAGTCGGGCAAGAAGCTACGTTCACCGCCGTGCCGGACGGAACAACCATCTTCGTCAACGGGACCGAGCTGGGCGTCATGGACGCATCCGGCGCTCTGGAGTTCACGCCAAACACAGGTGGGGCCTACACCTTCTCGTTCCGCCATCCCAACTACGTTACTTCAGAGGTACAACGTGAAGCTCTCAGCATCTAAAGACCTTGAGCAATTGCGCGTCCAAGCACGCTCCGCTGCAGAAACGCAAGCAGCAATAGCTACCCGCGTAGCGCTGTCCGCCATCTACCCGGTGAAACTGGCGGACGCGCAGGCGGTGAAGGCGGGCCAACCGGCGTCTCAACTGCTCGTGGAAGAGGCGGCGCTGCGGGACATAACAACTGATACACTTGCCGACCTGATCATCCAAAAAGATCAGGAGGCGCAGCTCGCCATCCCCGCCGCTGAGCTGGTGCGGCAAACGAAGCTCAAGCAAATCGCAGCGGCGAACTCCGAGCAAGAGTTGTTTTCGCTGATGGGGGCGCCAGCAAACCCTATGCTGCTGATGGCTCCAAAGTAACACGAAGGTAATCGGGAAATAGATCCCGCACTGGTCTATTTGAACAACTGTAGTCTCTATGTTAAAGATGTATCCGTCTGCCGCGAGCACCTTCAGCTTGCCACGAGGTGCCGGTTAATGACCGTTGACTACTGCGATACCGAAGACGAACTCACCAAAAACCCGAACGCTAAGCGCGATTTCGTTTTCATCGCGAACGGCGATGCACATGCTTACGACTTCCTTTGGCAGTTCTGGTGCTTTGCCCACTGCTATGACGACCTTATGGATCAGGAGAAGCCGGTTCCCCCCGAGATGGGCGTTCGTGCGTTCGTGAAGTTCCTGACGATGATCACCTTCAACCCCTTCTGGGAGCGCAATAAAGAGACGCTCTTTAGCTTCATTATGATGGTCTGCACGCGCTGGCTGGACGGTGACGAGTGGGAGCGTTCTGACGACAAGATCAAGCGCATCGTATCGCATGTCGTGCGGTGCGGGGATATCGACTTGTACATGCACGTTGCGTTGCTGACTGGTGGTTGGGATCACCTGCGGGCGGTTCGGTCAACCCGTGTCTACGACAGTAACGGCGTCGAGCAGCGGGAGATAATCTGATGGGATACGGAGCCGACGCACCCCCAGCACCCGACTACACCCCAATAGCGAACGCCTCCGCTGAAAGCGCACGGATCGCGGGGCAGACCGCCGCTGACCAGCTTGCTTGGGCTAAAGAGACTTACGCGAAGGACTCCGCAACGACCGGCAAGGTGGTTGATAGCCTTCTCAAGACTATGGACACCAATGCCACCACTGCGGCTGAAGACCGGAAGCGGTATTCCGAGAAATTTCAGCCACTTGAAGATAAGCTTATATCGGACGCTGATAGCTACGGCTCGCCCGAGCGTAAAGATTTGGAGATGGGGCGGTCCCAGGCGGCTGTTGGGCAGCAGTTCGATGCCGCTCGCACTTCCGCCACCAAGAACCTTGAGAGCTATGGTATCGACCCTTCGAGTACCCGTTATGCAGCGCTTGACGTTGGGATGAGAGCGCAGCGTGCAGCCAGCGAGGCGGCTGCGGGTAACCAGACATCGCAGGCAGTTGACGCGACGGGCAGGGCGCTTCGCTCGGAGGCTATCAACGTGGGTCGCGGCTACCCCGGCCAGATCGCAGGGCAGTACGCAACGTCGATGCAGGCGGGGACTTCTGCCGAGAACAGTACTCTCGCCAATACCGCTACTGGCGCGAACACTATGGGGACGGGCACGCAGTGGTCGGGTGTCCAGAACGCCGGATTGAACACTTCAGCCAATGCTCTGAACATGGGCTACAACAACAAGATCGCCGGTTACAACGCCGAGGCTAACTCCTCCAACGGTATTGGTTCTTCGCTCGCGCTACTCGGTGTCGGCGCGATGAAGTACGGGCCTGCAATGGCTGCTATGATGGCTGACGGCGGGGCGGTTGACGCCTCGCAAACGCCCGGTGGGGCGATCCCCGTTCAAGCCTCTCCCTCGGGCGGTGCGGGCGTTGATGACGTCGCCGCACAACTCACTGCTGGCGAGTTCGTCCTGCCCAAGGACGTTATGCAGTGGAAGGGCGAGGAGTGGGCTCAGAAAGAAATTCAGAAGGCGCGTGAGGCGAAGCAGGGAGCTGTCGCCAAGCCCGCAGTGGGGGTCGCGCGGCCACAGCGCCCGACCTTCGTCTCACGCCCCGGTCAGGGCGCAGTACCTATGGGGTAATGCAATGCCGCGTATGGGTAATGAAATCAATAACTTCGTGAAGATGTTCCTCGCTGGCATGAAGATGCTGGACGATCAGGATTTGAACAAAGCGAAGGGCGACTACTACAAGGCGCTGGCTGCGAAAGCGGGCAAGAACACCGACAAGAAGGACGATGCGGACCTTGCGTACACGAAATCGCAGACTGATCGTAACAACGCTCTGACCGCGAATACCGGCAAAGCTGCGCCGATGAACGAGTTACAAGCTGCAAGTGCTGAAGCGATCAGGAAGAAGACCAAGCGGGATGATACCCCGCCTATGACTGACGAACAAGTGAATGCGTGGGCCGCTAGGTTCAGGCGACCCACCGCTCCCGCCCCTGCGGTTACTCCCCCCAGCGCGATCCCCGTAGTACCCCCCGCAGCGGCTCCGGCAGTGCCGGGTCCTCAATCTGCGTTGGAGCCGCCAAAGGAAGAAGGGGAAGCGGGTGCTTTGCCCCAGGACCCCACCGCTAACCCCGTTGTCGCTGCGGTTGGTGGCGATGACCCCTATAAGGTGCCGGATGAGGAGCTTGACGAAACCAAGCAGGGTGAGGCCGTTGTTTACTCCGCAATGGGCGGGGCGATCCCCACACTATCCGCTCCAGCAGCTCCTGCTGTAGCACCGGAGCAAGAGGCCCCCGAAGCTGGGGGCGCTTCGATTGGCGAGATCGTAGGCGCGGGCCTACATAATATTCAGGATACCTATGGGCTGCACCAAGATAACGCAGCGCTGCCGGGTACTGATCCCGCTCGCCAAGACCGGCTGAAAGCGTTTCACCGCAACGATGCGGCGATGCCACCCGAGGAGCTGGACGCTGTCATCAAGTCCGTCGATCCCAATGGGACCGAGCCCGATCACAACGGCCTCGCGCTCAACATGCTCTACAACTTCTACGCCAAGAAGGGCGACACTGCCACCGCTGCAAAAGCGGCTGGGAGCTTTCTCGGTGCAGCCCGCCAGCGCTCGATGGAGTATGGGCAGGACGCAGTAAACGCGCTTCAGAAGCGCGATGCGCAGGGGGCGTCCAAGGCTCTCGTCGCTGCCTACAACGAGGTGCCAGACGGCAACGAGGTTACCGCACAGGTAAACCAGCAGGGTGTTGGCAAAGCGGTTGTCAACGATGTCGCGACCGGCAAGGTGGTGCATGAGCTGCCGATCAACCCCCAGGTTCTCGCTGCTGTTGCCCAGAAGTTTGCGACAGGTGATGAGTTCTACACGCAGCTCGCGCAGATCGCCGCGCCGGGGCTGAAGTCGAAACCCGCGCTTCGTGCAGTGGTTGGTGGTCCTGTATTCCGCTTGAACAGTGATGGGGTTCCCGGTGATGAGGAGCCAGATTACGAAGGCGATGATGATGAAGTCGAGAGCGGCGACGAAGCCACTGTGCAGGATGCCGGTTACGATGAACCTGATGGCGGGGGAAAGGGTAGCGCTCCGCAGGGGGCGATCCCGGCTAAAGGTGCTCAGTACAGTAAAGCGCCGGACTTGATCCCCTACCACCCCGCCATGACCGCAGATCAGAAGCGCTATATTGACAAGCTCAATCAACGCGATGAAGCCGACTGGCGGGTTGATCAGTCGCATGAACTTCAGAAGCAGCGGAACTCAGATGTTGTGGACCGCGAAGCTATGCGCAGGGAGCAGGGCGCTATTAGAGATCATGAGCGCGTAATCCGTCAGGCGGCTGACAAGGCGAAACATGAGGATGACAGCCTTCATAATACTCGGATGGCGAATGATAAAAAGTATGCCGCCGACTTTAAGCTTCGCGAGATTGACCGGCAGCAAGCGGCGATCCCCAGGAACGTGCCCGGTCGGTCAGAGACAGCGCAGGCTGCGATGGAGGAGCGTTATGGGGATGATACTGACCGCCAGATGCTTCAAGAGAAGCGGTTAGACACCCGTGCGGATAGCGCTACCCAGCGTACTAAGTTCAGCGAGGACTATGATACGCGGATTGAACCTTACTCTAAGGCGATGGAGAAAGTCATTGAAGCTGGGCGAGCAGAGGCAAAAAGCGGAAAGATCGATACCACGCTGCTTCCTAATATTACCGACGAGCGTAAAGAGCGGATGCTCCAGGTGGGCGACCGCATCGCGGCTATGAACGATATTAGCCCCAAGGAAATCGCTGAAGTTGTCTACGGGGCTACGCAGAATACTGCCCCCGGCTCATCCCCGAAGATACTGAGGGATGGCTCCATGCAGGTTGGTGCTCAGAACATCATCTTGGACCGGAAGACGTTCCAACGCTTGGCAGCGTTGCGGGGTGAGCGCCAGAAGGAGTTTGATGCTGCAATTTCCGTTGTGGAAGCCCGCAAGCAAAAAGCGGAAGAGGGTGTCATCTCTACGAAGGCTTCCAATCGGGAGCGGGTAGACGAGCAGGACCAGCGCGCGAAGGCTCTGGAAAGCGCAGTTGATGCTGGCACGGCCCCGGCGAGCGCTAGGACAGCGGTGGAAGGTGGGCGGGCCATCACTGCGCATATCAACCGCTGGCAGGACATAGACAGCCGCCGTAAACAGATGCTCGGAGTGGAGTAGCTAGATGGATGAAGCTCGCTCTCGTGATCGCGAAGAGAACGCCCCGTCCACAATGTGGGAACTCACTCCGAGTGATCTTCGCCGGGCTAAAGATGCTGGGTTTGATATCACTCCGTGGACACCAGAGGACCCCACGACCCGTGAGGGTTATCGGGCTATCACGCCTGACGACCGCAGCGTATCGGCTGGCGACTACGGGCGGGCGATTGTGTCGGGCGCAGCCGGGCTCGGTGCGGGTGCAGCCGCTCTAACAAGCGACATCACTGGTGGTGCGATTGGTGGTGACACACGGCGCTTCTTCAACGAGGTCTCCGAGGATCAAAACGAGCGCATGGGGCCGCGCGCCCGTCGCGCCATGTCCGCTGAGTTCTTCCCTGATGAGGGCAAGCAGAGCATCCTCGATGACTTCACAGCTTCGCTCGGCCTGAAGACCGCAGCGGCGCTGCCGTCCACTGTGGCGTCCATCATACCCGGTGGTCTGGCCGCAAGGGTGTTTGCTGGTGCTGGTGCTGCTACACGCATCGCGGCTGCGGGTGCTACATCTCGTGGCTTCAATGGCATCATGAACGCTGGCGACGTCGCCAACCAAATCTACTCGACCATCGACAAGATGACCGATGCGGACCTGAAGAAGGAAGCGCCGATCTACGCGGGCTATCGCTCCATGATGGGCGAGCAGGATGCCCGTGAAAAGTATATGTCCGATGTGGCGGGCGCTGCCCCCGTGATCGGCTTCATCGTCGGTGTGGCTACACCCGGCGTCGAGACAATGGTGGCGCACCGGCTTGGCGGTGAGGCGGCGAAGGGGATGATCAGGGGGGCGGTTAAGGGCGCTGCCGCCGAAGCCACACAGGAGTTTGCCGAGAACACCACTGGCGAGTTTGCGTCCCAGCAGTCGCTGATTATCGCAGGGCTCAAGTCCGGCATGGACTGGGAGAAGGTGCTCGCGCAGGGGCTGGAGGGTGCAGTGGTCGGCGCTGCTATGGGCGGCGCGACCGGGGGCGTTACTAATATAGGTAAGGGCGGCAAGCCCAAGAACGGCATCACAGTTATCGACAGCCCGGTCGATCCCGCCCAAGCGCTCGCGCTCGGCGGTAAACAGGCGGTTCCCCCCGCCCAGCCTGGGGCCACCGGGCAAACTTCTCAGACCAACGAGACGGTCCCCGAAACCCCTCAGACATTGCAGGATCAGCAGGACAAGCTCGTCA
>Ga0209829_10003764_pt1 | contig 10949 bp, 7 predicted proteins | sample C_140205_EF_Meta_FD_187311 | JGI IMG/M metagenome (GOLD analysis project Ga0209829, IMG submission 187311) | Freshwater microbial communities from Lake Croche, Canada to study carbon cycling - C_140205_EF_MetaG (SPAdes) (version 2) | ecosystem: Environmental > Aquatic > Freshwater > Lake... | reverse complement strand
CTTCGCCAGACTCACAACTCCCGCACCGTCTTGGATACTGCCTGCAAATTCCGCATTGCTGGACTGATTCACGCCAATGGATGCGGGGCCTGCAACCGCCGACGTAATCACGCCGCCATTACTGCCGCTCAGAACACCAACCGAGAGCGACTGACCGTTGAGGTCGAGAACGCCGCCGTTCACCCCCAAAGCACCTGTGCCGAGAGCACTCCCGTTGCCAACGGCGAGCGTTCCGGACTGCAGAGTCGTGCCGCCGGTGTAGTTGCTCGAGCCGCCCAGCAGCACACGCGACTGCGACTGGCCGACGACGACCACTGAACCGGTCCCTCCGATCCCGCCATTCAGCACGATGTTCGTCGACGTCGTATTGGTGACGGCCAGATCCGGAGCGAGTGTGAGAACACGGCTCCCAAGGTCGATAGGCCCGTTGAGCGTGAGCGTGACTCCTGTCACGCCGGTGGATGCCGCCGTGGTGATGGTGGCATCAGCAGAAAGCGTGACGGTACCGGAAATTGACGCCGTGCGATTCGACGTGCTAAACGAACCCCGAATGGCGCCCTGGGTACCGCTGACCGACAGACCATTGCCACCGATCGTGAAGTTGTTGGCAAGCGTCGTTGCGTTTCGCAGGACTACTGAACCACTGCCACTGACGATCACGCTGCTCGTGCCGAAAGCGTTACTGTCGGATCCGTCCACAGCACCATTGACACCCGTCCGAATTTGGCCTGCGGTCACGGTGGTGTTGCCTGAGTACGTGTTGTTTCCAGAGAGGTAGAGGGTGCTGGTGCCCGACTTCGCCAGACTCACAACTCCCGCACCGTCTTGGATACTGCCTGCAAATTCCGCATTGCTGGACTGATTCACGCCAATGGATGCGGGGCCTGCAACCGACGACGTAATCACGCCGCCATTACTGCCGCTCAGAACACCAACCGAGAGCGACTGACCGTTGAGGTCGAGAACGCCGCCGTTCACCCCCAAAGAACCTGTGCCGAGAGCACTCCCGTTGCCAACGGCGAGCGTTCCGGACTTCAGAGTCGTGCCGCCGGTGTAGTTGCTTGAGCCGCTTAGCAGCACACGCGACTGCGACTGGCCGACGACGACCACTGAACCGGTCCCTCCGATCCCGCCATTCAACACGATGTTCGTCGACGTCGTGTTGGTGACGGCCAGATCCGGAGCGAGTGTGAGAACACGGCTCCCAAGGTCGATCGGCCCGTTGAGCGCGAGCGTGACTCCCGTCACGCCGGTGGATGCCGCCGTGGTGATGGTGGCATCAGACGAAAGCGTGACGGTACCGGAAATTGACGCCGTGCGATTCGACGTGCTAAACGATCCCCGAATGGCGCCCTGGGTGGAGGTGCCAAACAGACCGTTGCCACCGATCGTAAAGTTGTTGGCAAGTGCTGTCGCGTTTCGCAAGGCAACTGAACCACTGCCACTGACGATCACGCTGCCCGTGCCAAAGGCATTGCTGTTAAAGCCATCGGTCGCGCCATCCGCAGCGGTTCGTACCTGACCGCCGGTGATGGTCGTGCCGCCTGAGTAATTGCTGCTTCCCGAAAGATAGACCGTTGCACAGCCGCTTGAAACCCCATAGGTGATCGAACCAATTCCGCTTATGCCGCCCGTGGTCAGGCTGAGGTTATGGCCCGCACCCAGTGTCACGGTGTTCGCGCCTGCGAGAGTCAGGGCATTGGCAATGGAGTCGCCCGAATTAGCCAGTGCACCGCCGCTCGTCGCAGTGGTCGTGATCGTGGCACTCGACAGGGCGAGCGTGGAACCGCTCAGCGTGAAGATCGATGTCTTGCCGGCAGAGCCATCGTTGGTGAAGGACATCGCTACGGTGTTAATCGTGCCGATGTTATTCGTGTCGATTGTCTGGGTAGTGCCGCCGAAAACAAGGTTCCAGTTGTTCGACGTCGTCGGCAGCGTGCTCCAGTTGAACTCATTCGACCAACTTCCGCTGCCGCCGTTACCGGACCATGTGGTGATGGTTGGTGGACCAGCAGCCGCCTGATTCGCTCCCGCGAACAGAGCCAGCATTCCAACAAGAATCAAAGCCGCACACGAAGAAGAGCGAGGCAATGACGATGCGAGCGATTTCATTTGCATGATTCAGTCGTTTGTTCAGGCGCTCAAGAACAGGATGGCGATGCCGATACCGCAGCGAGAAGAAACGACAAACTATCGCTGCTTCTGAGGACTGGGCGATTTAAAACGGATAGAACGGATCGACTAGTTCTACGACCGTGAAATCCAAGTGTCAACGATTGAGCCTCTGGCCTCTGAAAAAATCGAGATTTCCTTGCGATTTCGGAAAAAATAGCTTTTCGCCTGAAATAAAGAGGTTTTTGAACGGTATTTTCTCTTTTTTTCGCATGAAATCCGGGCGAATGTGCCCAGGCACCCGCTCACGGCCGTCAGCCTGCTAGGCCGCCTTCCAATCTCGGAGTTGAAGGATCGGGAGTATGGTTTCATCAGAGTCTCAGCCGCCAATCCCTCCATCCGGGGGGATGGGCGATCCACTTCCGCTTCCCATACCGCCGCAGCATCGATGAAGCAGCCCAGCCGCATCCTGATTCGGGCCACCAACTGGGTCGGCGACACCATCATGTCGATGCCCGCGGTCGAGCAGATCCGCGGCTTCTTTCCATCTGCGCACATCGCCGTCCTTGCCCGCCCGTCAGTTGCCGGTCTCTACCGCCAGCCACTGATCGACGAGGTGATCGCCTACACCGCCGATCCAGACTGGAAGGATCTCCGCGGCCGTTGGCACCTTGCCGCCGCCCTGCGAGCCCGCCGCTTCGATGCGGCGATTCTCCTGCAGAACGCGTTCGACGCCGCATTCATCGCCTGGCTGGCCGGGATTCCCGTGCGCATTGGCTACTCGCTCAACCGCCGGGGCCTGCTGCTGACCGATCCGATCGACGTCCCTTCACCGGCCGCGATCCCACAGCACCAGAGCTACTACTACCTCGAACTACTCCACCGGGCCGGTATGCTCGACGCCCTGCCGGAGCATCCCCTCATCCGGCTCGAGGGTCTGTCTGCCCTGCGCCTTGCAGGCCAGCAGCGGCTCTCCGGACGGTGGATCGGTGTCTCGCCTGGTTCCGCGAACGGGCTCGCCAAACGCTGGCTTCCCGACCGCTTCGCCGCATCGGCCGCGATGGCCGCCGCAGAGCTCGATGCCAGCGTGGCCGTCTTCGGGTCTGCCGACGAGAGTGATGTCTGCGATCGCGTGGCTGGCCTGGTCCGGGGCCAGGGCATCGAGGCCACCACCTTCGCAGGCCGCACCAGCATCAGCGAATTTCTCGAACTGGCCTCCGCCTGCATCGCCTTCATCACGAATGATTCCGGCTCCATGCATGTCGCCGGCGCACTCGGTGTTCCCACCGTGGCGGTTTTCGGCCCCACCAGCCCGGCCGCCACCGGCCCCACCGATCCCCTGACGACCGTCATCCGCGAGCCCGTGGACTGCAGCCCATGCCTGCTCCATACCTGCCCCATCGACCACCGCTGTATGACGGCCGTCCATGCCATGCCGGTCGCTGCCGAACTCGTGAGGCTGGTCAGGCTGGGGCGGATGAACGACGAACAGGAGCCGGATCATCCGGCAGCGACATGACCTCTCCCACACTCGATGGCTTTCGCGATGCGGTTGCGCAGTACGGACCTCCCGTCATTCTCTTCAACAAGTCCCACTCCGGCAGCCGGCTGCTCACGGATCTGTTCGCTGGCGCCGGCATCGCGATGGGAGCCCATCTCAACACGTCCCGCGACTCACTCGACGTGCTGGAGTTGGTGGAATATCTCGTCACCCGCTACTACCCCGACTACTCGCCCCTGTGGGCAGCAGGCCAACCGCCAGACCAGGAACTCCAGCGGCTCATCCACCGGGTCTTCGCCCAGCATCTTGAGGGCGTTCCCGCCGGCCGCCGCTGGGGCTGGAAGCTCTGCGAAACCGTCTACATCCTGCCGGTGCTCGATTACTGCTTCCCCGGCGCGCAGTTCGTCCACCTCATTCGCGACGGCCGCGATGTCGCCTTCTGCGACCACAAGGCCCCCGACAGCCCGTTCTGGCGGAAGGTGTATTTCAACACCGACCGCATCCGCACCCACGGCGGCCTGCGGCTCTCGGCGCAGGCCTATCGCCGCCGGAGCCATCTCTACAACGCCATCCACTGGTCCAACAGCGTCGCCACCGGCCGGGCCTACGGAGCCATGCTGCGAGAGCGTTATCTGGAGGTCCGTTACGAACATCTCTGCCGCGACCTCCCCGGCGCCGCCACGCCCCTGCTCGCAGCCGTCGGCGTGGCCAATCCAGCCGCCGCGATCGACCGCGTGCAAGCCACCGTCTTTGAGTCGTCCGTGGGGAAGTTCCGTCAATATCCGGCCGCCTGGGTGAGCCGTGTCACCGCGATCGAGAAGCCGCTGCTGCTGCAACTGGGCTACCTCGATCGCGACACCGAAGCCGCCTCCGGCTGGCCGTGGCATTCGCCCTGGACCGACATGCTCGTCGACCGCTGGAGACGGAGGCCGACGGTGCCGCGTGTCTGAGGCCAGCCCGATGTACGCTGAAGCACGTCAGGAAGTCGATGCTCGTCGATCGGCACCGTCACTGCCCCGCGTCACCACACCCCCTGCCCCAGCCATGATGAACGCGGTGCACACGCTCCTCGCACGCTGTGGCCTGATGCTCCCCGCCCTTCGGCGATCCCTCTGGGTGCACGGGAATACCACGCTCGAATTCCTCGCGGCCCAGCGGCTGATCCAATCGATCATGGACGAGCAACCACATCTTGGGCTCGTGGTCACGTCCGCTCGCGCCGACACGCTCCGCTTTCTGAGCCGGGTTTTTGTCGATGAGAATACCCTGCCCGTGCCTCACATCGCCGTGCAACGCCGCTGGCTGCGCAGGCTGCAGGTGCGTCACCTGCTCCTGCTCGACGGAGGCAGATCGCTCTCCGGGCGGGCCTTCGCCAGCGTGGCCCGCGAACACATCACTGTCAGTGCCGTTGATATCGCCGATCCCGACACGATCGCCGCGGCCCTGCTCGATGCGGCCCGCCGTACGCCGGCCATGGTCCGGCTCTGCGTGGTCGACGATGCCGTGGCACGCCACCTGACCGAGATCGGGATCCCGTCGACCTGCATCGTGACCACCGGTTCTCTCGACTGCGACCGCGGTCAACAGGCTCCAGCCGATACGCTGCGCCGTCTTCCCGGGCTGACTGACCAGGCAGCCGACGCCGCTCGCCGCACCCATGCAGCCCTGGCGCCGTTGCTGCCCGACAGCCCTTCCCTGCCCCCGGTCGCCCAGAATTGGAGGATCCCCACGTGGCGAGACCGCGTGGGCGGAAGCAGGCTCTGGAAGATGCTCTCCCCTCCGCTCAGGCGAGCACGGATCGATACGTGGGATGCCCTGAAAGAATGCGTTGGAAATCCCCGCACGGTGCTCTGCCTGGGCAACGGCCCCAGTTCGGAGGATCCGCGACTGGAGTCGCTGGCACACGACTGCCTGATCCGGGTGAACTGGCGATGGAAGGACCGCGGCTTCCTGGTGCATCCGCAGATCGTGTTCGTCGGCGATGCCGCCACCCTCCACAAGATCGACGGCGCCATCTTCGGGATCTGGAGACGGTCGCTGGAGGACGGCATGGTACTGCGGCACTTCCTCACCCACGGCCCCGCCGCCATGCGGTATTTCACGATGGAGCGGATTGCCCCCATCGTGCGCGATCATGCCTGGCCCGCTAGGCCCACCAACGGGGCCTTGATGATCGCCGCGGCCGCCGCCCTCGCCCCCGCCCGCCTCGTCATCGCAGGCGTCGATCTCTACCAGCATCCCGAGGGACGCTATCCGGGTGATCTGCTGGCCGCGAATGCCTATGCCCGGGCCCACACTCGCGAGACCGACCTGGAGATCATCCGCCAATCACTGGCGACCTATCGAGGTGAAGTGATCATTTTCGGCGATGCGTTGCAGGCAGCGTTGGCAGGGCCGGACGGAGCCCACCGTGACTGACCTCCGCACATTCCACCTGCAGCCCGTTCGCGTGCTGGTCGTGAAACTCAGCTCGATGGGCGACATCATCCACCTCACCGGCTGCCTGCGCGCGCTCCGCCAGACGCTCCCGCTGGCCCGCATCGCCCTCGCGGTCGAGCACCGCTGGCGCGACGTGGTCTGCCACAATCCCAACGTGGATACCCTCGTCGAGTCGTCCCCGCAGCAGCGGCTCTCGCTGCCGTACCTCGCCGAGATGAATCGCAGTCTGTCCCAGCACGGCCCCTTCGACATCGCCATCGATTTCCAGGGCAACCATCGCAGTGCAGCGTGGATCTACCTCAGCCGCGCTCGCGTCAAAATGGGGCGAGGCAGCTTCCGTCCCGGCTGGCGAAAGGCCATGATCCCCGACCTCACCCAGCACGCCGTTACCGCCTGTGCCGAGATCTGTCGGAGCATCGGGATCGACGCGGAGGACCCCGCACCCGAAATCTATACCGGCATTGAGGACCAACTGCGACTCGAGCATGTGCTCGCCGAAGCAGGCATTCCCTCCGGCGGATACATCGTGCTGAATCCCTTCAGCCGCTGGGCATCGAAGAGTTGGCCCCTTGAGAACGCAGCCCAGGTCATCCGCCGGCTCCAGGCAATGACACCCCACCGCCTCGTGCTCAGCGGCGGCCCGGAAGACGAGGCTCAGGCCGCCGACCTGCAGCGTCTGCTGGGCCCGTGCCGGATTCCCTCCCTCGTAGGCCGCCTGTCGCTCGGCGCAGCCCTCTGCCTCTTCCGCCGCGCCCGCCTTATGGTCACCTGCGACTCCGGCCCCATGCACGCCGCCGCCGCCTGCGGAGTGCCCGTGGTCGCCCTTTTTGGCCCCACGCATCCCGAGCGCACAGGACCGTGGGGGCCGCGGCACCAAGTGCTCCAGGCAAGGCGGCCTCCCACGCATCACACCTACCGCTCCGATCCCCGCGGCGAGTACATGCGGCTTCTCGACCCAGAGAGGATCCTGGCAGCCGTGCTGTCCGAACTGTCGATCGGAGAGGCCCCATGAAGATAGCCCTCCTCGTCGAGACCTTCGACCAATTCGGCGGCGGCTTGGAGCAATGGACCTGGGGGCTTGCCCACGCCCTCGTCGAGCGGGAACACACCGTCACCGTGCTGGCATTTCGTGCCCCCGCTCCGCCGGCAGCAGCGGGCATCACGGTCCGGCTGATGCCCTGGCACCCAAGCCGCCTGGTCCGTGCCCGCACTGCCGACGCCATACTCGCCGACCTCGGCGCCGACGTGGCACACGATCTCGGCGTGGGCTGCTCAGCGCCGCTGCTCCACCCACAGTCCGGGAGCCGACTGGCGAACGAACGCCGCGAATACCAGTCACTCCGCTGGCCCCAGCGGCTGCTCGCGCGGCTTCATCCGCGACGCCGTCGCTGGCTGCGCGAACTCCGGCAGTTCGAAGACTGCCGCTATGCCCCGCCTGCAAACAGCCTCGTGATCGCCGTCTCGCGCATGGTCGCTGCCGACTTGCACGCCTGGCACGGCGTCGCGGCCACACGCATCCGACTCATTCCCAACGGCGTCGACACCGATCGTTTTTCCCCGCCGTCCGCCCAGATTCGCGACCAGTGGCGCGGCCGCTTCGACGTCGTCGACAAGACGGTCTTTCTCTTCTCCGCCCACAATCCTCGGCTGAAGGGCCGTGGCCCTCTGCTCGAGGCCTTTGCCCAGGCCAGAGCGGTCCGCCCGGATCTCAGGCTCATCATCATCGGCCGGGCTCCCGACGCAGAGGCTCTCCGCGCCGTTCGCCGCCACGGCATGCAACACGCAGTGATCTTTCCAGGCCTCGTCGCCGACACGCTCCCGTACTATGCCGCCGCCGACGCCTTCGTGCTGCCCACGTGGCACGACGCCTGCAGCCTCACCGTGCTCGAAGCCTGCGCCTGCGGGCTGCCCGTCATCACAACCCGCCAGAACGGCGCAGCCGAACTGCTCACCGACGGACGGGAGGGCCACGTCATCGCCCACGCCGGCGACATTCCCGCCCTCGCATCAGCTCTCGGTGCATTGTCATGCCCGGAGGCCAGGGCATGCATGGCTCTCCATGCCAGGGAATTGGCCACGCGGCTGGATTTCCGGCGCAACGTCGACGCCGTCGAACAGATTTATCTTGAACTCACACTCCTGCACCCCAGCGGGCCCCGCCCATGACGCCACCGCGTGCGACTCGCGCCGCAGCCCTCACTGCCCGTGAAAACAGTCGGCCATGCCCTGCTGGTCCTGAAGCGAGTTTCCACTTCACACCCACCTGTTTTGTATGGGTGCTGCGCGCTCCCGACCGCATCGTGCGGTCGAGCAGGCTGTGTATCCACCGTCTGCTCAGCGGAGCCACGCCTTGAACAAGAGCCTGATCGCCTTCGTGCATGCCGTAGACGACCCGGCGGGCCGATTCCGCATCGCCCAGTACATCCCATACCTCGAGCAGGCCGGCTGGCGAGTGTCGCTCCGGCCACGACGTCCCTCCCGCCCCTGGGACACCCCGTGGACGAATCCCCTTCTCCGCGCCGCACATAGACATGCCGGCATGTGGCTGCGCCGGGTCAATCGGCTTCGCGACATCCGCGCGGCGTCGGGCTTCGACGCGGTCTTCCTGAATCGCGATCTTCTGGAGGGCCGGTTCTACTACGAGGATCTCCTGTTTCGGAGAAACGCACGCGTTATTTTCGATTTCGACGATGCCATCTTTCTCGACGGCAAGGCGGATCACATCGGCCGCATCTGCGAACGAGCCGCCTGGGTCATCGCGGGAAGCGAGCACCTCGCCGCGTTCGCCCGGAAATTCACGGCCTCTGTCACGGTGATCCCGACGGTGGTCGACACCAGCCTCTATCCGGAAGACCGTAGCCGCGTGCTGGAGAGCAGCGGGCCCGTCCGCGTTGGCTGGCTCGGTTCCTCGCAGTCCATCGCCCAGACGCTCTTCCCCCATGTGGAGATGCTGGCCGAACTCCAGCGCGCGTTGGGCTTTGAATTCGTCATCGTGTCGCGGCCGCGGCCCGATCTCCCCCGGCACGGCCTGCGCTGGACCTACGTCGAATGGAGCCCGCTCGTGGAAACGCAGATCGCGAACCACTTCGACATTGGCATCATGCCGCTGCTTGACGAGCCGTTCCAGCGGGGAAAGTGCGGCTGCAAGCTGCTCCAATATATGGCCGCGCAGCTGCCCGCGGTGGCGTCGCCCGTCGGCATCAATGCGGCCCTCATGGGCGGCGGCGACCGCGGCTTCACGGCGGTCGGGGCCGCCGACTGGCAAGCAGCCCTCGCCACCCTGATCGGCGATCCCGGATTGCGCCGGCGCATGGGCCACGCGGGTCGACAATTCGTCACCGAGCACTATTCCCTGCGCCGCTGGTTCCCGGAACTGCTCTCCGTCATCGAGCGGGCTTGACGCCAAAGCCGATCACCCGTGGTGGCATCATCAGGGTGTGCACCTCGGTATCGACGAGGCCGTCGAGAAAGACCTCGGCCACGGCCTGCGGACTGAAGCGATAATAGTCGCCTGGGTGGTTGTGTATCCGCAGGGTGAGCGTCGAGGCCCGGATGGGATCGAGAAACTTCGAGGAAATACCGAGCCGGCCGAGCACGTGCGCCAGCCGCGTGGCCTTGCGTTCCAACGGCAGCGAGGCGTACCCGGGCACACCGATTCCGATCACGCCCCCTGGTCGCGTCACTCGATGTATCTCCGCCAGCGACTTCCAGAAGCAGCGGTCGTGCTCGAGAACGGCATTGCACAGCACGGTGTCAAACGACTCGTCGCCACACCCTGGCAGAGAGCCCATCGAGTTGGCATCCCCCTGCAGGATCTCGAAATCGCGGTATCGATGTGGCCCGGCCAGATTGACGCCGATGCGGCTGCGTGCCCCGTCCAGCGCGGGCAGGCACAGCAGGCTCTCCTCCGAGGGAACCGCGCCGATCTCCAGCACGTCGCCTCCGCAGCGACGCGCCGCACAGATCCGATCAAACAGCGAGAACACCGTCGGGTGCATGAAACGCTCCAGCACGACGCCTAGCAGGCCGTGGACACACTGCGATTTGGACCCCCTGGCACGCCGCACCCGCACAAAACAGGCGCTTTTCAAGCGAAACAAGTACCCGGATAACTTTTTCCACGGGCAACTAGCATAGCAGGCGGTGGATACACACCTGCTCGCGCCGCACGATGCGGTTCCTGGCGAGCAGCACCCGTACACACCGAAGGTTTTCAAGCAGAACTGTTTCCAGCATCCCTGTGGTTGCGGCGGTATAGGCCGTGCGATGAACGATGAGTCCGAACCAAGTATCTCCCGCGTCGGCAAACCTGCTGGTGGTTGGCGATGTGATGCTCGATCGCTATCTCGAGGGCGTGGCGGACCGCATGTCGCCGGAGGCTCTCGTGCCCTTGGTCCGCGTGGTGCACACGTTTGAACGGCCGGGAGCCGCAGCCAATCTGGCGGTCAATGCCGCCGCCATGGGCGGCAGTCCCATGCTCGTAGGCGTGGTTGGCAGGGATTCGGCAGGGGAACGTCTCCGTGCGCTCGTGGAGGCCGAAGGTGTGTCGGCAGAAACGCTGGTGTCGGCCGATTCGATCCCCACAACTTTGAAAACCAGGCTTCTCGCCGGCCATCAGCAGATCGCCCGATTCGACGAGGAGAAGACACTCGCCGATCCAGACACCACCGCGACGCTCACCCGGCTGATCGAGGCCCGCCTGCCGCAGGCACGCTGGGCCGTCATCTCTGACTACGCGAAGGGTGTCTGTGCCGCCGAGGTCTGTCGGAATGTCATCGAAGGCGGCGGCCGCCACGGCACGAAGGTGATCGTCGACCCAAAGGGCGTCGATTTCTGGAAATATTCGGGAGCGGCCGTGATGACGCCAAACCGGAGCGAAGCGGCAGCGGTCGTCGGA
>Ga0209829_10003761_pt1 | contig 10951 bp, 9 predicted proteins | sample C_140205_EF_Meta_FD_187311 | JGI IMG/M metagenome (GOLD analysis project Ga0209829, IMG submission 187311) | Freshwater microbial communities from Lake Croche, Canada to study carbon cycling - C_140205_EF_MetaG (SPAdes) (version 2) | ecosystem: Environmental > Aquatic > Freshwater > Lake... | reverse complement strand
ACCGGTGGTGAGCCACTGTTGGATAAAAATACCTATCGTGTGTTTGATTATGTGCTCGCCAATCCCAGTCCTAAACTGCATTTAAATGTCACTAGCAATTTTTCAGTAGATGAAAAGTCATGGCAAAAGTATTTAGACTATGTCAAACGCATTTGTGACGGACGTATCGAACACTTCATGCAGTATGTGAGTCTAGATGGGTGGGGCGAGCAAGCAGAATACATGCGGCACGGCCTGGACTTTGAACTGCTATGGGACCGAGTAAATCAGTTTCTTACTGAAGTGCCCAACTATTCAAGTCTTACATTTATCATCACAATGAACAACTTGAGTGTCACAAGTTTGGACAAACTGTTTGCTGGTATATTAGGACTGCGCAAAGTCTACAGCAACACCTACCAACGTGTGTGGTTTGACACACCTGTGTTGCGTGAACCTGCCTGGCAGAGCTTACAAATATTGCCCGAAAGTTATGTAGACAAACTGGAGTTGTTATGGGCCTGGATGATACGTCAACTTGAAACAGAAGAAGCACCGTTCAAAGGATTCAAAGACTACGAACTACACAGACTGGATCGTGATATTGCTTGGATGCGATCGGCACAGTTGGAAAATCATCATCAAGCCCGAGCGGACTTTTATCGTTTCTTTAGTGAGCATGATCGACGTCGTGGCACAGACTTTTTGAAGACATTTCCAGAAATGAAATCCTGGTGGGAGGCGTGTGCATACCATGCTAGGCAATCGTAAAATCGTTGTAGACGAGTGGGCCGAAGTATGGGACCTGCTGAAACCCTATGCTGATGAGAGCTTTTGGCAGTGGCCTGACAAACTTGATCCCACAGCCATATACATTGTGGGCAGGGTAGTACTAAAAGAAAACTGGTATGCCATAACAGATTGGGCCAATGTGCATCCGGGGCGTATTGTGTTTTCTAATCCTGCTGAAGGCAGTCAAACTGTGTTGTTGCAGTTAAAGCGACTTATGATTGAAGAACTGGTACGTGATGGACGTATTGGACTGCTGACATCAGGAGATCTAGAACCCGGTTGGCGTTACTGTAAAACAGACTGCTACTTCTCCAACATTGTGGAGTATTTGGAAAATTTACGTGCGCATGAATCTTATCCACAAGTTTATCACAAACAAAACAAACCCTATGACTTCCTATTTTTAAACGGACGATTACGACCTCATCGCAAGTACTTGATAGATGCCATGCGTGATCGAGAGTTGTTGGATCGTGCGCTGTGGACTAATCTCAATGATCGTGTGGAAATGGCCTGGACTAGCCAGTTACAAACTGGTGACTTAGAGCCCATACGATTGTTGCCTGAGCAATATGAGATTGATCGTGCGCTACCTAACATGAGCACAGTGTCCACAGGATTTGTTAAACATCACTTGTTTGGCAACACCTGGGGCGACGCCGAAGTCAATCCTGCACCTTATGTTGACACATATTTCAGTGTGGTAACTGAAACTGTGTACGATTATCCTTACACATTCCGTACAGAAAAGATTTGGAAGCCCATGATCATGGGGCATCCGTTTGTGGCAGCAGCCAATCGCGGTTATTATAGAGATTTGCATAATGCAGGATTTCAAACGTTTGGGCACTTAATAGATGAAACATTTGATTTAATAGATGACCCTACTGATCGTGCTGACAGAATAGTTGACACAGTGGCAGATATATGTTACAATGGTGCATCTAGTTTCTTAGAAGCTGCTAAATCTGTTTGTAAATACAACTATCAGCACCTTCGGCAGCACAATCAACAGCAAAGATCACAGTTGCCATCTAATTTACTGCAATATCTAAATGGTACCTAGCCCACACATACGCTTGAGATTAGTTGAATTTTACATTACCAATGTGTGTAATCTCACGTGTCAAGGCTGTAACAGATTTAACAATTACAAATTTTCTGGATATCAAAAGTGGGACGATTACAAAGACATTTACACCACATGGTCCCAGCAGATAAATCCATCAGCGATTGGAATACTAGGGGGCGAACCATTATTGAATCCCGACTATATGCAATGGTTGTTGGGTATTAGGCAATTGTGGCCTAGATCTAGTATAACAACTACAACCAACGGTTACCAACTCAATCGAGTAAATGGATTGTACGAATTTCATTTACTGAACAAAAAAAACACTTATTTGTCAATTGGGATTCACAACAAAAAAAGCAAAAAATTAATATTAGATAATATTAAAAAGTTTTTAGTGGGTCCGCTTGAGTACAAATTTAACAGTGATAATGTATACCAACAGTACATGATAATAAAAGATTCCAATCAAGTCTCAGTCAAAGTTGAATACAATTGGTGGTTTCATCAAGGTGCATTGATTCAAAATCCAGAATCTTCTAAGTTCACTCTGCACACCAGCGACGTGAAAAAAGCACATGATATTTGTCACAGCAAAACTTGTCATCATTTCATGCACGGAAAACTGTACAAATGCGGAGCAGTGGCATTGTTTCCTGAATTTGCACAACAACATGAAATAGTGTTATCTCCAGAAGATCAAGCACTCATGCTTGGCTATCAACCTTTGCAGGTTACTGACTCCTTGGAAGTCAAAAAAGAATTTGTAAAAAATTTATCAAATCCAATTCCACAATGCCGCTTTTGTCCTGAAGAATATCACGGCAAGCAAATTTTTGCTGAACCCAAAAGTCAAGCCAAGAAAGAACTGCTGTGAAATATATTTTTGCAGGTGACAGTTGGGCAACAAAAGCATATTCTTTTGAGAATAAAAATCTAAAAATGCTACTAGACACTGACCGTCGTTTAGCTGATTACTGGAATATTCCATACTCACATCGATATTCTTTGGGATTAAGCAATTTAGAAGTCATGGATCAAATAGTTCGGTTGAACAACCCAACAACACCTATTATTTGGGTATATACAGAACCTTGTAGAGACTTTGCTAGAATCACTGGACAAAATAATTTTCAATGGATGACTGTTGAAAATATTTTTGATGTAAGAAAAGAAATAAATCAAAAAGTTTTGATAATAATGAGACAAACGTTGTCAAATCCAATTGCGTTGATTGGTGGATTGTCGGACGTGGATAAAGAATTTGCAGTGAGTATTGGGTTTGATGTGTTACATTCAAGTTGGCAAAGTTGGATAGCACAAAAACTTGATTCTACACATTTTAAATTTGGCTGGGGAGCCAGTGATATTGGTTGGAGAAAAGACCATAATAGTGTGCGCCCTAGTAAAACTGCAACTTTTGCCTGGGATGAGCAGATAAAAGAATGGTGCTGGTGGGAACAGCAAGGGTATTTTTGTGCAGAGCACCCTACTCTACGTGCCAATCAAGAATTTGCAGAATTTTTAAAAGCCGATGTAGAAACTTGGATAAACGATCATGGATGATTTAGAATTTAAACAACAGGTGTTAGATCCTGTATCACAAAGTTTTTGTGCAGCAAAATGGTACAATGCTACCATTTGGTTAGGAAGTGGGCAGACCACGAGCTGCCATCACCCGCCAGCCCATTTGGTGGACATTGATAAAGTCCGGCTCAACTCTAGGCTGCTGCACAATACTGATCAAAAGAAAGAAGACCGCCGCAAGATGTTGGCAGGCGAACGTCCAGCAGGATGCGAATACTGCTGGAAAATTGAAGACATGCACACTGACGCTGTGAGTGACCGTGTATACAAAAGCAAAATTTATCCTATAGAGGCCCTACATGAAGCAGTCAAAACTCCCGTCGCTGATGACGTCAATCTTAGAACACTGGAAATCAGTTTTGATCGCACTTGTCAATTTGCTTGTTCTTATTGCAATCCTGCTTTTAGTTCCACTTGGGTCAATGATATACGCCGGCATGGCCCCTACAACGGGTTGGTTAGCGATGGTAGGAACCATTTTACTCACACTCATGATAGTAGTCAACTTTATAAATTCGGTGAGACTAATCCGTACGTGGCGGCCTTCTTTGACTGGTGGGAACGAGACCTCCACCAAACCCTCCAAGAACTCCGAATAACTGGTGGTGAGCCTCTAATGTCGGGCTACACCTGGAAACTGATCGAGTGGTTCAAACAAAATCAAGGACGTAGTAGCACACGGTTAGCAATCAATTCAAATCTTGGCATTGACATGGTCAAAATGAAAGAATTTGCTGTGGCAGTTGCCACACTGCCCCGGGTGGATCTATATACCTCAATGGAAGCCACTTGGTCACAGGCAGAATACATTCGTGATGGACTGGACTACAATCAATGGCTCAACAATGTGTTGTTTTTGTTAGAGGGTCGATTTATCAACGCCTTGCATATAATGTGTACCATCAATGCCTTGTGCTTGGACAGTTTAGTAGATCACCTCAACATGATGTTGAATTTGAAACAACGCTATGGGCGTGACCAAGTTAATTTTACATTAAATATATTGCGCTTTCCCAGTTTTCAAAGTGCTTTGGTGTTGCCAGAAGAAGTACGCAATCGTTATCGGTTGCAGTTGGAAGCATGGTTGTTTCACAACCGTGAAAATCCCTGCTTGCACGAACACGAAATCAATCATGTGCAACGCTTGATTGATTACTTGGATATTGTTAAAACTCCGCACAGCGAAGCATTTGAATTGCCCAAATTATTAAATGATTTTAAACAATTTTACACACAGTACGACCAACGTCGTGACAAAAATTTCAACAAGTGCTTTCCTAAATTAAGCGAGTGGTATGACCCAATACAAATATAACAGCACTGATCTTGTGCGAGCCACAGAACTCACTGAACGTGAGCAATTCTTATTAATTGAATCAAAAACGTTTTGCATATATCCTTGGATACACCTACATGCCTACCCCACAGGAGAAGCATATCCATGCTGCCATGCTGAAATGGGTGTAGGACAAGTTGGCAATTGCCGAAATAGTACTCTAGAAAAGATTTGGCAAGACACACCCATGCAACAACTACGTGAAGACATGCTGTCAGAAACACCAAATGCTACCTGTGGTCGTTGTTATGAACAAGAAGCCAATGGTTTTTTCAGTGGACGCAAATCAGCCAACAAACATCATGGCCATCATGTTAAAAAGTTAGATAAAAATCCTTTTGAAATGACCTACTGGGACATTCGTTTCAGTAATCTGTGCAATTTGAAATGCCGCAGTTGTGGACATATCTTTAGCAGTCAATGGTATCAAGACCAAGCAAAACTAGCTGGCGGTGACTGGAAAGAAAAGAACACTGTGTTGAACTATGCAGGCCGTACCGAATTAGATATGTGGGAACAACTAGAACCACACCTGGACTATGTGGAGCAAATTTACTTTGCTGGTGGCGAACCATTGCTGATGGAAGAGCACTATCGTATTCTTGATGAATTGGTCCGGCGCAGTCTGTTCCATGTGCGACTGATCTACAATACAAATTTCACTCACACTGATCTCAAAGGCCAAAGTGTTTTTGAATATTGGAAGTTGTTTGATAGTGTAGCTGTGGGAGCCAGTTTGGATGGTGCAGAAGAATATGCTGAATACATACGCAAAGGCACAGACTGGCATCAAGTTGAACGCAACCGTGTTGAAATGCTGAAAATTTGTCCACAGGTTGATTTTTACATCAGTCCTACCTTGAGTATTCTAAACGCACAACACTTGCCTGAGTTTCATCGCAACTGGGTAGAACGTGGACTGATACAGCCACAGGACTTGAATGTAAACATTTTACAAGATCCTGCATATTATAGAATAGACATCGCACCTGCAGAATACAAACAAGAACTCAGCACAAGATATTTGAATCATATCATGTGGTTGCGAGATCAAGACCCACTGGGTCGTGCCACACAAGGTTTTGAGTCAGCTATAACTTTTATGAACGCTACAGATAACACTCAATTGATAGATACCTTTTGGCGTAAAACATATGAGCTGGATAGTATCAGACGAGAAAATATCATGGATGTAATCCCAGAATTGGCAGCATTGAAATGAATATCCCACACGATAAATTTTGCGTGTTACCTTGGGTCAGTATCGAAGCCAGTCCCATTGGTACAGTACGTCCTTGTTGTCTTGCTGATGATGAAATCTTGGATGATGCTGGCAACAAGTTTGAGTTGAGCACGGCCAACTTCTTAGATATACAGAATAGTAATCATATGCGCCGGTTGCGTGAGCAATTTATTGCAGGTGAGCGTCCACAAACTTGTCGCAAGTGTTGGAATGAAGAACGTGGCGGTCGTACCAGCAAGCGCATGCACACGCTAGATCGACTCAAGCACAGCATTGCAGATACAGAGTGGACAGCAGATGCCAAATCTTTGATGTTCTTGGATTTGAAACTGGGCAACATCTGCAACTTGAAATGTCGTATATGTGGTTCTTGGAGTTCTAGTCAGTTTGCCACAGAAGAAATCAATCAGTTACCACGCGAAGAACAAAAGTCAAGCCATGCATATCAAATGCTACGTGCAGGTGCATGGCCTAGAGAGAACACTCAATTTTGGCAACAGATTGACAGTGTGTTAACAGACATTCGTTACATTGAGTTTACAGGTGGCGAGCCGTTCATGATTGACGAACACTTTGACATGTTGCAAGGCATTGTTGACCGAGGCATTGCCGACCAAGTTGAAATACACTACAACACCAATGGCACACAGTATCCCGAACGTGGTGAAAAGATTTGGCGGCATTTTAAAACTGTGGAAATTGCATTCAGCATTGATGACGTGGGTGACCGCTTTGAATATCAACGTAGCAATGCCAATTGGCTGGAAGTCTGCGCAAATTTAGATCGCTTTAGAGATCTCAAAGAATGCCATGACAATATAGTGCTACAAATTTGTACCACAGTAAACATATTCAATGTGCGTTATCTAGATCAAGTGGCTCAGTGGATCGACCAAAATAAAGAAAGTTTCAACTTTGTGTACTGGAACATGATGCACGATGCCTGGTACTTTAGTATTGCCACGCTGCCAGACACTGCCAAGGCTGGCATCACAGAGTACTTGCGCAGTGCAGATGTACCGGTTCAATATCGTGCGGAGTTTGATCGTATTATTGATTTCATGAACACTGGTGCAAGTACAGATGGATTTATGTTGCGTATGAAGATTGCAGACTTGGATCGCAAACGCAATCAACACATGCGAAATGTGGCTCCTGAATTTGCTGACTTGATTGATTACCAATGAGCCTGTGCATGGCACCTTGGGTGCATACTTACTTGAGTCCACAAACCGAACGCCGCATGTGCTGTGCGTCAAGGGAACCTGCGCAGAATTTTGAGCAGTACATAGACACAGCCGCAGGCACTGGTCGTTACATTCCTATGACCTTGGAACAACACTGGAACTCGCCACACATGATGAGTGTGCGCAGTAGAATGATGGCAGGAGAAACACTACCCGAGTGCGAAGTGTGCAATGACAAGTTGTTGAACACAGATGTTTACCGCAGTTATTTTTGGCAGTTGTTCAAACATAAGTACCCTGACATCTGGGAAACCACCAACACAGCGGGTCGCACCACAATGCAGCCTGTGAGTTGGGATTATAGATTCTCCAACCTGTGCAATTTCAAGTGTCGCACATGCGGTGACATGCTGAGTAGTGCATGGGAAACAGAGCAACGGCAACACAACATGGTTGACTGGAACAATCCCAAAAATGCCTGGATGAGATCTGAAGTGCGTCGAGAGATCTCAGCATTTCAAGACAGTCAAATTGAGGCGGAGTTTGCTGAGGCTGTAGAACAGCATCGTGTTGAAGAAGTATACTGGGTAGGAGGTGAGCCACTAATGTACGAACAACATTGGCGGTATATGAAGCGCATAGTTGAATTAGGGGATGGGTCACGTGTTTATGCTAGATACAATACAAATTTATCCAGAGTGGATTATCGAGGTGTTAACTTATATCGTGATATTCTCAGCGGGTTGCGCGATTGGCAGATATGCGCAAGTCTCGACGGCACAGGCGCGATTGGTGAATACATTAGAACAGGCCTTGACTATGATCAGTGGCTTGACAATTTTGGTCAGGCAGTTGAGATCCAACGTCACCTACGTCAAGTACGAATTGACTTTACGCTCACTCTGCCCGGAATGTTCGAAGTTACACGCATTAGACAACTTGCCGAAACATACGGGGTCGAAGTCCTTGCTAAAGTAATATTCTCATTCTCACCAGACATAGTAATGAGTCCATTGGCGTTGCCAAGATCATTGCTGGATCCTTGGATTGATGAACTAGTGCCCCAAGTAGATGGTGCGTTACGTGATGTGCTTATACAGTTAAAAACTCGCCCCACATTTGAAGAACAATGGCCTGATACTTACCAACAAGGACTTGCTCGAGGCCGGACTCGTGTGTTACAATTAGAAAGCATACGCACACAGAAAATTACCATGGCAGAGATACTGGCTGATCGTCCTGCGGTGCTAGAATGGTGGAACTCAATTGCTTGATAGAATCGAAATAGACCTGCGTGGTGCAGACAACCTCACACTGTACATTGATGTCGCAGACAACAGTCTCAGTCGCAAATGGCTCTCTGCCTTGAACGACATCATACGCAACAACCTGCACTTGGAAAAAAACTACTGTTGGTTGGGCTGGACTGACAGTGCTCGAAACGCTGAATATATTTGCAATCGTATTAATGAAAGCATTGCGGCCATTAACCGTAGTGACCTAGGTTATTGCATCAACGACTATTTTGACGCTGCCAACACTATACAAAGTGATCTAGATATAAATCATGATCACATGAATCAATTGCACAGATACTTTGAAGATTTGCAAGGCTGGTCAGGCGGCATAAGTGATTACTACCATCGAGCTGATCCCACGATTCGCTGGCACATACGTCAACTCAATTTGTTGTGTCATGAATACGAGAGCTTGATATTGAGCATGCGCAAACTTGTGCAAGCACCTGAATGGCGTAGACCCAGCCAACTGATGTGTTGGCTCAATGCGCCAAGATTTGCCTTGGATGTTGAAGATTATGAATTGTTTGGTGTAGAAACCATCAATAGAGATCTTGGTGGAGTGTATGTGGGAGTAAACAAAGCAGTGGGCAAGCATCACTGGGAAGTGTTTATTGATGAGCAACAAAATGTTGATCAACTAGTAACAACAGGGTTGAGATCACAGACAGAAGCTGCTGGAGACTTTGACATAGAGTGGGGCAACAAAACCGGCGCACACGAATGGCAGATAAAGAAATTGGCTGAGTTTAGAACATGGCTTGTGGCCAACGGATTTGATCCACAAGACAAAAGTTTAACCATTGGGCATCCCAAGGTTGCACAAGTAGATTTGCAACGCAGTTTTGGTACCACCAATTACCGAGAAATTTGGGACCAGCTTGTGCCATGCCTTGATGTGTATAAAATACGCACCAGCTCAGTGGAAGCTACATATGAGTATCGCTGGAGCGATACAGACTACGCTGAACAACAAATAAGGAGATTGGGATGAAATGGATACGCAGACTTTGGGACCGAATCACGTTGGAAATACGTTACCGTAAAAAATTAAAAGAACTTCGCAAACGAGATCCTTTTATCTACAAATGAATATCTTAGGTATCAGTGCCGGCTATCATGATGCTGCGGCCACAGTGATCAGCTCACGAGGTGACATTGTGTTTGCTGGTCATGCAGAACGCTACAGCAAGAAGAAGAATGATGCTGATATCAACCTTGGCCTAATTCGGGACGCATGTGACCAAAATTTTGACGTTGATCATGTGGCCTATTACGAAACACCATGGAAAAAACAACTTCGCCAGTGGTACAGTGGTCAAGGCATAGAGTGGAACAAGTTGACCACTCAACAAGTTTTAAAACAACAACTGCGAGGATGGTTTTCGTACACGCCCTACAGTTGTCACAGTCACCATCTCTCACATGCTGCTGGCGGTTTTCAAACCAGTCCATTTGACCGTGCCACAGTTGTGGTAATCGATGCCATAGGCGAATGGGATACAATTACAATCTGGGGAGCTGAGTATGACAGAACAGGACAAACAAAGTACAAGCAACTCTGGGGACAAAGATATCCGCACAGCCTGGGTCTGTTTTATAGTGCAATTACTAAGCGTGTAGGCCTACACCCATTAGATGAAGAATATATCACCATGGGCATGGCTGCGTATGGTCGGGACAGTTATCATCATGTCATGGAAGCAGTGCTAATACGTGATCCAGATGAAATAGAGTTTGGACAAAACTTGCACACAGGGCTTGATGATGATTTCATGGGCGGTCTCAGCAACGAAGATATTGCTGCCAGTGCGCAAGTCATGCTGGAACGCTTGATTGGTAATGTCATGCAACGTGCCAGAGACTTCGGATGGAGCACCAATCTTGTGTATCAAGGTGGCGTTGCACTCAACTGTTTGGCCAATAGAACTCTAGGAAAATATTTTGAAAACATCTGGATCATGCCCAACCCCGGCGACGCCGGAAGCAGCCTTGGCGCCGCTGCCCTTGCGTATGGCAAAAGGTTGCATTGGAATAATGCTTACCTTGGCTATAATATCCCTGGCTCTTATCCTGTTGATAATCTTGTCAGGACTTTACTTGATACTGGCATTGTTGGAGTGGCCTCTGGCAAAGCTGAATTTGGTCCCAGAGCGCTGGGTAACCGAAGCCTACTCGCCGACCCCCGTGACACAAAAATCAAGGACAGAGTAAATGAAATCAAACGCAGACAAAAGTTTAGACCCTTCGCCCCTGTGGTACTGGCTGAATTGGCTGATGACTACTTTGACATGCAGCCTGGCTGGCATACTCACAGTTATATGCAGTCAGTCGCTCGTTGCCGCCAACCTGATGTTTACCCTGCTATATGTCATGTTGATGGCACCAGTAGAGTACAAACGGTGGCGGCAGACGGATCGGGAATAAGACGGTTGTTGGAATACTGGTATGCCATAA
>Ga0209829_10003760_pt1 | contig 10952 bp, 8 predicted proteins | sample C_140205_EF_Meta_FD_187311 | JGI IMG/M metagenome (GOLD analysis project Ga0209829, IMG submission 187311) | Freshwater microbial communities from Lake Croche, Canada to study carbon cycling - C_140205_EF_MetaG (SPAdes) (version 2) | ecosystem: Environmental > Aquatic > Freshwater > Lake... | reverse complement strand
GGCGGTGCCGGAGCGGCAGATGATCCTCGAGGCGCTCCAGCGCCACGCCTGGCGGCGCGACGCGGCAGCCCGGGCCCTCGGCATCAACCGGACGACGCTTTACAAGAAGGCGAAGCGCCTCGGACTCGATCTTTCGGCGCTCCCCGCGGGGGGCTAACCGCGGCGCGGCCGTGGCACCGTCATCCGAACAGCTCCCGCACCGGTTCGCCGCCATCGACGAGGCGCACCGGGCGCCCCGACGGGGCGACCGTCTCTACCGACGGGTCGATCCCGAGCGCGTGGCAGAAGGTGGAGAACAGATCGGGCACCGTCACCGGGCGCTCGAGGATGTCGACGCCGCGCGAGTCGGTGGCCCCCACGACCCGCCCGCCGCGGACGCCGCCGCCGCCAAGGACGGCATTGAAACTCCTCGGGAAATGATCGCGCCCGCCGCGCGGATTCACTTGTGGCGTCCGGCCGAACTCCCCCATCCAGATCACGAGCGTGTCGTCGAGGAGCCCGCGGTCGCCGAGGTCGCGCACGAGGGCCGCGAACGGTCGGTCGACGCGCCCAGCGAGGCGGGCCGTTTGGTCGGCGTTGTCGGCGTGCGTGTCCCAGCCGTCGCACACCACCTCGACGAAGCTCACGCCATGCTCGATGAGGCGGCGCGCAAGGAGGCAGCCGGAGGCGAAATCCCCCTCCCCGTACAGCGCCCGCGCGGCGTCGGTCTCGCCGTCGAGATCGAAGGCCTCCATCGCCGGGCTGTGGATCAACCGGCTGGCCCGCTCCCGCAGCGCGCGGTGATCGGCCGCCTCCTGCGGCAGCCGATCGGCGAATCCCCCCTCCAGACGCGCTGTCAGATCGAGCCGACGCTCGTGGCGCGCCGCGGGCACCAGCGCCGTCGTGTTGGCCGGTGGCTGGTCCGGATCGCGGATCTCCAACGGCTCCCACGCCATCCCCAGGATCCCGGCGCCGGAGTCGGCGCGGCCGCGGGCACCGATCCGGACGACCGGCGGCAGATCGGCGTTGGAGTCGGGCGGGGCGACGGTGGCGAGTTGACTGGCGACGATCGACCCGAGCGTCGGGTGGCGGACGCCGGGGATCGGCAGGTAGCCAGTGTGGAGGAGGTGGGTAGCGCGGGGATGGCTCCCCTCCTTGCTCGTCATCGAGCGGATCACCGCCAACCGGTCGGCCACCGCCGCCGCCTCGGGCCAGTGTTCGGCGAAGTGGATCCCGGGGACGGCCGTAGCGATGGCCGCCGTGCCGCCGCCGTTGGAGTGTTCCGGGAGTGGGCTGAAGGTCTCAAACTGCGACGGCCCCCCCTGCATCCAGAGAAGGATACAGGCCTTGTGGCGGGCCCGCAGCCCGTCGGCGTGGGCCGCGGCGAACGGTCCCCATCCAGACCCGGGGAGGAAGCCGCCGCCGGCCCCCCATCCCACGGCGCCCAGTCCGAGGGCGCGGAGCAGCGAACGACGATTTGGGCACGATGAAGACATGCCGACCTCCGATCACGGACGGTGGAGAAACTCGACCGAATTGATGAGCGCCCAGAAGACATCCTCGAACCCTTCCTCGCGGTCGCCGGCGCTGTTGACATGCGTCAGGCACGTGGCCAGTTCGTCGGCGCTTGGGGCCCGGGCCAGTGCCCGGTAGTAGAGGGCCGTGGTCACCGCCGCGTCGTCGGACTCGGTACGGAGGAGACGGCCGAGGAGCGTGCCGGGCCGGTGGCCGTCGAGGGCGGCGGCGACCTGCGGACCGTTCATGAACACGAGCGTTTGCGGGATCGAGCCGACGATCTCCTCACGCGGCAGGCTGGGGTCGTAGCCGAAAACCTGGCCGAAGAGATTGCGCGGGGTGCCGAGACGATAGCGCGCCATCAGTTCCTCAGCCGGAGCCGGCACAGGCCCCGCGGCGCCGCGCCGGCGCGCGGCGGCCTGGGCCGCTCGGGCCTCGTCGACGCCGAGGGTGTCGAGGAGCTGCGTGAACAGCTGATCGGCACGGAGCCGCTGCGGGCAGTTGGCGGCGAAGCCCGCGCGCGCGGGGCTCGAGCGCGACCGGCTCCCGCGGCCATACTCTGGCGAGATGCAGATCGCCCGGAACAGCCAGCGGAGATCGCTGTCATGGGCCGCGAACCCGGCGGCGAGATCGGCCAGACGCTCCGGCTCCTGGGGGATCCGATCGGGGCCGAGGTCGTCGATGGCGGGGTAAAAACCCTCCCCCACCAACTCGGCCCATAGCCGGTTGACGATTGCCCGGGCGAACCACGGATTGTCGGGAGAGGTGATCCACTCGGCGATCGCGTGCCGCCGTTGCAGGTCGGGGGTCCCCAGCGGGAGCGACTGCCCGGTGAGGAAGAAGCGCGGGGCCATCACGGTGCCGGGGAGCGAGGGATCATCGCGGTCGGGCATCTCGTGCTCGAGGTCGCCGCGGCGCGGATTGTCGGGGGGCTTTCGCCCGCGCACGGCGCGCGGCTGGACATCGAAGGAGACCACCTCGAACCGATCGGGCCCCTGCCCGCCGGTGGGGCGGATCGCGATCCGCGGGAAGAAGGCGGCGAGCTCGTGGAACTGCTCACGTTTCCAGCGGTCGGTGAAGTGATCGTGGCACTGGGCACACTGGAGTTGGATGCCGAGGAAAATCCGCGACACCTCCGCGGCGATGTCGGCGGTCTCCCCCATTTGCGCGATGATGATCGCCGTCTCGCCCTGCTCGCCGGGGGCGCCGGTGGCGGTGATCAGATCGCGGGCGATCGTTCCCCACGAGGCGTCGGCGGCTAGTTCAGCGGTGAGGAACGTCTCGAGGGGGGCCTGCATGAAGGCCGCCCGCGGGTCGGTGCGACGAAAGAGGATGACGTCGCGGAAATAGCGGGCCCAGGTCTGGCTCCATGCCGGCGCGGCGAGGAGCCGGTCGACCGCCGCCGCACGCTTGCCGGGGGATGGGTCGGCGCGGAAGGCCTCGGTCTCGGCAAAGGTCGGCTGCCGGCCGGCGAGATCGAGATGGATCCGACGGAGAAAAAGGTCGTCTGCGGCGGGCGGAGCCGGCTCCGGGCTCGCCGTCAGGCCACCCGCTCCGGGCGGCTCGGCCCCATGGCCCCGGGGCGCCGGGGCGAAGCCCAAGATAAGAAGCTGGAGCAGAATCTGGAGCAGAATCTGGAGAAGAAGCGAGAGGATCCCGGCGGTCACCAGACCACCACGGGCCGAAAGACCTGAATCGGCGGCGCTCACTCGCATGGCTCGTGCTCCGCGGAGGGGGTGCCCGTTGAACGGTCAAGGGCCCGGTAAGGTTTCGCGGCGGGCCCCAGCGAGGGGGATCAGGCTACGGCGGGCACCCACCCCGCGGCGAGCGTCCAGGCGAGGATCGCGGCGAGAACGAGCCGATAGATGATGAACGGCCAGAGCGTGTGGCTGCCGAGCATCACCAGGAGCCAGCGGATCGCCCCGTAGCCGACGAGTGCCGCGGCCAGTGTTCCGGCGGCTGCCATCGTGATCGCCTCGGTGGAGCCGAAGATCGCGCCCCGTTCCTGCCAGGCTTCGAGGAGGCCGGCGGCCGCCACGGCGGGGAGCGAGAGGAGGAAGGAGAACCGGGCGGCGGTCTGCCGGTCGAGCCCACCGAGCATCCCCGAAGAGATCGTCACGCCGCTGCGCGACGTGCCGGGAACGAGCGCCAGCACCTGGGCCAGACCCATCCCCAGGCCGTCGGAGAGACTGATGCCGTCGAGCCCGTGCCGTCCGGTCGGTCCGCGCCGCTGCCGGAGGCGGACGACGAGCTCCGCCACCGCCATCAGGACCGTCGCCGCCACGAGGGCCCCGATCACGACCTCCAACCGCCGGGCCTCCCCCTTGATGAGCTTCCGGAGGGCGAATCCGGCGACCACGATCGGGAGGGTGCCGAGGAGAATCAGCAGCGAAACGCGCGACTCGGGGCTCCCCCACGGGCGTCCGGTCGCGATCCCCTTGAAGAATCCCTGCAGCAGGGCCGCGATGTCGCCCCGCATCGCCACGCAGACCGCGGCGAGCGTGCCGCACTGGATGACGGCCGAATAGGACGCCCCGGGGTCTTCCCAGCCGAGGAGCGCCGGAACGATCCGCAGATGGGCCGTGCTCGACACGGGGAGGAACTCGGTGAGCCCCTGGACGATGCCCAGGGTGATCGCTTCGACGAGGGTCATGGAAGGGGGCTGCCGGGGTGGGTGAGCGGAGGCTGGCCGGGACAACGCCAAAGGGGAGAGGGAAGTCGGCGGGCGGGGCGGGATGGCGGGAAAGCAGGGCGGGAAGGGCTTTTTCCGATGCCACAACGGTTCCCGCTTCAAAATAGCAGCCCTGTCGGGCATAATCGCCGGCTTCCCCGCAGGTGGGCGTGACAGCGACGGCAATGCTGCCGAAGGCTCGCGCCGCCCACCCCACCCCGAACAGCGATTTCAAACACCCGGCCCCTACCCCGCGCCGCTAGCGCGGTGAGCCAGAGCACAGGAGACCTCCCCGCGATGTTCCGTAATCTCAGCACCGTCGGCCTGCCCCTTTCCGGACGGCCCAGCGAGCTCATCGAACTGGCGCTGTCGTTCGGTTTCGACGCGATGGACATCGACATCGTCGACTTCCAGCAGCAGGCCGAGGCGTTCGGGGTCGAGCACGCCCGCCGGCTGATGGTCAGCGCCCGCCTCGAGTGCGGGGCGTTCCATCTGCCGATCTCGCTGATCGGTGACGATGCGGCCTTCGAGGCCGATCTCGCCGAACTCCCGACGCGGTTGGCGTTCGCCCAGGCGACCGAGGCAAAGCGCGCCATCGTCACGATCGCCCCCGCCTCCGACGACCATGCCTTCAAGGACTTCTTCGAGCTTTACCGGAAGCGGCTCGACACGCTCGGTGGCCTGCTCTCGAGCTATGGCATCAGCCTCGGGCTCGCCCTGGCGCCAGAGGCCGAGGCCCGGGCCGAGAAGGCCCATCAATTCATCCACACCTACGAAGGCCTCGTCGGCTTGGTCAGTGTTTGCCATCCGAGCGTCGGCATCGTCGTCGATGCTTGGGCCCTCTACCTCACCGGCGAACCGGTGTCGGTGATCGGGTCGATCCCGGCCGGCCGGATCGTTGAGATTCGGCTCTCCGACGCGCCCCGGGATGTTGTCTTGGCAGAGCTCAACCAGACGCAGCGGCTGCTCCCCGCCGAGACCGGCGTGATCCCCGCCGCCCAGATCCTCCTCGAGGCCCAGAAGGCGGGCTTCGAGGGCCCCGTCACGCCCTGGGCCGATCGCTCGACCCTCGCCGGCCGTGGCCGGGAGAAGATCGTTCGCCTCGCCGGCGACCGCCTCGAAGCGGTCTGGAAGGAAGCGGGCCTGCCGATCGTGCCGCGCTGGTTCGCCCCGTCGGCCCGTGAGAACGCGCCGCGGTTCGGCGAGGATCCTGCCATGCTGGCTGCAGCCGGGGCCCTCGACGGCAAGCCTGGCCCGGTTGCCTGATCGGCTCAAGGCCTGATCTGCTATCAGCCAGATTCGCCAAGCTCACCAGATCCCTGGGGGCGATGTGGTCGCCTTCCCGCGGCGCCGTCAGGCCCCGCCACGGATCCAATCGACCTGCGGTGAGCCACCCCCCGAGAGGGCCGCGCCGCGGCAAAACTCCGACACATAGCGGAGTGGTTGCCCGGGACGGTCGGGATCGCGGAACGAATCCCCCTTTTGGATGATCGGCAGCTGGTCGGGCATGCTCCCAAAGGCCCGCGCGCCAGCGGCCTGACAGGGGAACCACGAGCCGGTGCCGAGGTTGTCAACGAGGTGGAACTCCGGATAGCAGTGCCCCTCCACCCACACCGTCCGGGCCGGGATGCCGTTGATCCTGGCGCAGGCGATGAACAGGCACGTCAGCTCTTCGCAGTCCCCCCAGCCATCGGCGAGGGCCCGGGCCGCCCCCTTCAGGGTGCCGTTGCGGTATTCCACCTTCTCGCGAACGGCGTCGTAGATCGCTTCGACCTTCCCCCAGCCTTCGAGCTCCTCTCCGAGCGATTTGGCAAACTTCGTCACCTTTGGATGGCGGGTCTCGATGTACGGGCTCGGGGCGAGAAACGGCTTCAGTCCCTTGGCCGGCTTCTCCGGGATCGAGAGCTCCGAGGTGTCGGTCGGAGCGACGATCGCCGCTCTCCCCACGGAGAAGGTGACGACGGCCTTCGCCTCCTGGCCGGATGGGAGGTCGGGAATATCGACGAGCATCTGCTTCACGCCCCCCGGCAAGGTCCGGTAGCGGACCTGGCGGACATCGGCCGAGAGATCCTCGCCGATCAATTCCACCGTCTGCTCGGGCCATTCAGCCGGGACCGGCAGCGAGGCGTAGATTCCCCGGCAGGGCCCCCCCGCGGCGACGACCGAAAGCCCGACGCGGTAGGGCTGGCGGCGGACATCCCCGAGCGTCGGCCCGCTCGCGGCCAGCGGTTCGTCGGCGAACTGGCCGCGGGCCCGGCGGGCCGCTCCCCAGGCCCCCAGACCGACGGTCAGGCTGGCGGCGTGGAGGAGGCTCCGCCGCGTCATCCCAGGAGAAGACGCAGACCGACGGGCAGCGGAGGGGCGGATGGTGTCCATGAAGATGGCATCGGACCGGGACGGGGGGGAACTGAGGTCGGGCTGATCTCGATTCGATCGGGAAATTGGGGAGGAAAGGGCAAAACGACGAATTGTTCAGGGATGCCGCGGCTGCTACACTCCGAGGTTTCCACCTCGTGGCCCGCTTTCCCCCTTCCTCCAACCCGTATTCCCGAAACCCCCACACGATGGTCAACCGCAACCTCATCCGCGAACTGGAACTTGGCGACGAAATCGATCAGGAGATCGAACTGGCAATGGGGGGGACCGACAGTGGCGAATATGCCATAGGCACCGCCACCCTGTCGGTCAATTCGGTCCTCCACGGCAAGATTCTGCGGGTCGATGATGAGTTTGTGCTGGTCGACGTCGGCTACAAGAGTGAGGGGCACATCCCACGGAACGAGTGGGATGATTCGGAACCGCCGCCGCAGGTGGGCGACACCGTCAAGGTGCTCCTCGAGGAGTTCGAGGACGGCCAACTCGAGGAACAGCGCGGCCTGATCACCCTCTCGAAGCGGAAGGCCCGCCGCATCGAGGATTGGCTGCGGGTGATGGAGAGCGTCAAGGAGAATGACGTCGTCACCGGGTTCGTGACACGGAAAATCAAGGGCGGGCTTCTCGTTGACATCTCGGGTGTCAACGTCTTCCTTCCCGCCAGTCAGGTCGACATCCGTCGTCCGGCCGACATCGGCGACTATTGCGGCCGCTGCATCCAGTGCCTCGTGCTCAAGATCGATGAGCAGCGCCGCAACATCGTCGTCTCGCGCCGGGCCCTCATCGAGCAGGAGCGTGCCGAGCGGAAGAAGCAACTCATGGAGACCCTCGAGGTCGGCCAGGTGCGCCGCGGCATCGTCAAGAACATCGCCGACTTCGGTGCGTTCGTTGATCTCGGCGGCATCGACGGCCTCCTCCACATCACCGACATGAGCTGGGGCCGTATCGGCCACCCCAGTGAGATGGTGGCGATCGATCAGGAGATCGAAGTTCAGGTGCTGCATATCGACCGCGAGCGCGAGAAGATCGCCCTCGGGATGAAGCAGCGGACCGCGAGCCCGTGGGCGAAGGTCGCCGACAAATATCCGGTTGCCACTGTCTGCAAGGGGACGGTCGTCAACGTCATGAGCTACGGCGCGTTTGTGAAGCTCGAGGATGGTGTCGAGGGGCTCGTCCACATCAGCGAGATGAGCTGGACGAAGCGCGTCAGCCATCCCTCCGAGCTCGTCAAGCCGGGTGACGAGGTCGAGGTCGTCGTCCTTGCCATCAACAAGGAGAAGCAGGAGATCTCGCTGGGCATGAAGCAGACCCAGCAGAATCCCTGGGAGAAGGTCGCCGCCGACTATCCGCCCGGTGCCGTGGTCAAGGGGGTCGTCCGCAACCTCACCAACTACGGTGCCTTCATCGAGATCGACGACGGGATCGACGGCCTCCTCCATGTCACCGACATGTCGTGGACGCGGAAGGTCACCCACCCCAGCGAGATGGTCGACAAGGGGCAGGAGATCGAGTGCAAGGTGCTCTCGGTCGACCAGCAGCGCCGTCGCATCGCCCTGGGCCTCAAGCAGATGCACGAGGATCCGTGGACGACCGACATCCCCGCCCGTTACAAGCCCGGCGATGTTGTGAAGGGAAATGTCACGAAGATCACCAACTTCGGTGTCTTCGTCGGGCTCGAGGATGGTCTCGAGGGGCTGCTCCACATCTCGGAACTCTCCGAGGAGAAGATCGAGAATGCCGAAGATCTCGTGAAGGTGGGCGACCCGATCGAGGTGAAGATCCTCCGCGTCGACACCGACGACCGGAAGATCGGCCTGTCGAAGAAGCGCGTCAGCTGGTCGCAGGAACGCGAAGCCGCCGAGGGGACCGCGGAGGTCTGACCGACCTCCTCGCGCCCCGCAAAGCGGGTGTCCACCGGCCAACGGTTGGCGGTGGCCGTGGGTCGATCGGCCCCGGTGTTTAGGGAATGGCGGTCGTGGCGCGGGCCACGGCCATCGCCCGCACCGGGCCGATGACCTCGGCGCTGGTCGCCCCCAAACCGTGCTGCGAAGCCGACGGTTCGACCGGGACGATCCGCAGTGATTGGCCGCGCGTGATCCGCCCCGCCGGCCCCGTCGGCATGACCCCGCCGAAGAATCCCTCGGTGACGGTGCCGAGGATCCGGATCCGCCGCAACGGGGCATGGTTTGTCCCCTGCTCCCCGGTGCCGGCGTGACCCTGCTCGAGGACCTCGGCTGTTGCCGGGTCGATAACGTCCAGTGCGATCGTCATGCCCCCCCCTCGGCCGCTGCGGGCACCGGCAGCCCCGACCCAGACAATCACCCGGTCGCCGGGGGAGAGCGTCGGCAGGTCGATCGTTTCTGGCGAAGTGGCCGGAGGCGAGGTCGGGGGGATCGGTGTGCCGATCGGCGCGTCGGCCGGCGACTTCTGCGTCAGGGGCGATTCCGTTGAGGCCGACGGAGGTGCCGGCTCCGTGGCGGTTGTCACCGCTGCGCCGGCGGATTCCGGCAACGCCGCAGGCGCGACGTCAACGCGGGGCGCTGACGGCATGTCGGTCGGCGCCGGGGCAGGTTCGTGAGGGAGTTCGAACGGGGCTTCCACGGCATCCCGGGGGAGCGTCGTCGATTCGAGAACCCGGCGGCCGCGGGCGAAGACCCGTCCCGCGTCGCCGGTGAAGGTGAATCCGCCCGCGATGAGCGCGAGGACACAGCACTTGGCCAGCAGCGTCCGCATTGTCCGCACGACTCCCGGCCACAGCAGGCCCCAGACACCCCATGCCTGCCGGCAACTGTAGCCCCGGGGATCGGGCCGGCGGGGCGCTGCCAATCTGGGCGGGATCGCATTCGCGGGCCAGCGGTGGGGTGGTGGCGGTTTTCCGGGTTGGGTGGGGAAGCAGGGTGAGGCGTGGGGAGGTCCGGTCAGGCGAGCTCGGCGAGCGCCTCGAGCACCTTCCCGGCATGTCCTTCGGCCTTCACGCTCCGGAACACCTTCGCCACCCGGCCGGCAGGATCGATGATGAACGTGCTGCGGACGATCCCCATCGAGGTCTTGCCGTAGAGCGTCTTCTCCCGCCAGGCCCCGTATTGCTCGGCGACCGCATGGTCGGCATCGACCAAGAGCGTGAAGGGAAGAGAATACTTGTCGCGGAACTTCGCGTGACTGGCGGCCGAATCCCGGCTGACACCGAGCACAACAGCTCCGTGCGCGTCGAGCGCCGCGGAGGCATCTCGGAAGCCGCAGGCCTCCTTCGTGCACCCCGGCGTGTCATCCTTGGGGTAGAAATAGAGGACGACCGCCTTGCCCCGGCAGCTCGACAGTTTCAACCGAACGTCGCCGTCGGTGGGGAGCGTGAAGTCGGGGGCCTTTGTCCCCTCCTCGATCCAGTCGGCCATGATGGTTTCCTCCCCGTTGATCGATGCCGTGCCGCAACGTTCTAGCCCTCCCCCCGGCGCGTGGCCAGCCTGTCTGTCGGCTCCCGCTGTCGCCCTCCTCACGCCCCCTGGTCGGGGCGCGCTCGCGGTCGTGGGGCTGCGCGGGCCAGAGGCGACGCCGATGGTGGCTGCGCTCTTCCTGCCGCGGGGGAGCCTTCCCGTCGACGCCTGGGAGATCGGGCGGATCGGCGTCGGACGATGGCGTGGCCACGGCAGCGAGCCGGGGGGGCTGGCGGCCGAGGAGGTGCTCGTCGTCCGCGGGTCCGGCGGTTGGGAGGTGCAGTGCCACGGGGGAAACGCCGCAGCGGCCGCGGTTGTCGAAGATCTCGTGCGCCTCGGGGCCCAGCGCGTGCCCTCCGGGGCCTGGCACACCGACGGTGGTGCAACGGTGTCCGCCGAGGCGCTCTCCCTGTTGGCCGCCGTCGATGCCCCACGCGGAGCGCGGATCCTCTGCCGGCAACTGGCCGGTGCACTCGACCACGAACTGGCGGGGATCGCGGCGCTGGTAGGGCGGGGCGAAGCCGACAGCGCCCGACGGCGCGCCGATCGCCTCCGGCGGGCCGCGCGGGTCGGTCTGCGGTTGGCGGAGCCGTGGCGCGTCGTTGTCAGCGGGCGGGTCAACGCCGGCAAGAGCAGTCTCGTCAATGCCCTCGCCGGCCACGCCCGGAGCCTCGTCTCCCCCCGGCCGGGCACGACCCGCGACGTGATCGAGACAGCGGTCGTCTTCGATGGGTGGAGCGTGGTGCTCGTCGACACCGCCGGCCTCCGCGATCGCGATTCGGAAGCGTCGGGGCCGACCGAGCGCGCCGGGATCGCCCGCGCCTTGGCGGCCGCGGCGGCTGCCGATCTTGTTGTCGAGGTCGTCGAGGTCGGGGAGCCGGTGCCGGTGCCCGCCGCCCTCGTCGTCTGGTCGAAAGCCGATCAGTGGCCCGGGGTCGTCGTTCCTGCGGGGGTCATCGCCACTTCGTCAAGTAGCGGCGCCG
>Ga0209829_10003757_pt1 | contig 10957 bp, 12 predicted proteins | sample C_140205_EF_Meta_FD_187311 | JGI IMG/M metagenome (GOLD analysis project Ga0209829, IMG submission 187311) | Freshwater microbial communities from Lake Croche, Canada to study carbon cycling - C_140205_EF_MetaG (SPAdes) (version 2) | ecosystem: Environmental > Aquatic > Freshwater > Lake... | reverse complement strand
GTAGATTCCGAAGAGGAGTTCGAGTAGAGCTGTGAATTCTGCCGAGATCAGATCCCGCTGGTTAAATTTTTTTGAGTCTGGTAACAGTCAGGGACTAAAGCATACGGTTGTGCCTTCGGCATCGTTAATTGCGGACGATCCGAATTTGCTCTTAGTTAATGCGGGCATGGTGCCTTTCAAACCCTTTTTCCTTGGTGAAGTTAAGCCGCCATATGAACGTGCAACCTCAGTGCAGAAATGTGTCCGAACCTTAGATATTGAAGAAGTTGGCAAAACCACTCGTCATGCATCTTTCTTTCAAATGTGTGGCAACTTTTCATTCGGCGATTATTTTAAAGAGGGCGCAATCTCTCTCGCATGGGAATTATTGACTAAGCCGGTTAGTGATGGTGGCTACGGATTTCCCGAGTCCAAGCTATGGGTAACAGTCTTTCAAAATGACGATGAAGCCGCGGATATTTGGCACAATAAAGTGGGAGTTCCAAAAGATAGAATCCAGCGGCGTGGAATGGAAGATAATTTTTGGTCGATGGGAGTTCCTGGCCCGTGTGGTCCATGTTCGGAAATTTATTTTGATCGGGGCCCCGAATATGGCCGTGATGGTGGTCCAGTTGCAGATGAAGACAGATATTTAGAAATATGGAACTTAGTATTCATGCAGAACATTCGTGGCGCCGGTTCAGGAAAAGATGATTATCCAATATTAGGTGAGTTACCCGCCAAGAATATTGACACTGGGCTGGGCTTAGAACGCACAGCAGCGTTGTTGCAGGGCGTTGATAATATTTACGAGATAGATACAACAATGCAAATCTTAAGCATGGCATCGGAATTAACTGGCGTTAAGTATGGTGATAACGAAAAGAGCGATGTCGCACTTAGAGTTATTGCAGATCATGCTCGCACAACCATGATGTTGATCGGCGATGGTGTACTTCCAGGGAACGAAGGCCGTGGCTATGTTTTGCGCCGAATGATGCGACGCACTATCCGAAATATGCGAATTTTGGGTGCTGGTGATCCAACATCCAAAGAGCTGGTCAGCGCTGCAATTGGGGCAATGGGTGCGCAGTATCCAGAATTGATTGAAAATGCCGATCGAATTACCGCTGTCACCGTTAATGAAGAAGAGTCTTTCCTGCAAACGTTAAAGAGTGGAACCGCACTATTTGATACCGCTGCTAGCCAGGCCAAGAAAGCCAAAGCTCCCGCCTTATCTGGCGATACTGTTTTCAAGTTACATGACACTTTCGGATTCCCATTTGATCTCACTCTGGAAATGGCTGGTGAAAAAGGTTTAGTTGTAGATGAAGATGGTTTCCGCAAGTTGATGAAAGAGCAGAAGGATCGCGCAAAGGCTGACGCCAGAACCAAGAAAACTGGGCATACGGATGTAAGTGAATATCGCAAGATTTTGGATTCAGCGGGTGCTACTAAATTTTTAGGTTACTCCGAGATGTCATCAGAAGCAGTTCTCAAGGCGATTATGGTGGATGGCAAAAATGTCGTTGAGGCTGATACTGGTACCGAAGTCGAAATCGTTCTTGATCGCACTCCTTTTTATGCCGAAGGTGGTGGCCAACTTCCAGATGGTGGGCGAATCACACTAGCCAATGGTGCGATTATTGAAATTGATGATGTCCAAAGCCCAGTACCTGGTCTTTTCGTTCATCGGGGCGAGATCGTTTCCGGTAGTGCAAAAGTTTCTGAAAAAGTTCTAGCAGCGATCGATCGCGAGCGGCGCCTGGCGATTTCAAGAGCGCATACTGCAACGCATATGGTTCATAAAGCTTTCCGTGAATCATTAGGTGAAACGGCAACCCAGGCGGGTTCGGAAAATTCACCTGGTCGATTCCGTTTTGATTTTCCGGCAACTGGCGCAGTTTCACAGGCAACTTTGAGCGAAGTTGAGAGCCGCGTTAACACTTTACTTCTTGATGATTTAGAAGTTACCGCAAAGACAATGACCCAGCCTGAAGCCAAGGCAATGGGTGCAATGGCGCTCTTTGGCGAAAAATATGGTGATCAAGTTCGTGTTGTCAGCGTTGGTGACTGGGCACATGAATTATGCGGTGGCACACACGTAGTGCGCTCGGGTGAATTAGGAATAGTCAAATTATTGAGTGAAGCGTCTATTGGCGCTGGTGTACGTAGAGTTGAAGCGCTAGTGGGCGTAGATGCTTATTCATTCCTGGCTAGGGAACATTTGCTGCTTAATTCGTTAACTGATCTGATCAAAGGTGCAAGAACTGAAGAGTTACCGGAGCGCATCTCGGATCTGTTAGATAAATTGCGGATCGCGGAGAAAGATTTGGCTGGATTCAAGTCTGCAAAGGCACTGGCTTCGGCGCTAACTCTGCTTCCCAAAAAGACCATCATTGGCTCTTTGGAGGTATTAGCTGTTGAAATGGATTCTGGTATTGCTGGAGATGATTTGCGAACAATTTCTCTTGACCTGCGCAACCGCTTGCGAAATGGCGTTGTTGTATTAGTTTCAAAGGGTGCAGACCGGGCAACCCTCGTTGTGGCTGCCAGTCCAGAGGCAATCAAGGCTGGTGTGCGTGCCGGGGAACTAGTAAAAGCAGGATCAACCATTCTTGGCGGAGGCGGTGGCGGTAAGGATGATTTCGCCCAAGGTGGCGGTGGAAACCAAGAAAATTGCGTGTCAGTTCTGGATGAATTGGTGAAATTAGTAGGCACCGCAACGAGCCGATAATGCAAAATGGCCGGCGGATGGCATTTGATTACGGTGATGTTCGAATCGGAGTCGCAGTCTCTGACCCTTCTGGTTTACTTTCAACGCCACTAGAAAATATTCTAAATTCAGATACATCTAAGCTTGAATCGATCCGTGCGCTCATTCTTGAGCATGAACCAATCTATCTTGCAGTTGGTTCACCGCTACATCTATCGGGTCAAACGAGCGCTAAAGGTGAGAGTGTGCAAATTTTTTGTAAAGAAATAGCGGCCTTGACGCAGACTCCGATTTATCTGATTGATGAACGCTTAACTACAGTTTCAGCGGCCAGGTCGATTAAGGAAACTGGAAAAAACACCAGAGATGCCAAATCCATAATTGATGGTTTCGCTGCTGCGGCTATCTTGGATAGCGCCTTAAATCAAGAACGCTTACATGGTGCACCAATGGTGAGATTTATATGAAATCGAGAAAAGGCAAACTCACCGCAGCAATCCTTGCACTCGTTGTTGTAATTTTGGCGTCGGCGCTTTTGCGACCAAATCATGATTTCACCGATGCGAAACCTGGTCCAACCATTGAGGTAAATATTCCCGATGGGGCAACTGGCACGCAGATTGCCCAAATTTTGGCGGCGGCTGGTGTAATAAAGCAAGCTCCACGATTCATATCTGAGGTGCTAAAAAACTCTAAGGCAGGTGGAATAAGCCCTGGTGTTCATCGAATACAAACCCATATCTCTTCAAAATTAGCAATAGTTCAATTACTTGATCAGAAACGAATAGTAAATGTTTTGAAGGTTATTGAAGGAGAAACTCTCTCAGACGTGATCGCGAAACTTAAGAGAAATGACCACATAAGTAAAGCGAACCTTTCGGTTACCGGGGTTAAGCCGTTATTTCAAAATCCACTGAATTCTCTTGAAGGTTCGATATTCCCGGCCCAGTATTCGTTCCCACCCGCAACAAGTATTAGGGATGCAATAACTTCAATGGTGTCGCGGGCTCGCACGAACGCACAGGCGATCGGGTTGGCTTCCGGGTACCTGAAATATTCGCCCTTCCAGGTATTAACGATTGCATCAATGGTGCAAATCGAAGGGGACCCAAATAGTTTTGCAAAGGTTGCGCGAGTAATTTATAACCGACTGAACATTGGTATGCCACTGCAGTTAAATTCAACCGTGCAGTATGCAACGAATCATCGAGGACGAATAGCCCTTTCGAGAAATGCTACTAAAACGCCGTCTTTGTACAACACCTACCTCCATCAAGGATTGCCACCAACTCCTATCTCCAATCCTGGCGAAGCAGCAATGACTGCCACCCTTCATCCGGCAAGCGGGGACTGGCTCTATTTCATTACAGTTAAGCCCGGAGATACCCGATTCACAAGAGATTTTGCAGTTTTCCAAAATTGGACAACTGAGTTCAACAATAATTTAGCTGCGGGGGTTTTTAAATGATTAAGGCGGCTGTATTAGGTTCGCCAATTTCACATTCACTCTCTCCGGTCCTGCATAAGCGGGCTTATGAAATATTGGGGATTTCGGCTAGGTACGAAGCAATCCGCTGCGATGAATCAGATTTTCCAAATTTTATGGAGAAAGAAGCGGACAATGGATGGACTGGTTTTTCGCTAACGATGCCGCTTAAAGAGGTCGCAATAGATTATTTGTCACAAGTTGACCCAGCATCTAGAGAGATAGATTCGATCAATACTCTGGTTCGGCAGGCGAATGGTTGGTTCGGCATCTCAACAGATCGACTCGCTTTTTCAAATCTTTTGAAATCTCAAAAATTTTCAAATGTTGCGATTATTGGTGGCGGTGGGACGGCACGCGCGGCGTTAGGTGCGCTAGATGGAATAGCTGTTGAAGTTGATATCTTGTTGCGCTCTCAAAACCGTTCCGAGAAATTAGCGACTTGTGTCAGCCAAAGCAAGCTGAATTTTTTCGACATGACACACAATATCGCCGATTATGAATTGGTGATCGCGACTGTACCCGCGGGCGCAAGTGATTCGCTCGCAATTACAGGAGGAAGTGTAAATGGTGTTCTTCTAGAAGCGCTGTACCGACCATGGCCCACAAAATTGGCGGCAAGTTGGCAGAGCGCTGGTGGATCTTTGGTATCTGGCTTAGATCTATTGGTAGAGCAAGCGCTTTTTCAGATTGAACTCTTTAGCAGCGCTCAATTTGATTTTGAAGAGATGCGAAGGGAATTATTACAGGTTGGTCACAGAGCGTTAGCGCTTTAACCTGTTATCCACAGCGCTATAACGTTGCAAAACGATAGAGGAATGTGCGTGTTAAATTTCCCAAGATGGCAGCGCATTTAGATTTTGTAGTATTTCTCTTTTTCGCACTGCGAATTTCATTAAGTGACATCGCGATCTATACAATTCGGAATTGGGATTTGGGTTACTTTCTTCTTTCGACCTTTTTACTGCATGGAACGCTGGGATTAGCCGGCTCCTACAAATATCTGGTCACCTTAGTTCTACTAGTTTGCGCGTTATTGCTCGGCAAATGGGTTGGCGCTGGAGATCTTAAACTCCTAATGATTCTCACGTTTTTTACTTACACATATGAAGATTGGCTAGCCTCGCTTATCCGAGCACTATTTTTCGCAGGAATCTTCGCTGTAAGTAAATTGCTCTGGAATCGAAGCGGTGAGGGATTGGTCGCAATGGCGCCATTCCTTTTCTTGGGTTTTATTTTCCAAGTTAACTAAAAGTATGGAAGATTGTGCGTAGCTTTGAGTAATTGGACGCAAAATAAGGTGGTGATCTGCCACAATAAGACCCTAGATATTCAATATTTCAGGGGAGTGAATCTGTGATCCGTTGGTTAACTGCAGGAGAGTCGCACGGTCCTGCGCTCAGCGCGATCCTTGAAGGCATGCCAGCAAATTTTGAAATTACTAAAGAGATGATTGATTCCGATCTTAAGCGCCGGCGATTGGGATTCGGACGTGGTGCAAGACAGAATTTTGAAGCCGATGTTGTGACAATTCTTGGTGGTGTTCGACATGGATTTTCCCAGGGCGGACCAATAGCGATCGAGATCGCAAATTCCGAATGGCCAAAATGGTCGAAGGTGATGGCGGCAGAAAAAGTAGATGCGAATGAATTGTCCGAATTGGCTCGTAATGCACCATTGACTAGACCACGCCCGGGCCATGCAGATCTCGCTGGAATGCAAAAATTTGGGTTCAATGATGCCAGACCTATTTTAGAACGCGCTAGTGCCCGCGAAACTGCTGCCCGAGTTGCACTCGGCGCTGTTGCTAGAGCGTTTCTCGAGCAGAGTGTTGGTATTCAGATCATGAGTCATGTCATTTCAATTGGCGGTGTCATTGCTACGCCCGGTTATTCACTTCCAACTTACGGCGATAGAGATCGTGTTGATGCTGATCCAGTTCGTGCGAATGATCCAATTCTCAGTGCAGATATGGTTAAGGAAATTGAAGCAGCGCACTCAGATGGTGACACTCTTGGCGGTGTCGTAGAAGTATTAGCATTTAATATGCCAATTGGGCTTGGTTCACACACGCATTGGGATCGCAGATTAGATTCAAAACTTGCGGGAGCGTTGATGGGAATTCAAGCCATCAAAGGGGTAGAACTCGGTGACGGATTCGAGTCTGCACGGCGTCGCGGTTCAGTTGCTCATGATGAGATTGCACGGAATTCCGAAGGCAAAATTATTCGAAGGACAGACCGTGCCGGTGGCACTGAGGGTGGGATTTCCAATGGTGAAGTTCTTCGAGTTCGGGCTGCAATGAAACCGATTTCAACAGTTCCAAAGGCGCTCGAGACCATTGATGTTGCTACAGGCGAAAGTGCTAAGGCAATCAATCAGCGTTCTGATGTTTGTGCAGTACCTGCTGCTGGAATAGTCGCGGAGGCGATGGTCGCCCTGGTTTTGGCCGATGCGGTGATTGAGAAATTCGGCGGTGACAGCATTTCAGAAGTTAAACGCAACTTTGAGAACTATCTCTCCTCGTTAGTTATTAGCTAATGCCTCGAGCAGTTTTAATTGGTCCTCCTGGGGCTGGAAAATCATCAGTTGCTAGGCAATTAGGTCGCATATTGGACTGCCAAGTTGTTGATACCGATTCTGTTATTGAGAAGAAAAGCGGTAAAACTATCTCCGAGATTTTCGTTGAAGATGGCGAAGCTCAATTCCGAGAGATCGAACGCGAAGTAGTTCTAGATGAGATCAAGAATAACGAGAGCGTCCTTGCACTCGGCGGCGGATCAGTTCTAAACGCAGAAGTTGCACAATCATTACGCGATAATTCTGTACCTGTTATTTATTTGGAAGTTTCTATTTCGCAAGCTGCCCCTCGGGTGGGGTTCAATAAAGATAGACCACTTTTAACCATGAATCCAAGACAGCAATGGCTAGCACTCATGGAGGTGCGTCGCCCTATTTATGAGGGATTAGCCAGTTTCAAAGTGAACACCGATAATCGTAAGCCGGCGGAAGTTGCGGCCGAGATCGCAGGATTTCTAGGAGCTGTTCTGTGAAAGAGATAGTTGTTAGTGCCGAACACAAATACTCTGTGAAGTTTGTGGATGGCTGGCGCGATCAATTGCCAGCGATTTTTACTCAATATTCCAATCACTTAGTCTTAGCGCCGGCAAGCTTGCGTGAATTACTTGAACTTGAAACGGTCGCCGGAATAAGTGGAAAAATTTATTATTTGCCAGATGGCGAGGAACAAAAATCAAATATTATGTTAGCGGAACTTTGGAATTTAGCAGGGGAATTAAATTTAAATCGAGATTCTGTGGTTATCGGAATTGGTGGGGGAGCCACAACTGATTTGGCTGGATTCTTCGCCGCAACCTGGTTGCGCGGTGTTGATTGGTTCGCCTTCCCTACTTCTTTAGCCGGCATGGTCGATGCCGCAGTGGGTGGGAAAACAGGAATAAATACATCTGCTGGGAAAAATTTGGTGGGATCGTTCCATTCACCGCAAGGAGTCCTAATTGATTCAGGATTTCTCAAAACGCTTCCAGAACGTGATTTATGCGCCGGGATGGCTGAAGTTATTAAATGTGGATTTATTTCGGATCCGGTCATTTTGGAACTAGCCAGCGATTATCAGGCTAATTTGGATGAGTTGATTTTTCGGGCGGTTGCGGTGAAAGCAAGGGTAGTTAGCGAGGATTTTAAGGAGAGTCATCTTCGCGAAATTTTAAATTATGGCCACACGTTGGGTCACGCCATTGAGAAGCGAGAGAAGTATTCGTTGCGTCACGGTGAAGCGGTTTCGATAGGAATGATTTTTGCGGCGCAACTTAGCGTGGATCTAGCCGGTCTCGATCAGGCCGTCCTTCAACAGCATCGCAACTTGCTATCGATGTTAAACCTTCCAATCACATATCCAAGCGGGGCTTTTGAAGAACTTCTAGGGCTCATGAATAATGATAAAAAACGGCGCGATAACTCTTTGCGTTTCGTAGGTCTCTCGAATTTGGCAACGCCAACTTGGTTGGATTCAGTAACAACGCCCCAACTCAAAGCCGCTTATGAGAGAATTTGCTCATGACAAAAGCGAGCACGGCCAAAATTTTGGTGTTGAACGGCCCGAATTTAGGTCGCCTTGATCTGCGGGATTCCAAACTTTACGGAAATCTAAATTTCGCCCAATTAACGGAATATGTTCTCGGGGTTGCTGCAGAACTTGGTCTTGACTGTGAAGTTCGCCAAAGTGATAGCGAAGTTGAAATTATCAGTTGGTTGCATGAAGCCGCCGATGGGAATAATCCAGTCGTAATTAACCCGGCAGCCTTTACGCATTATTCTTACGCGATAAGAGATGCTGCTGATCTGGTCAAAGCGCCATTAATTGAAGTTCATCTCTCGAACCCAATGTCTCGCGAAGAGTTCCGGCACACATCTGTTATTTCTGGAGTTGCAAACGGCACTATTGCTGGCTTCGGGCCAGATTCGTACCGGTTAGCTTTAATAGCCTTAACCAAAATGCTGGGGGAGTGAAGTTTTAGCCTCCGGGTGAAGTAAAAGTAGTGCGCAAGGTCAGGTATCCTTCTCTTATTGCTTGGGACTGTCCCGCTATTGAAACCTAGTAAATAGTGGATCTCCCAAATTGGAAACGGATTGATAATGGCAACTACAAATGATCTTAAGAATGGCATGACCCTCGACATCGAGAACCAACTTTGGACCGTCGTTGAATTTCAACACGTGAAACCAGGTAAAGGCCCGGCCTTCGTCCGCACAAAATTAAAGTCTGTTCTTACCGGAAAGGTAATTGACAGAACGCTTAATGCTGGCGTGAAAGTGGATGTCGCGATTTTAGAGAAGCGGGATATGACTTTTCTTTACAAGGATGGATCTGATTTTGTTTTTATGGATGCGAAAACTTTCGACCAGATGAACATATCGGAAGCAGTAGTTGGAGAAGCTGCTAATTTTATGCTGGAAAATTGCGAAGCTAACGTGGCTATTCACGAAGGCATTCCACTTTATATCGAGCTAGCGGCTTCGGTCGAGCTAGTTGTTACTTATACCGAACCTGGCCTTCAAGGCGATCGCTCATCCGGTGGCACCAAACCCGCTACTGTAGAAACTGGGATCACTGTACAAGTGCCACTGTTTATCAAGCAGGATGAGAAGATTTTGGTTGACACAAGAACTGGGGCATATCTAGGCCGAGCTAGTTCGTGAGTATTAACTAATGAGCGCTAGAGGTAAGGCAAGAAAACTTGCTCTGGATTTTCTTTACGAGTCTGACCTTCGCGCAAAAAGTGCAGTTGAACTCCTGAATGAACGCGGCACTGGCGAAATTTCCCAAGGTGAATATGTTGGGCAATTGCTAATTGGTGTTTTAGAACATCGTACTAAAATTGATGAGATCATCACTACCTACGCCGAAGGCTGGGATCTAGATCGGATGCCATCAGTTGATCGCAATATTTTGCGCATCGCAATCTATGAAGTTCTATGGGAATCCGAGTTAGATGATCAGGTTGCCGTCTCTCAAGCAATAGAACTAGCCCAGGAACTCTCAACCGATGATTCCGCAAAGTATGTAAATGGAGTGTTGGGGCGCATCATCGCGCTGAAATCTACTTTCGCGCTCTAGCCATTACCGGCTCTATCCATTAACTGTTTAGTCATGGACTACGTCTAGCGTGGCAAAAGTAATAAATTCGTGCTGGCTAGCCACTCCAAAGTTGCCGTTTCGTCCAGCGTAAGTAGCAGGGCGAGGATAGTTAGGTCGCTATCTCGTAGTGAAAGTACTTCACCATTCCAATCGCGGCGTTTGGCACAGAGTAAATTTGTGAAAGTACCTAGCAATGCAAAATTTGCGCCGGTAGAAGAGTGTTCACGCACTCGCCGTAGATCTAAGGTAATTTTTCGTGCGACACGAGTGTTTTCACGGCTTTCCAGACCAAGTAACTGATCAAGGGGCATTTGATAGAAAGCAGCTAAGTTGATTGCCTTTTTCAGCGAGAGCGCCCGATCGCAACGTTCGTATGAACCGATTACCACGGCTTTCCACCGGCCACCCGAAGCAATTTCAACATCTTTTAACGTCATGCCCTTCTGCTTGCGGATGGCCCGAAGGGAGGCAGCGATATCTTCAATACTTGGCTCTGTGAGTGGGTTCATTTGGGAAGGTTAATAAAAAACCTAATACCCCGCGTTTTCTTATCCACAGTTATATGAACTTGGGGATTTAATGCTATCTTTGCCCGACCCGAGAGGGTATGGTCCTTTAACGATCCGTCCAGAGAGGCGGCGAAGGAGTTTAAGATGGCTTCACTTCTTGATGCCGGCGATATCGGCCGAGCGCTAAAACGTATTGCTCATGAAATTGTTGAGCGTAATCATGGCTTAGAGAGCGTAGTAATCATTGGAATCCCCACACGTGGTGATTACCTAGCCAAACGTATCGCCAAGGTTTTGGCCGAAATTGAAGCACAAGTCCCGGTTGGGACACTAGATATCACCATGTTTCGAGATGACTTGCGTCTTCGTGCGCCGCGCCCGCTTTTGCCTACTTCACTTCCGAGTGGTGGCATCGAAGGAAAGTGCGTTGTACTCGTCGATGACGTCCTCTTTTCAGGCAGAACTATTCGGGCAGCACTTGATGCCCTTGGTGAAATTGGGCGCCCTAAATCGGTGCAGCTTGCCGTTCTAGTTGATCGTGGACACCGACAACTTCCGATCCGTGCAGATTTCGTGGGTAAGAACATCCCTACTTCAGCCAGTGAGAG
>Ga0209829_10003754_pt1 | contig 10963 bp, 10 predicted proteins | sample C_140205_EF_Meta_FD_187311 | JGI IMG/M metagenome (GOLD analysis project Ga0209829, IMG submission 187311) | Freshwater microbial communities from Lake Croche, Canada to study carbon cycling - C_140205_EF_MetaG (SPAdes) (version 2) | ecosystem: Environmental > Aquatic > Freshwater > Lake... | reverse complement strand
ACGTAGCACAGGCGCTGGTGGATGCGCGCTACGCCAGCCGCACTCATCAGGGTTGCAGCCGCGTGTGGTGCCAGTCGCCGCACTGCGCCTGGCCGTCGACGCCGAACTGCAGCTCGCGCGTCCAGCGCACGCGGTCGTGGATGCGCGCATCGCCTTCCATCCACAGCTCCACGGCTTGCGCCCACAGCACATAGCCACCCCAGTGCGCCGGGCGCTGCATGGCCTCGCTGCCAGCGCCCGGCGTGGCGCCATAGCGTTGTGTGACCTCAGCCAACTGCGCCTCAAGCGCGGCGCGTGAGGCGATGGGCTGGCTCTGCCGGCTGCCATGCGCGCCCAGCTGGCTGGCCCAGGGGCGGGCGGCGAAATAGGCATCGCTTTGGGCCGCGCTGATGCGTTGGATGCGGCCTTCGATACGCAGCTGACGGTGTTGATGATCCCAATGCATGACCAGCGCGGCGCGCGGGTTGGCGGCCAGTTCACGGCCTTTGCGTGAATCGTAATTACTGACAAAGCGCACCAGACCCGGCACCGCTTCGATGGCCTTGCACAACACGACGCGGGCCGAGGGTTGCCCGTCGGCATCGCAGGTGGCCAGCACCATAGCGTTGGGGTTGGGTTGATCCAGCCGCTGCCAAGCCTCGGCCAGCCAGTCGGCAGCCACGGTCAGCGGGTCAGCGGGTAGCGGTTCGGTGAACAATTGATTGAGTGCCATGGCGCCATCTTAGCCCCACAGGCGTTCAGGCCGCATTCACGCTGTGCACGCCAGTATCGTCCCCGAGCAGATCAACAGGAGACCGTAATGAAACGTGCAGTTGTTTTGTTGGTGATGGGCTTGGCAGGCTCGACCGGCGCGCTGGCCCACGATCACGATCACGATCGCGATCAGGACCGCTATGAGCGGCATCGCGACCACGACCGGGATCGGTACCGGGGCGGTGACCGCGACTGGGATCGCGACCGCTACCGGCCGGCTCCGCGCTATTGGGTGCCTGCGCCACCCCGCGGCTACGTTTATGACCCCTATCGCGGCGGCTACCGGTATGTCGCCCCGGGCTATCCGCCACCGGGTTGGGGCTGGTTTATCGCGCTGCGCTAGTCCCCGGCGTAATCTGCGCTTGCCACTCCGGCGACGCGTCGATACAACAGTGCCCGGGCTGTCACGCCCGGAACCTGTTTTAAGAGGCTTGCCATGACGCTCGATCAATTGCGCGCTGAACTCGATCAACTGGACGGCGAGCTGCTGACCCTGATCGCGCGGCGTCAGGCCCTCGGTCGCGAGGTCGCCGCAGCCAAACGCGCCACCGGCAAGGCCACCCGCGATTACGGCCGCGAGCGCGAGGTCATTCTGGGCGTGCGCGCGCGGGCCGAGGCGCTGGGCCTGCCGGCCGAGCTGGCCGAAGACGTCATGCGCCTGCTGATCCGTTCGTCGCTGACCACGCAAGAGCAGGCGCGTGTCGCCGCGCAGGCCGCAGGCGGCGGCCGCCGGGCGCTGATCATCGGTGGCGCCGGCAAGATGGGCGCCTGGTTCACACAGTTTTTGGGGTCGCAGGGTTTTGCCGTGCAGGTGGCCGACCCGGCTGGTGCGCCGGCCGGTGTGCCGGTGGTCGCGGATTGGCGCGGCCTGACCGACCTCGACAGCTACGACTTCATTGTCGTTGCCACCCCCTTGGGTCTCAGCGGCGGCATCCTGTCCGAACTGGCGCTGCGCCGCCCGCGGGGTGTGGTGTTCGACTTGGGTTCGCTCAAGTCGCCGTTGCGTGGCGGGCTCAACGCGCTCAAGGCGGCCGGTGTCAAAGTCACCTCGCTGCATCCGATGTTCGGTCCGTCCACCGAACTGCTCAGCGACCGGCACGTCATCTTCGTTGACATGGGTTCACCCGAGGCGCTGGCCGCCGCGCGCGAGTTGTTTTCGGCCACCATGGCTGAACAGGTGGTCATGGGGCTCGATGAACACGACCGGCTCATCGCTTATGTGTTGGGCTTGTCGCACGCCCTGAACATCGCGTTCTTTACCGCGCTGGCCGAGAGCGGCGAGGCCGCACCCCGATTGGCGCGCCTGTCCAGCACCACCTTCGACGCCCAGCTCGACGTTGCCAGTGCGGTGGCCGAAGAGAGCCCCGAGCTCTATTTCGAAATTCAGGCGCTCAACGACTATGGTGCCGAGTCGCTCGAAGCCTTGGCCAAGGCCGTGGACCAGGTGCGCAGCGCGGTGCTGATGCGCGACTTTCCGGCTTTCCAGCGCCTGATGCAGCAGGGCTTGGCCTATCTGCACGACCGTCGCGAGGTGGTGCAGCGGCGCGCTTGAGTTCAGCTTATGTCTTGAGCGTGCGGCCTGCACCAGAGTAAAACAGTGTCATGACTGATGTGATCGACAAAGACGGCTTCCGTGCCAACGTGGGCATCGTGCTCATGGACGCCGCCGGGCAGCTGTTCATCGGCCGTCGCACCGGTGGCAAAGGCTGGCAGTTCCCGCAGGGCGGTGTGCTGCGCGGCGAGCGTCCGCTCGATGCGCTGTATCGCGAGCTGCACGAAGAGATCGGCCTGGTTCCCGACGATGTTCACCTGGTCGGGCAGACCGACCGCTGGTTGCGCTATCGCCTGCCGCCGCGCTTCGTGCGCCGCGACAGCATGCCGCTGTGCATCGGTCAAAAGCAGCGCTGGTTCCTGCTGCAACTGGCACGCCCCGAGGTCAGTTTCCGTTTCGATACGACCGGCACGCCCGAGTTTGATCGCTGGCGCTGGGTCGATTACTGGCAGCCGGTACGCGAGGTCATCTACTTCAAGCGGCCGGTCTATGTGCGCGCCTTGCAAGAATTGGCGCCGCTGGCCCGTCCCGAGGGGTTGCCGCCCTATCCGGCTTGGTGGGCATTGCGTAATCGCGTTACCGATCGTCCGCATGCCGCTCCGGTCAAAGCCGCCAGTTAACGCGCTGCTGCTGGGCCTGCTGTCACTGGCGTTGGTGGCCGCCGGCTATTTGCTGGGCCGGCTGCACGCGGCAGTCCGGCCGACGGCTGCACCGCTGGCGTCTGCGGCCGCTGCAGCGTCGCCTTCTGCGCAATGGGTCGGGGCGGCCGACCGGCTGGGGCTGGCGCAAGAGCGCGCGGCTGTGGCCCGCGAATTGGGCCGCTTGCAGTCGCAGTTGGCGCGGCAGGCGCAGGACCTGGCCTTTTACCGCAGCATTGCAACCACCACCGCGCCCGCACCGGTCACGGTGCAGCAGCTGCGTCTGCAAGCCGGCACGGGGCCGGATCGTTATGCCTTGTCGCTGGTGTTGGGCCGCCCCTTGCGCCGCGAAGATCCGGTCTCAGGTACGGCTACCCTGCGCGTGGAGGGTTTGCGAGGCGGCGGGCAAGTTTCTGAAAAAATCCTCGATTTCAGCTTCAATTACCGCTATCTCCAGCAAGCCAAGCTGGAAATCAGTTTGCCACCCGACTTGCAGCCGGCGCGTCTGGTGCTTGAATTACACGTGCTCAAGCCCCAAGCAGGACTCTGGCAGCAGATCGTGCCGTGGACCTTAGAGCCTCCCTGAGCCGGCTTGTCAGCAGGCCGACGCAAGGTTGCGCTAGACCGCTGCGACGCTTGCACCTAGACTCATCCAAGCCCTTGTCACTCTTTGGGTTTTCTATATGACCGACGCCATACACGCTGTTACGACCGCCGCCGCCAACGACGAGTTGCTGGTGTTTACCGATGCCGCCGCCACCAAGGTTGGCGCGCTGATCGCGGGCGAGGGTAATCCGGCGCTGATGCTGCGGGTCATGGTCGAGGGCGGTGGCTGCTCGGGCCTGCAATATGGCTTCGAGTTCGACGAGACCCAGCAGGACGGCGATCTGCTCATCGAAAAGCAGGGCGCACGCCTGCTGGTTGATCCGATCAGCCTGCAATACCTGACCGGCGCCGAGATCGACTATCGCGAAGGCTTGCAGGGCGCGCAGTTCGTCATCCGCAATCCCAACGCCACGACGACCTGTGGCTGCGGCTCTTCGTTCGCAGCTTGAGCCGGCACAATACCCGCGTGCCAGATGTGCTGGCAGCGGTCGATCTGGGGTCCAACAGTTTTCACATGGTGGTCGCACGCCATGTCGATGGGCAGCTGGTCATCATCGACCGCCTGCGCGAAATGGTGCGTCTGGCCGAAGGGGTCGATGAAGCCGGCCGACTCGACAAAGTCGTGGCCACGCGTGCGTTAGCCTGTCTACAGCGGTTTGGTCAGCGACTGGCCGACATGCATGCCGACAGTGTGCGCGTGGTCGGCACCAATGCGCTGCGGCGCGCGCGGCGCAAGCAGTCGTTTCTCGAGCGTGCGCGCGAGGCCATAGGCCATCCCATAGAGATCATCGCCGGCCGCGAGGAAGCGCGTCTGATCTACAGCGGTGTGGCGCATACCATGCCGCTCGACACCGGTCATCGGCTGGTTGTGGATATCGGCGGCGGCAGTACCGAACTCATCATCGGCCAGGGGTTCGAGCCGCTCGAACTCGAGAGCCTGGACCTGGGCTGCGTCACCTTGAGCGAGCGCTATTTCGCTGACGGCAAGCTTTCGGCCAAGCGCTTTGAGCGCGCCCGCGTGGCGGCACAGCAAGAGCTGGAGCCTGTACAGATGGCGTTTCGCGCGCGCGGTTGGGACACGGTGGCCGGCAGTTCCGGCACAGTGCGCGCGATCTATGAAGCGCTGCGTGAACTCGATCCGCAGTGCACGGCCATCACCTTGCCGGCCATGGAAGAACTCATCCAAGTGCTGGTGCGCGCCGGAAGTACGCGCGCTATCCCGCTGCTGGCGGTCACCGATGAGCGCAAGCCGGCGTTTGCCGGTGGTCTGGTCATCCTCGCCGAAGTGTTCGCGCAGTTAGGTATTCGGTCTATGCGCGCTGCCGACGGTGCCATGCGTGAGGGTCTGCTGTACGACATGATGGGGCGCTACACGTCCGAAGACGCGCGGGAACGCACCGTGCGTTCCATGCAGCAGCGCTATCACGTCGACACGGCTCAAGCTGCACGCGTCGAAGACACCGCCGTGGGGTTTCTGGCCCAGGTGCAACAGGCTTGGCAACTCACCGACCCGCTGGCCGAGTTGGCGTTGCGCTGGGCGGCACGCTTGCATGAGATCGGCTTGGACGTAGCCCACAGCGGCTATCACCGGCACGGCGCTTACTTGCTCGAGAACGGCGATATGCCGGGCTTTGCACGGGAAGAGCAGCTGCTACTGGCGCGTCTGGTCGGTGCTCATCGCCGCAAACTGGTGCTCGATGGTGTTGAAGACTTGATCCCGCCTTGGGATGTGCTGGCGGTCAATCTGATCCTGCTGCTGCGTCTGGCGGTGCTGTTGCACCGCGATCGCAGTGGCGCGCCGTTGCCGGCCATGACGCTGGTGCCGCGGGGCCGCACCTTGGAACTGCAGTTCATGCTGCGCTCTTTGCGCGATCATCCGTTGACTTCGGCAGACCTGCAGCAGGAAGTCGAATACCTTGAGGCGCAGGGTCTGCGCCTGCGCATCTTCACGGCATAGTGCCGGCGCTGCCGGCTGCGGCCACATAGCGCTGCATCAGTTCTTGTTGCGCACTGCAGGCGGGCCCTTCTGAGGCTGCCGCCACATGGGTAAAACGGCCTTCGCTGCCCAACACCCAGGCTTGCTGATCATCCTGCAGATAGAGCTGTAAGTCGGCCACGATGGCCGCCCGCAGTTCGGCATCGATGATCGGGAAGGCCACTTCGATACGCCGGAAGAAATTGCGTTCCATCCAGTCGGCGCTTGAGCAATACAGCTCATCGTCGCCATCGTTAGCAAAGAAATACACGCGCGGATGCTCGAGGAAACGCCCGACGATGGAGCGCACACGGATATTGTCTGATACGCCGGCAATGCCCGGACGCAGGCAACAGATGCCGCGGATGATCAGGTCGATTTGCACGCCGGCATTCGAAGCCTTGTACAAAGCCAGGATGATCTGCGGATCCACCAGCGCATTCATCTTGGCGATGATGCGACCGGGCCGGCCGGCGCGCGCCAAATCAGCCTCGCGCTCAATGCGCATCAGCAGACCTTCATGCAGCGTAAAGGGCGACTGCAGCAACAAACGCAGCGCTGGCGTGCGTGTCAGGCTGGTCAGTTGCAAAAAGATCTCGTGCACATCGGCGCCGATGTCAGGGTTGCAGGTAAACAGCCCATAGTCGGTATAGGCCATGGCGGTGCGCGGGTGATAGTTGCCAGTGCCCAAGTGGCAATAGCGACGCATGCCTTCGGCTTCGCGCCGCACCACCATGATGAGTTTGGCATGCGTCTTGTACCCGACCACGCCATACATGACGTGCGCACCGGCTTCCTGCAGCCTGTTAGACAACTCGATGTTGGCTTCTTCGTCGAAGCGCGCGCGCAGTTCAACGATGACTGTGACGTCCTTGCCCGCGTGCGCGGCAGCGACCAGCGCATCGACGATGGGCGAAGCTGCGCCGGTGCGATACAGCGTCTGCTTGATGGCCAGCACCTGCGGGTCAGTGGCTGCCTGACGCAGCAGGTCCAGCACCGGTGTGAAGCTTTGAAAAGGATGCTGCAGCAACAGGTCTTGCTGGCGGATCACCGCGAATAGATCGCTACCGGCTGACAGACGGCGGTGACCGACGGGCTGAAAAGCCGGGTATTTGAGGTCCGGCCGCGGCGACAGGTCATAGATGGCGGAAAGCCGGTTGAGGTTGACCGGTCCGGGCACTTCGTAATGGTCGAACTCACTCAAAGCAAACTGGTGCAGCAGAAAGGCGGTGACTTCGGCCGGGCAGTCCTGCACCGTCTCCAGACGCACTGCGGCGCCATAGCGGCGATGTGCCAACTCGCCTTCCAAGGCGCGGCGCAGATCTTCAACTTCTTCGTCGTCGACAAACAGATCGCTGTTGCGGGTGACACGGAACTGATTGCAGCTGCGTACGCGCACGCCGGGAAACAGCAGCTCCACAAACGCTTCGACGATGGTCGACAACAACACAAAGCCGCCGCCCAACTCTGCCGGCACAGCGGCAACACGCGGCAAAGAGCGCGGCGCCTGGACCACCGCCAGGTCGCTGTCGCGCCCGAAGGCGTCTTTGCCAGTCAATTGGACGATGAAGTTCAGACTCTTGTTCTGAATGCGCGGGAAGGGTCGCGCCGGGTCTAATCCCAGCGGACTGAGCACCGGCTCTACCTCTTGATGAAAGTACTGCTCCAGCCAGTGGTGCTGGGCATTAGACCAGTCGTCGGGTTGTAACAGCAGGATGCCGGCCCGTTGCAACTCCGGCAGCAACACTTCATTGAGGCAGGCGTATTGGTCATGCACCAGTGCCAGAGCGCGCGCATGGATAGCGTGCAGCTGCGCCTGTACCGACATCTGCTCCGGGCCCATGGAGGCCGAATGCAGGTCCAGCAGCTGCTTGAGTCCCGCCACGCGTATCTCGAAGAACTCATCGAGGTTGCTGCACGAGATGCACAGAAAGCGAAAGCGCTCGAGTATCGGCAGCGACTCGTCTTGCGACTGCGCCAGCACCCGCTGGTTGAATTCCAGAAACGACAGCTCACGGTTGCTGAAGTTACTGGCTGAATGCAGGTCTAGCGGTGTGGTGTGCGACATCGGGCGATCATCCGTCGGTGTTGTTAAGTGGCAGTGACAGCACCCGGGTACAACGCCCCCAGGCGTCGCAGTCCCCGCGCACCGGTTACGGCTGGCAAATTGGCCGGTAGTCCCTGCAGATGCTGATGCGCCATCCACGCGAAAGCGGCCGCTTCCACCTGTAGCGGTGCCATGCCGTATTGCGCGGTGCTGCACACCTGTGTTGCCGGCAGCAGCCTGCCCAGCCGCTGCAGCAGTTGCGGGTTCAGCGCACCACCCCCGCAGATCAGCAGCTCCGCCACAGCGCCGGCACCGGCCTGCTTAACGGCGCCGGCCAGCGTTTCCGCGGTGTATTGGCACAGCGTGGCCAGCATATCCTGCGGCGACAGTTGCACGTCCCCCAGTCGCTGTTGCAGCCATGGCAGGTTAAATAACTCCCGCCCGGTACTCTTGGGTGCAGGCAGGGCCAAATACGGCTCTGTCAGCAGTCGCGCCAGCAGCGGCTCGTAAACTTGGCCCGCCGCTGCCAGCGCGCCGTCACGGTCAAAGTCTTGCTGACAGTGGCGTTGCATCCAGCCATCCATGAGGCAGTTACCCGGTCCCGTATCGAAACCTGTCACGGCGCCATCGGCGTGCAAAACGGTGATGTTGGCGATGCCGCCGATGTTCGCCACGACGCGCGTCTGCCCCGGCTTGCCAAACAGCGCGGCATGAAACGCGGGTACCAGTGGCGCACCTTCGCCCCCGGCGGCGACATCGCGGCGGCGGAAATCGGCGACCACATCGATGCCGGTACGCTCGGCGATGATGTTGGCATCACCGATCTGCAAGCTGAATGGCGCGGTGCCGCGTGGTTGATGACGCAGTGTCTGGCCATGGCTACCGATGGCCCTGACTTGGTCAGCCTGCAAGCCGCTGCTGTGCAACAGCGACAGCGCTGCCGCGGCAAATGCCTCGCCAACCAGCGTGTCGAGTGCGCCCAGCTCATCTAAACCCACGTGTTCAGGGGCTTCTATGGCCAGGCGCAGTCGTGTCAGCAGGGCGCTGGGATAATCGCTGTGGGTGACTGCCAGCACTTGGCAGCGGTGTTCGGTGATATCCACGAGTACGGCATCGATGCCGTCCAGACTGGTCCCCGACATCAGACCGGCGTAACAGCTCATGGCGATGCCTGCACTGACGGTTCAGCGTGCAGCGACAGCCCGGCTGTTGGGAGGCGCCAACGGGTTGGCCGCTGGTGCGGCCTCGGCCGGCAAGCGATCGAGGCTGGCCAACAGCGGCGTGGCTTTGGCAGAAAAGTCGGCACGCAATGCCGCCTCGACAGGCGCTGCCGGCGCCGTGTTGACTGCGGTCTGCGGATTACGCGATTCGCCGCGCACCAGATATTCGAAGTGCAGATGCGGGCCGGTGGCCAATCCGGTCATGCCCACATAGCCGATGATTTCACCCTGATTGACCTTGTCGCCTGGCCGCAGACTGGTGGCAAAGCGCGACAGATGACCGTAGCGGGTGACGATCTGACCCGCGTGCGCCAGTTCGAGCACATTTCCATAGCCGCCTTTGTTGCCCTTAAAGCCGACGCGGCCATCGCCAGCGGCACGCACGGGCGTGCCCGACGGCGCCGCATAATCGATGCCCTTGTGTGCGCGGATTAGGTTGAGGATGGGATGCTTGCGCGCCAGGCTGAACACCGAACTGATGCGCGAGAACTCCACCGGCGCCTTTAAAAAAGCTTTGCGCAGACTGCGGCCGTCGGCAGTGAAATAGCCCGCTTTGCCATCCGGCCCCACGTAACGCACGGCTTCATAGGTCTTACCTTGGTTGACAAAGCGAGCCGCCAAGATCGCACCGTCCCCGACGCGTTCACCGTCCGGACGCTGCAACTGTTCGTAGGTCACCGCAAAGGTGTCGCCCGCCCGCAGGTCCATGACAAAGTCGATGTCCCACGCAAACAACTCGGCCAGTGCGAGCGCTGTCTTGTCACGGATCTTGGCTGCACCGGCCGCTTCAAATAACGACGAGCGGATTACGCCGCGCGCCGTGGTCGGGGTGCGCAGCAACTCGGTTTGCTCGATGTTGGCTACGAAGCCCGACTCTTCGTCGCGCTTTACTTGCAGCGTCTCGGTGGGCGAGAGCCGCCGCTCCAAGCCCATGAGTTCTCCGGCGCGATGGCTCAGCGTCAGGATTTCACCGGGCTTGAGCTTGTCGAGCATCATGCGCACGTTGCGTATGCCACGCAGGTCGGCCAGATCATCCATCGATAATTCGAGACGGCGGAAGATCTGATCCAGCGTGTCGTTGCGCCGCACGATCACTTCGATGCGTGATAGCCCTGCACCGGCGGCATGCATCGCCGCGCCCACCGCGGCCGAGGAGGCCGGTTGCAGCGCCGGTTGCATCACCATAAAGGCCGCTTCAGCCAGGTGCAGCGTCGGATCCGAGCTCTCTGCAGCATGTATGCCGGCCCAGCCTACAGCCACGCAGCACAGCAGTTGCAAGGCGCGCACGCGCGCCGCGCCGCTGATGACGCCGGGCATGGAGTGGATGTGGCTGCTGAGAATCAGGATGGTTCTCCGGGACGGCTGACAATACGGAGGGTTGTCGACCGTAACCGACCCTCGCCGGTGGGTCAATCAAGCCACTGTGAGGTCGCGACTTTGGTCACCGACGCGGGTTATCCTCACCGCCAGCATTCCGCGCATAACGGCGATGTCCGCCCCAGGGGCGCGGGGCGCCCTCAAATCATGACCGAAACGCCCGAACTTCCCGCCGTCGACGGCCCCATGGCCGAGCAACTGGCTGAGCTGCGCCGCGGTGCGCAAGAAATCCTCACCGAGGCTGATCTGGTGCGCAAACTCGCACGCGGTCGGCCGCTGATCATCAAGGCGGGCTTTGACCCGACCGCGCCCGATCTGCATCTGGGGCACACCGTGCTCATCAACAAGATGCGCCAGTTCCAGCAATACGGCCATGAGGTCGTGTTCCTCATCGGTGACTTCACCGGCATGATCGGTGATCCCACGGGCCGCAACGCCACCCGCCCGCGGCTTACGCCCGACGAAATCAAATCCAATGCCCAGACCTATCAGCAGCAGGTCTTCAAAATATTGGATGCCGAGCGCACGCGTGTGGACTTCAATTCGCGCTGGTTCGGCGCCATGCCCGCCTCCGGGCTCATCGAGATCGCAGCCCGCCACACGGTGGCGCGCATGCTGGAGCGTGATGATTTCACCAAGCGCTTCCGCGCTAACCAGCCCATCGCACTGCACGAGTTCCTCTATCCCTTGGTGCAGGGCTACGATTCCGTCGCGCTCAAAGCCGACGTCGAATTGGGCGGCACCGACCAAAAATTCAACCTGCTGGTCGGCCGGCAATTACAGGAGCACTACGGT
>Ga0209829_10003753_pt1 | contig 10965 bp, 11 predicted proteins | sample C_140205_EF_Meta_FD_187311 | JGI IMG/M metagenome (GOLD analysis project Ga0209829, IMG submission 187311) | Freshwater microbial communities from Lake Croche, Canada to study carbon cycling - C_140205_EF_MetaG (SPAdes) (version 2) | ecosystem: Environmental > Aquatic > Freshwater > Lake... | reverse complement strand
GAAAGAATGGCAAAAACAAAACGATTGCCACACGATCCTCGACGCCATTTCCTGCCCACCTGGTGGCGAGATGCCAAGTTGGGCGTCTTTGTTCACTGGAGTCTCTTCTCCGTCCCGGCCTATGCGCCACGCCATCGCTCGTTCAACGAACTCTTGGCGTCGGGCAAGTCCGAAGCATTGAGCGAAGTTCCGTATGCAGAGTGGTACGAAAACTCGCTTCGCTTTCCTGATTCGAGCGTCGCTCGCCAGCATCGAGAGAACTGGGGAAGTCGATCCTACGAGTCCTTTACCGATGAGTTCCTCAAGGGTGCTGCACACTGGGATCCCACGGCATGGGCCAGATCATTCGCACAAAGCGGAGCGCGCTACGTAATCTTTGTCACGAAACACGCCGACGGATTCTGTCTGTGGCCAAGTGGTGTCGCCCACCCTCATAAAGAACAGTGGAAGACCGAACGAGATTTCGTAGGCGAACTCGCCGACGCGGTGCGCGCGCAAGGCATGCGCTTTGGCGTGTACTACTGCGGTGGATGGGACTGGTCCTTTTGCGACAAACCGGTCGGCTCAATGGCGGACGTTGTCGCCTCCATCCCCCAAGGTGACTATCCGGCCTATGCCGACGCCCAGGTGCGTGAACTCATTGATCGCTACCAGCCCAGCATCATTTGGAATGATGTCGCCTGGCCGGGATCGAAACGCAAGGTCATGGACCTCTTCTCCTATTACTACGACGCCGTTCCCGACGGTGTGGTCAACGACCGATGGATGCCGTGGAATCCTCTCTTCCGATATATGGATCGCGGACCTGGCCGACGAATTGCCAATGGCTTCAATGCCAAGGCGATGAAGAAGAATGGCGGCCTCGTCCCACCGCCGAGCCCTCACTTTGACTACCGCACCGCGGAGTACACCTCGTTTCCAACGATTCAATCCACAGCGTGGGAGTGCGTTCGCGGTGTCGACAAAGGCTTTGGCTATAACGCTTCTTCTGTGGCCGATGACTTCATCAGCCACGACGACCTGCTCTCGCTCTTCACTGACACCGTGGCCAAGGGTGGGAACTTGCTTGTGAATATTGGGCCACGTGGAAGTGACGCACAGATCCCTCCTGAACACCAAGAGCGGCTCGACTGGCTCGGCACTTTCACGTCGACCAACGGTGATGCAATTTTTGATACCCAACCATGGGGCGTTCTTCATCACCCCGCACCGGGTGAAGCCAACGTACGCTTCACCAGTCGTGATGACCTCGTCTTTGCTCACATTGATCGAGTTGTGATCAGCATCACGCTCCCTGACGTTCAAGCCACTCCCACGACCACGGTGACCAGCATCGACGGCAGCAAACTGACGTGGACCCAAGGGTCCTCTGGGCTCGAGATCGACTGTTCGCTCTTGAGCGACCTTGGAGCTCCCTTCGTGTTCGTGCTTCACGGTGTGGTGCAATCCCCAGCCAAGCGCGAGAATCTTTAGACCATGACATCAAAGCCTTCATCTCGCAAGCAACTCGCCCGGCTACGGCGCCACCAGGTCCCGGCATGGTGGACTGACGCCAAACTCGGTATCTTCATTCATTGGACACTCGCTGCGGTTCCCGCGTTTGCTCCTCGTGAGAGTGAGTACAAAGAACTCCTCATCGAGAAACAACACGACGCCTTCTCGCTCTCTCCCTATGTCGAATGGTATGAAAACTCGCTGCGCTTTCCTGGCTCTCCTGTGGCTAACTTTCACCGGGAACACTTTGGTGACGCCCCTTACAGTTCATTCGCTCCAATCTTTGAAGCTGGACTTGCCTCGTGGGATCCCGAACAATGGGCGGCACAGTTCGCAGCCACGGGTGCTCGCTATGTGGTTTTGGTCGCCAAACACCATGACGGCTACTGCCTCTGGCCAAGTGATGTTCCCAATCCTCACCGGCCGGGGTGGAACTCTTCGCGCGACATTGTCGGCGAGCTCGCCGATGCCGTGCGTGCGCAAGGTATGCGCTTTGGGATCTACTACTCCGGTGGCTTGGACTGGACCTTTTGCAACACGCCAATGGGTTCGTTAGGAAGTTTGATGGCGGCTGTTCCCCAAGGTGACTACCCGGCCTATGCAGAAGCACAAGTACGCGAACTGATTGAGCGTTACCAGCCCAGTGTACTTTGGAACGATATTGCATGGCCTCAACGTGGATCGTCGCTATGGAAACTCTTTGCCGACTATTACGAGGCGGTCCCCGATGGCGTCGTGAACGACCGATGGATGCCGTACAACGCGGCATTTCGCCTCGCCAAGAGTTCACTGGGTCGTTCGCTCATCGACCGCGTGATTGCTCGACAAACTGAAGCCGCTGGTGGGCTCGTTCCGCCAAAGCCGCCGTACTTTGACGTGCGCACCCCTGAGTATGTGACCTTTCCCACCATCCAACGGACGCCCTTTGAGTGCGTGCGTGGGATGGACCACAGCTTTGGTTACAACGCAGCGTCGACACCAGAAGACTTCATTAGCCGCGACGACTTGCTGTGGTTGCTGGCCGATATCACGGCCAAGGGCGGCAACCTGCTCTTGAATGTTGGACCTCGAGGGAGAGACGCGCAGATCCCCGACGAGCAACAAGAGCGGCTTGCCTGGCTTGCCGGTTGGTCACCAACAACAGCACGTGCCCTTCAAGGCACACGGCCATTCGCCCAGCCCGGGACCGAGACGCCCGAAGGAGCACCCCTTCGTTATGCCACGAGAGGCCGGGCCATCTACGCCATCCTCCAACACCCGGGCCGCGAAGCCACCTTGACCGGCGTGCACGCATCGCCCACAAGCACCGTGACCGATAGTGGCGGGAGCCCTCTTGACTGGCGGGCGAGTGACCAGGGGCTGGTTGTCCAACTGGGAGATCGTGGGATGGCCGCTGAGCCCGTGGTGGTCGTCATTCACGATGGTCACGCCCGCTCAGGGTCGTAAACATCAAGGTGGCGAGCGACAGACCAGGTCGTTCTCGGTAAGGTAATGGAAGTGAGGGGGGTTCAATGACCTATGACATTGTTATTCGCGGTGGTTTAGTAGTTGACGGGACCGGTGGTCCCTCACGAGTCACTGACATTGGCATCATCGATGGCGAGATCGCCACGGTTGGTCTGATTCCTGAGATCGGCACCGAGGAGATCGATGCCACCAACTTGGTGGTTGCCCCTGGTTGGGTTGATATACACACCCACTACGACGGCCAAGTCACGTGGGACCCTGAAGTCAGCCCTTCGAGCTGGCACGGCGTGACCACGGTCGTCATGGGTAATTGCGGCGTGGGCTTTGCCCCTGCACGAAGTGACGGCCACGACTTTCTTATTGAGTTGATGGAAGGCGTCGAAGATATTCCGGGCACCGCACTCCATGAAGGCATCGACTGGCAGTGGGAATCATTCCCTGAGTATCTCGATGCGGTGGCCTCCATGCCACGCACCGTTGACGTTTTGGCGCAAATCCCCCACGCTGCGCTGCGGGCATACGTCATGGGCGATCGAGCACATGGCGACGCCACCGACGATGATGTCGCCCAGATGGCTGAGTTGGTTGAAGAAGCACTCAATGCTGGGGCCTTCGGCTTCACCACCTCGCGCACCATTCTGCACAGTTCAAAACACGGCCTCGTTCCAGGAACGAATGCTCAAAACGACGAACTTCTCGCCCTCGCTGACGCTGTTGGACGAGCGGGACACGGTGTCTTCCAATTAATCTCAGACCATCAAGGTCTTGGTGATGACCAAGGCCTTCACGTCGAACTCGCCCAGCGCACTGGTGGGACGATTACCTATACCTTGGCGCAGTCTCCAATCGACCCGACGGCCTGGACCAAAGCCCTTGATGAGGCCGAACTTCAAGCAGCGAACGGCCTTGATCTTCGACCACAAGTGGCATGTCGACCTACGGGAATGCTCTATGGGCTACAGACCTCGTTGCACCCCTTCATCACCCACCCCACCATTATTGAGATGCGGGAATTGCCCCTGAGTGAACAAGTTGCGCTCCTTCGTCAACCTGAGGTGCGTGCACAACTGTTGAGTGAAGAGGCCACGACGGACAACTTCATTTATAAATCCTTGATGAGTCGATGGAACCAGATCTTCCCGCTCGGCAACGTTCCTGACTACGAACCACCGGCCTCACAAAGCATCGAAGCGCTTGCTAGCGCTGAAGGCCGTGACCCCTACGACGTGGTGCTCGACTACCTTTTGGAGGACGAGGGCAAGGCATTTCTCTTTGCACCGTTAGCGGGCTATCTCGACTTTGACCACGAAGCTCTGCGCGCCATGATGGAACACCCCCGCTCTGTCGTTGGACTCTCTGACGGGGGGGCACACTGCGGATTGATCTGCGACGTGAGTTTCCCGACCTATCTGCTGAGCCACTGGGTCAAAGGACGTGAACGTGGACCACGGCTCAGTCTTGAACAGGCCGTCCACTTCCAAACCCAACAGACTGCCGAGGCCTACGGACTCGACGATCGGGGAGTCCTTGCGGAAGGAAAGCGAGCCGATATTAATCTGATTGATATTGAGCAGTTAGAACTCAAGAGCCCCGAGATGATCTTCGACCTTCCTGGAGGGGGTCGCCGGTTGGTCCAGCGAGCTGATGGCTACGTGATGACCATTCAACACGGTGAAGTCACGTATCGCTACGGCGAGCCAACAGGAAACCGTCCAGGACAACTCGTTCGTTCTGCCTAATCAATCTTGCAGCACTAGCGCTGCAACAAGAATCCTGGGACAACGACCAGGGTTTCTCACTCTTAGCGATGACCTCTTCACCGAAAGTGGCGAGATTGAGCAGGTACGTTGACTCTCTTGCACCTCGCTCGCAGCCTCTCTCTGGGGAACGCTCACGAAGTTGCGGGGGCATTTCCTGCCTCAAACCAACTCGGTGCCTCACCGGGCTGTGCCGGCAAGGAAAGACTGTGGCGCTCCAACCATCGGTAATAGCGATCTCGAATCGTGGCTTCAGCCTCATCCCAGGTGGCAACTCGGTTTGAGGTGTGCTCGAGTGCGACATTGGTGCCATTCGCGAACACCACCACATCGGCTCCAGCTTCTTGGAGGCGGAGCACATTGTGAGGAGCATCTTCGACGTAGAGGTCAGCGTTTACGTCGTCTTTCTCTCTCATAAAGCAAAGATCCCAATAAGGAATGTGATGCGAATCAAGCCACCGAACACTTTGGAGCACCGTCATCTCGTGCAAGCTCGAGAGAATGAGGCGGTGAGTAATAATCCTGATCCGAATGCCTTCTTTCGCTAAACGATCTAACGCTTCAGGAGCCCCAGGAAGTGGCGGCATGGTCTCAAACAACTGATGTTCGACGACCGCATAACGATGGAAGTTCTCATAGTCGTCCTCTCCTATGCCCCAGTTGCTTAGCGACCACTCGACATCAGTTGGGAGATCATCCAATGCTTGCTTGGTGTACGCAGCGGCAATTTCGCGCATGCGACCATAAAAGTCCGCACAGGTTCCGTCAAGGTCTAGCCCGAGAACAAAGTGTGGGTGTGCTGCCATAATGCGACTCAACCTCCAGACAAGACGCTAGGTCACCGAGCGCCTCTTAGAGCGACAAGGTCACGAAGTGCTCTTCTTCTGGCAAGGGGATCTGCACAGGTTCAGAGCGATCGAAGTCAACATTCTTCAAATCGACCAAATGGGGAACGGAGTTCCCGTACGTTCGAATGGCGTAGCGCAGATCGGTGAGGTTTGACATCGAGCTCCATGGCGTAAACGCATCATTCGCTACCTGTTCATCGCCTCGAATCAGTCCTTTGGGGATATCAAAAGCATTCAAAAGATGAAACGCTGACTTTTCCAATTCTTTCCCAGTGGCGATAGGGCGTAGGTGCGAGATGTAGGAAGTCGTGCGAACAAAGCGCGATGGCGATGACCAATCGCCAGGGAGGCCTTGCATGCCAGCGCCTTGCCACATGGCTTTGACCTCAACTCCATTGATTGTTGACGAATCTGGATTCAAGGTCGAGAGATTGAGATAGTTACGAAGGTTGTCAACGTGCCAATCGAAATATGGAGCATCACAGACCACCCCAATGGGATTCTCGTGGACGATCATCTCCCCTTGTTTCCACTCAAGGACTGCGGAGTCTCCGGACTTGTCGTGAAGGGTGATGTGCATCGGCGGTGCCAGCGGATTGTGGTGGGGCACGTCACTCCAGAGCGTCACCTCATTCATGGCCTCACACGCTTCACCCACAGTCGCAGACGTGCCGAGAACATAGGCAGCAACGTGGCAGACCACCATGCTCTTCTCTGAAATCGCTTGGTCACTCGGGGTGTACTCACAGAATCCCGGCATCAGTTGAAGTCCTGCGTAGAGACCTTTTTCATTCATGCCATCAGACATCATCTCTGCGATACCGAACGCGTCAACACCGACGACACCATATTTCGAGGTCCACGTTTTACCCTCTGTGTTATTCGGGCCAATGCTCGCTCCACGGAAACCCCTCGGGATCATGGTGATCTTGGCGTCTAAGACTTCATGAGATTCATACGATCGACCAACTACAACGCTCTTATCCTCAGCCGTGAGCCGAAATGACGTGCACATGAACTATCTCTTTCCTCCAGGACGTGGCCTTATCCTAGAGGCCGGTTTGAACACAGAGTGTTCTGTTACAACCCTGATCTATCTTGATGTTCGGCGCAGAGCAGACTCTCCCTAAGTAGTCTCCTTTTGTTGGTAAAGCGTGTGGGGAGAGTCGCTCTGTGCCACGAGTACGCCGAAGGAGTAATCGTGTCTCAAGGGATCAAATATTTTGTGGAGCCAAGTGCGGACAACCCGTCGTTGCTTTATCGCATAGCGGTGTCACCCTATCTGGTTCAGGGAATGAGTCGCAACAGGCCGCAGTGGTACGATTCCCCAACTGCCATAGATATGCTTTGGTCTGATCGTGGAATCTCGGTGGATGAGGACAAAGCCGGAGTGATTGCTCGCTCTTGGGGAGCGTCGGTAGGCTAGTTCAGCATCCCGAGAGCCGAGATATGTTCAAATGAGTTCTATGCCAGCACCTTCGCAGACTCCTCGTCCCCTGCCACTTCGACTTTCCCCCTCTCGGGCCAAAGACTTTCTCCAATGCCCACAACTCTTTTATTACAAGACCATCCTTGGGCTCCCCACCCCGTCTTCGATCCCGATGGCCAAAGGCACACTGGCGCACACCGCCTTTGAGCGCCTCTTTGATCACACCAAAGAAGAACGAAGAGATCCGGCCACCGCCCTCGCCTACGTCGAACCAGGGTGGGAAGTCATGGTCAATCCCTTTGCTCAACGAGACGATGTTGCCCCTGACTCGCCAGAAGCTCGCATCCGAAATAAAGAACATCTCTGGGTCGGCGAACTCGATGAAGAGAGTTGGGAGTTCGCCCAAGCGCACTCTCGAGCCGAGGAGTATCGAGCCTTGATGGCGAAGGGCTCACCTGAAGAGGCGAAGTTTCTCAAAGATACGGCCAAAATCGTCGAAAACTACTTTTCTATCGAGCGACCCTGGAACTTCGACCCAGAAGCTCGCGAACTTCACCTCGAAGCGGAATCACTTGGAGTAACACTTCATGGCTTTATCGATCGACTCGATCGCTATACGACGAGTACAGGCGAAGAGCGATGGGTGATCAGTGATTACAAAACCGGCAAGGTTCACCAGCCTCGATTTTCCGATGACGCTTTTTTTCAACTTAAGGTCTATGCCGTTCTTCTAAAACTGGTCGAAGGCGTGACTGCGCACAAGCTTCGACTTCTCTATGTCAGCGCGCAGCAAGCAGATGCGGTTCAAGAACTGCTCATCGACGACGCCATCTTAGAATCGACACAACGAAAAATGGTGCAGATTTGGAACGAGATGCAAGCGGCAGAAGCCGAGGACATGTGGGAGGCGAAGAAGGGACCGCTGTGTAACTGGTGTCACTTCAAACCTCAATGCCCTGCATTCACTTCGTCGAAAAGGTGAACCTACGACTGAATATCGAGTGAATAGCGAAGTGCTTGGTCGAGCTCGCGGCGCTTAATCACCCCGAGGCGTCCAAGCGGGACAGTGTCAACACTGTCTTTTGGAATAGTCAAGAGCGTGTCACAGTTGATGACACAAGCATCGAGAACGCCTTCGAGTTCGCCGAGCTCGACTTCTGATCGAATCGATCGAATAGTGCGAGTCACTGGCGCGCAGGTCAATGAGTTCAGGACTTCAATGGCGGCATCTCTCGAGATGACACACACCGGACGTCGACCAAACTCCGCTCCAAGGTCAGCCCAGATAATGTCACCTCGACTCACCACTCGTTGAGTGTCGCTTGCGTCATTTCCAATCCGACCTTCGCCATTCGACGGTCTTGTGGCTGGCGCCGGTAGGCCTCTTGTAACTCTTGGTCCGCTTTCGCCACTACCTCCGCATCGATCAGTGCCTTTGTTGCGCGACGGATGAGTTCGGAACGGTTGATTGAGAGAGCATGGGCGAGCGCATCAAGCTGGGCGACTAACCCATCGTCTAGCTGCACCAGTACTTCTTTTCGAGCCATAACCATATGGTATCACCTATGCTTTTTAGATATGGAACACTGCACAATGGTCGCTTCACCTTCACCCTTGGCACGATCAAGAAACGAACACAACCACCTGCAAGGATCTCTTGCGTGAAGAGACTCTCCGCTCACTACCCCCTCTTCCTTGTTTCTGTCATCTTTGTGGCGGCAGGGTGTTCGAGCACGCCGAGCTCATCGACTCCCTCCACGATGGAGACGTCAACGACAACGTCGACGACACTTCCACCTACCACCACCACCACACCGCCGAGTGTGCTCGCACCAGCTGATGCATTTGGAACACAACTCTCTCCATGTACCTATGGCCTCTACAACAATCAAGACGCCTTTCCTGACCCTCGCTGTACTCCAGGGGCGACGAACCCAGCCGTCACCCAAGCCACCATCGATTCAACCATCTGTGTCTCGGGCTATACGTCAAGCATTCGCCCTTCGTCGTCGGTGACCTATCCCGAAAAGCGAGCGTCAATGACGGCCTATGGACAGAGTGGCTCCACCAGTGCCTATGAGTATGACCACTTGGTCTCACTGGAGGTTGGTGGCGCCGCGAACGCTGCGGCAAATCTCTTTCCTGAACCGTTACTTGGCCCGTATGGGGCACGAGTCAAAGACAAACTTGAAAACCGACTTCACTCATTGATCTGTTCAAAAACAATTCCACTCGCGCAAGCCCAAACAGAAGAAGCCACCAACTGGATCGCTGCCTACAACAAATACGTCGGACCATTGCCCTAATCCCGGGCCTTTGAGTGGGACACTCGCCTCCCGTCACCTGGGGTGGAGTCGTACCGTCTCAGTTCGTCATCAATCAGGCGTCAAACGTCACCGTCATGGCGTTGTCAAGCTGTGGATCACTTCGTGGCGAACCGTGTCGGGTCTCTCAACCACTTTCGAATCAGTAACACGCTTTGGGTATCGCTGAGCGATTCAGTGTGAAGGTTTTTGAGCGACACCAAGAGTGAAGTAACTCCAGGGCTTTGGACCTTTGCCGTAGCGCTGGGTCGACGAGCTGATCTCGAAGCCCGCTGCGCTCACCAATGCCAAGGGGTCACGAGTCAACTCACATCCATCGGCAAGAACTCGCTCAACGGGGTCAAGTCGCTGCTGCCACCTTGCAACTTTTTCGTCAGGAGCGATGCCGTGTTCGAGAAAGTGAAACGAACCACCGGGTCGAAGTACGCGGAAAATCTCACGAAGTGCTTGGCCCGGGTTGGGAACCGTGCAAAGTGTGAACGTACACAGGGCATGATCGCAACTCTCATCGCCCAATGGGATCGCTTGGCCATCGAGACCGATGTGCTCGATGGCCGTCGACGACGCAGCTACACGTTTGGCCGCGAGCTTCTTCGCCAGCGCTGCTGGTTCAACGGCATAGACAATGTCAACGGCGGCGGGATAAAAGGGGACGTTCAGCCCTGAACCAAAGCCAATCTCAACGACAGACCCGCTCAGTCCAGAATTCACGTCAACTCGCCACCGCTCAAGGCCGGCATTGCCACACGCACACATGACAAGCCGAGGAACAATTTGATCTTGGTAAAAGCCCATCTCGTCCTCCCCTGTTGATAGATGTGTAACGTCTCTCTTTGATCCCAGTCTCTCAGGAGAAGAGCAAGACTTAGTGTGGCGTCGCCTCGAGCCTGGTACTCGCTTTAGTTTGTTGAATTCGCGACGTGGAGCGTAAATCTTGACTCAACTGGGGAGCCGAGGACACCAGAGCGAGTGCCAGTAAACGAACCCGTTCCCTTCGCCGTGGCGTAGCGACCAGTTCCACCAAGAACCGTCAAAGGGGAAGAGAACGAAGTCGTCCCGTCATTCCCTGGTGTGGCACTTCCATTCATTCGAACGCCAATCGTCGACCCGTCAGGCCAGGAATACGTTACAAAGCCAAAGAACGGGCCCGCTCCATTGGTATAGGCAACATTGCCGAGCATTTCAACGCCCACTGTCTCTCCAGAGTTGGTGGACGTTCCCACAAGTTGGTTCCATCCATACTGTGTCGCTGTCCCCACAGAGTGAAGGTTCTTACTCGCGGAGGTCAATGGTGCCGAAAGCTGAATGGTGGTGGTAGGAACTGACGACGTCGTTGACGAGGTAGACGATGAACTCACTGAAGAGCTCCCGCACGCTGAGAGCCCCAACGCTCCAACAATCAACGAACTAGCAAGTAGTGAGCGCATTGCTTTTTTCTCCATAGAACGACTCTACTTGAGACATCTCTCAACGCTCGCATCAGTACCGCGCACTACTTCTTCAAATGGAGCGCTCGAGAGAGTGAGTAGAAAAGCGTGAGCGGGACACCCAGAACGATGACCCACCAAGAAGCCATCACAAGACTCACCAGCGCTGCGATCCCAAGAGTCACCACTGTTCCGACAGCGAGAACCCAGTCATCACCA
>Ga0209829_10003751_pt1 | contig 10975 bp, 11 predicted proteins | sample C_140205_EF_Meta_FD_187311 | JGI IMG/M metagenome (GOLD analysis project Ga0209829, IMG submission 187311) | Freshwater microbial communities from Lake Croche, Canada to study carbon cycling - C_140205_EF_MetaG (SPAdes) (version 2) | ecosystem: Environmental > Aquatic > Freshwater > Lake... | reverse complement strand
ACTTTTTTTTGTACTACACTAATCACTGCAAAATAACTATAAAATAAAATTAAACTCTCCCCTAATAAAACCATTGCCGGGTATGCATTAGCGCAGAATGCAGAATTGTAATTCTTGCAAGAAAGGAAGGCTATAAAAACATAAAATAAAAATGTTTTTACCTTTCCATAAATATTAGAATTAGTATCTAATAAGTTCAAACTTCGAGCTAGCACTACGAATACTTCTCTAAATATAAAAAGTACAATGAACAATAAGGAAATAGCCTGAAGCTGATAATAAAAAAATAAAAAGGCAATGGCTACAATTTTATCTACCCATTGATCCAAATTTTTACCAAAATTAGTGGCGCATTGCCAGGTTCTTGCCAAATAACCATCTAAATAATCGGAAAGGCCTACCCCTATACTTACCATCAAAATTAAAGCAGGATCTGGATGAATGAATAAAACCACCAAGGCAATCAACCTTACTAAGGTTACTGCATTCACCATCGTTCTTTGTATAATAAACTTATTCTTAGGCTCAGTGCTCACTATTATCTATTATCTATTATCTATTATCTATTATCTATTATCTATTATCTATTAAGCTGTTGGACAAGGACTTAAGCTAATAGTTTAATCGTATAAATATAAAGTATATTTATAATGTTATAGAAATTTATCGCATTTTAGTTTCTTTCTTCTACCTACTTAACCTATAAATGGTAAGGGCTGCTCTTTTAATTAAATAAGGCAGTTCGTTTAAATGGATGGTTTCGCCGGGGGCATGGGATCCCTTGCCTGAGGACCCTAGTCCATCAATGCAATCTACATAGGCGGCGATATAAGAAATATCACCAGCACCACGTGAACCTGGATCGCCTGCTACTGTGGGACCAGCACCCATGGCGGTGGTGACGCCACTAATTACTTCCAGCACTTTATTATTGCCCTCGGTGGGTGCCATACTTGGTATGCCATCTTCAAATTCGATACTGGCCTTAGTGCCTGGTAAACTATGATCTACAATGGCTTGCATTTTTTTTCTTGCATTGATTTTTTGTTGCTCCGTTAAAAAACGCAAATCGCCTGTCACGGTTACCGCTGGTGAAATGATATTGGTTTTTCCAATGGCATTGCCTGTGGCCTTAGTGGCATCATAATTGGTTTCGGATCCACCAATAAATACACCCGGATTAAAGGTTAAATATTTTTCTGTACTTAATTGTTCTCTAAATTCATTCACAATTCTGGCTGCTTCATAGATGGCTCCATAACCAGCACTTGGCGTAAACACCCCCGAACTATGTCCTGTTTTTGCTTTTACATTTAACAACCAACTACTAGCGCCGCGGCGTGCAGTGGCTACTGAATTTAATCCGTTGGCGCCTTCAAAACCTAAGGCGATATCGGTTTGCTTAGCAGTTTCTATAAAGTCACCTCTACTTATATCAATGGGTGTGCCTGCATGTTCTTCATCTCCTGTTAAATAAGCTATGATATTGGCCTCTTTTAGCAAACCTTCTGCCTGCAAGGCTTGTAGCGCAATAATCATAATCACATCTCCACCCTTCATATCGGTTACGCCCTGTCCTGTGGCAGTTGAATCATTTAAGATAGTATATGGATTAGCCGGCATATCGGGTTCAAACACGGTATCTAAATGCCCGATCAAAAAAAGTTTTTTTCCTTTGGTTGTTTTTTTAGCGGCCTCCTTGTTAAAGCCAATACTTGCTACCAAATGTCCGCCTCTGCGCAAAGAATCGGGCAAGCTTATCCACTTGGTTTTAAAATTTGCTTTTTCAAATTCACGCGCAAAAATAGCGCCCACTTTTTTTACACCTTCTATATTTAAAGTGCCACTATTAATATCCACCGATTCTTTTAATAGCGCAATGGCCCTTGGCATATTGGCGTCGATATAGGCGATAATTTTTTCTTCCTCCTTACTTAAGCTAGTGGGGTCTTTTGCGTTTTGTGCAGACAATGTTTGATTGGCTCCGATACCTAGACTCGATAAAATCCCAATAAATAAGATTGCTTTTTTCATACCCCCAATTTAGTTCAATTCATTTATACCCCAAAAGCAGGGGGGATATTATTACTGCACCACCCCTTCTGTAATTATTACATCGCTTAAGGCGCCAGTGCAAACGCCTTTGATGGCAATGGTTTCGCCTATTTTTTGAACAAGGGGCGCGGTGCTGATTAAAGTGACGGATACATTGGAAAAAGAATCGGCGCGGCCTATAATGAGGGTTATTTTTCCTTCCTGATTTTTATCGATACTTACGATGGTGCCAGCAACTGTTACCGCTTTATTCAAATACAAAGCATTCGCAGTTTTTTCATTGGCTTGAAAAGCTGCACTCAAAGAATCGGCTTGAATACTTAATCCTTTTTCTGATTGCACATTGCGGTGATGCGTTTTAGAATACACAAATACATAATAGTATCCGCCTAAGGCGGTGACAGCTACTACGGCTAATGCATAAATTAATTTGGTCATTTTACTCATTGTTTAAATTTTTACCATTTGATGGCCCTTAGCTCCTTGGGTTTGCGCAAAGTAAATACCCTAGAAATATTAAATCCAAAACGCAGATCTCCCTTGGCCCAACTACCTGCTGTTTCATTGATAAATGTGCGCTCCGTCATTCCTGTGGAATTTGATACATGCAATTGAAATACATGGCCACCTGTTTCAATATCTACACCCACGGACAAAGGATCATTATAACCTTCCAAGGTATTGAACCGATGATAATATTCGGTAGTGATATTTACTCTTTTACTGATGCGTTGTCTAAAACCAAGGCCCAAGGAATAAAAATCGTTGGGGATGGTTTTATTATCTACCATATTGTAATGGATTAAAGTAGGTGTTAATTGAAAAGAAAAATAATCATTCACCTTGCTTGCCAATAACAATTGATGCGCATAAGAAAATTTATCGGACACATAAGGAGTATAAGTAGTGACCGCATCATGCAATGATTTATAAATAAGAGAACTGGCATAGCTCAAACTAAATGGAATATTATGTTTGCCTTTTTGTTGCCTAATGATTCTGTATTTTATAAAGGCATCGTACTGCTTTTCGAAAGTGCTTCTACCTATGCCTATCATTAATCTATTATTAATGCCATAATCTAAACCTAAGCGCATGGTGGCCTGATCCAATCCGAAAAAATTATACCCGCCCTGGCTCAATGCGCCAAATCGATGTAAAATTCTAAAATCCAATATGCCTGCGCCTACATTTTCAATGGATTGCCCATTCACAATTCGGGTAGATTTAAAAGTACCTGTGGTGATATCGGTAACATTTGAAGCAATGGTAATAGAGGTATCTGCAAATAAATCTACAGTTTGCGCCTTTGCATGGGAAGTGGCCAGCAAAAAAATAATTGTTCCTATGCAAACTGAACGTAAGCGCATAATTTTAGTTTTGATATTTGCAGTTCACTTTTATTTTTGCCTCATTGGCAATTTTTTCTCCAATATACAATCCTTTGATACCATAGTCTTTGATCTTAACACTAAATTCTCCTACAATGGCTGGCTTGCCTTCTTTTACTTGAATGGTGCCTGTAGTACTTACATTTTGAGGCGTTCCATGTATGGTTAAACTTCCTTCTATTTTAATTGGGTAGGTTCCATCCTTAGTAAAATCTACTTCTTTAATATTTTTTATATAACCCTTGAAATCTGCTTTGGGATACTGTGTAGATTCCATATAATTTTCATTGAAATGATCTTCCATCAATTGGTTCTCAAATTTGAAGCCTTTGATCAATACCCCAAAGATGATTTGCCCTGTGGTTTCTACAAATTTAGAATCTACTTGATTATTGACAGCGGCAATGGGCACGGCTCCTCCGGTAGCATTAAAAAATATTTGTCCAGTTTTAGTGGCATATATTTTTTGTGCATTTAAATTTTGGACCATGGTTATTTGTAGGCCCAACATCAACACCATTAGCGTTACTAGCTTTTTCATTTTATTGATTTGATTCATTATAAATTTTATTTTAATTATTGATGGCTCCTTTATTTACCCAAATAATAATTTTGTTGATACTGCATACATCCATCTTCGCCATATTTTTTGGCATGGGGGAGGCAGCTCCATTTTGTAAAATGGAATTCACCAATCTTCCACTAGTGATATAGGGCTTTACTGAGGCATAAGTATTTAAAAATATGCCCGCGCCTAAAGTATTCGCACTGGCTCCATGACAACTATTACAATTGGCATTTAAAATATTGGTCACGGTTACACTATAACTAACATTGGCGGTATCACAGGCGGCTACCACTACTTGAGGATAGACCTGGTCTTTTTTATCATAGTAACAGGCATTAAATAAAAATAATACCATGCCTATCAAAAATAGATATTTGATGAATTTCATTTTATTGTGGATACCCATTTTGTATCCATTTTTGAATTTGAATAATTTTACAATCTAACATTTTATTAGAGGGTGGCATTTTTTGCACGGCAGTAAGTGTAGCGGAATAATTAATGGCATTAACAAACAAGGCCTTGTTGGCACTGATATAAGCCTTGGCACTAGCATAGTCGCCCAAATAAACATTTGATGAACCTGGTTGTGTTCCATGACAGCCTCCACAGTTGTTGCTAAGTATAGTTTGTATAGCAGCGGCATAAGTAAAACTAGTGGTATCACAAACATTGGTGCATTGGGTATTTAAGGCCCCTTGATCGATCCATTTTTTGATAAGTGCAATTTGTGCGGTGCTCATAGCTGCACTTCCTCTGGGAGGCATTCCACTATTGATGATGGTATAATACCTACTACCCCCAGAATTTTTTGCTTTGATGCCATTCATGATATGTCCATAATCGGTCGTGATTACACTTTCCTTATGGGTGGTGGCATCATGACAACCAGCCGATCCACAATAACTTACATACAAGGGCAATATATCTGAATTAAAACAAACCGTGTCGGAAACAGGCGCTGGGGTTCCGCCAGTGGGCGTGGTAATAGGTGGCTTGACCACCAAGATCGTGTCTAAGGAAATGCCTGCATGCACTGTGATAATATCGTGTTGACATGCACCCAATCCTAGTATAAATAGGACCAAAATTGTGCTATGTAGATATATTTTAAGCATTAAGAACTTATTGGGAGGAACTTTTATAAAGATAAAAAATTAACTGTTAAGGAAACAATAAGTTTCCTTAATTAAACTGTAAAGGGATATTTATTTTTAAACTAAAATTGCGGCCCATATTAAATACGCCCATCCTTCCTGTGACTAAATTTTCATCGGTGTATTTTAAACGGCTTAAGCTATTTTGATAAGCTAGATCCGTTATGTTTTGTGCAAATAAGGAAATACTAAACAAATGTTTTCCTTTATTGATCACCTGTGTGCCCATGCCTAAATTAATTAAACTATAGGCCGCTGTTTTAGTTTCAGTATTGTAGCCGGTGAATGGATTATTTTGTGCAGCCACATTGTCCATCTGTAAAGAGATATAGGTATTCTTATAATTCACTGATTGCTTATCCAATTCATACCTTAATTCGGCAATCCATCTAAAAGTAGGAATATTGGGTAGATTACTACTACCATCCAATGCATGATTGAATACCCCTCTAACATAAGACAAAGTATTTTCAATATGTACTCCATCAAATGGATGTGGATGAATATCGATATTACCTTCGGCCCCAAATAAATGGTCATCTTGTTGATGGTAAGCAAAGGCATAATAATTTTTACTGTCTTTTACAAGGATAGAATCGCCCCCTTTTGTGCCCAATAATTTTTGATAAAAAATATAATCCGTAACCATATTGTAAAATACATTGGCTGCAATAGATACATGTTCATTGCTCCATTCGGTCCCTAAATCAAATTGTACACTTTTTTCGGAGGCTAAATTGGGATTGCCATATTCATATCGATTGGTGCCCTCATGTGCTCCATTGCTTCCTAGCTCGGATAAATTAGGTGCTCTATAACCCCTGGCCACATTGAATTTATACACGATGTTATTTGCTGCTTCATAAGTGGCGCCAAAGGAGCCGGCAATATCTCCATAATCTTTTTGTAAGCCATTAAACTCAATGCCTTTTTTATCTACCCTTAATCCTCCACTTAAATACAATTGATTAATATGCTTTTGGGTAAAAAAGAACAAGCCTAATTCCACTGCACTGTATTCGGGAATTAAAGTTTCTACGCCTTTGTTTTTATTGTCCTGATTCATACCACTCACACCAATGGTATGTTTCCAATTATTGGTTTCGGGCAATAGATATTGAAAAGAATAATTCAATGTGCTTAAATCAAAGTACAAACTTTTTTCAGCTGGATTTAAAACATTGCCAAATTCTTGTCTTTGATTTTTTTGATAGGCCATATTGGCTTTTAATTTTCCCGTGCCCCAATTGATGCTATTATCCAATATAAATTTAGTATGTTGTATGTATTGATAAGGAATGCTTGGATCATTGGCGCTAAAATCAGCGCTAGTAGCTGGAACTTCGATAGTGCTGCTATTGTTACTAGGACTAATTGGAACTTGCTTTGTAAACTGTCCTAGCTCATTTCTTGTTCCTTCAATCATGCCTAGTTTTTGGGTGAACTTACTTACAATCAAATGGCTATAGCCCCAATCTTTTTCTACGCCAATAAAAGCACCTCCGTTTAATTCACTAAACTTAGAATTAAAAACATAGCCATCATATTTGTTTTGATAATCGGCTGCTTTTTTACTTGAGGCATTGAATCCCCAAACCAAGCCATGATTGTTTCCAGCTAAATCAAAATGATAGCCTTGCAATTGGTTATTGCTTTGATAATTGCTAAATACATTCCCTTTAACGATGCCCTCTGCCACAGGAACATTGGACACAATATTAATTACCCCCGACAAGGCTTCACTGCCATAAATAATGGAAGCAGGTACTTTTAAAACCTCGGTTCTGGTGACATTGTACTCATCTATCTCTATGCCATGTTCATCTCCCCATTGTTGTCCTTCCTGTTTAACCCCATCGTTCAAAACCACCACCCTATTGTAGCCTAGGCCGCGGATGATGGGTTTAGAAATTGCCGGACCTGTAGTTAATTGAGTCACCCCTGGTGTTTTAGATAATGCATCAATAAAATTGGTAGATGCACCTTTAAATAAATCTTCTTTTCTTAAAATACTAATAGGTGTGGGGGTTCTTTTACTTGAAGTGGCGCGTAAAAAACTAGTTACTGTTACATTGGTATTTTCTACCACATTGTGATTCAAAGCAAAATCTTTTTGAATTGAACTTTGAATAGTTAAATTAATAGTTTGAATCGTATACCCTATAAAACTTACTTCGATAAGGTATTTGCCTGGTGCTAAATTAATTTGATACGCCCCTTTGTCATTGGTGGCTACTCCTTTTTTTAATTCAGGAAAATAAATAGAGGCCCCTTGCAAGACTTGTCCTGTTAATTGATCGGTAACCCTGCCTTGCAATAAAACCTTTTCTGCATATGGGTTTGCAGCCAATGTAAGAATAATAGAAAATAGTAAAAACGTAGTGGTAAAAATATACTTGAACATAAAGGGAATCTAAAATGAATAATGAAGTCAAAAAAATAATTCATTAAGCATTAGGCGGCCCTCTAGATTCTGTTGAAAATGATTGGGAAGAAAAATAAAAGCTAAGCATTACCGTATTGCGTGTTTGTGCAATTACTGGATGCTGTAAATGAATATTAAAAGAAAAATTAGCAAAGGGCGTATTGGAGATTAAATTATCCTGTGTACAATGGACGCCTGAATTTTCTACTTGATCGATGGGTACTGATTTATGTACCTCACATTTTACCTGATCACTATGTTTGGCTACTAAATCATGTACTGCCTTTTGTGAACTTATACTAAAGGCAAAAACTACCATTAGGAATAGTGCAATAACTGATCGTATGGTTTTGTGGTAGAACATCTTTATAAACTAGGATAAAGTTACACCAATATAATTATACCATAGATTATCTCCTTGATTTTGAACCTTTTAGCTATAATGCTGTTATTATAATTGACTGATTTACACCTTCTTATTAAAATTTAACTTGGGTAAATGAGCAAAATCACCTATTTTTGATGTTCAAACATTGAAATAAAAAATTAATTCTATGAAATTATTAGATGCACTACAATGGCGTTACGCTGTTAAAAGAATGAACGGTACTAAAATACCTGCTGAAACTTTAGAAACAATTTTAGAAGCTACCCGTTTAGCGCCAAGTTCTTTTGGTTTAACTCCTTACAATATTATTGTAGTTGAAGACCAAGCCACTAAATTAAAATTACAACCCCATTTTTACAACCAACCTCAAATTGGTGAATCATCTGCTTTAGTCATTTTTGCTGCACATACCAGCATTACAGAAAAAGATGTAGACGTTTACATGCAAGAAATTGCTGAACAAAGAAATATGCCTGTAGAAGGTTTGAAAGATTTTTCTGGTTATGTGAAAGGGGCCATTGCACATCAATCACAAGAACAATTGCAAGCTTGGGCAACTAAGCAAACCTACATTGCTTTAGGTTTTGCATTGGTGGCAGCTGCTACTGAACAGGTGGATGGTACGCCAATGGAAGGTTTTGATCCAGCTGCAGTAGATGCTGAATTAGGCTTAGCTGCACATGGTTTACACGCCACAGTTGCTTTAACCTTAGGTTATAGAGATGCTGCCAATGATTATTTGTCTAGTGCTGTTAAAGTTAGACGCACTGCTGATAAATTAATTATAAAAAAATAATTAGTTCATAGATAGGTTTTAAAGAGTCTCCCAATGGGGGACTCTTTTTTTTGCCCATACATTTATTTAAACCCTTTTAACTAGAGATAAACACGATGGTTTTGCTTTTGATGAAAAGATATTTTAGCGTAAATAAAAAATTATATGAAAAACAAAATCATTCCTCTATTATTTCTAGTCATGTTTACCATTGCTTGTAAAAAATCTGAAACAAATATGCATTCAGAAAGTATCCAATCTAATAGTACAAAGCTTAGCACTGATTCTAATTTTACAAACATTATAAAAAAAGAAATTGAATTATCTAATCTGATTCAAAATATACTAATAAAGAAAAATATAAAAGCTGATAGTTTGATTGTTAAATTATCAAAATTAAATAACGGAAATTTAGACGAAAAAATTATAAAGGCTAGCTTGAATGATTTAGGTGAGCCCTTTTTATATGAATACCTAAAAGAATTTAGAGCTGATTATAACAAAAAATGGATGAAATTAATGAATACTTATAAAAGTATCCCGTATAATGATATCAATGAAGCTTGTAATAAATATTTTGTGCAACAATCTATACTCAATATAAAAAGTGATAGAAAAATTAGTTCCAATGGATTTAATACTAGCTTTGTTGCAAAATGTGGTTGGAGCTATAGCTTATGCGTAGCTGGTGTATCTGCAGCTGCTGTTTTATGTCATGCTGGTTGTGTTGGAGCTACGGCAGGTTTTGGTGCGCCAGTTTGCTTATTATTATGTGGTACAATTCAGATATCTGCAGGTGTACAATGTATGAGTTCTTTCTGCAATCCATAAAATATATTATGAAAAAAATAGTCAATCAAATAGCTTTAATTTATTCGGTTTTAACCTGTATATTTTTTAATAAAATTATTGCTACTACTAATACCTTAATCATTTATGCAATTGTAACTGTCCTTTTAATGTCGACAGTACTTTACATTAATTACATAAAAAAAAGTGACAAACTATAACTGAGTTTTATTCTACTTTCATGATTGCCGATCTCTGCCCTATGCCATTTTCATTGAAGGCTTCAATTTGAAAATAATAGGGCAGATTTTTTTCGAGTGCGGTGCAGTAGTATTCACTCACCCCATATACTAATACACTGTTGTATAATTTACCAGGATCGCTGCCAAAATAAATATGATACCCTGTTGCATTTGGATTCACCGCCCATTTCAACCAAGCATTTCTTCTTTCACTATCACCTCTTAAAGCAATAAAATTGACCACCTCGCCTGGATTAGTTCCGGCACCTTTTCCAAACACACGTAAACCACTTAAAGCAAATTTACCTGTTGGCATATGCAGATTTTCCATTTTAATATACCTGGCTTCAATTGGTTTTGGCAACACTACATAATCATGCGGTACATCAGTTTTATTTTTTGATTTATCGATGATCAAGCTCCAGGCTTTACCATCTAGTGATGCATAAATTTTATATTGATGATAAATAGCCAATTGCTTGCCCATGAGTTCAGCACCCTCATCTGCATAATTAATTTGTATAGCTTGGATGGTAGATGTATTCCCTAAATCGGATTGTATCCATTCGCCGGCATTGCCTGTAGTCGCCGACCAATAGGTTTTCATATTTTCATCCACCGCATTATTGGCGCTAAAGGCACTTAAGGTAGAAGATACTTGCACTGGCTTATTGTAATTGAGTAACATCCATCCTGTAAACTGAGACGCATCATGATTGGCGCCAGCATGCGGAATATAATGCGGATAATCTCCATAAGAAGTATTGGTATATAAAATGCCATCAGTATCTATTTGCGCTGGCCATATCCCGTTTCTTCTTTCAAAATTATTTTTAACTGCAATAGTAATGGTGGATATATGCCACCATTGTTTGAACAGGTCTTGGTAAGTGGCCCCATGCCCAGCGCCTCTTGTAAAGCCACCGGGCTTATAAGAAAATGGATTGTGCTTTTGATAGGTAAAAGGACCTAATGGTTGATCACTCACATACACACCATCTCCATAGCCACTGAACTCAGTACCTGGTGCCCCATACTGTAAATAATATTTGCCATTGGATTTATTCATCCAGGCACCTTCCATAAATGGTTTTAAAAAAGTATTGTCCTGGTGCTCTCCAAAACGCTCCCATCCATGTAAGCTATCTTCCAAATGAATCAAAGATTTTCTTTCGCCAATGGGTG
>Ga0209829_10003750_pt1 | contig 10975 bp, 12 predicted proteins | sample C_140205_EF_Meta_FD_187311 | JGI IMG/M metagenome (GOLD analysis project Ga0209829, IMG submission 187311) | Freshwater microbial communities from Lake Croche, Canada to study carbon cycling - C_140205_EF_MetaG (SPAdes) (version 2) | ecosystem: Environmental > Aquatic > Freshwater > Lake... | reverse complement strand
CGTTGTTTTAAGCTTCTTGGAAGAGGTTAGATCTTTCAAAAAATCATCGCCAAAACGCATGGGCAATAAGGTCAGGAACGATTGCATATGCAAATGCCGATCTTCTTGTAGATCAAATCCTTTGGCGCGAAACACATTTTGCAATGCTTGATCCGCTTTATGGATATCGGCTTCTGGCGCGAGGACCGCCGCCGTAAAGCTTGTTTTAACAAACCGATGATTATTATCCAATTGCGTGCGTACAAACTGGAATTCCTGCCATTCAGCTTGCATACCCGGAAGGTACTTCGCCATAGGCGACTGAATTTGCTTTTCAAGGTGGTTGGATTTCGCCATATACTTCATCTTCAATTCTTCTTGCTTGGGAATGTTCACCCCATAATGCAAAAAGAACGGATGGTGAATTTGTTGCATAAGCTGAAAGGAATCCCCAATCAAGTCACCCATTTCACTTTGCGTCCATTTTTTAACCGGATAGCGCGTCACACGGTACGCCTTGAACATCTTCTCGCCGCCATTCACACGCAGTCCCTGCGGCGTCACTTCAAGTACCTTATTGTTAACCGGTGTTTGATCACATAAAAAATCAAGCGGCGAATACGCAACATGACTGTTTTTAAAATCAGACACGTCACGTGGACAGGCAAACAGGTCGTTAATAAAGCCCAGTAAGGTTTCGGGTTCCATGGATACGGTTTGCATGTGCGCCATACTAAAAATAGCCATTAAGCGTTCTTTAAGTTCGGTCAATTCCTGATGAAAGACGTTGAACGGGGTGTTTTCTGGAAAGGGACGCGTGACGGAAATAAGAATGCGGAATGTGCGCGCCGAAAGACCGTTCACGGCCGTGTTCGCAAGCCGTTTAAAATGAGCCACACGTTCACTCGCCATCCGCGCCATCATATCGTCGTGTTTAACACGTGGCTGCTGCCAGACTGCAAGTGCATTGCCAATCAAGGGATCTGCCGTAAGCAAAAACTGAATATTCGAATTCTCAGGCAGAACCGTTTGGAAGATACTGGAAAGATTCGCGTGGGCTTCTGCGGTAAACCCAACCAATGGTGTTGATTCGAGCACAAAACCTGCGGTTGTCTGATTGATGTAAATACCCTCATGATAGGACTCATACCCAAGCAAATCTTTGATGGAATGCGTCTTAAAATAGGCACGTTGCGTTTCAAGCGAAAGTGAAGACGCGCCTTCTAAGCGATGCACGTCACCTTCACCAAAAAGACGGGTTAGTTTTTTTCCAAGTGTAATTAACATATGGGTATAGTTTTCCCTTCAGGTCGCTTAGGCGTTATTTTAGAAAGTTTATTGTGTTTAAGCGTTTGAACCCGCATTTACCACAGGCACGCGCCATTGACCGGTTTGCATCACGGCGTTGATGACACATTCTTCATGCAAATTACCCGATTCATCTTGATAGGGCGCAAACCAGATTTTGATGTATTGTTCGGGAATACGGGTGACATCTGTTTGCCCATGTGCATTTTGTATGATCGGAAGAACCGATGCCGCGGGCGGGGTTGTTAAAGGCGTTGCATCAGCGGCTTTCATTTCACGTTGAATCGCGTCATTGGTCTCACTCATGTTCTTCCAACCGAATCCTTTACCGGGTTCCGTTGAAAAGGACTCTTCTCCTTGTGTACAGCCGATGACAAGAAAAGAAAGCGCGGTAAGCGTTAAAAAAGAGTTCGTCGTATTCATGATTAAAATCCTTGCGTTGGGTTGTGGTCGTTCGTCGATTCGGTTCCTGCGCTAGAAGCAATTTCCCGTCGATCGTGATCGCGATTGTTCATCAGAGATTGACGGTATACCGTTTGATTCATATCAAATCCTTTTTTGAACACAACGTGGACAAGACGGCCAGGCTCTACTTCCAAAACGGGTTGCAATTGTTCAGCGCGTTTAATATAGAAATCTGAGAGTTTCTCCATGGCATTCCCTACGCCCTTCCCTACTCCGCCTTCCAGCATATGCTGAGCCGTCAATGGATTGAAGCTTGAGACCCCGCCTGGCGAAATCGTTGTGGGAACCGACGTTTGTTGTTGGCCAAGGAAGCTTCCCATGCCGGAAACAAAGCCGCCAATAAAGGCATTGCGCATAGCAGGACCAGAACGATCCACGAGAATGCCCCTTAATCCGTTGACGCCATCTTCGCCCGTAACAAAACCATCCACATCAAGTTCAATGATTTCTTCGGTTGTACGCTCGACGCATGACAGTGTTTCAAGGCGCATCAGCACGCGTTCCGATGAGAGGTCACCGTAGGCTGAGCCAATCAGAAAGCACTGTTTCACATCCGCTTTAAAGCCACGCGGTAGATTGCCGAGGTTGGTCAGCTGAATATGAACAGGCTGCGGATTTGAGCTGGCTTGTACTGTCGTTGCTGCTACGACACCGCTCGTTAAGTTCCCGCGCACAAACGAACCTGCTGGCACATAGTGATCAATGGATTTCTTTATTTTCTTGGATGAAAGTGGATCAAGCGTAAACGTGATCCGTTGCATTTTAAGGGGCATCGTCGCGTGTTGATCACTCATTGCGTTCTGTCCCTGTACCTGGGTGCCAAGCGCAGTTTGTTTTGGCATGAGGCTCGTTGGATTCAAGGTATTCGGCATCAGAGCCGCGTTCTCGGCATGTGACCCAGTACCATCTGGTAATTGACCATCTACATACTGTGCCGTCTGCACACTGCCGATTTTCCCCCGGGCTAATTCAGTGACCAATTTTTCCATCTGTTCAAATCGTTTATTAAGGAACGCTTGTTGTTTTTCAAGTCGGTCCACCCAAATTTCCTGCGGATTGACCGCCGAGCCACCGGAATCAATTTTAATCCGTTTTTCTATCGGCACTGCCTGTTCCTGTGTCCGTACCCGTTCGTTTGCACGTACCGTGGACTTAACGGTAATAAAAAGAATAATCAACAACGTAATAACGCCAAAGCTGCCAAAAAAGATAATTTTTTGTTTTGTTCTCACATAGTCAGGCAGTGAGGCATGAAGCAAGGAGAGTTTTTCGCGTATCATCGTTTACACCCCATTCCGAATGACAAACAGTGTGGCTGTTTCACCGGGTTCAAGTTCTTTCTTACTGAAGGCAAGGGCAAGGTCGCCTGCGTGATAAAAGTCTTTCTCACAGATTGCCGTTGGACACGCATGGGTGTTTTTAACCGTGTACACCTCGCCAACAAATGTCTGCGATCGGTAGTGATGTGTTGAAACGGCTTCCAGACCGGTTATTGCCGTGCGTGTTGTGGATTTTTCACAAAGTATTCCATGCCCTGCGAACACGTGCCGCATAACACCCATGATGCTATTGGCCAATGTGGGAGCCTGACCTAGGTTCATCTCGGGGTGAAACGAGGTGCCGAAAGACAAAGGCGTATGTGCCGTATCCGCTTTTGCTACCGGACTCTCTTGTTTTAAAAGAATCGAGGTTGATCCTTTTGCTCCCGGAATCAGTGTGAGATCTTGAAGGTTTCCCCCTTCTGTGACTACCGTAATCGTTTGTTTGGTGCGTACCCCCTTCAAAAAGAGGTGTCCATTCACTTCGTCTTTATCAACAACAACCGTGTCATCGAGCCCAATCACTTCACGAAGGCGGTCTCCTTGTACAGAAAGACGTGTGAGCCCGGTTTCACTGACCTTAACGACAATTGATTGTGTATCGTCAAAATTAAATTCTTGTTTTTCGGCAGCAACGTGTGTTGCATAGGCGGCAACACAACATAACGTTACAATGAGGGACTGTTTCATGGGGTGATTTCCTTTGTAGGTGTCTGTTCTTCTTTATCAACGGCCTGTTCACTTAAATCATCCTCTTCCAGCTCACGTTCGACTTTGTTCATCAAGGTAAAGTTGATCAGTTGAAGAAATCGGCCCTTATTAAACACAAAATTCAGCTGGTAGGTTTGCTCGTGGGCACTTATTTTTTCTTTACCAACATAGGTTGCAAACGTACCCGTCACAAAAACGGTCATTGTTTTTTCAACGACGCGGATTTCTTTTGGAAAGAACGTTGTGGTGGCGTTGTTCTTTTGAAGAGCGGCTGCATCTTTATTAAACTTTTGCTGTATCTTCCCTGAAAAGTCAGGACTTACATGGCGTAGTGCCAGTTCGGCTTGATACCCGATTGTTTTGGCAGAGACGTTCAATAGTAAGTTCGTTAAATAGAGCGACCACTCTTCCAGATAACTTTCTGAGACGGTATTACCCTTGATCCAGATGTCTTTTGTAATGTTTGGAGGCAATACAATTACTTTTTCCGTCACACTCAAGCGCTCCATAACCTGGAGAATATTAAGCGCAAGCGAGACGCATAAAAAACCAAGCATAAAATTCTTGTGCGTGACTGTTTGTTGATACCGGTTAAGGGTAATTGCATAATCCACAAAGTTTTCCTCTTAGCTAAATCGTTACGTGCAAAATTAAATGACTAACCAATAAACTCACGAATATAGGAGGGAGGCGTCACAGGGTAATTTGCTTTATTGTGCACAAGGTGCCAGTACAGAACGCCTTCCAGCGTTCCTTTCCCAAATGTTTTTTTAAACACCCGAATGCCCCAAATCAGTGATCCACCGATGCCAAACCCAATAAACGGATGCCCCATGATAGTGAGGACAACAATGGGTGAGACCACCGTCATGAATTCAGAAATAGGCCAGAATAATATGCGTGAGGGTGCATCCAGGTGATTGAGAATCACATGATCATTTGACATAAAATGGCCTTTTATCTGTGGGAAATGGATTATTTAAATCAGCAATGTTGTGGCGGCTTCACCAAAAATTCCGTTAAAGCCAAGGCCTGAGGTCACCATACCGCCGAGTGCATACACACCCGCTTTTGGTTGGCCATTAAACAAACGCCATCCATTGACCGATGCAACAGCGCCGCCGCCAAGCGCGAACAACCACACGATATATGGGATAATTCTGTCAGCAATCGCTTTAATTGCGGCAACTTCTGTCGGGACGGCGTCTGCGTAGTTTGTCAGTAAAAAGGTTAGCGTAACGATAAAGACGCTTTTAATGAGCAGGTTATGCAAAGTATGTAAGTGTGTGAAGTGAGTGCGTGTCATGTTAAGTTTCCTTAGGTGAATAATTTTTATGAGAGAGCACGTTAGGGTTAACGTTGTTTTAGTGAGCGTTTATAAAGCAGCGTTTCCAGAATGGGATGTAAAATTCGACAACTAAACGTCCACAAAACGTATCGTGATTCAAAGCGCTTCTACGTTGATTGCAAACCGACATCCAGTGATGAAAGAGTGTGAGCGACATAATTGGCACCATGTGTAAAGAGATTCGTTAACGCTGTGTTGGCTGGACGCAACATACAGTTGTTCGACAGCCTGTGCACCGGCTTAGGCGACGTGATCTCGATGCACCCTCCCGATGACCAGGACAATAGAGATCCACAATTCGTGTGTTTTTCCTGTCGTTGGTATGTCCTTTATCTGCGTTCTTCATGAGCTATCCTTCGGTTGGGTGGTTCGTAATAGGTTAGGGTAACGAGAGTGTGTATTTTGTAGAGTGTGGAACAGAGAAGCGGGTTTAGTATCACATCGTCAATACGTAATCGTCCCGCTGTGCGCCATAAAATATCTTTTATGTATAGATCCCAGGAAAAACAAACGAGCGTAGACTGAGCATGCGCCATGTTGAGTTTCCCTTGCTTGAACTGTCAAATTTAGTACGTGTACCCTATATATTTTGTGTGTGTGTGCATAATCGTTAGGTACTCGTACACAGTACAACACGAAAAATTATCGTGTCAATAAATTAGTTAAAATTTGTTGGTATTTTTACAAAAAAATATATAAATCTGTTCGTTTAAGGTCTGTTCTTGCGCATTTTTTTATATCAAAAAGCACCTATTGCAAAGAAAACAGCTGTTTTATGAATTGAAAACCTGGCATTTTGGCTAAAATTTAGTTACATTACCTATTATGTCTAAGACTGTGTTCACCCATGCTTAAACATACAATATGGTGCGTGCTGGAAATATTTTATGAACAATTCAATCAAATTAGTAACCCCAGGGGACAGAATACACTCTCTTCGTGAAGAATCTGGATTAAGTCGTACTGAGTTTCAAAAAAAATTTGGCGTGAATGTAGATACACTTAAGTCTATCGAGCTTGATAGACGCTCCGTTACAGAAGAAAAGGCCGTTATTTTTTCTCAGATTTTCAATCATTTAGGCTCAGATATAACACCTGAATATATTCTGACAGGAGATGTTGAAAAGAATATAAGCGAACATGTCTCTTCTTACATAGATGATTTCATCATCGAACGAGAAATTGATCTTATTAAAAAAATATCAAAAAATATTGTTTTCATGAGGATATGTGACGATACAATGTCACCCAGATTCAACTATGGCGATATTGTTGCTGGCATAAAAATAAATAACATATCGTTATTTAAAAACTTCATTGGTACGTTGTGTATTGTAGAAACGATCATTGGTGAAAAGATATTGAGAAAAGTCGTTAGTAACAAAAATGAATATATTGAGTGTTCCTTATTGAATTCTAACATGCTACAAGATACACATAATAATCAGACTTTTAAATCTAAATATATTGCCCAGGTTTCAAGACACTGGCTAATTTCTGATTTAGTTCGTTGCTAAAATTAAACTAAATTGCTTATCAAAAATACTTTTTCTCTTTTCATAAACAGTTCTAATTTGATTTTTATCATTTTTAGAACCAAAGCTTATTGCATATTTTGTATGATCATTTGAACCGACAAAGGTTACGATTACCTTCGTTTCACAAATTTCATTTCGTTCTGCTATAAAAAGATTGGTTTGATGATCATATTCATTTTCATTCCAAAAAATAAGCCCGTTTTTCATTCTTTTTATATGTTTCTGAACAGGTGGGTTCGGGCAATATTTTGAATAGTTGTTGTACAACCATTCATCATTTGTACAGGTAGAAACTTTTAAGTTTTCAGAACGGTCAAAAATTGTTATGGAGAAATAATTAAAAATGTCGTCATGAACAAGCTGCTCAAACTCTGGTGTTAGGATGTTGTTCATTCTTCATGCGATCAGTATTTTTGTTCTGAAGAAATCTTACCCCAAACATACACAGTGAAATCAAGATAAAAATGAAATAAACCAAATAATTATGTGAAGAATCTTTCGAAGTTAGCATCGATGCCAAAAGAGGCATGCTTCCCCCCACAACAGAAGACCCTATGCTTATAATAAATCCAGTCGACTGAATACATATTGAGGACGGAAAATACGTTGGGATTACATTTAATATAATAACCGTTAATAGTTGACAGAAGAAAACGGTGCCTGCCTGGATTGATAACGAAGAAGAGAGTGAGGATTGGACAGATAACGTATCAAAGAGCGGCTTTAACAAACATGATAGCCCCAGCAACGCGATAAACAGCATTATAAAAATATTGACCTTTATTTTATCTAAGAAAAGGCCCCACCCCACAATGAAAAAAGAAAAAAGCGAGGTTGCAAACACGTTGGTTAATAATTTAGTCTGAATAATGTTAGATGACACAATCATTGCATTATTATTTATGTATGCATTAATTAGGTAAAATATTGAATTTGCCGTGCTGCATAAACATATAAATACGAATATCTCTTTTTTAAATTCACGCAAGAAATGTTTTTGTTCCGGTGTACCCTTTTTAAGTTCAGCGTTCTTGATGCTATAATTTTTATCAAAGGTATATATTCTAATACAAAAAACAACAAATCCTACCAATGAAACGAGTATAAACGCACATCTCCAATGCGAAAAAACACTGTCCGGGTAGACAGACATAAGGTAAGCAATAAATTGCGCTACTGTCACACCAAGGACACCAAAGAAAACAAGAACAGCCGATGATGTGTAGGTGGTTGCGGATTTATCCTTTTTTTGTACTACAAACACGGTGGCAGAGGCTTGTTCTGCTCCTGTAAAAATGCCTTGAGAAAAGCGCAAAAGTGCCAACAACAGCCATGAATACGTAAAACCAGGCAGGACACCAATCAGTAGGCTTGAAATTGATATGCCTAAAATAGACAAAAACAAGAGTCGATGGACACCTATTTTATCGCCAATTTTGCCAAAGAAATATCCGCCAATGGGTCGTCCTAAGAAACCAACATACAGAATCAAATAGGATAAATTTGATTTTAAACTCGGATCTATTCCCTTGAAAATCTCATTGGAAATAAACGGCAATAAGGCTGAAAAAAGTCCAAATTCTAAGAAATCAACAAAGTTTCCAAGATAGGCGGTAAACATGTTATTATTTTTAGTGACGGTCATCGTTTAAACTTCATACAATCTAAGTGTGATAAAATCTACAATGTTTACCTCACAACTCGCAACATTAAAAACCTTTACTGAAATATTAAATTAATTTCATCTGATTTAACGTGGTGCATTTTATCTTTTAAAAAAGAATAAAATATTCTTCCGCCTCTTATTAATTTGTCATTGATATTACACGTCACGTTTGAAATACGTTTTTTATTATCAGTAGCTGCATGCGTTTTTGTATGAAGAGATGAATGTGTATGTTTCTTTTTTTCACTATCAATAGGTAATTGATTATATAGGTCACGTGAATACGATTTTTTGATATGTGATAAATCATACTTTTTCTCACGTGTCCCCTCTCCGCCTGAGTGACCTCTGTCTGAAGTATCCTCACGCGTAGGGTTCAGCGTGGGTTTTTCGTATGACAATAGTATTTCGAATTCGTCTGACTGTTTTTCAGCGCTCGCCACTTCTTTTTCTTCATTTGTGTGGCAGGGTTGTTTTAAAGAAGCATATGACGCCAAACAGTTAACTTCCAACGATAAAGCATCGAGAACATCTCTAAACTGCGTTTTTATACGATCATTCTTGAATTTAGTAGCAACAAAGAGAGTTACCCTGCCCTGCTCTACTATAATTCGAGATTCTGAAAACCAACTCATATATAACGCATTGCCAATTTCATTAATAATTTTCTTACGAATATTAATCGCTTCTGTTGATTCATATTTGTTTAGGTCATCAAAATATACGTTAGTTAGTTCAGAAGTTTTGTTAGCCAATTTTTTTCTGTAGATCGTGTTCCTTGATTATAGGCACCCTCTTTGATTCGATGAATAGTTTCAAATTTCAAACACCAATCTAACGATGCCCTAAATTCGTTAACTTCCCCCATAAGAAACTTACTCGAGTCTATTTTACAACAATACTCGCGCCACTGGCTCATCTCTTTTTCAAATGAATCCGCAAATGCCTTTTTAAGGAATCGAACACGTAAGGGGGTGATGGAAAGGTGCGTTCTGTTTTTTTCTATAATGCTATTCCAGATTGTGAGCATTTCTTCTGGAATGTTGGCTAATTCACTTTCGGTGTTCATATGCGAACAATTTTCTTTTCCAATTTGAATAGGTTCAACATTCTCTGTGAAAGAAGTTCTTTCTGTAGTTCTTTTTGTATTCTTTATAATGATTGAGTCATTTTGTCCTGTTGAACTGGACACTTTGTCCTGTGCCCTGTTGAATTTTGGCGCATCAAAGTCAATTAGTTCACTCAATTTTTCATAATGGATTGTGTATGATTTTGTTTGATCTGAAGCTTTTTTATTCATTTTTTTTGAAAGAACAAGCCCTGAGTCGCTCAGTTTTTTAAACGCCCTTTGGATTGTCTTTGTTGAAAAAATTTTAATTTGGCCTTGCCATTCTTCATAGGTATTGTAAATCCAGCGTCTCTCTTCCTCAACGTTGCCGTAGTGCGCTGGGCTTGAAATCCAATAATGAAGCTGTTGAAGAACAACAGCAGCAGATCTTCCGACGATTTTAACCGTCGACGGACTTAATACAAGAAACGGTTCGTTTGATGTTAAAATCCGATTGTTGACATAACTAAATGACATAAGCATTCCTTTAAGCTTGCTTATGCACACACATCACTTGACAAAATAAGACATTTATCTTAAAATTACAACAATTAGTTTATTTAGTTGTGTGTGAGCAAAAAAATAAAGTGGGTTTCTGATTTTAATTAGAAACCCTTTTTTTTATTAAATTCTATGGGTAAAATAAAAACAATAAATGTCAAAAATACTTACAATTGCCCGTATGGGTGACCCAATTTTAAATTCACCGACTGCTTTCTTTCATCTTAGCAAGCAACATGCATAAATTAAATTGTTAAACAACTAACGTAACCGTGACACATGATCCTAACGAAGAAGAAATAGGACGTGCACCACCACAGGTCAGCCTTTGATTTTAACACGAACCATTATCTTTATAATATCCACTCACTCAAAATTACAAGACAAAAACGCGAGATAAAGACTATATTTTAGATTACCATTTTTATAAAAATTAAATAAACGTTATATTCAATATCATATTGAAGGCTATGAAGCGTGTCTTTCTGTTCTTGATTTAATGGGCTTGATGCCATTAGCAGGCTCGTCTACCTATCTGTTCAGTCATAGCTAATGCTGCGCTGTTAGCGTTAGCTCTTGTCTTCTTCTCCAACTCAATGTGTGTTAAAGTGCCTACACCAAACGAAAACAGGCTGCCTGTGCGCGTTGTTATACCATCTTCTTTTCGGGTACAGGTGCTCTTCCTCAATGAGGAAAAAGCACGCGTGTGCGCTATTATTGGTTTTTCACGTATGCCAGTTCGCTCTCCCGTGGATCTCCGCAGTAGCAGCTGCGTATGTTCATAAGCAATTGGGAGAGCGAACATCTTTGTCGGCGTGTCAGGGATGGGTATTCCTATATTCGCTTTACCTTCATATTCTCTAACACCTCCATCATCAAGCCGTTCACGTAAGGGGGCTGACAAAGATGTACGAAGCTGTCGTTTAGCACAAGTCGCACTCACCTTAATTACCCCCCTGCCCTTTTGCCGGTTACTCAGCGTATTTTTAATGCAAAATGTGACACGTGATTCGTCTATAATGTCGTGACTGT
>Ga0209829_10003746_pt1 | contig 10983 bp, 14 predicted proteins | sample C_140205_EF_Meta_FD_187311 | JGI IMG/M metagenome (GOLD analysis project Ga0209829, IMG submission 187311) | Freshwater microbial communities from Lake Croche, Canada to study carbon cycling - C_140205_EF_MetaG (SPAdes) (version 2) | ecosystem: Environmental > Aquatic > Freshwater > Lake... | reverse complement strand
TGCATCCTTTGCAACCCTTCATCTTCGGATGGAGAAGGAAACGGGTAGGTACCGAAGTGGCCAAACGGGGCGGACTGTAAATCCGCTGGCTCTGCCTTCAGAGGTTCGAATCCTCTCCTGCCCAGTCTTCTTTCAGTAAGGCAGAAAGAGGCACCAGGGGTGATTGACCTCCATTTTCATGATTACTCGAGAATGCCAGGAGATGCCAATATGTGCCACCTTATGCCCCCTGTACTGGCACACGATTGGCACACGAAAAAAGGAGCTTCCCTCCTCGCTCCCCTAGCCCTCTCTGGCTTGAGTCAGTTGTGACCCTATTTTTGCCCACCACATTGGACCTCCCGAGAAAATATTTTGCCACTTCCTATGATCTTCCTTGAAGAATCCGTGTTCCCACAGTGGAAAAACCCCTAGTATTCCATGTGCGGCCGTTTCTCCCAAAAAAACAAGACTTCTACAGAGAAGGATACCCCAATAAAGGCCACAAGCCTCTGTAGAATCTTCAAACCCTTTTATTACACTCGGTTGTGAGCAAACGGTTTCAATTTTTTCCCCATTCCAATTACTTGGAGGGAATGCAATGCGGTGTTGAAATAACAACGGGTGGCTGTTCAAATTCTCTCAGAAATCCATGAGCTATTGCGTTAACTGCGGAACACGACTCCAAAGTCAGTGGGGAGAATGTTCAGTCTGTGAGGGCAAAACCTCCAAAGCTGAGAGCGAGACATTGAAGTCCAAGATTTCTACAATTGGTAGCAACATCGGCAACATACTTGGGTGGTTGTTGGTCATTTTTTGTCTTTTGGTAATGTTGGTTCAGGTATTAGCAGGTATAGCAAAGCTTTTCATACGCTAGTCCAATGAGCTACCCCTTCTGCCCAGAATGTGGAGAGGCGATTAAGAAGCTCGGTCGCTATTGCGAGTTTTGCGGAACTTGTATCCCTGAACGTAAAAAAGAAGAGAAAGCTGATGAGCCAAAGATGGGCATATTGGAGTCCATCTCTTGCTCACTTGGGGTAGGAGTAGTTTGGACCCTCTATCTACTCATCATTTTAACATTTATTGTGACGATCTTCTCTCTGATTTCACACTTGTTCAGATAAAAACGATTGTATGACTGAGGAAAAAGACTGGATCAATATCGCACCCCAAGATCAGTTCGATCCAAGTGGGATTTTGGCAGATAGAGAAAAAGGAATATACCATACCCTGGCCTCTCCTCAGCCCATCAGTCCCGTTTGGGAGAAAGCCCCAGCAAGACCACTCAGCGAGGTGCTTTGGATTGAAGATGAGAATCTCCGTGAAAAGGCTTTGAAGGAAAGCTTGCCCCCTCAGGGAACAGATTTTTAGCCGGTCCTCGGATAAGTATCTTTATGAAAATCAAGGACGAGTCATCTGAGAGCGTTTTGGGATACACCCCCTTTAAAACCGCACTTCCAAAGAAAAAGGCTCAGAGGAAAAAGATGCCAAGACGTCTGAGAAGCGGGGAGCAATACAACCCAATCCCCAAGGATTTTGGGAAGATGTACAACCCGTTGGATGAAAACCCCACAGGGGTCGTTGAATCGTTCAGGCAGTTTTTCTGCTCTCGCTAGAAGTCCCTCTCTATAGAAATCAGGGCCATGAGAAACCCTCTTGCCCGAACATGCCGTTAACGGCTAGTCCTCGAAAAAGGTGAAAACGCATTTTGGCTCCATTCTAATCGCTATAGCCATTGTCATAGCAGCCTACATTTATGCTTCCTCCAATCGTTACGAGGCACGAACGGTAGGAAACCACCTTGAGGTTTTCGATAAATGGAATGGTACTGTTAATGACAATCCATGAGCCATCGGCTGATCTCTAACACTTACGGCAGACATGTCGGGGCTTTTTTTTGTTTTGAAACTTTCCGACCTCAAAGATCGATACACCGACAAGGAGCTTCGGTGGTCAATGGGCGATCCTGAAATTCGATACCAGGCCTTTTCCCCATTCTTTCGAAATCTCCATGAGGGGAAGGTCGTATACTACGAGAAATTCATGTGTGTGGCCCGACTGGATGATTTGAAGATTACACATGAAGGTATCTATGCCACTGCTGTCCCTATTACGCCGATCAATAGAACAGAGCGTTACAGGATGCCCCAAAAGCCTTGGCACATTGGAATGAAGTGGGAGTGGATGATGATGAACAATTGCAGTCTAGGTAATACTCAAGTGGGTTGGTGGGTGTGGCCTGAAATAGATAGGGTGAAGGCTGTTGAGGAGCTTCTCCTGGCAGAAGAGACAGAAAAGGTTCTAAAGTTGACCCTCTTCAACGAAAACCGTGACTAGCAGAGCCCTTTTTTATTCTAGCAAGGTGTGTGGTTGCCTTGATTGCATTTTTAGCAATCGAGAAACATCCTTATGGCTTCTACATTTTTACCCGATGGGCGGTTTTTCTGACTTGCTGCTACGGTCTCTATTTTAACGGAGAAAAGGGTTGGAAATCCTCATCGCCATTCTTCGCCATTGTAGGGTTAATTTTTAATCCGATCCTGCCTATCTACCTTCACAAAGAGATGTGGCATTTATTGGACTTTGGAACGGCAGTTGGGTTTTTGATTTCAATTGCGTTCGACCGCAAGGACGACTCTAAGAAGATTTAATAAGGCATTGGGGTAAGGCCTCTCGGCCGGCCGAAAGGCCGGTCAACGAGTCTAGGGCCTTACTCACGAACCAATCTCTTGATCCTAGAATAAAGTCCCTCGATCATTTGGTCTTTGTCCCTGCTGGGATGAAAGGCTCTATGACAGTTCGGACAGACAGCCACAGCATTTTGAGTCCTATCGCTGCCCCCATCTGCCAAAGCTCGAACGTGGTGGACTTCCAAAAAAATTGTCCAGTCGATGTGACAAAGGGTGCTGGTTGCTGGCATCCCTCACAAATTCCATTCGATGATCTGAGAACCCATGCCTTCACCTCCGGAGAGCGTTCAAAGGATGTAGATGTATTGGCTATCTTCTTAGGTGTATTCGTACCCTCTGGCTGCTTTAGATCCTTCTTCTCCAATCTCGTTTGCACAGCAGCTTCAAATGCAATTGAGGGTGATGCCTCCCTACCTTCAATCTCTGCGAGTATCGACTCAATCTCCGCAGCAATATTGGTACCGACGTTCTTTGCTGGTGCTAATCCGTGTATCCACTCACGACCATGCAAAGACAAGACGTAGGAGATATTCTGCATCCGGTACTCAACAGATTTGAGAGTCCTACCAAAGCGGTCTCAGACCTAATCGAAAAAGAGAAATCGATAAAATCTGAACTACTTTCAAAGATTCAGGAGATTCAAATGCGTTTAGCTTCAGAGATGACTGCTATTGACAATGAACTTCGTGAATTGGGCATTATCCGCTCTAAGGGTGATAAAAAGCGAAAAGCTCGAACCGTCTATAAGAAGATCTTTGATTCTGAGATAAAAGAGAAACTCACCTTCTGCACTTGGACAAGGTGCTGTGCGATTGCCATCATCTCACTCCAACGCTCTTTGGATCGGTAAATCTCCAAACGCATCCACAAGACTGTTGGATTCGCCCTGTCTTCGGCAGGGATTGATTCGAGTTCCTTCCAAGCTGAATCTGGATCACCAAGTTCGAGGAAGCCTTGGGCAGCTTTGAGTTGGTGGTACATTGAGAATTTAACTCTCTCGCCAAACTACAGAACAAATGATCTTTCCTGTTGGTTGAATTCCGCCGAGCTAAGAATGGAGGATCACCCAAACAAACACGCCTCAAATGTGGGCGTCCATAAGTGCTTTAGCAAATTACAGATAATATTTTTAAATCTTTTCTCGAGAGAATTTCCGAAAACATAAAAATTATTTTTGTTTAGATAACCGTATCTTTTCGAGTATTTTATCGGCTTTCTGAGTTGAATTAGGATCCATTTTTTTACTTTTCTCTAACCATTCAATGGCATCTTTATTATTCTCCATCATCCAATACATATACCCAATCTCACATGCATCAGAAGCATGTTGTTGAGCTAGGCGAAGTAGTTGACTTTGATAAACTTCATCATGATTTTTTTTGATCTCATCAAGCATGTTTGGGTAGATATCTTGCTCATGAGCTTTTTTTGCTTCATCAAAGTCTTTTTGAATTTCTTTTTTTACTTTATCAATAGCGCTACTGAATATTTTGTAACTTTCAGAGTGATCTGGTTTAACAAATATGCGATCTGTTTTATCTTTTAAATCAGATTTATATTCTAAATATTTTTTAAAGGATTTAATCAGCTCTGCTTTATAATCTCCCTCGAGTTGATTAAAGGTTTTTTCCCACCAACCCATCTTAACTTTATCAGGTCCTCCTAAACTTTCAATTGAGGTAATAATTTCTTCCTTAGCTCCGAATCTTCTCATGATATTATAAATCTCAGCCTTTAACTGTTGAGACTTGGTTTCGGATTCATCCAGCAGCTGTTTTTCTTGTTTTTTTTGCTCTTCATCTTGTTTTTGATTTTCAAGATTCCATATAAGCAGACCTTTGTTAATTAAGGGGAAATAATCCCAATTAAGATTCAGACTGATCTGCTTATCATAGATTTCTAGTTTTTCTTTAATTTGATTATCAGGATAAGCTTCTGCCAAATATCCTAACAGGCAGGTCTGGTCATAAGGGTCTGGGTAAATTTCAAGCAATGCTTTTATTCCCTGAATTGCCTCGTCCCTTTCTTTCGGATTTTGACTGATCATTTTACCGCCTAGATCAAGGCTGTTAAAAGCTTTCAGATAAGATTCTTTAAGAGGCAGATGAATTGTCTTTATATTATTACTTGAATTCAGCTGCTCGATGATGGGATTGCATGGAGTAGCAAGATTGAGATTTTGACCTTCAACTACCGAAAGAGTTGCAACTCCTATCCACCTACCCTTGCTATTAAATACGGGGGATCCACTAGAACCGTGAGAAATTGGGGCAGTAATTTGAATCCAAGAAATTCCGTTTTGAGTTCTTGTGGAAGAAACTACTCCAGTTGATAAGCTCCCAGTGAGACCTTCAGGATTTCCTATAATTGTTACCGGATCACCAGTCTCGATATTTTCAGTTGATTTCACAGCCGGATAAAGCTCTCTATCTTTTTTTAATGGATTATGAAACTTATCCATCACCACCCAATCAGCTTTTCTATCGAAAAACTCCACAGCAACATCTTCCTCCTCTCCACCCCCAAACAGAGGTTTCACCTTAATTTTACGTGCATCTTCAACTACATGATAGTTGGAGATTATTTGTGCATCCCTATAAAGAAATCCGGTTCCAAAACAGAAGGGTTTGTCTTGTGAATTGTATGATATTACCAAATATATTCGATCCTTGTATTTTTCGAAAATCTCTTTTGGTGAGATTTCTTTTCCAGTAAGTGAAACCTTTTCATTTTTAATTCTTTTATCCTCAATACGATTTTTTTCCTCTTGGATGATTGGCCTGAGATCTTCAAGAGTTACGCCACCCCAAGGATACCCTACTGGGCAGATCTTTTTGTAATCATCTGTCTGCTGCTTTGTAAGAATAGACCTAGTTATCCTTAAATCTTTCCATCTCCACTCAAACTCTGCCTGTGAAAAGGAGAAATCGGGAGAACTGTTTGTACAGTTTGGCAAATAGGGCAATCCTAGTTTTTTAATGAGATCTTCAGCATTGTCAGTTGAATAAACACCATAAACTATGGGATTTGTATATTTATCTGTAGCACATTGAAGTCCGCTTACAGTAATTGAATTTGCTATATCATCTTTAAATGAAATAATCAAGCCCTTCTGAATCCAGAATTTAGTATCATTTTTCGATTCAAGGGTTTTTTGAAGGTGTTCATTAGCCGCAATATATTTGTCGGAGTTATCTGTAGGATCACCTAAAACTTGGTACACATGCTCCCTACTATCTCCAAGATGAACAGGTAATGCCCACCGCTCTCCTCTTAGTATATTTATATACGCCTGTATTTTTTTTGTCCAAGACTGGTGCAAGAGTCTTTGTGTGTTAGTTTCGCAAACTTTCTTTTTTTCTTCAGGACTTACATATCCTGTGGCTTCTAAGTCTTTTTCAAGATCCGGTACAGCAAGCTCGTCTGGAGTATTCTTATGTTTTTTTTGATGTTGTTCCCCTTGATCTGTAAATAAATTCATGGCTGCCAAGCCAATCGCTGCTATCAATCCCAGCAGCAAGCTATTGTAAATAAGTGGATGACTTTCAAGACTAGCAACCCTATGTAAATGGTTTTTTTCTGGTTTGAAGTTTGACTTCGATTTCGCCGTTCTGAGAAGGCTCTGGATATACGGATCTTCCTTTAGTTTTAAGCTCTCTATTAGCGCCTTCTCCGCCTCAATATAGTCCCCTAAATCGATCAGATTCTTCCCCACAGTTGCAAGGAGGACGGCGTTATTCTCTTTAGGTTGATGGCCACCTATTGCATTCTTAATGAGGAATAAAATCGTCCAGATGATGCCCCAAGGGATTCCCCACCAGCCGAAGACAAGGACCTGAAGATTAAACTTCAAACTCTCAAGAACCCTACACTTAGCACACAGAATCTGAGACCACCCCCTGTAGGTGCTGAAAAAGACAAAACTCCATACTGTTGTAAAAGTAGATACCCGAAGAGTAGAGTCTACTTTTCCACATTTTTTGCAGACCACATGGACACTCTGCTCAGAGGCTACCCGAGCACTACCACCACCCATTTCTCGGATCTGATCGTATTCCGCTCTTTTGATTGGATCTCCCAGAGTCTCATAGGCTTCGTTGACTGACTGCATCTGCCTAGCTGCCTCTGCTGACTTATTGACATCAGGATGGTATTTCTTAGCCAGAACTCTGTAAGCGGCTTTGATGTCCCGTAGGGGCGCCGTTTGCTCAAGTCCCAGAATCGAGTAGTAGTCCGTCATGATTAGTTAAACCTGAAGCCCTCTTTGATCATCTGTGGGTTGGGTCTGAAGATAACCCCAAGGATTACGAGGCCTCCGATGAGTTTTGCTAGGGCTGTGACGAAGTCATCCGAGGATGTTTCGCCATACTCGAGTACGATCATTCTCTCAGCGGCATCTTTTCCGAATTCCTTGGCAAGAAATTCCTTTACCTTATCTTCCAAGTCCCATTGTGTTTTTCGGACACCGATGATGCAGTTCTCATCAAATGAGTGATCTTTCTTGATGGTCTTCATCTTTGCTGCGGGTATTCGAACAATCAGCTTGGGCGGAGAAGAGTTTCTTGATGATGAGGATAGAATCGGTATAAACACAACTTCTGAGTCAGGAACCTTATGAAAGGTTTTTCTGTCTGTTTCACTATAGACTACAGCCTTCTCCCTCATCGCTCTGCCTTCAGTTACCTTGAGATATCTGTTTGAGGGAAGATCTGATACAAGTTCCTCTACGGTTATAGAAGTTGGTCTTCCTGAAGTTCCGAACAGGATCCACGTTTCATATCCCCCGCTTATCGTGAGGTAGATCGCTGCAAAAAATGTTATGACGATGAATCGCTGCATTGAGCTTTATACCTAGTAGATTCTGCAGAGTAAGACAGCAAAGCGCAAGAATCCTTGAGCAGCCTTTAGTTGATGGCACATAGGAAATTCTTACTCTCTCATCAACCTAGCGATCCTCGACAAAAGGCTTTCCAGCATCTTCTTCTTGTCCCTGAGAGATCGCTTCAAACAAGTGTTCTCGGAGGATTCCCTCTGGGATTAAATCTACCATAGGTCAGTAGATCGCCTTTTACGGCTCCGAATGCCCTAGGTGCTCTTTCCAGTTGGCTGTATACCTTTGAGCAAGGTCTGGAGCGTTTGAGATGACGAGCAGGTTCTCAGCATTCCCCTCTTCGGCACTCTTGGTGAAGTTGAAAGAGCCAGTAATCACGGTCTTCCCATCGATCACTATCACCTTGTTGTGGGCAATTTTGTGGGCTGCATCGATGAAGGTGGAAATGCCCTCGTTGGCAAGAAAAGTGGCGGAAGTGTACCTTTCAAATCTCTGGCTCTTGTCTAGGATCACCTGTACCTCCACGCCTCTCTTGTGCGCATCTACGAGAGCTTTGGCAATGGGGGCAGAGGTGAATGAGTACGCTTGCACTAAGATGCTGGTCTTTGCGGCGTTTAAAGACCCCACAATGGCTTCTGTGCAGCCTCCGTTGGGGCTGAAGTAGGGATGGAGATCCTTTGGCCCTTGAGGCACTCATGCAGTGGAGAAAGTCTTATGTGGGGAAGTCTAGGAACCCGTTGGAGGTAAAATCTAGGCAGACCAGTTGCAACTCTACCATCCGCCAGGCTCGGTCCCTTTTTGCCGGGGTGCTCACCTACACAATCGAGGGTCTGCTTCTGCCCAAACCAAAACCATTTGAAATTCCCGTGGAACTCAAACATGCCAGTAGAAAAAAAGGGGATCACCCACTCTTCTTTTCAGCGGCAAACACCAAATACTCATCCAAGATCGACGCCAAACAGTTGCTCCGCAAGGCGAGTGATGATCTGGAACCCAAGAACCCAGCAGCATTTCTAGCGATGTTGCTGGCCCTAGGAGCAGGTTTAAGGCGTGGAGAGATAGACTCTCTATGCTGGCATCAAATCGATACACAGGAGGGCGTTATAAGCATGGAAGTGACCGAGAAAGCAGGTCTCAAAACGAAGTCATCTGAGGGTGTTGTTGAGATTGATGAAAAGCTGGCCGGCATCCTGCAAGGTTACAAGGCGAGCACAAAGGCCAAGGCTAGTGATTACGTGATTGAACCCGAGGTCATCAGCAGCAAGGGGACTGGCCCAAAAGTCTGGGGTCAACATTACCGAGCCAATGCAACTTTTGATACACTGACTGCTTGGCTACGAGCTAATGGAGTAACTGCAAAGAAGCCACTTCACGAACTGCGGAAGGAGCTTGGATCCTTGATTACCCAAGAGCATGGCATCCACGCTGCTTCCCAGATGCTACGCCACAGCAGTATTCAGGTTACTGCCAACCACTATGTCGCAAAAAAATCTCGAACAACAGTGTCGGTTGGGAGTTGGTTAACTCCAGATGAGGTAATCCCAATACCTGAGGAAACACCAACTGCTACATCAGAGAAAAATGCCATTGAGGATAAGGCTACTATACCTGCCCCAAAGGCGAACTGTCTCCCTTTTGATGAACCAATTGGTTCCGTGACTAATTCTTCAGCTGGTAGTGACCCTTGCCAACCTTCTTGATCCCCTTGTTCTTCTTACCGGTGGTGGCAAACCAGATGTGAAGATTGGGTCCCTTGACCTTCAGGGTCTTGGCCAACTCAGCTACCTTTACGCCGGCATCACCAGCAGCTTCAAGAGCCTTTAAAACCTTCTTTCCGAGGCCACCACGGGGAGAACGCTTTGCTCCAGGCTTGGGAGCCTTCTTGGCTACCTTTGCACCCTTCTTTGCTGGGCGACCACGGCGCTTATCCGTTGCCTTTGGTGCTTTGCCAGTGATCAATCCAAGGAGCTGCGCCTCAATTTTCTCAACCTCTTTGATCAGTTCATCCTTTTTGGTGGTGAGCTTAACGAGGGATTTGAGTGTGTCGCTTGTGATGTTGGAGAGATTCATCTGTTGCTAGTAGATTGTTATCAGGGGCTTTGGGTCAATAAGTTGTTCACCAAATCCCCTTCAGATCCGCGTCTTCAAGGGCTGTCTCTTTGAATGCCGGCTCCATCTCTATGGCCTTCGCTAGCTTCTCTCTAGCCTCATCCAATCGCCCCAGCTGGCAGGCGTAGCAGGCAAGATTGAAGTGAATTGTGGCCTCCTCTGGAAAGCGGTTACGCGCCTCTAGGAGCGTCTTTTCAGCTGTCTGAAGGTCGAGGTAGCGTCTCTGGGCATAGGCAAGACTGATCCAGTATTGGGCGTCATCTGGAAACTGCTTAGTCAGATGCTCTGCCATTGTCGCCATGCCCTCGTACTTTTCCATGCGCCGATAGATTTCTAAACGGACTTGGAGGACGGGAGGAAGATGGCGTTCCTCGGCAGGGATCTCCTCTAGGGCATCCCAAGAGTCTTGGAGCATCCCAAGCTCCAGATATCCGACTGCCTCGGCAAGCAGGCGGGAGGTCACTTCTTCAACGCCTCAAGCTCTTCCAGGAGGCGGACGTTTTCCCTCCTCGCCGTGAAGTATTTCAAAAGCGTAACGGACTGAATCCCCAAGATGATGAAGCTACAAACCCCAAAGGCAATGATGTCGGCATCAAAGTGCATGGTTGAATGGTCTACGATTGATTTGGAGAGGTCAATTAGAGTCAGCCCTCCCCACAGTCAGGCTCATGTGGCTTGATTAGCAACCGGAGATGGGATGCAAATTCCAGAACAAACCCACAATCTTCGTCCAAATAACTGCCGGCCCATTCGGAGACATCAACATCCATCTCGTTCAGTACCGCGATCAACCAATCCTCCGTCATCTCTTTTGCGTCTTCGTGAAGTGGCTCTGACCAAAAGTTAGGCATTTTTTCCGAGACAGACCTGCCTTGATCGAACAATGACATATATACGACATCAAGATCCTGGATCACGAATCGCCTCTCTTCCTTATTAAAGAAAGGCCCCTCCTGGTCTGTAAAGATTGTCGCAAATCGCCGTGCACAGCTGAGGCGCTTCATCCTCATTTCTTTTTTAAGAGTAATTGCCTGATCTGGTAGTGAGTCCCTCAGATACCCTCTGAGAATCAGCAACTGCACGTCTTTGAGGAGCCTCTTTTGTGCCTCATTCTGAGGTGGGTGTGACCTGAAGTGGGAAACCGAGAAAGATTCGCTTAGCTTGGCAATCCATCCCTGCCTCATTGCATGGGTCATGAGATCGTCCGAAGGGATCGCATCATCACCCGCGATCACGAGGGCAAGCATCTCATCGATAAGCTCAAGTTGGTTCACTCTTCATCCTCCTCGTTGTAGAGAGTCAGCTTCATAATCCCTTCGATATCCCCTGAGGCAATCAGCTTCTCGACCGCTAGAACCCTGTCGACTTCAGGCC
>Ga0209829_10003742_pt1 | contig 10988 bp, 7 predicted proteins | sample C_140205_EF_Meta_FD_187311 | JGI IMG/M metagenome (GOLD analysis project Ga0209829, IMG submission 187311) | Freshwater microbial communities from Lake Croche, Canada to study carbon cycling - C_140205_EF_MetaG (SPAdes) (version 2) | ecosystem: Environmental > Aquatic > Freshwater > Lake... | reverse complement strand
AAGATGGTGGTAAAACCGTAGGTGAATATGTAAAGTCGGTTGACGGTGCATTGAAAGTGACCGAATTTAAACGCGTTGCTTTAGGTTAATTGTAAAAAAATTTTAAAAATTTAATTTTTTTACAATTCGTTCGCTAATGATTTTTCAAAGCACCCCATAAACGGGCGCTTTGGGATAAGTTTAAAAATTCAAAAAATTTAATTTTTAAACTACCCCACTCTAATGATTTTTCAAAGCACCCCATAAACGGGCGCTTTGAGGAGTAAATACCTTAAGATCTAATGAAATATACAGGGTCCCCCCGATAACTCGGGTGGACCCTTTTTTGTTGCCTCAAAATTCTTATCTTGCAAGTATTAAATAAGCATAACTATGTTGCCAAAATACAAGCGTGTATTATTGAAATTATCAGGGGAGGCATTATTAGGAAATCAAAAAACAGGAGACCCCTTTGATCCAAAAATTATTGAGCAATATGCTAATGAAATTAAGCAAGTAGTAGAACTAGGTGTTCAAGTAGCCATTGTTATTGGAGGTGGTAATATTTATAGAGGAATGAATGAAGCAGATAGTGGTATTGAGCGTGCGCATGGTGATTACATGGGTATGTTGGCTACGGTGATTAATGCGATGGCCATTCAAGCCATGCTTGAAAAAATTGGCGTGTATACGAGATTGCAATCTGCCATCGTCATGGAGCAGGTAGCAGAACCTTATATTCGTCGTAAAGCATTGCGTCATTTAGAAAAAGGACGTGTGGTCATATTTGGAGCAGGTACAGGTAATCCTTATTTCACTACCGATACAGCAGGTTCACTACGTGCCATTGAAATGAAGGCAGATGTGATCTTAAAAGGTACCCGCGTGGATGGGGTCTATGACAGTGATCCTGAAAAAAATCCATCAGCAGTAAAATTTGAAACCATTAGTTTCCAAGAATGTATTTCAAAGAATTTAAAGGTAATGGACACTACTGCATTCACTTTGTGTATGGAAAACAAATTACCCATTATTGTATTTGATATGAACCAGCCAGGCAATCTATTAAAAGTAGTGCAAGGGGCTGCGATTGGTACCTTGGTGGGCTAGTAAAGAAGGCAATTTCGCCACTGATGTAATTTATTCGAGTTCTTGTATAGGCTCACTTAATTTTATAGTATGCAAAAATCAATTTATATATTTCTTATTGTTTGTTGCTCATTTGCAATCAATGCAAAAGCTCAAAAAGCGCTTAGCTTAAAGGAGGCCGTTGCAACAGCATTAAAAAATAGTTATGACATTCAATTGGTAGAGAACTCATTGGCTATTGCAAAAAACAACAACGATTTAGGTGTTGCAGGTGCCTTGCCTAGCATTGCGGCCACTGCCAATGACAACAATACCAATAGCACCTTACAACAGCAATATGCAGACCCTGCACGAAATACCACAAAATCTGGAGTAGATGGTACCACTATAACTGCAGGTCTCTCTGCCTCAGTAGTAGTTTTTAACGGATACCGCATCATGGCCACCAAAGAAAGATTGGCCGCTATCGAAAAACAAAATACAGTTTTATTACAAGCGCAAATGCAAAATACAGTGGCACTGGTCATGCAACAATACTACAATGTGGTGCGTCAACAAGCTTATTTAACAACCATTGAAAAATCAATTGAAGCAAGTAACCAAAGATTAGACATTGTAAATACGAAAACACAAATTGGATTGTCTAATCAGTTAGATGTATTACAATCCAATTTAGATTTAAATGCACTCATACAAGCAAAACAAAATCAATTATTGGTAATAGATCAAGCTAAAGCAGACTTGTTAAACTCAATGGTGATGGCACCTACCGAGCAAATCATTATCAAAGACAGCATTCTTGTGTATGATCAAATAAAATTAGCAGATGTGGAAGCTAAAATAAAATTAAATCCAAGTTTACAATCTGCAGAACAAATCATTAACATCAATCAGTTTATTGAAAAGGAAACTAGGGCATTGATGTATCCTACATTAAGAGCCAATACAGGGTATAATTTTAGCAGCAATAAATCAGCAGCAGGGTTTAGTTTATTAAATGAAACTTATGGACCTTATCTTGGTGTAAGTTTATCTGTTCCAATTTATGCAGGCACTGCTTCTAAAAGAAATTATAAAAATGCGAAAATAAATACAGATAACGCTAAAATTAACTATAAGAGTACCGAGCATGACATGAGTACAGAAATGTATAAAACTTATCAAGCCTATCAGAATAATTTAAAGCAAACACCTATTGAACAAGCCAACTATATTATGTCTCAAGACTTATTAGGCCTGGTCATCCAAAAATACCAATTGGGTCAAGCTACGATGGTTGATGTGAAACAAGCGCAACAAAGTTTTGAAAATGCAGGCTTTAGATTGGTAAGTTTGCGTTATGCAGCAAAAATTGCCGAAATAGAATTGAAACGTATCTCCAATCAGCTTACTTTTTAAGCCAGCTCTTTATGCAATCCAAGCTCCCGAATATTGGCACGAGTATTTTTACTATTATGAGCCAATTAGCGGTGCAGCATAAAGCCATCAATTTAGGACAGGGCTTTCCCGATTTCCCTATGAGTGAGGCACTAATTGATTGTGTCACAGAAGCCATGAAAGCAGGTGGGAATCAATATGCACATACCTATGGTGTTCCAATACTAAGAGAGCGGCTTGCTGAGAAAATCAATTTCTTATACCAAACTACCATCCACCCTGAAACTGAAATAACAATTACGCCCGGTGGCACTTATGCCATCTTTTCAGCTTTCTCCACCATTATAGAACCCGGAGATGAAGTGATCATTTTTGAACCAGCTTACGATAGTTATATTCCCAACATTACCTTCAATGGAGGTATTGTCGTGCCCATTGCTTTAGAGTTTCCTAATTATAGTATTCCATGGGATAAAGTAAAAGCGGCAATTACTAAAAAGACAAAAGCCATATTAGTGAATACGCCACATAATCCAACAGGCGTAGTAATGACCAAGGAAGATATGCTTCAATTGCAAGAAATAGTATTGAGCAATCACTTATACTTGATCAGTGATGAGGTATACGAGCATTTGATCTATGATCAAAAAAAACACGAATCGGTCATTAAGTATCCCGAATTATTCGCGCGTAGTTTTATCTGTTTTTCTTTGGGTAAAACCTATCATTGTACAGGATGGAAACTAGGCTATTGTGTGGCGCCTGTAGGATTAATGAAGGAGTATAGAAAAATTCATCAGTTCAATGCCTTTAGTTGTGATACCCCAAAACAATTAGGCATAGCACAGTACTTGGACAATAAAGAAGCTTATTTAAGTTTAGGTAATTTCTATCAAGCAAAAAGAGATTATTTAAGAAACTTATTAGCAGCCACTCCATTTAAATACCTTCCCTCTTCTGGTTCTTATTTTGAGTCTTATAGTTATGCGGCCATTTCAGAGGAATCTGATACGCTATTTGCCCAAAGATTGGTCAAAGAATTTGGTATTGCTGTTATTCCCATGTCGGCATTTTATCATGATGGCACTGATCATAAAGTAATACGACTATGCTTTGCAAAAAAAGAAGCCACACTTGATGCAGCTGCAGCCTGTTTACAAAAAATATAATTGAACATAAATCATTTTATTTTATGTTAACCATTCGTAGTCATTTTTTCAAGCATTTTAATTACACTCCTATGCTTGCCGTGCAATCTCCAGGGCGTATTAATTTAATCGGAGAACATATTGATTATAACCATGGATTTGTTTTACCTGCTGCCATTGATAAATACATCCAAGTAGCCGTTGGCAAAAGAAGCGATGGTGTGATACATATGGTGGCATTGGATTTGGGCGAAACGATTGTTATTCCTATAGAAAATTTAAAACCTCATCCTACACAATGGGTGAATTATATTATTGGGGTAGTAGATGAAGTACTAGAAAAAACAAATTACCCAGGAGACCTAGTTCAAGGATTTGATATTTGTATACAAGGCAATATTCCTAGTGGTGCAGGCTTGTCTAGCTCTGCAGCCGTGGAGTGTGCGGTGCTATTTGCGCTGAATGAATTGTATGGATTACAATTAACCAAAATGGAGATGGCCTTGATGGCACAAAAAGCAGAACATCAGTTTGCTGGTGTCAAGTGTGGACTGATGGACATGTTTGCAAGTTTACATGGACAAAAAAATAAAGCTATCTTGTTAGACTGTGCAAGCTTGGCTTATACCTATTATCCTTTAGCTTTAAATGAGTACAGCATTATTTTATTTGATACTCAAATTAAACATGCGCTGGCTAGTTCAGAGTACAATACCCGTAGATTAGAATGTGAGGCAGGAATAAAAATGATACAAGAAAAATATCCCTCCATAAAAACATTCAGGGATCTTAATATAGAACAAGTAGAAGAATGTTTGGCATTTAATAATAATTCAATCAATGCTAAAATATATCAAAGATGTAAATATGTAGTGGAAGAAATGGAGCGTGTCCAATTAGCTGTAAAAGATTTAGCAGCTGGTGATATGGAAGCTTTTGGAAAAAAAATGTTTTCCACCCATGAAGGCTTATCAAAATTGTATGAAGTGAGTTGCCCTGAGTTAGACTTTTTAGTGGAAGCGGTCAAGCAAAATGAAAATGTGATTGGTGCTAGAATGATGGGTGGTGGTTTTGGTGGCTGTACCATTAATATCATTAAAAATTCGGCAGTAGATGCCATCAGCAAAGAAATAGCTGCAAACTATTTAAATAAATACAACAAGCCTTTAGCGGTTTATAGAACCAATATAGAAGCAGGCACCCACTTACTCCCATAAAAAAACCAGCCTTTTTGAAAGCTGGTTTTTAATTTATTTAAATCTTAGAAATTACTTGGTAGAAAAACCGTACACCGTTGTTTGGTGATAGGTTTCACCTGGCTTTAATAAAGTACTTGGAAAACCTGGCTGGTTAGGACTATCAGGAAAATGTTGGGTTTCTAAAGTCAAGGCATAATGCTTATTATATACAATACCTTTTTTAGTACCAGTTAAAGTTCCATTTAAAAAATTACCTGTATAAAATTGAATTCCAGGCTCGGTAGTGGCTACTGTTAAAAAACGTCCACTGTTGGGTTCATAAACAGAAGCGATTTCTTCTAAGCCTTCTGCTTTGTTCAAGACCCAATTATGGTCATAACCTCCTGCTACTTTATCAAGATCCTGACCTACTTTTTTAGGGATAGTAAAATCCATCGGTGTACCTTTTACATCCAATATTTCTCCTGTTGGAATTAAAGAAGTATCTACTGGAGTAAATTTATTTGCTTTCAATTGAACAATATGATCATAAATATTGGGTGACTTACCAGCGGTTAAATTAAAATAAGCATGGTTGGTTAAATTAAGTACAGTGGTCTTATCTGTGGTAGCGGTATATTCAATTTTAATCGAATTGTTTTCAGTTAAAGTATACACTACTTGCACTTTTAAATTTCCTGGATAACCTTCCTCTCCATCTTTACTTAAATAAGTTAACTGAATACTAGAATCTCCAGGTAAAACAAGGGCTTCCCATATAACTTTATCAAAGCCTTTTAAACCCCCATGTAAGGATTGACCATTATTGTTGATGGCTGCTGAATAAGCAACACCGTCTACTTTATAAGCCCCTTTAGCAAGTCGGTTGGCGTATCTTCCAATGATGGCACCAAAATAAGGATTGCCTTTTTGAACATAACCATCAATAGACTCATAGCCTGTAATTACATCACCCAAGGCACCTGCTTTATCTTTGGTAATTATTTTGGTAAGGATGGCACCATAATTAATGATACCCACTTGCATGCCAGCAGCATTGGTTAAAGTATATTCCGTAATGGTTTGGCCTTCTAAAGTTCCAAAACTTTTTGTGGTCACAGTTGCAGTATCCATACTATTTTTATTTGTATTGTTAAATGAACAAGCCATATTGAAAATGGATAAAAAGCAAATTAACAATAAGCTAGCTACTAAATATTTTTTCATAATTACTTGTTTTTTGTTTTAAAAATTAATACCAAGAACCATTGATGATTTCATCTCCCTTGGCATTGTTGTTGGCCATTCTTCTTTTTTGGTTTCTTCTATGTATAAATGTAGTAATAAACATCAAAGGAATAAAAATAAATGTTAGTGGAGGAATACCTAGTATACTAATCCATTTGCCACCAAAATGACGGCGCATAGGTCTGCGTAAGCGTTCTGCAATAATGTACATAGCAGGAACAATGAACAAAGTCATAAAAAACGCAAAAGCCAATCCGTAAATAATGGTCCAACTTAATGGTTTCCAAAAGGCTACGTTATCTCCACCAAAGAAAATATGTGGATTTAACTCACTAAATAAAGTTACAAAATTGATGTTAAAACCAATGGCAATAGGCAAAAATCCTAAAATCGCAGCAAGAGCGGTTAACAATACAGGAATAATTCTTGTTTTACCAGCTTGTATGACTGCTTCCTTGGTTTTGTAACCCCTGGCTCTTAATTCATCCGCAAATTCAATGACCAATATTCCATTTTTCACTACAATACCAGCCAGTCCTACAATACCTAAGCCCGTCATCACACCAGATACTTTCATACCAAATATAGAGAAGCCTAAAAGCACACCTATAATACTAAATAAAATCTCTGTTAAGATAATCACCGATTTAGAGATAGAATTAAATTGTAAAACCAATGTAAACAAGATCAGCATTAATGCAATGATCAAGGCCTTACCTAAAAAAGCAACGGTTTCTAATTGTTGTTCGTTTTCTCCCGTTTGTTTTACACTGACTCCTTCAGAAATACCTTTAAAATTGCCAATGTATTGAGCAATCACTGCATTGACTGCAGTAGGATTATAGCCTTGATCTAATTTTACATTGGATCTTAATTGAATCAATCTTTTTTGATTTTTTCTATTAATGCTACCAAAGGTATTGGTGGGTTCAACTTTTACTAAAGAACTGATAGGAATATTTTTGACCATACCTCCTGCAGCCATATCTCTAAAAGATAAACGCATATTCAATAAGTCTACTAAATTATTTCTTTGCAATTCTTCATTTCTTAATTGAATTTTATATTCATCCTTACCGTCTTTAATTTTAGAAACTTCTTTACCAAATAAAGCGGTACGCAATTGCATGCCTACTTGTGCACTACTTACGCCTTCAATCAAGGCACGGTCTCTATCAATGGTTAAGGTTAATTCAGGATTCACTAAGTCTACATCCATTTTTAACCCATCAATACCTGGAATTTGTGCAGCGTCTAAATAATTTTTTAAACCTACCGATGTTTTTACTAATTTGTCAAAATCATCTCCTTGAATTTCAATATTTACTGGAGGGTCTGTTGGCGGTCCGCTGGATTCCTGCGTTACTGTAATTTCAGATCCAGGAATACCCTTCATCTCGCTACGAATAGCATCTAAATAGGGAGCAGTCGATTTACCATGTCGTTTTTCATATTCAATAAAGTTCACTTGCACACGACCTAATTCAGATCTTGTACTTCTATCGCCGCGCATAGGATCACCAGCACCTACTGCTACATTACTTATAATACTTTCCACGAGCGGATTTTTTTTATTATTGTCCATTTCCAAAGCCTTGGCTACTTTTTGTTCTACTACTTTAGTAACAGAATCTGTGTAGTTTACTTTACTTCCCACTGGTAATTTTAGATAGACATATACTTGATTGGGATCTCCTTTAGGAAAAAACTCAATACCTACTCTGCCTGTACTAATGCTAATGCCAAAAACAATAAAGGATACAATCAATAAAACAAAAGTACCTATCAATAATTTTACTGGTCTCCATCCATTTAAAGCACGACGTAAGATGCGCTCATAAGTATCCATTAATTTAGGTAGGGTACGTGTTTGGAATTTTTCAATTAAATCTGTGATAAAATATTTATTGGCTACGACCAAAATCATAAAGAAAATCAATAAATTACCTAGGAAGGTAAAGCCCATCAAGTCTAATAAAATCCCTATACCAATAGGAATCCAGAAACCTTTTTTCTTAAACATGGCCGATTTTGGTTCCTCAGATTTTACTTCTTCGTGGTTCATGAAATCTACTGCAAATACAGGGTTCATGATAAAGGCCACTACCAATGAGGCTGCCAAGGTGAAGATTAACATGGCAGGTAGGTAAATCATAAATTTACCAATAATACCAGGCCAGAACAATAAAGGGAAGAAAGGCGCTAAAGTAGTTATGGTACCTGCTAATACGGGAACGAATACTTCCCCTGCGGCCATTTTTGCAGAAGTAGCGGCTGTTAATTTTCCTTTTCCTTGAACAAAAATACGGTGTGTGTTTTCTATGACCACAATGGCATCATCTACTATGATACCTAAACCAAATAAGAGGGCAAATAAAACCATGAAGTTTAAAGTAATGTGCGAGCCCACTAATAAGTCACCAGCAGGTAACAAAACAAAGGCAACAAACATACTCAAGGGTACCGATAAGGCGACAAAGAAGGCATTGGTCACCCCCATAAAGAACATCAATACCAACAAAACCAAAATAAAACCAATGACAATCGAATTGACTAAATCGGTAAAAGAACTTTTAGTTCTAATACTTTGATCACCTGAAATGACGGCTTTCACATCTTTGGGTAAATCATTGGCGCTTGCTTCTTCCACAATTTTTTTCACTGCATCTGTGGTGGCAATTAAATTTTCACCATTTCTTTTAATGATATTTAAAGTGATTACATTTTTCCCATCCAAACGCGCATAACTCTCATTGTTCTTCACAGTATCTTTAATAGAGGCTACATCTCTTAAGTAAATTGGCGCTCCATTAGTATTACGTACAATTATATTAGCAATATCATTCGCATTTTTTAATTGACCTTTTAATTGTAGGTTGCGGTTCATGGTACCTACTTCTAATAACCCCCCCGATAAATCTAAATTCTCTCTTTGAATGGCTGCGCTGATATCATCAAAACTAATACCTGAGCTTTGCATTCTATAATTATCTACATTGATTTGAAATTCTCTCTCTGGAGCTCCTACTAAATCAATTCGATTGATTTGTGAGATGCTTTCTAATTTATCTTTTAAATCATCTGCATATTTTTTTAATTGAATAGGGCTATAGTTACCGCTAATATTCACATACATAATAGGCATGTCACTGATATTTAATTCAATGACCCTAGGCTGTTGTGTTAAATCAGTAGGCAAATCTGACTTTGCTTTATCTACCGCATCTTTTACTTTTTGTAAAGCAATTTCTGGCTTTACATCGGTACTAAATTCAACCGTTATGGCTGAAAAATCTTGTTGAGAGGTAGAAGTGAATTTGCTAATCTTTACCCCACTGATACTCTTGATTTGTTTTTCAATAGGGCGAGTGACTAAGTTTTCTATATCCTTAGGGGAGTTACCTACATAAATGGTTTGCACAAAGATATTAGGAATGACAACTTCAGGAAAGTTCTCTTTAGGAAGCGTAAGGAATTGATAAATACCACCTAAACTTAAAAACAACATCACCAAATAAATGGTGGTCTTATTGGTAATACTCCATGAAGTGGGTTTAAATTCTTTAAACTTTTCTTTTATTTTATTGATAGTCGACATAATGATCTATTAAGCTTTTTTTAAATTATTTATCTGAGGTCGTAATGGTTTGACCATCAAATAAGGTTTGATACCCTTCGGAAATTACCTTGTCACCAGCTACTAAGCCAGTTAATATTTCAATACTATTACCATAGTATTGACCTACAGTCACTACTTTTTTACGTGCAATTAGTTTGCCATTTTCAGTAATAGCTACATAAATAAACTTTCCTTTCTCATCGTTTTGTAATAAGTTAATAGGGGCACTAATCGCATTTTTTTGTTCGTAGTCTTTAATTTTAACTTGTACCAATTGATTGGGACGGAAGTTTTTGTCAATGGGTAATTTTGCTTCCACATAAAAACTTCTACTCAAAGGGTCAATCACATTGCCAACTACTGATAACTTTGCACTAATTATTTTTTGAATGTCTGGAAAGTTTAAACTTGTTTCTGTACCTACCTTTACTTTACCTGCATAATTTTCAGGAATCATGGTGGTTAACTTTAAATGCGCCATGTTCACAATTTTTATTTGACCAGGCCCCATAAAAAGTTCACCCACTTTCACATTCACTTCTTCAGCCACACCATCTACATCACTATATACACTGGTATAAGCCAATTGATCACGTACCATACCCAATTGTTCTGAAGCAGCTTTTAACTGACTAGCCAAGGCATCTGCATTGGTTTTAGCAGTCAATAATTGTATTTCACTTCCAATATTTTGATCCCAAAGATTTTTTTGTTTGTCGTATACTGCTTTGGCTAAAGCAGCTTGAGATTTTAAGGTTTCAATATTTTGAGTAGCTGCAGCGGCGCTTTGCTTGATCAATGAATTATCTAATTGCAAGATCAATTGACCTTTTTTTACGAGATCCCCTCTTTTTACAAATAAGCCTTTTACTTGGCCACCACCTGCACGTGGGGTGACAAAGGATACGCTTTCAGATTCTATTTTACCTTGTAGTTCAATGTAATGAGTAAAATCTTGAATGCCAATAGGACTTAAAGTTACTAAAGTTGCTTTCACTATTTCTCCACCACCTGCTTTAGAAATTTCATTCTCTAGACTCGCAATTTTTACATTTAAATCCAAACTTTGTTTTTTTAATGCAGCCAAACTTGCTTTTTGACTTTCCATGCTGTTCCCACCACCACAAGCTGTGGTCAACATTATCATTAAAACCAATACTACTTTAGAAAACTTTTTCATTATTTTATTTTTAATATTTATTATTTATGTTTTTATAATTTTCCACTCGCTTTTAATAAATCTACTTTAGAGATTAAAGCAGTGTATAAGGCATTCATGAAATTATTTTGAGCACTTACTAAATCGGCCTGAGCGGCAGAAATTTCTGTGTTAGAACCAGTACCTGCTTC
>Ga0209829_10003740_pt1 | contig 10992 bp, 9 predicted proteins | sample C_140205_EF_Meta_FD_187311 | JGI IMG/M metagenome (GOLD analysis project Ga0209829, IMG submission 187311) | Freshwater microbial communities from Lake Croche, Canada to study carbon cycling - C_140205_EF_MetaG (SPAdes) (version 2) | ecosystem: Environmental > Aquatic > Freshwater > Lake... | reverse complement strand
CCCAATCCGAAGACGTCGGGCAACGGGAAATACAGCTTCCTCGCCGCCTGGGGCTCGGTCCTGGCCGCCGGGGGCTCGGCCGACGACGCGCGGGGCTACGTCGAACGGCTCTACCGGCGTACGCCCGTCCTCGACACTGGCGCCCGGGCGGCCACCGCCACCTTCTCCCAGAAGGAGATCGGCGACGTTCACCTGACATTCGAAAACGAGGCCCATCTCGAAGTCGACGAATCGAAGGGGGCCCTCGAGATCGTCTACCCGAAGAGGTCGATCCGCGTCGATCCGCCGGTGGCTGTCGTCGACGCGAACGTCGACCGGAAGGCGACTCGGCACGCCGCCGAGGCCTACCTCGGGTTCCTCTACTCGCCGGAGGGGAAGGCGATCGTTGCCAAACACCACTACCGCCCCTGGAGCGTCGATGCCAAGGGGCCGCCGGAGGGCTTTCCGGCAATCGAGACGTTCGACATCGGCTTCGTCGCCGGCTCCTGGGACAACGCGATGAAGACTCTGTTCGGCGAGGGGGGGGAGTTCGACAAGATCTATCAACCGGCCGGGGGAGCGAAATGAGCCCGGTGGCCGCCTGCCGCCCTCTCTTCCTCCTGCCGGAACCGATCGCCATCTCCCCATGAACACACTCCCCCCACCATCGAGCTCGAACCGGCGAGAGGGCCCCCCGGCCGATGCGGTTTCGATCCTTCGTCCGCCGTCCCCTCCGATCCGCCGCGCCCGCCACCGCACGGTCCTCCCCGGCTTCGGCATCAGCGCGGCGATCACCTCGCTGATGATCGTCGCCCTCGTCGTCTTTCCGCTGGCCGTTTTGATCCTCCGGGCGGCGTCGCTCGGCCCGGCCGGATTCCTCGCGGCGGCGTGGACGCCACGGGCCCGGGCCGCCTACGCGGTGTCGCTCGGCTCGTCGCTGACCGCCGCGATCATCAGTTCGCTGCTGGGGCTCCTCGTCGCCTGGGTGCTCGTCCGCCTGGAGTTCCCTGGACGGCGGATCCTCGATGCCCTCGTCGACGTGCCGCTGGCCCTCCCCACCGCAGTAGCGGGCCTCGTCTACTCGACCCTGTATGTCGAGAAGGGGTGGCTCGGACAGTGGCTGGTGCCAGTGGGGATCAAGGGAGCGTATTCGCTCCTCGGAATCGTGCTCGTCCTCGTGTTCGTCAGCCTGCCGTTCGCGATCCGGGTTGTCCAACCGGTCATCGAGAGTCTCGACAAAGACACCGAAGAGGCCGCCCGCCTCCTCGGCGCGAGCAAGTCCCAGACCTTCTTCCGCGTCGTGCTCCCCGGCATCCTCCCCGCCGTGGTCACTGGTTTCGCGCTGGCGCTAGCGCGGGCGCTGGGGGAGTATGGATCGGTTGTCTTCATCTCCGGCAACATGCCATTCAAGACGGAGATCGCCCCGGTGCTGATCGTCTCCCGGCTCGAGGAGTTCGCCTACGCCGAGGCGACCGCGATCGCCGTCGTCCTCCTTGGCATGTCGCTGTCGATGCTCGTTGTCGTCAACGTTCTCCAGCAGCGTCTCGTCCGCAACGCCCAGTGACACCTCCCTGCGATGACCTCTAAACCCCGCGACGCCGCCACCGCCACCAGCCCCCTCGGTCTGCTCCTCATCACGGGTGCGGTGGCGACCGTCGGCCTGCTCATCGTCGCGCCGCTGGCGAGCGTCTTCGTCGATGCGTTCTCCAATGGCCCACAGGCGTGGTGGGAGGCGTTGGCCCACGATCCCGACACGCGGCACGCCATCTGGCTGTCGCTCACCGTCGCCCCCATCGCGGTGCTCATCAACACGATCTTCGGCGTCGCGGCGGCCTGGCTCGTGGCCCGCTTCCGCTTTCCGGGGCGCTCGCTCCTGGTGTCGCTGTTCGACGTCCCCTTCTCCGTCTCCCCGGTGGTGGCCGGATTGGCGCTGGTGCTGATCTTCGGTCGGCAGGGGCTGTTGGGGCCGACCCTCGCAGGGCTGGCAGTGAAGGTGATCTTCGCCTGGCCGGGGCTCGTCCTCGCCACGACGTTCGTGACCCTGCCGCTGGTGGTGCGCGAGTTGATCCCGGTGATGGAGGCGATCGGGCCGGAGGAGGAGATGGCCGCAGTCAGCCTGGGGGCCAACGGCTGGCAGGTGTTTTGGCGTGTCACACTCCCCAACATCCGCTGGGCCCTGCTCCACGGTGTCGTCCTCGCCAATGCCCGCGCGATGGGGGAGTTTGGCGCTGTCTACGTCGTCAGCGGCCACATCGCCGGCGCCACCGACACGATGCCGCTGCGCGTCGAAAAACTCTTCCAGGAATACCGCACGCCGGCCTCGATGGCGGTGGCGAGCGTGCTGGCGGCCCTCGCGCTGCTGACGCTCGTCGCCAAGGTGTTCATCGAGCGACAGTTGGAAACAGAATCGCAGGAACTCGAAGCGGCCCGGGCCCCCGGCGCCGATACCGACCCGACCACGGGAGGTCTTGGACCATGAGCATTCGCGTCGACGGCGTCTCCAAATCTTTCGGCACCTTCAAGGCGCTCGACAACGTCTCGCTCGACGTCCCGCAGGGGACGCTCCTGGCGCTCCTCGGGCCGTCGGGCTCTGGCAAGACGACGCTGCTGCGGATCATCGCCGGGCTCGAGTGGCCCGACTCGGGCCGGATCGAGGAGGACGGCACCGACATCACCGACCGCCACGCCCGACAGCGGGAAGTGGGCTTCGTGTTCCAGCACTATGCCCTCTTCCGCCACATGAGCGTGTTCGAGAACGTCGCCTTCGGGATGCGCGTGCGGAAAGCCCCGCAGGCCGAGGTCAAGGCCCGGGTCGACGAACTGCTCCATCTGGTGCGTCTCGACAACCTCGGCGCGCGGAAGCCCGCGCAGCTCTCCGGCGGCCAGCGCCAGCGGGTAGCCCTCGCCCGGGCACTCGCGATCCGCCCGCGGATCCTCCTCCTCGACGAGCCGTTCGGGGCGCTCGATGCGAAGGTGCGCGTTGAACTGCGGCAGTGGCTCCGCCGCCTCCACGACGAGATCGGCATGACGACCGTGTTCGTGACCCACGATCAGGAGGAGGCCTTCGAACTGGCCGACGACGTCGTGGTGATGAACGAGGGCCATGTCGAGCAGCGCGGCAAGCCCGAAGAGGTCTTCGACAAGCCGGCCACGCCGTTTGTGATGGACTTCCTCGGCAATGTGAACGTCTACCACGGCCGGGTGGAGAACGGCCGGGCCTTCTGGCATGGCGTGCCGATCGACTATCCCGATTACCCCCATGCCCAGGCCCGTGAGGCTCGTGTCTACCTCCGCCCCCACGAGCTCGACATCGCCCGCGCGCTTTCCGGCGGCACGTCGGAATCCCATGCGGGCACGAGCCTCGTAGCGACGGTGCTCCGCCAGACACGCACCGGCCCGATCACTCGCATCACCTGCCAGCCGAGGCAGGGAGGCAGCGATCTCCACGTCGATCTCCCCTCGGCGGCGGCCCGCGAACTCGGCCTCCAGCCGGGCGATTCGGTGTCGATCACGCCGCGCCATGTCCGTGTGTTTCTGCCCGATCCGGAATATGTCATCTGACGCTTCCCCTCTGCCCCTGACATGAGTCGACTCCATCCATGAGCAGCCAGCCCCCCTCCGTTTCGCCGAAAGACGATGCCTCGTCCCCCCAGGCTGGGCAAGCCCCGCCCCGGCACCCCGCCATTGACCGGATCGATGACGCCCTCCGGGGCCTCCGGTATGGGTCTGTTCTGGCGATCGTCCAGGACGGGGTCGTGGTCCAGATCGAGCGGACGGAAAAGACCCGCCTGACGCACGGCGAGCAACGCTGAAGCCCTTGGTTCCTGGCTGAGGCGCCCGTTTCCAGCCTCTCCCCTCCCCCGCCCGCCGCACCGATGTGTCCGGCGGACGATTTTCCCTCTCCCCCTCTGGGAAAGGTTCCCCGGATCGAAAAAACCTGGGAAAAAAGACGCCAGAAATAATCTTGACCACGACGATCGTATTGATAAGATACGAATGACAACCTTGTTGACCGATTCGATAAACATCAAGTCACAACCGTCAAAAGCCGATTTCCTTTCCGTCTGCAGTACCGACCGGAATGACCGGAGGGAAGCGACGGCTCCGCTGAGCCTTTCGTTCCGTCCTCGTTTCCTGGTCCCTCTCACTGCCGGCTGGCCCGCCCCGATCAGGTTTGCCCCGATCAGGCCCCAGCCCCTTTCCCATTCGTTTCGCTTTCCCTTCATCTCACTTCCCTCGAGGAACTCCCATGTCCATCCGCTCCGTTCCCGCACGTCGGGCTTTCACGCTCGTCGAGCTGCTCGTGGTGATCGCGATCATCGGCACCCTTGTCGGGCTGCTCCTGCCGGCCGTTCAGGCTGCCCGGGAAGCTGCCAACCGCTCGAAGTGCTCCAACAACCTCAAGCAGATCGGCCTGGCGATTTTGAACCACGAAGGCGCCAAGCGCACCCTTCCCAACAGCTACCGGCCCAACAACGGCGCGGCGCGGATCGCCTGGGTGACGCGTCTCCTCCCGTTCTTCGAGGAAGGCAACCTCGGCAACCGCTGGGACATCAAGCAAAACTGGAGCAGCCTGACGCCGAACACCGCCGGGGGCTACTCGATCCCCAACGCGGTTCTCGCGATGACCCGCCTGCAGACGTTCCTGTGCCCGACGGCGCCGTCGAGCAACAATTTCGACGGTGACCCCGACACCACCTCGGGGAGCGGCTATCCCACGGGTGACATCAAGGCGGTGGCCAACGCGGCCGGCACCGGCTTTGCCACCGTCGGCCTGTTCGCCGCCACGACCGATTACTCGCCGACCATCTTCGTCGACTCGCGTCTGGCTAACGGCGGCACGATCAACGACAACCTCGCCGACGTCGCCAGCAACGCGGCCCAGGGAGCCCAGAAGTCGAGCTCGGGCGACGGCTTCATGCCGAAGGACTACAACGGCACCGTCAAGCCGCGTCTCGCCGACGCCATCGACGGCACGTCGAAGACGATCGCGATCGCCGAATCGGCCGGCCGTCCCTACAAGTGGACCCGCGGCAAGAAGGCCGACAATGCCTCCGGTATTTTCCCGGCCCGGCGAATCAACGGCGGCGGCTGGTGCCGTCCGGCGAGCGACTTTGCCTTCGACGGCTCGTCCGCCGACGGCACGCTCTTTGGCGGCGGGAATGCCACCGGCGCCGTCAACGTCACCAACGGTGAGAGCGTCGAGACGGCTGCCTACGGCGGGGCGATTTACGGCACCGAGGGGACCGGCGAGCCATACGCCTTCCACTCGGCCGGTGCCAACCATGTGTTCGGGGACGGCTCGGTGCGTGTCCTCTCGTCTGACATAACGATCCGCATCTACGCCGCACTGGTCACCCGGGCCGGGGGCGAGACGGCGAACGCCGACTGACCCCAGCCGCACGTGCCGACGCCGCAGCCCCGCGGGGCCAAAGCCGGCACCAAAATCGATGATCCCGGAGGGGCCGGGGCGGGGTGAACCCCGCCCCGGCCCGCTTCTTTTTGCCCCCGAACCGGGCACGCCTCCCCGCCGCGGACGGCCACGGGGGGGCCGTGGCTTTCAAAAGCTGAGTCCACGCCGTACCCTGTCGGGGTGAATCCCGACGTCGGCCGCAGCGACCGCGGTGCCCGCCGGATCACTGCCTTTGGAGCCAGCGACGACTCCGCGGCGCCAGGTCCTCGCCCCGGATCGGACGCCGGGGCGGAAACGAGGGCCGGGAGCGGGCCCTTGCCACGAGCGTGTGCATGAGCGACATCCTGTTCCATTACTACCGCGTCAATCCGACAACGTGGTTCTATCTTTCGTCGCTTCTCTCGATCGCGCTGTTTTTCAAGTTCAACCGCGTTTGGAGCGTGAGAAACCTCGATCTCGTCGGCCTGATCTTGTTCGCGCCGGGATTGCTGGCGGTGGAGTACGGGAGTTTCCGGGCCAACCAGGCAGCGCTCCAGCTCGGTTACATCTGGCTGTTCTCGGTGTCGGCGGCATTCCTGGTGAGGATGCTGTTCGACTCGATGATGGTCCGTCGGCCGCTCCTCGAGCCGAATCTGACGACGGGGGGGCTGGTGTTCCTGGGGAGCTCGCTCCTCGTGTTCCTCCTCGCCAACGTGATCACGTCGCGCCCCCAGCAGTCAGACATCGCCGCCGCCGCCGCCGCCGCGTCCCGGACGGCTGCCCAAGCGGAGCGGGGCGAGGCTAACCAGGTCGATCCCCTCGAGCGTCTCGGCCCCGGCTACCCGCTCCTCTTCCTCCTCCCGCGGATCTCGGCGCAGCGGATCTTCTCCCCCGATGCCGATGGAAAGGGGACGGTCGAGGCCGCCGGAGACGCGCGGATCGTCAACGAGACCACCGCCCGGGTGATGGCGATCCTCTCGCAACTGGCGATCGTCGCCGGGATGGTGTTCACCGGCTGGCGGCACTTTGAGAACGCCCGCCTGGGGATCGCCGCAGCGGTCCTCTACCTCCTCCTCCCCTACACGGCGATCATGACCGGGCGGGTCGACCATGCCCTCCCCGGGGCGCTGATCATCTGGGCGATCGCCTGCTATCGGATCCCGCTCGCCTCGGGGTTCCTCATCGGGATGGCGATGGGGACGATCTATTACCCGGTCTTCCTCCTCCCGCTGTGGTGCAGTTTCTATTGGGAGCGGGGAATCCGTCGGTTTGCCGTCGGCGTCGCCGTGGCCTTGGCGGTCCTGGTTGCCGCCTTGGCGCTGCGGTCACCCAACACCGCGATCTTCTCCGGCCAGCTGCGGCAAATGTTCGGCTGGATCTTCCCCAACGAAGTCACGCTCGAGGGGTTCTGGTCTCTGCCGGCCAACGATGCCGTCTTCAGGCTCCCGGTGCTGGCAGCCTTCGTCGCCATGATGGGGACGCTCGCGATCTGGCCCTCCCCAAAAAACCTCGGCACGCTCTTGAGCTGCACCGCCGCCGTCCTCATCGGCAGCCAGTTCTGGAAGGCGCACGACGGCGGGCTGTTCATGGCCTGGTTCCTCCCGGTGCTTCTCCTGGTCGTCTTCCGACCGAACCTCGAAAACCGGGTGGCACTGCTTGTCCTCGAGGCGGAGTGGTTCCCGCGGCGCGGGCGCCAGGCGGCCTGAACGATCCCCCTGAATCAGGCGGCCGGAATCAGGCGGCCGGAAGCAGGCCGTCAGCGGCTGCGGCGGAGGTCGACCGGCGCGGCGAGCTCTCGGCTGGCCAGCCAGTGCCGCCAAGCCGGGAGATTCCACTGGAAGTCCTGCCCGGTGATGTGCACGAGAGCGGCCAGGGCCGCTTCGTTCCGGAGGCGGACCTTCCCCTTCTTCGGCCCCCCGCCGAGCGACAGGCCTTCGCCGCCGGCGTTTCCGAACGCCACACTCGTCTGCCCCGCCTGGCGACCGTCGGAAGCGATCACGACATGCTCTGTCTCCAGGGCGTCGACCAACGGCGCCGTCGCCCCCACCAGCTTGAGCGCCCCGAGCGCCTCGGCAGCGCGATTGAGGCGGGCGTTGTCAGGCCCGCCGAGGGCCGCCACGAGCGCGGGCTCGGCGATCCGCGGTCCGACTGCCTGGAGACGCTCGACCGCAGTCAGCCGAGTATCGGGATCGGTATGGTCGATCGCCACCTGGACGATGATCGCGATGGCGTCGGGCGTCCCGATCCGCGCCAGGGCTTCGAGGAGGAAGGCCCGCACCTGCGGCACCGGCTCCCGCGCGACCGCCCCCCCCAAGCTCGGCACCGCCGCCGGATCAACGATCTCGCGGAGCTCCTCGGCGGCCGTCGCTGCAGTGGCGGGATCATCCAGCCGACGGCGCAGCTTCTCCAGCCGCGGGCCCCACTGCTTCTGGGTCACCTTCTCCCGCTCCGATCGCTCGATCAGCTCGATCTCCTGGCTGGTCCGCCAAGCCCCCCGATACCGGACAAACCCCCGCGCCGTCATCAGCGTCTGCTGGGACGGGGGAGCGGCCCCCGGGGACCGGTCCGCACGAGCGTCATCCTCTCCGGGCTCCCCCTCGCGTTGTGCGGGGTGCTCGTCGGCACTGCGGGCTCTCACTGCGGCGGCGACCAGGAAGGCCGCTGCGAGGAGCGCGGGAAGGATCGGTGACGGGCGGATCACGGTCGTGCCCTCGAGTCGTGGCTGGCAGGCGCTGGGGACTTCACGGCAGCCCCCTCCATCATCGTCAACCGGCCAGGGCCTGGATGGCCCCCACGTAAAAAGAGAAGATGCGGAAGATGACGAGGGCAATCAGGGCCGCAACGAGCCCCCAGACGACAAATCCTGCCACCTGAGCCGAGGCCTCGAATTTCTGGCGGGCTTCCTCGTCGTAGTCACGCGCCAGGCGGTCGAGGACCTCGGCGGTGTTGCCGGTCAGTTCGCCGGCGATCACTCCTTCAATGAGCGTCGGTGGAAACCCGCCACTTTCGCGGAGCGTGTCGGCGAGGGTCGCCCCCTCTCGGAGGCGGCGCCCGACCCGGTCGGCGTCGAGCGGGATGCCCGGCGCCACGCTGGCCCCGAGTCGGACAAGCGTCCCGGCGTCGAGGCCGGCGGCGCTGGCGAGGCTCGCCGCCCGGCACCAGGCCGCCGCTTCGGCTGCCCGCGCCGCCGCGCCGATCACCGGCAGCGGGGAAACCACGCGGCGGACGATGCCGCTGCGGCGCCAGCTCGCCACGGCTATCCTGCCCGCGACGACCCCGACGATGGCGAGGAACGCCACGATCGACAGGTACGCCGCCAGCCCGGCGGAACCGACCAGACCGAAGCCAAGGATGTCGATCGGCTTATTCTGTTCGTCGCGGATCCCCCCGGCCACCCAGATCAAGAAACCGATCACGAGGATCGCAATCGCCAGTTGGAAGCCCGGCCAGACGAGCCCACGGACGAACGCGCGGCGGGTCCGCACCACCTGGTCGAGCATCCGCGCCAGTTCGCGGAGCGTCTCCGGCTCGTGACCGGTGCGGTCGCCGACCGACACCATCCCGCGGATCAGCGGCGGGAAGGTTTCACCCGCCAGGGCCATCGCCTCCGACAGCGATTCCCCTGCACCGAGGGCCTGCCCGACCGTCTCCATGGCCCCACGCCAGCGCCGGGGAACGCGTTCCACCTCCCCCTTCCAGGCCCGCCGCACCCCGATCCCGGCCGCCAGCGACAGCGCCATCCGGCCGAGGATCTCGGCCAGGAGTTTCGTCGGCATCTGGGCGGTAAACGCCATGGTTTCATGACCTCGGAAACCGAATCCGGATACGCCCCCGGGGTGCAGACGAGCCCCGACCGCCCCCCTGATGCCCGACCCTAGCTACCCGTGGAAAAAGTCATCCGTGCCCTTTGTCCACTTGGAAAACCTCCGGTTTTCTCGAGTGCTTCGCACTCGCGACCGCCTCGTGCGGTCGGCCCCCATTTTATCCACAGCCTTCTAACACATCGTCCCGCCATCTGGTAGAAAACGCGCTCGGGGAGCTTCTCCCTGCCTCCCAGCCCGCCGCCGCCCGAAAGCCCTCCGACCATCCCATGAAGGCTCCCAGGCAGCCATCCCCGCCGTGGTCGTGCGTCGCCATCGTGGGAGTGGGTTTGATCGGCGGGTCGGTCGGACTGGCGCTGAAGGCGCGCCGTCTGGCGGGCCGTGTCGTCGGTGTCGGACGGACCCCCGCGTCGCTGGAAGAGGCGCAGCAGCGCGGGATCGTCGACGAGACGACGACCGACCTCGCCGCCGGAGTCGCCCAGGCTGACCTGGTCGTTGTGGCCTCCGCCGTGTCGACGATTGGGCCTCTCCTCGAGGCCATCGACGGAGCCGCCCGTCCGGGGACGCTGCTCACCGATGCCGGGAGCACGAAAGGCTCGATCGTGGCCCGCTGGGAGCGGCACCGGAAAGCCCGCCAGTGCCGGTTCGTCGGCGCCCACCCGATCGCCGGCAGCCACCGCCGCGGCCCGGTGGCCGCCGACGCCGGCCTGTTCGAGGGGCGCCTGACCGTTGTCACGCCTGCCAAAGGGACGCCGGAGCTAGACACCTCCCAGGTGGCAGAGTTCTGGGCGGCACTCGGCTCGACGGTGTTTCTGATGCCGCCGAAGGACCACGACCGGATCCTCGCCGCCACCAGCCACGCCCCGCATCTCATCGCCGCGGCCCTCGCCGCGGCGACGCCGGCGGACGTCACCCGCTTCACGGCCGGAGGCTGGCGCGACAGCACGCGGATCGCCGCCGGAGATCCGGGCCTGTGGGCCGACATCCTCCTCGACAACGCCGTCGAGGTCACGCGGGCACTGACCCGAGTCCGCCGGATCTCCGACCGCCTCGTCGCGGCGCTCGCAGCCGGCGATCGCAAAACCCTCCTCGATCTGCTTCAAAGGGCCAAGGAACGCCGTGATGCTGTGGGAAGTTGACGTTCTCTCCGCCGATCCCGCCAACGACCACGCCGCCCGTGCGGTGGTGGCGGGCGCCGCCGATCTCGGCATCGCCGCCTGCACGTCGGCGCGCGCCGTGACCGGTTGGCTCATCGAAGGGGAGCTTTCGAGGAGCGACATCGAACGGGTCGCGACGACGCTCTTGGCCGATCCGGTCACGGAGCAGTTCACGATCCTCGAGCTCGCCGGCGCCCCGTCGACGGCCGCCGATGCCGCCGGCCTATCCCCCGCCGCTGGCCTCCCGCTGGTCCTCCATGTACTGCCCAAGGCGGGGGTGACCGACCCGGCGGCGCAGAGTGTCTTGGCGGCGCTGCGGCTGCTCGGGCTCGAGGCGGCGGCCGTGCGGAGCGTGCGGAAATACTGGCTTCCCGCTCTCCCCCACGACGAGGCCGAGCGGTTCGCCTGGAAGCTGCTGGCCAGCGAGGCGATCCACGACGTCGTCGTCGGTCCGCTGCCGCTGCGGGCCCTTGCCGGTGGTCGCCCCTGGGCGTTCACCCAGGTCGCGGTTCCCCTCGACGGGCTCGACGACACGGCGCTTGCGAAGCTGAGCCGCGAGCGCTGCCTGGCCCTTTCCCCCCTCGAGCTCGGCGCCGTGCGCGATCACTTCGCCGCGCTCGGCCGGGCGCCGCTCGAGATCGAG
>Ga0209829_10003739_pt1 | contig 10992 bp, 5 predicted proteins | sample C_140205_EF_Meta_FD_187311 | JGI IMG/M metagenome (GOLD analysis project Ga0209829, IMG submission 187311) | Freshwater microbial communities from Lake Croche, Canada to study carbon cycling - C_140205_EF_MetaG (SPAdes) (version 2) | ecosystem: Environmental > Aquatic > Freshwater > Lake... | reverse complement strand
TTTTGAGATCACCGACGTGGCGACCGACTTTCTGGTGGCCAGCGCCCCTTCGTCGCTCACGCCTTACTATGCGTCGTTGAAGGACCGCCCAGTGACGAAGGATTTCCTGAAAGTTCTCACCACCGGCAAGCCCGCCAACTGGGGCGGCTACAATCAGGCAGCGGACTGGCATCGCTCGATGGAGGATGAAACCTTCGCCCGCCAATTCACCGCCGCCATGGATTGCCGTGGCACGCTGCTCGGCCCGGCGATGGCGCAGGCGCTCGACCTTCCAGGCTTTTCCAAGGTCCTCGACATCGGCGGCGGATCCGGCATCTACGCCTGCTCCCTGGTCGCCAATCATCCTCATCTCAGCGCCGTGATGTTCGATCAGCCGTCAGTGGAAAAGATCGCCCGCGCCCGCATCGCGGAGCTGGGCTACTCGGACAAGGTCACCGTCGCCGCCGGCGACATGTTCACCGACCCGCTGCCTGTGGATTGCGATATCCACCTGTTCTCGAATGTCCTCCACGACTGGGATATCGACGAGGTCCGGAAACTTCTCGCCATTTCCTATTCCTCGCTCCCGAGCAGCGGCCTGTTGATGATCCACGACGCCTTCATCAATGAGGATAAGACCGGCCCGCTTCCTGTCGCCGAGTATTCCGCGCTCTTGATGCACTCCACCCAGGGGAAATGCTACGCCACATCCGAATACCGCCAGTTTCTCACAGAAGCCGGATTCGAGGATATCGTCTATCAGGATACCGCAGCAGACAGGGGAGTGATGACAGCCAGAAAACCGCGATGAAGATAGATTTCGAATGACGAAATCGGAATGACGAACAGAAGAGCGCCTTCGGACTGAAAGTCTTTAATCCCCAATCCCCGATCTCATATCCTCTCCCATGCCCGACTGGACTGAATACGATCTCAAGGCTGCTTCCGGCTGGAAAGCCTTCAAGGACGGGAAATCGCTGTTCGAGTCCGGCCAGGTCTCCCAGGCGAAATCCTCGCCCGATGGCTGGACCGGCTCGGTCAAGGTGAGTACCCGCCTGATCCGGCTCGGGGTGAAAGTCCCGGCCCCCGGCCATTTCGAGGTAAAATGCTCCTGCCCGGAAAACCAGGCCACCGGCGCGATCTGCGCCCATGCCGTCGCCACCGGGCTCTACCTCGTGACCCCGCGGCCCGTCACCACCGCGCCGACCTCGGCCCCAGCGGTCGCCGCGGCCCCACGGAATAACCCGGCCCGATCCGACTCGGTCCCGGCATTTTCCCTGAAATTGCCTCCAAACTGGCGCGACAGCCTGTCACGGGGACGCCTGACCGTCACCGTGGCGATCGACCCAGCCGCCAGCCCGGAGCCGTCCGACGTCCGACTAGCCGACTGGTTGATTCTTCAGGGCGTGACCTCCCTGGCGAAGCCGGTCCCGCTCTCCCTCGATCCCGCCCGACTGTCGGGATTTCTCGTCGCCCTCTGCGACCATCCGAGAATCCTCTCCGGATCCGAGCCGCTCAGCCTGTCCCAAGGACGGATGCTCGCACTCAGCCAGCCGGTGAGGGAAGGGGACTACTCCCTCCTGAAAGCGACCGAAACGATCATTTCAATCGGTCAGCAATTCGCCGCCCTTAACGACTCTGGGATCTCCCTGCTCGGCTCCGGAGCACCCCCGACTGATCTCGCGCCCTTCTTTGATGACTGGCTGTCCGGAAAGTCGGCCAAGATTCCGCTCAAGCTCCTGCTTCGCCGCGCCCCGGTCTGGGAGGACTGGATTGCCCTTCCGGACGACTCTTGGCTGGGCACGCTCCGACTGACCCCGGCCATTCCGACCTTCGAACTAAGCCTCGATGGTGACCTTCAGCAACTCACGGCCCGCCTAAGCGTACGCTATTTCGACCTGCCACCGCTGGTCCCGGGCGACTTCGATGACCTGCATTTTCCGCGCCCCGGCCCCGACGGCGCCTGGCAGGTGCGAGACACTATCCTGGAAATGGAGGCCCTCGCCACTCTGAGTGCCGCCGGGTTCGGTCCGAAGGACGCCGGGGTCTATCGACTCCAGGGCGAATCCGCCATCCTCAGCTTCTGCGCCCACCGACTCCCTGAACTCCGCAGCCGCTGGAAGACCGAGGAAAGCCCGCGCCTCCAGAAAACTGCCGGATCCATCCAGGCAGTTCGGCCCCGATTCGAGGTTTTGGGCTCCGGACAGGATTGGCTGGCGTTCGATTATTCATTTCAAACGAACGCTGGCATCGAGGTCTCACGAGCCGAAGTTCTCCAGTGGTTGCGCTCCGGAAGGTCCTCGAAAACCACGCCCGGCGGTCGGACTCTCGTGCTCGATCAGGAGGCCACCGAGCTCCTTGACCCGCTGCTCTCCGAGCTGGATATCCGCCAGGAAGACGGCCATTTTATCGGCCCCAAGGCGATTGGGGAGCTTGTATTTGAATTTAGTAAAAAATTCACTAAGTCACATATTAAAAGTGGTTCACAAATCTGCTTGGAGTCTCTTCCGGCCACCTTGGCAGCCGGGACGGCCGAGTTGCTCCGACCTTACCAGCGCGACGGGATTTCCTGGCTCTCGGATCGCCTCGAGCGCTTCGGCGGAGCTCTTCTAGCCGACGACATGGGCTTGGGAAAAACTCTTCAAACGATCGCTGCAATCGAGCGTGTGTTTGAGTCTGATTCAGATGGTGAAGGCTCGGGCCCGGTTCTGATCGTGACCCCGACTTCGCTCCTAGGAAACTGGCGGGCCGAGTTCCAGCGGTTCGCGCCAGGGCGCAGCATCCGGATCCTGCACGGAACCCAGCGCGATGCGGAGCGCCGGAGAATCACGAATCAGGATGTAATTGTCACAAGTTTTGGAACCTTGGCCCGGGACCTAGCCTGGCACCTCGGGAGGGAATACCGCCTGGTGGCCGTGGACGAGGCCAGCTTGATGCGGAATCCGGATACCGATCACGCCAAGGCAATCTCCAAGCTGCGCTCCAAACGCCGGATCGCCCTCAGCGGAACCCCAGTGGAAAATGGCGTCCGGGACCTCTGGTCGATCTTCCGATTCATCCAGCCCGGCTGGCTCGGGAGCCTTGCAGACTTTAAGGAGCGCTACGAGGCACCGCTGCAGGAAATCCCGAGGCCCAAGTCTACGCTGGAGCGCCTGAGGCTGAAAACCTCGCCGTTCATCCTTCGTCGGACCAAGGAGGAGGTCGCTAGCGATCTGCCATCGAAGCTGATCATCGACGACTACTGTGAGCTCTCGTCCGATCAGCGACAGATCTACCGCGACATCCTTGGCGAAGGCGGCAAGCGGATCGACGAGATCCAGAAAAGTGCCGGCAGTGGCGCGGCCCGGATGCAGATGCTGACCACGCTCCTTAGGCTGCGGCAGGTTTGCTGCGACCTAGCCTTGCTGAAAAACGATCGTTTGAGTGCTCTGGCGATCGAGAGGCGCTCAGCCAAGCTCGAACGTTTGTTGGAACGCGTGAATGAGGCAGTCATAGGTAGTCACCGAATGCTGGTATTCAGCCAGTTCCAAACACAATTACAGGAAATCCAGAAGAAGCTTTCCGAGCGTCAAATCGACACATTTCTGCTCGATGGCTCGACCCGGAACCGCCAGGACCTAGTCGACCAGTTCCAGAAACCGTCCGGCCCGCCGGTCTTCCTGATCAGCCTGAAAGCCGGCGGCTACGGCCTGAACCTGACGGCGGCCGACACGGTGGTGCACTTTGATCCCTGGTGGAATCCAGCTGCCGAAGCCCAGGCCACGGACCGGGCGCACCGGATCGGCCAGAACCGACCCGTGACGGTTTACCGGTTGCTGACCCGTGGGACGGTCGAGGAAAAAGTCGTCCAGCTCCAGGCCAACAAACGCGAGCTCGCCAATGCCACCTTCGACGAGTCCGGCCAAGGCGAACCCACCGGCTGGTCCGAATCCGACCTTTTCGACCTCCTCAGGTCCTGAGAGCCATCTGCGGATGTCGTCAACCATTACTTGTTACAATGTATGTAATACGGGGTTCAATAGTCTGAAGTTCCATCGGCCCAGTCCACCCGATGCTGGACCAAGCCGTAGCTGGAGCATCTCTGTTCCAGTCCGCCTCTGGACCTTCCAGCTCCCAGAGTTCCAGAAGAAGGCTCGGAGCGAGACGCACCGAAGACGGACCGGAGCAGGATGCTCCAGCCACGGCAGATCATTTCATCCAATCGTCCCTAGCATCCTCCATGCTACCGAGATCAAACCTCTCACTCCACGAAGCAGGCCTTCGGTAGCGGCACGGCGCGGATGTTCTCCGCGAGCTGGTATTCCCGCTTGCCGGGATAGACGACGAGCAGTTCCTTCAGCTTGAGATCCTCCATGGTGATGTGCATCGAGCGGCTCAATTTCGGCGCGTCATTGAACTTGATCTCGATCCCTTTCCCCAAGTTTGGGAAAAACAAGTCCAGTTCCGAGCCACTGTGAATGGCATAAAAATAGGCATCCTCGCCGCGATGTGCCCGAAGGATCTGTTCCAGGGCGAAGCCTTCCCATGAGGCGCCGAGTTTCGGATGCACCAGCAGATCCCCTTGACTGCCGATCCCCAACAGCGCGTGGAAGATCCCGCTGTCGCGGAAATAGATCTTGGGCGTCTTGACCAAACGCTTGCCGACGTTCGCGTGCCACGGCAGAAGGCGGCGGATCATGAATGTCTGCTCCAGCGCATCCAGATAGGACCTCGCCGTCGTCGGCGAGACCCCCATCGAGGCGGCGATCTCGTTGCCGTTCCAGTTCTGACCGTGATAGTGAGCGAGCATCGTCCAGAACCGTCCCATCGCCTGAGGAGCCATCCCGAATCCCAGCCCGGCGAGATCGCGTTCCAGAAACGTACGGGTGAAATTCCTCCGCCAGTCCAGACTGTCGCGCTCCGTTTTTGCGAGGAACGAACGGGGAAAACCACCGCGCAGCCACAACGACGGAAGATCTTCTGCCCGCAGCTCGCCCCCACCGAATCCTCCCATCTCGATGATCTCCACGCGGCCCGCCAAGGATTCTGCTGCCTGCCGCGAAAGCTCGGGCGAGGCACTGCCTAGGATCAGGAAAGTCGCAGGCTGTCCCTCGCGGTCGGCCAGCACGCGCAACACCGGAAACAAGCCCGGAGCACGCAGTGCTTCATCCACCACCACGAGTCCGGTCAGCGGGGCCAAGGCGCTCATCGGACTGTCCAACACCATCGAAGTCGCCGGATCCTCCAGATCGAAGTAGGTCGCCTCGTCGCTCCCCATCAGCTGCCGCGCCAAGGTCGTCTTTCCGCACTGCCGCGGCCCGGTCAACGCCACCACCGGCCCGCGCCCCAGCCCGGTTCGAATTTCTTCCAGATAACCCTTCCGCTCAATCATGGTTGAAATCATGCACTTTGGATGGAGGATTTCAAGTAGAATAGGGAGTGTTTGCGACACTCGGAAGCACTTCAACTAGGTCCGTCATCCGGCGCACACCGGTTCGGTGCGTGATCCTTGGAATACTGCGTCCGCCATTTCTCTTCGAGCGCTTCGTTCTCCCTTTCCCTGCTCGTCAATTTCAGCCTCTCGGGAAGGTCGCGTAAACATCCGGGACATTTCCCGAAACCTCGGACCACGATTTCTGCTCCGAATCAGGGCTTACAACCACCTGCAGTGCTGAAATCTTTCGCCTAAGCCGAATTACCTGATGTGCATTTCCCTCACCCGCTGGTAGCGGTTCACTCCGCTCCGCTTGATTTCCTTTAGGACGCGACCTTCGTCGAAGGAGAAGACAGCGCTTTCCGTGCCGTCTCCATGGCGTTCTTGGAACGCGCTTCCCACTCTTCCGGCGAGAGTTTCGCTGATTCCTCGGCGGCTTTCTGCTTCATTTTTGCTTTGAAGCGTTGATGGCTCTCCGGTTCCGGACCCAGATCGACGGCGTTGGTGACTCTCATGGAGATAGTTTGTGAAGATAGTAGGCCCTTCGTTCGGGCCAAGTGAAAACGACTGGTCGGTGCCTTGTGGTTCGCGGACCATTGATCCTCGGGAACGGAAATCTCTGGCCCGTCCCTGATTCGGGCGGAATCCTAGCGATTTATAAAGGTCCTCAAGGCCGGATTTGCTGACGCCGCACCTTCAGTTCCTCGCGGAGGTATTCAAGCTAATGCTCCGCCCGTTCGCCTCCCTTTCCGGACAATGCGGAGTAGGTGACGCCGTGCCCACCAAGGCCCCCTTCCCTCCATACTCGTCAAGCAACGCTTGATACCCATTCGGGCAAGGAAGCCCGACCCCATCCGACGTCGAACGACCACTCCAGTGCATCCACCACACTGTCTTCAAGCAAAGGCAGGGACGCTTGGAGGAACGCGTCCTCAAGCATGAGAGCTAGGCCCGACCGAATGTTTCTCATCGGACGATCAACCCAATCCGCAGGGTTGACGAGGTTTCTCTTTTTTCTCGGGCTCTTCCCCGTCGCCTTTCTTTGGCTCGTCCCGGCTCGCGATGACCTCAGTGATTTCCTGAATCGAGGACACATGCGCGAAAGCCTGAATGGGAGGAGCGGATCGCTCGGGCGACTCGGCCTGAGCTTCACCGGAAATGGCCGCAGCGGCGATCACCGCGCCTGCGGACTGGCGCATCAGCGTCAGTGTGGTGGATGAGAGAATCATGAGGTTGTTGGATCGAGGCTGGATGGATCTCTCCAATCAACGGAGAAGGCAGTGGATCGTGTTCCCAATGACAAAAACCCTCATCCCCCACTTTCCTTAGAGATATTCAAGGATTCTTCAAACCGCGAGTGACCAAGAAAAAAGGCGGACCGGCCCGCCTTCTCTCAAGTGAATGAAGTCCCCTGCCCTTGATCAGTCCATCGGGCCCTGGTCTTCGTCCTCACCGCCGTGGTTGAGGATGAAGTGGAGGTCGTCGAGGCCCAGGTTGGAGGCGAAGCCTTCGTCGCCGAGCACGTTGGTGACGAGCTGCGTCTTCTGGTGCTGGAGGATGCGGATCTTTTCCTCGACCGTGTCACGGGTGAGGAGTCGATACGCGATCACCTTGTTCTTCTGGCCGATGCGGTGGGTACGGTCGATGGCCTGATTTTCCACGGCGGGGTTCCACCAGGGATCGTAGAGGATGACGTAAGAGGCGGAGGTCAGGTTCAGACCGGCACCACCCGCCTTCAGCGAGAGCATGAAGACGGACGGGTCCTTGGTGGTCTGGAAGCGTTCGATCTCGCCCTTGCGGTCCTTGGTTTGACCGGTGAGGTAGTTGAACGGACGGGCATCGAGTTCGAGACGGGCCTTGATGAGGTCGAGCATCGAGACGAACTGCGAGAAGACGAGGACCTTGTGGCCTTCTTCGTGAAGTTGGTCGAGAAGGTAGAACAGCGATTCCATCTTCGCGGATTCCTCCTTGAGATACTTCGGATCGATGAGGCCCGGGTGGCAGCAGATTTGCCGCAGGCGCATCAATCCTTGAAGAATGGCGAAGGAGTTCTTTTTCACCGCTTCGTCGGAGTCGAGTCCAAGGAGCGCCTTCTGAATCCGCTTGAGCTCGGCCTTGTAGAGATCCAGCTGGATGCCTTCCATCTTGCTGTAAACCTCTTCCTCGGTCCGCGGCGGCAGGTCCTGGGCCACCTGCAACTTGGTGCGGCGGAGCAGGAACGGACGCAGACGGGAGGCGAGACGGTTTTGCGAAAGCGGGTCTTTCCGCTTGTCGAAGCGTTTCTTGAAGTAGGCGCGGGAGCCGAGCACGCCGGGCATCGCGAAGGCCATGAGCGACCACATGTCGAGCAGACGGTTTTCGATCGGAGTACCGGTGAGGACCAAGCGGTTCTCGGACTCCAACTCACGGGCGCATTTGGCCGCCTTCGAATCGGGGTTCTTGATCTGCTGGCCTTCGTCGAGGATGACCGTGATCCACTTGACCTGGTTCAACAAGTCGCCACAGACGCGGAGCTGGGCGTAGTTGAGAATCAGCATGTCGATCTCGTTTTGCGTGTGCTCGATCTTCAAGTCCTCGCGATTGCGAAGAATCTTCGTCACCAGTTCGGGGGCGAACTTCTCGGTTTCGCTGGCCCAGACATCGAGGACGGATTTCGGACAGACGACGAGCACCGGCATCTTCTGCTTGCCGGCCGCCTTCGCTTCATCACGCAGCCAGAGGATGTAGGTAATCGACTGGATGGTTTTGCCGAGACCCATGTCGTCAGCGAGGATGCCGCCGAAGTTGTTGGTCGCGAGGTAGGCGAGGAAGCGGTAGCCATCGACCTGATAGGGCCGAAGGGTGGCATTGAGGTTCGTGGGGACCTCGGGGTTGACCTCGAGCTGAATGTCGCCAGCGCGATCCTTGATGCGCTTCCACGCTTTCGGGTCGAATACCTCTGCGGCTTTCGGATCCGCGAGCTGAAGGGCGTGCATGCGGTGGGTTTCCCCGGAAAGGTCGAAGGGATCGAGCCCGAGCCGGGTCACGGCTTCGCGTTGATCGGCATCGAGCTTGATCTCGAGGCGCATCCAGGTGCCGTCGTCCATGCGGACGTAGCCACCGCGGGCGGCGACGAGCTGGCGGATCTGGGCCTTGGAAAGGCTGGCACCCTGAACGTCGATCACGACGCGCAAGTCGAACCAGTCGATTTCCTGATTGACCACCTCGAAGCGGACCGAGGCGGTGACCGGATCGTTGAGGATCGACTTCAGACGGAGATCAATATCGAGCTCGATCTGTGGCGGCATCGCCGCGATCCACTCGGCGAACTTTTCTGGAAATTGCTTGGTGATGCGGGTCTTGAATGCGAGCAGCTTCTCGTCGTAGGTGAGGCCCATTTCCTCAAGCGCATGTGGCACCGGATAGAGCTCTTCACGGGCGAAGCGCATGAGCTGCTTGCCCTTGATCCCCTGCTGTTCGACGAGTTCCCAGCCATCCTTGGTGAGACGTTCGGTGCGACGGCCTTTCGACTCGATCGCCGTGACGTCGATGACCAGATGCTCGGTCTCGGCGGCGGTAAGGCCGGCGATGAGCTTCATTTCGAACTTCGGTTTGAGATCGAGATCGACCACCCGCTTCTTGAGGGATTCCGGCAGGGTCGCCCCGATCTTGCGGAGAAATTCGACACCCTCAAGCGAGTCGATCACCTTGCGGGGAATCAGATACCGCGGCATGACGTCGGTTTCCTCCAGCCAGCGTGGCGGGCCGGGGAAAACAGTTTCGTCGGATTGATAGAGCTCCTTTCGTCCAGGCAGCAAACGAACCGAATGGGAAACGTTTTCCCCACTGGCGGTCACCAGCTGGATGGCAAAGCTGTTAGAGTCGTAAACATCGTCCTCACAGACCCAGCTGAGAGCTTCCGGGACCACCTTGAAGGGCTTGTCGTCGAGGTTCACCAGATAGCCGCTTAGGGCAGGTTGGCGAAACAGACGGTTCATGAAGCGGCAGGCGTCCTCGATATCGAAGTCCAGCGAGGTCTCACCGGTCTGGCGATAATAGGCGAGGAAGTGCTCCCAGAGGATCTGGCTCGAGGCATCCATACGCAGCGCGGCCTCCTGATAGAGGGCGACGTAGTGCTCGATCTCGTTCTTCTCGCGGAACGTGATCCACACGTCGGCCTTCTCTTCCTTCACTCCGAGGCGTGCTTCATTGATCGTGGCGACGAGACGGAAGGCCACATTGAGCGGAGCATCCTGAGGTGGACGCTCGTTGACCTGTTCGATGCGGTCATACCAGGCGGCGACATCGCGCTCTTGTTCCCAGTCGGCCATTTTCTTCTGAACGTTCCCGAGATCGGTGATGACGTTCATGAAGTCCGGATAAGGAAGCTTCCGCTTGTAGAAGGCGTAGGCAATGTAGTTCCAGAATTCCAAAATGTCGCCGGGCGGGATCGGCCAAAGTTCCAGTGGCTCGTAGGTGGTGATCTCCCAACGCGGCGTGATGCGGACCATGTCGTGGTCGTGCAACTCGCCTTCGATCACATAGCGGCGATAGCGCTTTTCGATCTTGGTGACGAAATCAGCCTCCTTGTCATCGAGCTCCCGGCCGAGTTTCTCTTCGATGATGTCGAGAACCGGCGTGTCATCGAACTCGTTCGGGGACTCCGGCAGGTCCTCGCCGCGATGCATGCGCTCCATCATGGTGGCATACTGGCACGCGCCGGCGACGATCTCGTCCTCGGCGGTGCAGGAACCGAACCACCGATTGCCTTGAAGACGGAGGCTAGTACGGAAGGTGCCTGATTCATCCTCCACTCGGCCTTGGATGAAGAGGTGGTTGCCGAAAATCTGCGTAACGGCCCCGTCCTTCTGAAGCATTTCACCGCGCTTGCGGGATTCTTCGGGGAAACTGTTTAGGAAATTGAGTGTCGCTCTGTCTGGATTCATCGCTGCTGAGGTCAATAGTCGTGATCGACCGCGTACCCGCCGGGACGACCTCAAGCGATCGTCCCGGCGGGAATGCGGGGGAGCGACAATAGGCATCTGCTTCGGATTCCGGCAACAAAAAGTCGTCACTTGCTCACGTGAGCCACTGAAATCGCTTCAAAACCCGGCGTCCTAGCAATCAGGAGGCATCCTCGGAATCCCCGCATTCTCCCAACCGCGTTTCCGGCCTCCGCCTCATATCAGGAATTTTCCAATCAGGAAACTCACCGCAGCGTCGCACGCCAGAGCACCGAGCCCCGAATCCATGTTGCATGCGGCCACAGCGGCGAACTTCTTGTCCGTAGCCAGCCACATCACCGCATAGTTCATGGTGTTCGTGCCGTTCTGTGTGAGCGCCGTTCCGCAGGCCCAAGATCGTTCAATCCGACTCCAGCCCACGCCATCCTCGGCGGTCAGCCGCTTCGATCGTGGACCGCGATACACGTAGTTTGATTCCCGCTGAGCTTCCTCGAAGGTCTCCGCCTTCGATTGATACGCACCTTGTCGATGATGGGTCCATTTTCCGAATCTTCGAGAAAGCACTGCTCGGTATTCATCGAGAGCCCGCCCTTCCTTTTCATGTCGGTTTGACACCCAACGCAGTGCTTCTTCAGGATCGGCACCACTTGATGCACG
>Ga0209829_10003738_pt1 | contig 10997 bp, 2 predicted proteins | sample C_140205_EF_Meta_FD_187311 | JGI IMG/M metagenome (GOLD analysis project Ga0209829, IMG submission 187311) | Freshwater microbial communities from Lake Croche, Canada to study carbon cycling - C_140205_EF_MetaG (SPAdes) (version 2) | ecosystem: Environmental > Aquatic > Freshwater > Lake... | reverse complement strand
GAGTTTTTTGCAGCATCCTCGAGCAGCATGAACCCTGCTTCATCATAAAAAGCAAGTTTGTTGCCCCCTGCTACTTTTACCCTGCTTAGTCTCATGACAGTATCCTTTATAAAAACTTTACCTTGCTGATTCTATTGTGAATCTATGCTTAAAATCAATTACCGTAGTAGACTACTTGCATAAGAACCAAAAAAACAGGATAATTATATAGTCTTTACTTAAGAAACTAGTGTTTTGCATGCAAATATCAGATAATCTTCGCTATTAAGTTAGCAGCAATTAGAAAGTGTTTGGATTCCATGGATTTTCTTGGGTTTTTCTCTAAGGGTTGGCCTTTAAAATACCAATTGATGTTTCGGTTGATACTGTTGATTACAGTTACAGGCACCGTTCTTACTTCAATCTCATTTACAATGCAATATTACGAAGGTAAATCATCTAGATACATGATGATGAATCTCATTTCCAACAATATCAATGACCTCCTTTTGGATTTACTTGCAGAAATAGAAACTGAAGCTGAAGGCTATAAAGATTTATTGAACAAAACATCTATAAACAACCCCGAAGCCAAGAATCAGGCCAGAAACTTTATTACCAACCATCTTAAATCCAACAAGTACATGGACGGTTTTTCCGTTATCGACAGCAAAACAGGCCACATGTTTCGTACGATGAAAGACCAAGAAGAAAAATTATTGGTTGCTGAAACAATTCCTGAAGGAAACCGAATCTTTCGCTCTTCGCTTTATGAGAATAAAGGAACGCCAGAACAAAAAATTATATTGACTGACTCAAATGAAAATGACCCCCGTAATTTTGATTTTTATTTAGAATTTAAGAATAACAAAAAAAAAGGATGGTTTAATTCCAGAGGGTATTCACAAAAGGTACTTCATAGTTATCCACCCATTCTTAGTTATGTTGTACCCTTAGAAGATGCTTCGGGGGAATTAATGGGAATGTTGACACTTGATTTTGGGGTGCTCCAACTTCAAAAATATCTTATGGATATCACTAACAAAAAAATGGATATTGACTATAGCTTTGGTGGAATCCCATTTGTATTAGAAAGAAGAAATAATGAGGAAATTGTAGTCATTGGCCATCCGGATCCCATTTATATTGAAACAATTCCCGATCCTTCCATAGTAAGTAAAAGTAATAAATTTTTAATTATTGCAGAAAAACATCCTGATAAGAGAATCAGGGCATTTACCAAAATCATTGAAAAAGAATATAAAGATACAAGAGACCCCTTTAATGAAAATTCGAAAGGTATTAATATTGGCAAAGCGGATGATAATAGTTTGTGGCTTTATTCTTGGACTGCGACGTACCCTGGCGCAAAACCTGATTGGATTATTGGCGTTTGTGTCAATCGTGATTTGGCTTATGGATCTGTTATAAGAAGCCTCCGGATTACCATTTGGGTTTTGGCACTTCTAATTGTTATATCAGTTTTTATTGCTATAAAAAATTCGAGAATAATGTCAAAGCCCTTGGAAAGAATGTCAAAAGATGTCATCGAAATTGGTAAAGGAAATATCGTTTTTTCATCCGACACCAGTCTTTTAGTAAAAGAAATGATTGATTTAAAAGACGGTATCGAAAAGATGAAATCAGGTTTGTTATCATTCAGGAAATACATTCCCTACAAAGTGGTGAACAAAGTATTAGCTTCAAGAAAAACCGCAGAGCCCTTTGCGGAAAAGAAAGAACTTACGATATACTTTTCAGATCTAGAAAACTTTACAACCATATCAGAGTCTCTTGAACCAGATAAACTCGTGAAACTGATTGGTGACCATCTTGCGATGTGCACCAACATCATCCAATCACTGGATGGAACGGTAGATAAATACATAGGCGATTCCGTGATGGCGTTTTGGAATGCGCCAGAAGATTGCGAGAATCATGAACTGAAAGCCTGTCAGGCAGCCCTTGCGTGCCAGGAACAAATGTTGTTGTTCAATGCGAAAAATAAAGCAGAGGGTCTGCCTTATTTGAAAATGCGAATAGGGATAAGTACGGGATCAGTTTTTGTGGGGAATATAGGCAGTAACGATCGGCTGAATTACACAGCGGTAGGCGATACGGTAAATCTTGCCAGCAGGTTGGAAGGCACAAATAAAACCTATAAAACTTTGATTCTAATTTCTGATAAGACGGAAGCTGGAATCCGAGGGAAAATTCTTACTAGGCCTGTAGATAAAGTTGCGGTGAAGGGCAAAGCCAATGCAATACTGATTCATGAAGTCCTTGGCAAAAAAGAAAACGAAACCCCTGAAATGGTCAAGATAATAGATTTTTCTGTGATGGGATTCGATCATTATTTAGGCCAGAGATTTCAACAGGCGATCGATTGTTACCAACAAATCCTTAGGTTTAACAAGGGCGATCATTTAGCTATATTTTATATCGAACGATGCAAGGGATTTTTGGTTTTCCCGCCCCCCTTCGACTGGGATGGGGTACACATCAGTAATTCCAAGTAAAATAATTAAGGCTTTTTGATTCCTATCTGTTTTGCCTGTATAAATCATTAAGGTTTTTTCATTGTTATTTTAATGAGTAGTAGTATATGCCATTCTTTGTCAAATCTGGAAATGAAGGATCTTCTTTAAAAACAGTAATGATTTTTCGTATTGTAATTGCGGTTTTCACCATTGGTATTACGCTAACTATGTTTTCTTTGGGTGTATCCCTTTGGCAGACAAGAGCGCTGATGCAATCGATGTTGAAAACAAATGCAGACAGTATTAAAGAAAAAATTGAATTCATGATGCATGGGGTAGAGGTTGATGCAAAAATGTATGCATCTTTATTTCAAAAATTATTTAATAACGATGGAGGCCAAAAAAATGATCTGCTTCTTTTTATCATGGAAAACCTAAAATCAAACAAAGACTATGATGGCTTTGCATATTTTGATGCTAAGACAGGCATAATGTTCCGCATGATTAAAGACAAAGACCAAAATCTTCTGGTTGTCGAAGTAAAATCTAAAGGGAATGACTCATATACTACAAGTGTTTATAAAGATTTTCTTACCACTAAACAGGAAGAAATTGATTATGATCCAAATCAAATTGACCCTCGAAAATTTTCTTTCTTTTTAGATATGAAGAAAAATAACAAGGCTTGCTGGGTCCATTCAAGAAAAGCTAAAAGTATTAAATATCTTGAAAAATCAGCTCCATTCTTAAGCTATGCTTTACCGCTAAATGATTCGCAAGGGGAGTTGATGGGTTTGATATCTCTTGATGTTGGAGTTATACAATTAGAAGAATTGTTAGGTGAAATAACAAATCAGAAATCCAACTTTTCTGAACTTTACGAAGGTATCCCATTTGTAATAGAAAAAAGCAATGATGATCAACTTATAGTCATAGGTTACCCCCATAAGCATGATGATGAAAAATTCCCACGCTCCTTAGGTATGAATGATTATAGCGGATATCTTTTTCTTGCGGATGAACATCCAGATCTAAGAATTCAAACTTTTGCAAAAATGGTTCAAAGTCAAATGAAGGCAGGTAATGATGTCTTCAATCAAGATGCAACTACAATTGAAGCATTTGCTGACACAAATAGTGAAACATGGGTTTATTCGTGGTCAGATATCAAGCCAGGCCAAAAACCAGATTGGGTGGTTGGGGTTTGTGTAAAGAGAAAGGCAATGAGTGCTGGGGGTATAATTATGGGGCGAATGGTTTTCATGAGTTTAATAGTCATGATTATGATCATGATTCCCATTGGTATTAAAAATGGGAAATCAATTGGTGAACCTCTTGAAAAAATGGCAGCCGATGTTGTTAAAATTGGTAAAGGAGATATTTCTTTTTCTACTAGCCCTAAATCTAACTATAGAGAAATAATTCAATTAACCGAAGGCATCGAAAAGATGAAATCTGGTTTGCTATCATTCAGAAAATACATTCCTTACAAGGTGGTGAACCAAGTATTAGCTTCAAGAAAAACCGCAGAACCCTTCGCAGAAAAGAAAGAACTTACAATATTCTTTTCAGATCTAGAAAACTTTACAACCATTTCAGAATCCCTCGAACCGGATAAACTGGTGAAGTTGATCGGTGATCATCTTGCAATGTGCACCAACATCATTCAATCGCTGGATGGAACTGTAGATAAATACATAGGCGATTCGGTGATGGCGTTCTGGAATGCGCCAGAAGATTGCGAGAATCATGAACTGAAAGCCTGTCAGGCAGCCCTGGCATGCCAGGAGGAAATGGTATTGTTCAATGAGAGAAATAGAGCTGAGGGCCTGCCCCTTTTGAAAATGCGAATAGGGATAGGCACTGGTACGGTTTTCGTGGGGAATATTGGTAGTGAAGACCGTTTGAATTACACAGCGGTAGGTGATACGGTAAACCTTGCCAGCAGGTTGGAAGGCACTAATAAAACCTATAAAACTTGGATTCTAATTTCTGATAAGACTCAAGTTGGAACACGGGAGCAAATTCTTACACGGCCTGTGGATAAAGTTGCAGTGAAAGGCAAAGCCAATGCAATATTGATTCATGAAGTTCTTGGCAAAAAAGAAAACGAAACCCCTGAACTACGGAAGATAATAGACTTAACTGTGTTAGGATTCGAGCATTATTTAGCGATGAGGTTTCAACAGGCGATTGATTGCTTTACGCAAATTGTTGGGTTTAACAAAGGCGATCATCTAGCTTTGTTTTATATCGAACGATGCAAGGGCTTTTTAGTGTTCCCGCCCCCCTCCGATTGGGATGGAACTTATATCAGCCATTCAAAATAGTTTTGGTTTCGCCTTGTCAATTAATCTAGTTTCCAACTCCTACAGCAATGGGTACATCTTCGATACTAATGCGAATCTCGTCTGAATTGCCTGTGAGTTCGGGCGCATACATCCCATTGATTTTAGCAGGCAGGGCATGGAAGAGGCCGGGGATTTCTGCCCGCATTCTATAACGCAAGCTGTGATTACCTCGCGCTAATTCCTTGATAAAGAAGCAAACGCGTTCATCCCGAAGCTCCATATAAGCACGCATGTCATTGTTACCATAACCACTGCGAAGTTCTAACGGCTCAAATCCAGCAGCTTTCATATCTTCGATCAAAATGTACTCGTAATCATTTTTGCTTAGGATTTCCATTTCGATTTCGACAAGATCGCCACTCTTCACCGAGGCAAGATCTTGGATTTCGCTACGTTCATATTTTTCGCCTCGTTGGTTTACCGCTTCACCCCGTGCGCCCGGAACTTTTACTTCCGTCGCAGATTTCTTTAAGAGATAGTATTTACGATTAATCTTAACTTCGAGGCCTGCTTTTTTAATGGGTGTTTCAAGGGTAAATACTGTCAAATAAGCATTGAAGTAAAGGGGCCCAGTACCTTTCTTACGCAGCTCTACGGTGTGGTTGCCGGTAAGAACCCCATCGCCTAGAACTAGGGCTGTGTTTTCGAAGGTGAATAAATCCTTAGGTCCGATTTTCACTTCCTTGATCATTTTTCCATCGAGTAAAACTTCGACAGTCATATCGGGTTTGTCTTCTTGGGATGCGGTAAAGAATTCTGCAAGGGCTTCGATACAGAAAGCAGTATCGCGTGTACTATTCCAATAAGTGGCATGCTTGCGGTTGTTAAGAATGTATTTTGCAAGCCTTGCAGGTACTTCGCCTTTTGGGTTAGTTTTACTTAGTAGTTTCAGATACCAGGCATTGGCTTCAGTATCGCTACCATACCAGTTCCACCAATGATTTTCAGGCGGGAGTTTGAGGTATGCAGTCTGGTTTTCTTCGTCTTGAACAAGGAATTGCTCAAGGTTTCTAAGAATCATATCCAGTTTTTCCTGCTGTTTTTGTTTGAATAAGGCGATACCAAAAACCGCCTTGGCATAAGCCGAGATATGGGTGCGATCGCGGTATAAAAATTCGTTCATCTCATTATTGGTCGCATCCGCATCAAGCAAAACCATGTAGATGAACGCATCAAGATCATCCGCAAAGTTTTTGAAGGGTTGAACTTTTGCAGGAGCGCGTTTGATCAACTCCACTTGTTTCGTTTGGTAATTTTTCAACCATGCAACACCTCGTTCAAGCATATTGGCGGGAAGCACTACTTTATGATCGCGAGCGATCTGCAAGCCATGAACTACGATGGCTGTAGTATGGGGGTAGGAGTATTCTCCAAATCCGGAGAACCAGCCCCATCCGCCATCGGAAAGCTGCATATTTTGCAAAGCCTTGATGCCATCTTTGGTCATGGTTTTTACTTCTTCGGGATCGAACACAGGGTTGCGATTAAAGCGTTTCCATCCTTTTGCGCGCGCCATGGGGTCGCCTATTTCCTGTGCATTTAGATTGGTTCGTTTTTCCCGAACTGCTGCAAGATCCACTTCTAATTTCTGCAACAAGCTTAGTGTGATGACAGTTGGAACAAAGCGATTAAGCGTTTGCTCGGTGCAGCCATAGGGGTAATCCGCAAGGTAGGGAAGTGCATCGACCAGCGCCCCCGCAAGCGTTGGTGAGTAACGGATCTCAAGTCGGGAATCATTTTCCCTACGTTGTTCGGGAACATTGAAGTTCAGCTTGGCAGAATTTTGATTCGGCCGGATCGCCCCAGAGAATGATTCTGTTCGTGCCATGCCATGTATGTATGCGGGGAAGCTCATTTCCATGGCATCGGATTCAACATCGGTGATGCCTTTGATACGAACAACCGCCTTGCCTTCGTTAACAACTTTCACTTTCCAATCGATGCGTTTTTCTCCATTAGGAGAAATGGGAACCTTAACGGTCAAAGGTGAAAGAGCTTTCAGAACATTACCATCGAGTTCGAGAGAAACCTCAACGGTCTTGGCATCTTTCAAATAGTTGTGAACATTAGCACTTAGGATAACTTCATCATTCTGAGTGAAGAATCTAGGTGATTGGAGGCGAACAAGAAGGTCTTTCTTAGTGGTGACAATGGTTTCGCCTTCGCCAACACGGGTGCCCGCAGAGATGGACCAAGCACGCACTTTCCAACCAGTAAGATTTTCAGGCAAGGTGATATCTGCGGTTGCAGTACCATCTGGGCCCGCCTCGAGAGAGGCCACCCATAAAGCAGTATCTACAAAGTTTTTGCGGATGGTGGGTTGTACCATATCGGGTGCTGCAGGGGCTTCGGCATTGCCCGGATCTGCTCCTGCTTTATCGGATTCGAGGGATTTTCGATCTCCGGTAGATCGTCGTTCAGAGACGCCATCCGATGCTGCATTGGCCATCATGGCCATAGGGGCGCCTGGCCCGCCACCGCCAAAGCCAAAGCCGGCCATTTCAGATTTAGCCATTCTTCCTTTAGTTTGCCCGCTGCGCCCTTGGAAATTCATTTGATTAAATTCATCAACACCCTGTGCGCCGAAGACACCCAGATCATTCATGCCGATTTCATTTTGTTTAAGAAGATTATAACCAATTTTTGTAAGAGTAGATTCCTGCGAGGGGTGATGATGTCTGCGCCATTTCCAGAAATGCTCTTTGATATCAGGCACATTGGAACCACCTGAAATATACTCAACACTTCGATCATAGGCTGTAAGCACAATGGAACCAGCAACGGGCTTGCCCTCTAAATCAGTAACCTTGACTTGGATCTTTCCTTTTTCGCCCGGCTTGTATTCAGCCTTGTCCGGGACCACGGTTACATTCAAGATTCGCTTTTCAGGAGGAACCACAAGTTCTTTCATTTCGGTATGAACTTTCCCATTAGAAACGCTCAGTACTTCAACAAAGGTATTAGGCATATCCCCTTGGGTGAGCACGATTTCTTCGAGGGAACTTTTGCCATCCATGCGAATTACTTTGGGTGCCTTGGACAAACCATTCACAGGTTTAGAAAAAAGCAAAACCGTGGCGTTGTTTTGATTAGCATTGATAAGAAGCTTCGCTTTATCACCTGGTGCGAATTCTTTTTTATCCAAGATCAACTCAAGATCGTTGAACTTGAGCGACTTGCCATCGAAGTCTTTGCCATAAACATTAAAGAGGTAACCACCTTCTTCCTTGTGGCCTTTTTCATCAGCAAGGGTGAAGGAGACGCGATATTGCCCAGCAGCCAAGGGTTTGAATTTATAGGTAGCTTTGCCTTGTTCATCTGCACGCAATAAAGCTTTTTCAATGGGTTGCTCAACGGGTTTGCCAGCTTTATCGTAAGAGATTTTGAAGATGACAGCTTCGCCTGCTCCGGGCACGGGTTTCCCATCGGGTGTTTGGGAATTAAAAAATGCCTCAATGGTGTCGTTGGTTTGGAAATGCCCACGGTTAAGCCAAGCAAAAACTCTGAAGGGCTTGCGAGCCACAATCACTTTGCCCGAACCATTGATCGTTCTGCGGGATTCATCAACTACTTCAGCGCTGATGGAAAATTCGTGATCTTGGTTGCCATGAAATTGCTTTGCAAGTGCGGTATCAATTTCGAGTTTGACGGTGCCATCTGGCCCGATCGGGGATTCTTGCTCGAGAACAATTTCGCCCGGTCCTTGAACTCTGGGGTACCAGAAAGGATTGGGTCTGCCACAGCCCCATTTGTCCCAGCCTTCATAGAAGGAATAGTCGGGGGAGAACCACCAATAACCTCTGCCATAAAACCAATCCCAAACGCCGTTGGGGTGCCAGTCGGTGGATTTGGATTGTCTGGTGACTTTGATTTTAGCTTTGCCCTTGGTGACAGGTGCGCCGAAATAATATTTAGCGATAACAGTGACGGGGATTTTTTCGCCCAGCATCACGGGTTTGGTAGGGGCTTCAACTTTAACTTCGAACTCGGGCTTCTTGTATTCTTCGACCCGGAATTGAATCCCACCTGGGACATTATTGTTAAGGTTTGCGGTATGCAGATAGTACGCACCCAAAGTTGCATCCTTCGAGATATCAAAGGAACCTGAGACACCACCGAAAGCATCTGCAATCAAATCTTTTTCATAAATCTTATCGCCCTTGGGGCTGTTGATAATGATCTTGAGGTTTTGGCCAGCAAACCGTGAGGGCCCTTCCAAATCATAACGAGCCTCAGCAGCCCATAATTTGAATTCAACTTTCTGCCCGGGTCGGTAGACCGGCCTGTCGGTGATAGCAAATGCCTTCATCTGCTGAAAATACGTGTCGTGGTAGTTGCCATACCATAGGCCACTAAAACCTAGATAGGCCTGCCTTTTTTCCTTGCCCGTGGCTTGCACCAACCATTGCATCGAGTTGGTTGCATCGTTGCCATCCACAAAAACCTGACCATCTTTGTCCGCCTGTTTCGAAAACTCTTTCGTTACAACTTTGAAGTTATTCTGGTTCGGTTTGATTTGTTCTTGTTTCCAGCCAAAGAAATCCATCTTGGCAGATTCCTCAGGTAATCCCGTAACTGCATCGCAGACAAAGTAGTAGCCTTTGCCATCAATATTCTTTTTCACAATAGCAAGGTCGTTGAGCCAAACAACCAATCTGCTGGTGTTACCGCCTTCAAGCTTGGCTACCAGAAAGTAAGCACCCGCGGGAAGCTTTGGTAAATCAATGGCCACTCTGGCATCGTTATGAGCAGGCCTAGGTTCAAGTTTTTGATCCCACGTAGAGACTTTCTTACCTAAATAGAATTCTTGATTTTTATTGAGAATGCGTTGGCCAATGTCTGCGATATTGATTTTCTCGTACTCAAGTCTGCCTGGATTGTCTTTTAAATACTTCTGCACATCTGCAAGCAACTTAGACACGTTAATTTCAAAAGCTTCAAGGTTTATTGTTTTTGCGTTGCGATAACGAAACTGAATATCAGCTTTGGTTTCAGAGACTTGAGAATTGGCAGGTTCGAAACGGCCCCAGTTCCCAATTATTTGTTCGAGCTTATTGGATCTGTTGTAATTGCCCTTACCGCCAAACTTGGCTATTGCTTTCTTCCAAGCATCTGCAGCTTTGATGTACTGTTTACGATTTTCATATTCGATTGCGATCATATCTGCAGCGGTTTCGTTCTCAATGGTTTTCCCATCGATTGCAACTTCATGCCAAATCTTCAAGTAGTTGAATTCATCGGGGAGAGAAAGTTTTTTAATACCCGAAGCAATGCGAGCAATCGTTTCTTCATCTTTTAGCTTTGCAAGATCGTAAGTACCTGTATCCTGCTTAGAATCTTCCATGAACCCGGGGAAATAGCCCGCCAAGGTATGCACGCCGAATTGTTGATATAAGAATTGAGCCAAGCGCATTTTGGATACATTTTTTCTGGAGAGATCAGCATTGGCTGCCTCTTGAAGAAGTGATCTCCATCGTTCTCCATCGTTGGCAGCTTTTTCAAAAGATTCGGGAAGTTTATAAAAAACAGGCTTGCCCGTTTCATCAACAGGGGCCGGGGTAACGCCATGGTAGGGTTGCCAGTATGGGCTATCATCATATTCGGGCAGGGTTGAGAAATCGGTAAGCACCTGCAAGCGCCAAGATTCATGCCCAGCGGATCCTCGCAAAATGATGTCTGCAAAATCGAGATAAAACAAAGAGGCAGCTTGCAAATCTTTATCTTTACGAACTTCTAATAATGCTTTGTAAAGCAGTTGCATGGCTCTTGCGCGATCACGGGCATAGCTGCTGACTTGTTTTCCCCCGCCGCGGTGATAACCCCGTTCAAACTTCCCAGCAACAACAAAACCAAAATGTTCCGATTCTAGAAATGAAGCCGCAGTCATCTGCATGAAACGCCAATTGCCTTCATGTACTTTGATAACGGACTCACGGAATGCATCGACCTCATTGTTTCTACCTAGGTTTCGTAGTGATTGAATTGCCAGGTTCATATCGGAGGCAGCTTTTTTGCCTTCGGCGTTAGGCTCGAGAGCGAGTTTTTTGAAGCCTTCAAAAGCTTCCTTGTAGTTTCCCTGATTGTATAGTTTTTGATATTTCTCAGAGGATTCATCAGCGCCACGAACCTGCCCTTTTAAGAATTCGGGTAATGCAAGTACTGCAATCGTCAGTAGAAACCCCGCGCA
>Ga0209829_10003737_pt1 | contig 10998 bp, 10 predicted proteins | sample C_140205_EF_Meta_FD_187311 | JGI IMG/M metagenome (GOLD analysis project Ga0209829, IMG submission 187311) | Freshwater microbial communities from Lake Croche, Canada to study carbon cycling - C_140205_EF_MetaG (SPAdes) (version 2) | ecosystem: Environmental > Aquatic > Freshwater > Lake... | reverse complement strand
TTGAAGATGAGAGCACAAAAGAATTAATGCGATTGTACATGACCATTCATGCAGACCATGAAGGGGGTAACGTGTCAGCACATACAACCCATTTAGTTGGATCAGCATTGAGTGACCCCTACCTAAGTTATGCTGCAGGCATGAATGGTTTGGCAGGACCTTTACATGGTCTAGCCAATCAGGAAGTGATTAAATGGATTTTTGAAATGCAAGAAGCCATAGGAACGGATAGTCCCTCTAAAGAGCAGATTATAGATTATGTTCAAAAAACATTAACCGCTGGTAAAGTTGTACCAGGCTATGGGCATGCCGTATTAAGAAAAACAGATCCTCGTTTTACTGCACAAATGGAGTTTGGTAAAAAACATTTACCTGATGACAAATTAGTGAACACGGTTTGGAATATATATGAAACAGTGCCTCCAATTTTAGAATCGTTGGGAAAGGTAAAAAATCCATGGCCGAATGTGGATGCACATAGTGGTGCCTTGTTGGTGCATTATGGTATTGTGGAGTACGAGTTCTACACCGTATTATTTGCAGTAAGTCGTGCATTAGGTGTGCTAGCTAGTTTAACTTGGGATCGAGCATTAGGATTCCCATTAGAGCGTCCAAAATCTGTAACCACTGCTGCTGTGAGAGATTGGATTGATGGGGTTGGAAAAATTTAATTTAAAATATAGTCGTAAAAGAGCAACGAATTTATTTGTTCTTTTACGACTAAATTATAAGCAGGGGAATTAGCTCAGTTGGTAGAGCGCTTGCATGGCATGCAAGAGGTCAGCGGTTCGAACCCGCTATTCTCCACAAATAAATAATTATCAAAGCCTCACCTAGTGGGGCTTTTACGTGTCTGCTACTTTTTATACATGTAACCAGATTTTGGGTCAGATTATAAAATTTGGGTCAGGAATGGGTCAGAAAAATTCAAAAGGTAGCATCAGTATTACTGAGCACAAAGGATGAATTAAATTAAGATGGCATTTTGAAAATAAGTGTTACTCTAACAAGTTAAACACTTACTCAAATCTCAACCTGATTCAAGTTAAAAAGATTGCTTTACGAATAGAGCAGCTATATATACTCAATCTTATACAGGAGTGCGAATGAATTTATATTCATTGAGCAGGTAAGAGAAAATTTGAAGGAAGCAACAGCTGTTATTTGAATTAAAATAGACTCACTATCATAAATTTAAGGGTGCTATTTTAATTACTAAAATGAATCTATTTCAAGAACGCATATAAATATTTTTATATAAATAAACTGAATAAACCAATTAGGTTAAATAATTTTTAAAAAAATAATAATTGTGGATTTAATTATTAATCCTATTATTGTTTAATGAAATATTAATTTATTTCAAAAATTATTAAACATTTAATTGATTAATCTACCTTTTACCTTATTAAATATGACTTTACCCCCCTTTACTTTTAGTTAAATGGAAAGTATAGTAGGCGTCTTTAATAAACATTACAGCTTGCCCTAAATAGAATCTATTACCCTGATTTCCCCAATATCCTCTTAATTACTAATTAATAGATTATCTATTGATTTTATAAGCACATCAAGCATACAACATCTAAATTATCGTTGATACAAATTAACAAGTAAATTTTTTTATACTATTTATTATAAAAAAATGGAGTCCAGCAACCATTCAAACGGGGCGTATTCTGAAAAGCCATATGAGTAGGAGTAAAATATTTAAATCAAAACAATGAAAAAATTATTAAGCATTTTAATTCTGTCATTAAGTATTTGCTTTCTTTTATCCTCTTGTGCAACTGTATTTGGGGGTAGAGTTTCTGACGTTCAGAGAACGAAACCAAAGGTAGGAGAACCTTCTAGGGCAATTCGAGGAGGGGCATTAATTGCGGATATCTTTTTGTTTTGGCCAGGTACCATTGTTGATTTTGCGACTGGTGCAATATATAAACCTGCAAAAAAATAATTCAATTCAGACCAACCATTATCTATGAGTAAAATGAAGCTATTATTTAAATAAGAAGAGGAGTTTGTTCAAATAGAAAAATGCCCAAATTTATTATATAGATTCAGTTAAATGGTTTGAGTTTCAAATGAAGTATTTTATTATATAAAATCAGTTTAATAATCAACTGTTAAACACAGCTATCTATTTAAATCCCAACCCTAAACTATTTTAAAAATCAACTTTAAAATTAAAAACCATGAAAAAAAAATTCATCCTTTTACTAGTATTGTTATCAAGTGCTGTAAGTTTTGCTCAAAAAAACTCAGCTGGTAAAATTTATATTAGCGATAATAAAACTGATATAGGAAAAGCCTATACATTAGGAAGTGATAAATCACTAAATATTGTGTTAGATGGTCTAAAAGCATACAATTCTCTCAATTTAAAAAGCTATCTAAGTTATGGCTCTAAGGAGTTCTATAATGAAAAAGGAATTGCGTTTCAAAAAAATTGGTTTGATTCTTTAAGCAAAGTGGAAGAAAAGCCAATGCTTGCGTTTCCACTTCGTATTGAAGGGTCAAAAGAGGATTTAGTATTTATGATTGCAGAAGAAAATAGATTGTTTAAAAATGGTTCAAAACAAAAAATATACGTTTTTGAAATAAATAAACTAAATCAGGAGGGTAAAATAACAGACTTTAAGCAATTTCAGTATATCCCGGAAAGCAATGAATTCGGTAAAACAAAAGGGGGTAGAGTATATGTTGCCAATGGCGATACCACCACTTTAACGTTCTCAAATAGAGGTGAAGTAGAATTGGTTGAAAAATTCAAAGCTGCTTATAATAAAATGGATGGAAAAGCTTGTAATGAATTTTTCGCAGATTCTGTAACAATATGGAATGATAAAGGGGGAGTAAATCGGGTTTCAAAGAATTTTTGGCTAAACTATTTTGATAATATTCAATCAGTAGACTGGAAAATAAGCTCTACTTTACCAACCAAAATTACAGACACAGACCCTGTTTCAGGAATAACTATTAGATCCCGTTTAAAAACTGTTTTAAAAGACGGTACTGTCAACGAAACTTCAGATATTATTTTATTTCAATACGATTTAAATGGAAAAATCGGAACGGCAGCCTTTTGGAGTAAGCCCATCTTAAAAAAATAAACACACCATTAAATTAAATAAAAAATGAAAAAACTATTATTATATTTTCTTGTATCAGCATCATTGATCGCTTGTACAAACCAAGAAATAAAAAAAGAAACAGAAGATGCTAACATGGCTTTATTTAGAGAAAATGCAAAAGTTATAGATGCTTCATTTAAAGCATTCTGTAAGAAAGACCTAAAAGAATTGGCTACTTACCAGGCTGATTCTATGAAGGTACACAGCGCTTTTTATGGTGGAAAGGATCAAAATAAAGCAGAATTTTTAGAAAACTCTGTTTTGTACTATAAACTAATGAACAATATAAATGCAAAAGTTACCATTTTACCTGGTGTAGATGAGCTTACTTTAAAGACTGATGGTTCAGTGAGAGTATATGTTATATGGTCAGCTGATGCTGTTAACAATGCTCCTAAGATGGATTTGAAATCTTATGCTAGTTACAAACTAGATAAAGATCATAAAATTTATGATGTGGATGAGTATTTTGATGCTAGTGGTATGTTAAAAGTTGCAACTGCTGATCCAATTAAATAGCTTTTAAGTATTAAAAAATACAACTGAGACCTCTAGCAATAGAGGCTCAGTTATTTCATGAATTTTAAACAAACAAAATGAAAAAACTAATATTATGTTTTCTTGTATCAGCATCATTGATTGCTTGTACAAACCAAGAAACAAAAAAAGCTGAAACATCTGTAGATAAAGAATCAGGAACATTTACTTCCCTTGATAAAAAATCTGCCATTATAAAAGAGTTAATTGAGGGATATCTAACAGGTGATACTGCTATTAATTATCCGCTTGTTAGAGCTTACTATTCTGATACTGTTAAAGTATTTCAGCATGTTGCAAATAATCAAGAGAATGGAAAAACAAAAGAGACCCAAGGTGGTAAAGAATTCGCTTTCAGTCTTTCAAGTAATCATCATGCATTATACTCTAATATACATATGACTGTTGATAATATTAAAACAATAGTATTTAGTGATGGCAGAGAAGTTACCCTTGTTTGGACATATTGGTCAGGGACTGGAAAATTCACTAAAGAAGCAACTACAGTTCCAGTTCATCAGGCATATCACTGGAGCGGTGATAAAATTGTAAGTTTTAAAATGATTTATGATCCTACACCTTTAAATAAAGAAATAGCTGCAGCTACAAAAAAATAACTAGTAAACTTTAAGTTTGAAAAAATAACTGAGACCTCTAGCAATAGAGGCTCAGTTATTCTAAGAATTTTAAAAATAAAACTGCAATCACTATTATTTCATAGTCTCTTATTTAATCATTGAAATGGACTTCACTCTATTTCTAAATCAACTAACATGAAAAAAATTACATTATTTCTAATTACTACATTATCATTATTTGCCTGCACTCCAAAACAAAACGAAACTTCATCCAGTGCAGATGATGCAGCAATGGCTGATTTTAAAGAAAATTCAAAAATTATATTAGCCGGTTTTGAGGCATTTACTAAAAACGACACCACTACTTTCAAAGACAATATGTCAGATACAGCTAAAATAAATGGCGCGGCTTATGGTGGGGAAGCTATAGTTGGTAAAGCAGTATATACGCAAAGGCTTACTGATTTACACAAAATATTTACCAATATAAAAGCCAACGACATTAAACTTCTACCTGGGGTAGATGAGGTTACTTTTAGACCCAATGGAGAAGTAAGGGCTTATGTTAGAATGACAGATGACGCTATCGCCAATGGTGCTAAAATCGAACACAAATTTTATGGTGTATATGCATTCAATAAAGATCATAAAATAACCAATGTCGATGAATATATGGATATAACTGGGGCAATAAAAGCTGCTACTGAAACAAAAAAATAAATTAAATATTAAATAAATTTTAAGTCAATTGTTTGACAAAAGAATTTAGAACATTAACTAATAAAAAATATGTACTAAATCAATTTGTTAACTCAAAAAAAATGAAAATGAAAAAAAATTATATAATTCTACTAGTATTTCTGATGTTGATAAATTCAGCAATAGCTCAAACCAATAAGAATGGAATCATTTATGACAAACACCCAGCAATCAATATTGCCGAAGAGTTTTTACAAGCTTATGTTACCAATAATGTTGAAGTATTAAAAAAACTTGCAGATACTGGTTTTAATGCATACAATAACTTGACTACCAACAGGAGTGATAAGGGTAAGAGTATTAATGGTTTTATCGAAGAGTCGAAGTGGTTAAGTAATAATATGATCAGTTTTTCTATCAAAAGAAGAGGTACATCCTATCCAGATGCTTTTGAATATAAAGATGGGGCAGGCTTAAGGGTACAAACTTTTGATATTTTTTATTGGATATCAAAAAATACCGGCTTTAAAGTAGAAACACCTTATGACTGTGAATTTATATTCAATAAAGAAGGAACTAAAATAAGAAGATTGAGAATTAATGAGAATATAGCAGAATGGAAAAAAGCAATTGAGATGGAAGGAACTACAGCCAAAAATAGTTCAGTTGAAAACGGGACCATTTATAAAGACCATGCTAATATTATAAAAGTAAGAAAATTGATGACTTTCTTTGAATTAGGAAAAACAGATGAACATATTGCTTTATATGATAAAAACGCAATAATTAATGATCTAAATTTTCCAGTCGGTTTAACATTAGAAGAATTTAAAAAAAATTCAGCTAGTCTATTAGAAAAATTCCAAGTACTTGGAGTGGATGAAATTGGATATCCAGATTTATTAGCTTACAGCGGTTCAGATCAAGTTGTTCTTTCATGGTGGGTAGTTCGCCTAAAAAATAAGGCAACAAATGCTACAATCAAAGTGCCCGTTCATTATCAACATGAATTTGGAGCGGATGGTTTAATAACAAAAGCAACTGCTTATTATAATTTAGAGTTATTAAAAAAATGAAATTATTTATTGTATTAATTGCAGACATCATTTTATTTTGGCCAGGTACAATTGTTGATTTTGCTACAGGAGCAATATATAAACCCATTAAAAAATAGATCAGTAATAAATTACTATTATAACAATTGTCCAATTATCGCATACAATGATAATTGGACAATTTTGTTATTAAAAAGAAGATTATTAATGTATATAAATATTTAAAAGAAAAAAAGGATGAGTGCAAAAAAATAATGTTGAGCAGATTCAATATTTAAACCTTCACCATTTTTGCTATCTTTAAAGATCATTAAATAGTTTGTTTAAAAATATTTGTATGAAAAAATACACTTCATTCTTAATTCTCTTATTTCTATCTACCTCCACTCTACCCTTGTTTGCTCAGTCAGATGTGAAACAAGTAAAGGTCTATTATGAGAAAGATAAATTTGGTGGATGGCCTGCCAACTTCGGCATTTGGAATTGGGGAAATGAAATTCTTGTTGGATTTGCAAAAGGGACCTACAAAAATTTGGGACCGAAAGCTCATAACATCGATAGAGAAAAAGAAGAATTTCATTTACTCGCAAGAAGCATGGATGGTGGTGAAAGTTGGAAAATTGAAGATCCTGGAAAGACAGGAAACGGTGATTTATTTGTTCCAAGTCATGGAAATTATCATGGTATTATGCGCAAAGATGTTCCATTGCAAGAACCCATCGCTCCAAAAGTTATTAATTTCAAAGACCCAAATTTTGCTTTTACTATTCGAATGACCAATAACAATGGCGGCGAATCACTTTACTGGACTTCCACCGATAAGGGGCACAGTTGGGATGGCCCAGTAAAACTACCAGAAATGGGTACCAAAGGAATCGCTGCCAGAACAGACTATATCATTGACGGAAAAAATGAATGTTTACTATTTTTAACTGCTGCCAAATCAAATGGAAAAGAAGGTAGACCCATGATGGCTAAAACATCCGATGGCGGAAAAAATTGGTCTTTTGTATCCTGGATTTCACCAGAACCTGAAGGCTCAAATTATGCTATCATGCCTGCATCAGTTCGTTTATCACCTACTGAAATATTGGTAAGCGTTCGCAGAAATAAATCAATAGAAGCTTTCTATTCCGCAGACAATGGCCTCAGCTGGCAAAAGCAAATAGACCCAGTAGAAAATACTGGTGAAGGAAACCCTCCCGCCATGTTAAAAATGAAGGATGGAAGAGTTTGTATTATCTGGGGTAGTAGAAAAGAACCCTTTAGCATGCTTGCAAAATTAAGTAGTGACAAAGGTAAATCTTGGAGTGAACCTTATGTGCTTCGTGGTGATGGAAATAGTCGGGATATGGGCTACCCAAGAGCTGTGCAGCGCCCCGATGGTAAAATAGTAGCCGTGTACTATTTCGCAGATGAAGCAACTGGCCATGAACGTTATATAGGCGCTACCATCTGGACACCACCTGCAGCTAAATAAGTATTTCAGCAATGGCTTAACTTTAAGCTTACTCTCTTACTATTTTACCATTCAATAAAAACAATGAAAAAGGTAATTTTAAGCCTTCCTAAGCAATGTTTTATTTTACACATACTCTCCATTTACGGTTAAATAGTTTGGCTAATTTTAATGAAAAAGTTATTATGTATACGTAATTTTGACTCAATTATTTAATTTATACACAATGGCAATCGTAAAAGTTGGAATCATTCAAATGTCTTGTGAGGCATCCAAAGATGCAAACAATCAAAAGGCAATTGAAAAAATAAAGGAAGCCGCTCAAAAGGGAGCACAAATTATTTGTTTGCAAGAATTATTTTCATCACTCTATTTTTGTGACGTAGAGTCTTACGATAATTTTAAACTTGCGGAAACCATTCCTGGTGAAACAACTGAAAAATTATCAGACCTCGCAAAGCAATTGGGTGTAGTGATCATTGCCTCTTTATTTGAAAAAAGAGCTCAAGGGTTATATCACAATACTACCGCAGTGATCGATGCTGATGGAACTTATTTGGGTAAGTACCGCAAAATGCACATACCAGATGATCCCTCATTTTATGAAAAATTTTATTTTACCCCAGGTGATTTAGGTTATAAAGTTTTCAAAACAAAATTTGCCAGTATTGGTATATTAATCTGCTGGGATCAATGGTATCCAGAAGCAGCACGTATTACCAGTTTAATGGGCGCAGAAATGCTCTTTTATCCAACAGCAATTGGATGGGCAACTTCTCAAGATGAGCCTACCAATGAAGAGCAATACAATGCTTGGCAAACGATACAACGCAGTCATGCGGTTGCCAATGGAGTACCGGTGATTGGTGTGAACCGGGTTGGACTAGAACAAAATGGTGCTATGAAATTTTGGGGTGGTTCATTTGTGAGCAATCCATTTGGAACTTTATTATATAAAGCATCTCATGAAAATGAAGAGACAGCAGTAGTTGATATTGATACTGAAAAATCAGATAGCTATCGAACCCATTGGCCTTTTTTGCGTGATCGTCGCATAGATTCATACGAACCCATTACCAAACGATATATTGACGATGCAGAATAATAATATTGATTTATTTAAAGGGCTTACTCCAAAATCATTAGGATATTATTTCCCAGCTGAATTTGCACCACAGGATGCCATTTGGTTGACTTGGCCACATAAAGAAGAAAGTTGGCCAGGAAAAATAGCCAGTATTTATCCTTCCTACACTGAATTTGTAAAAATAGTTTCTTTAACTGAGCGAGTTTGTATCAATGTAGTGGATGAAAGAATGCGTCATTCAGTAAATGAAATGCTGGCATTGGCTGGAGTAAATTTAAATCAGGTTCAATTTTTTATTCATCCTTCAAATGATGCTTGGTGCAGAGACCATGGACCTTCTTTTTTAATTAGAAACAATGCTGAACATCCTAAAGCAATTATTGATTGGAATATCAATGCCTGGGGAGGTAAATACCCTCCTTATGATTTAGATGATGTGATACCAACGAGCATAGCAAACGCATTGAACCTACCTGTATTTTATCCCAATATTATTATGGAAGGTGGCTCAGTTGATTTCAATGGCGCTGGCACTATTATGACATCTAAATCGTGCTTATTAAATCCCAATCGAAATCCTCATTTAAACCAACATCAAATTGAAAAATATTTGTGTGATTATTATGGAATCGACCAAATATTATGGGTATCAGACGGTATTGTAGGTGATGATACCGATGGACATATTGATGATACTGTTCGGTTTGTAAATGAAGATACTGTCTTAACGGTGGTTGAAAATAATGTCAACTCAAAAAATTATGAATTGCTCAACCAAAATTTGAAAGAATTAAAGCAAATGCGTTTATTGAATGGCAAGCAATTAAATATTGTTGAATTACCGATGCCCAGAGAAGTTATTTATGAAGAACAATTGTTACCTGCCTCTTATGCTAACTTTTATATTAGCAACGGACATATTATAGTGCCCACTTTCAGATGCGATCAAGATGACAAAGCAATGCAAGTAATTCAATCATGCTTTCCTTCAAGACAGGTGGTAGGAATTGATTCAACCGATATTATTTGGGGTTTAGGCAGTTTCCATTGTTTAAGTCAACAAGAACCTAGTATCTTAAAAGATTTTATTGCAAAATAGAAATTACTTATTTCAAATTACTGATTTTTTTTAGAGACAATCAGTGGAATTATTATCAATAAAACTGACAGCAATAAAATTAATAAATACCAAAATCCCGACATACTATTATTGACAATGGCTGATTGATTGATATTGCTGACCGAAACAATTTTTTGATAGGAAGGGATCATCCATTTCATCACATAAACTTGCAGACAGGTCAATATACAAATAACAAGCAGCATTAGAAAGCTATGTTTAAATGTAAAACGAAATAAATCAGATTCTTTGCCTACTAGCCCTACCGCTGCAGCTCCAACTGCTATTGATTGGGGAGAAATCATTTTACCCGTTACACCACCCGAAGCGTTGGCACTTACTGCAACCACTGGATCAAAGCCTAAACTATCAGCAGTAGTAGATTGAATTTTGCTAAACAAAGCATTAGCAGAAGTATCGGACCCAGTAAGAAATACACCTAGCCAACCAAGGATAGGTGAAAAAAATGGGAATAGTATACCAGTACTTGCCAAAGCAAAAGCCATGGTAATAGACATGCCAGAATAATTAGCTACAAAAGCATAACCAACAATCGAAGCAATCGTAATGATTGGAAAAAATAATTGTTTCAATGTGGAAGTAAATATTTTAAAACTGTCTTTAAAAGAAATACCGATCAAAGGAATAGAAATAAGAGTAGCCAAAACTACTGCTGATCCTGATGCAGATAAATAGTTAAATTCGAATGCTTTAATAATCAAAGGACTTCCATCAGGTTTAAAAATCGAACCATTTAATCCAGGAATTTGAAACTTTAAAAAAGCAATTGAATTCAATAAATCCTTTACAGGTTGAAGTCCCCAAGCAACAATAAATAAGGTCATAATAATAAAAGGCGACCAAGCCCTAAGTATTTGAAGAGGGGAATATTTAATTATTGAAACAATTGGATTAGAGGGTTCTTCACTGAATCTCCAAATAGACTTAGGTTTCCAAAATTTTAATAAAAGCAATAAAGAAAATATAGAAGCTAAACCAGCCAATACATCTGGAAGCATCGGACCCATATAATTAGAAGTAAACCATTGAACGAATGAAAAAGAGGCTCCAGAAACAAGGATAGCAGGAAACACTTCCAATGATTTCTTAAAACCAGACATGATGACTATCAGATAAAAAGGAATCATTAAAGATAAAAGAGGCAGCGTTCTACCAACCATTTGAGAAATTGCCAATTCAGGAATATCAGACATTCTAGAAGCCATTAGAATTGGGGTACCTACAGAACCAAAAGCAACAGGAGCAGTATTTGCAATCAAACAAATTCCAGCAGCATAAAGAGGATTAAAACCAAGACCTACCAACATA
>Ga0209829_10003736_pt1 | contig 10999 bp, 6 predicted proteins | sample C_140205_EF_Meta_FD_187311 | JGI IMG/M metagenome (GOLD analysis project Ga0209829, IMG submission 187311) | Freshwater microbial communities from Lake Croche, Canada to study carbon cycling - C_140205_EF_MetaG (SPAdes) (version 2) | ecosystem: Environmental > Aquatic > Freshwater > Lake... | reverse complement strand
TATCAAGACCTTTTGTCTTATCAACCGCCTTTTCCATTTCGCCCATGATTTCGTTCTCGATTTTGTCCACCATTTTATCTTGTCTATCAATAATCTTCGCGATTTTATCGGTATTTACACTGCGCACTTTTTTGAAAATAAAATAACGGTTCATAAACGAGATTTGTTTTTCTTCCGGCGTCATAAAATTTGCTTTCCCGTAATTGACCTCGTTTTTCGGATTTTGTTTGATTTCATTTTGCATAAATGAATATAAATCGGAAAACATCCCGGTGCTGTCCGGTAGTCCCATTTTCTGAGCCTCGTTTTTATAAATCAAAACAAAACCGTAATCATCCATAATACGTTTTACATATTCGAAATTAACCAAATATTCGCGAAATACTTGATTGATACTTTCTTGATACACATTAATAGGATATCCGATGCTCATTTCATCATCCGGAAATCCAGTCTCGTCATACAATTTTGTAATCTCGAAGATTTTGCGATGATTACTCATGATTGTAATGTTCTCGTCCTTCTTCTTTTTACTCAATAAATTGAACACGGTTCGTCCGTCATAGCATGTCCCGATAAAATACCCCCCGATATTGGTACAGTCAACGACATTTTTCAAAAATTCATGGAAAGTCGTTTTATTTTCAAAGAAATAATGAAATGCAAATTGACAAGAACTAATTTGGAAACCGCGTTGTGCGACACCATATTGTCGATATACACCCTTTCCCAATTCGCGCTCGTCTTTTGTTCCGACCCCAAAAATTGCTTTGGTAATTTGCTTGTCTTTTTCGGTATCAAACGCTTTTCCGGAGCGAATATTCAAACTGGAATTTCCCGTAACAAAGAGAGCATCGGGACAATCGTGATTTTTAATACGATATTTTAAATAACGCGCACATGCCCCGTCAATACGATTATTGATATTGTCTCTCGAATAATCTATACCAAATACAAAGGATAATTTCGAAGATGTCCATTTTGACATATCACCGGCTTTACCAACAGCATAATCAATAAGCGTATCATTCACATTCGAAACGCCGACAATTAGCTTCTTCTTTACGTATAAATTATGAAAATCACGCAAGCCTTGTGTGCTTGTTTGTTCGTTGGAACGATTGTAATAAACGTCGTCGTTTACACTTTCTTCTTGGATATTTTCGCCGGTAGAAATCATCTGTTCGGTGATGGGATTATGAATAGAATGCCAATTATTATTCGCCACGTGGTAAGCATTACCGTAATTTTTAAGTCCGGCTTTTAATTCGCTGGTTTTATCGTAACGCACGCGCAAAGGAACCCATTTCCATCCGTCTTTGTTTTCGGATTCGTATTTAAACTCGACAATCATGTTTTGTTCAAAATACTCATTATCTTCCGTCATCATATACAAATTATTACCGTCTTGTTTTAATAAGACGTTGCAAAAACACGCATTGGGGTCGTAAGGGTTTGTAGGATAAAATGGCATAGGTTTATAATTGTCGTTATTATCGGAACTGCCGTGTTTCGGGATAATATCATCCACTAAATCTTGAAATGGATTAATAAATGCGTGTAATTTATTACGCTGGTCAAACCCGACATTTAAAACCAATGTTTTGTATTGTATCACTTCTTGAACACCGAGATTGTTTTTGCCATCTTGAAAAATATGATGAACTTCGTCCTTTCCGGTTTTATCCTTTTTCATAGACACCAGGAAATCAATGGTGTTAAATGCGGGGGGTTTCCATTTAAAAGACTGTTCCCATGAAATTTTACGCAATTCGCCGGCTTTACCAATTTCGCGAGTCCCGACGCCGGTATTGCATGGTGTGAAAATGAGACCGTCCGTGTTATATTCGAAAATGCCTTCTTTTTCTTGCGACAAAATTTTGGAACAACCGCTGAATATAGAGTCAGCTCGGCTGCTCAAATAAAATGTTTTGCATCTTATCATAAAATGTGTTGCCAATTTGTCTGTTTTTTCCAAAACAGATACCGGATTTATTAGTTCGACCACGCCATTTAAAAGGGGCAATCTGAATTTACTTTCGTCTTCACCCATATCTTCTGCGACAAACCCATATTCACGAATACTGTGTTTATTCACATAATAAATATCAAACGCGGCGAACAAATTGATGAATTTTTTATGTTTATCGTATTTGATGTGTTCTCCGTCGATAATCGTATTAAATATTTTTTTATTTTTGGTTAATGAGCCAGTAAACATAACATTCATATTTGTATCAATCAAAAAGATTTTACCTTCCCCCGAAATAAATAGCAATTTACGTTCACCGTCGGCTTTGTCAGTTACCGAATAATTATCGCGAATATTAGCAACGGTAGATGTATCTTTTTTGGGAATAATATTTTCGATTTGAAGGGTATATGATGAGGGTCCAATAAAATCATTCGAATTAATTTTCTTTCTTTCGTCTTGAACATAATCTTCGCCGTGCAAAATTTTCATATATTCGATTAAAATTGCATCGCGCTCTGAATATGCAATCGGGAATTTCGTTTCTTGAAGCCCACTCAATACAATACGTATCGCTTTTCGGATTTGTTCCAAAACCAATTGAGTCGTGTTAAATTGGGTTCCCGGTCCTACACTTGCATTATCAATTTCCAATTCGATTTCATATCTTTCCGGATTGTTAAACACATTGGCTTCTTGGATAGTAAAATACGGTATCGGTTTAAAACCCGATGTTTTCGAACCCTTTACAATACTTAAATCGGCGAATATGGGATAATCGCTATGATAGAACCGAATGCGATTCATACATCGAAATATTTTTTTGTAATTGCTCCATTCTGATACGATGTTACGAGCAATGGGGTGTGTCGTATGAAAATCCTCTTCCGATTGATAAGACGCGCGCAAATTGAAATCAGCAATATCTACGGGAAATATTTTGGCTCCATTCTGTGTGGTTGCCTGATTTTTTCGCGTGAATTTAATTTTATTGAAAACGGTGGATGGCATATCAATTATTTTTTGAATGCTATTGGTTTTGCAATATTGTTGAATTAAATCGGTTCCTACAACTTCGGCGCGGATGTTTGACATAGTTAATTCACCGGTCGTAGGATTAATATATTCGCTGTATATTCGCAAAATTTGTTGTCCGTCGGGATTATGGATTTTAAACCCACACGCATACAATTGCCGGACAACGTTGTCGTAATCGATTTTAGAAACGGGTTTGGCTAATTTTGGATTTGAACCAAAACGGATTTCGAATTCATCGGTTTTATTTTTTTTACGCAACATTGGATTGTTTTCTAAATAATATTGAACCATTTTTTCGAAATTTTCTTTCGCCTTTTTCGTTTTTTCTTTTGCGTCATTATTTTCGGCCTTTTCCGGAGCCTTTTCCGGTTTTTCTTCTATTGGTAATTCTGTTTGCATTTTTTCATTCATTATATTATATTATATAGTAAATTCATATATTATTTTACTATATAATTCAATTTTTTGGCCGAGATATTATAACTATAACTAAACGGTCCACGTGCATTCTTTATTTATCATCTCGTATAGTTCCGATTTTTTGTATTTTTTCGTTTCGTCGTAAATCTTAATTTTTCTGGCAAAAGCTTCCAATTCTTCTACTTTGAATGTCGTCATAGATTTCATCGGTTTATTATAATTGTCTATACTGATATACGTTTTTCGCATTTCTTCGATTTTACACGAACTTATATTTTCGATTTGCAATTTATATTTACCAAAATTGTCTTTGAACAAAACGTATGTCAACGCATCACAGTCTACAATTTCTTTATTCGACCAAAATTCCAACATGCATTTCTCATCTTTATCCACAATAAATATATTAATGTTATAAAAAACAATCATCGCGAGCAATACATTCAAGCTCGTCTCTTTTTGCACCGTAATTAATTCCGACATAATTTCTTGCGTGAGAATATTGGTCACTTTATAATTCGTATTTTTTAATTTATAAATATTGTCTTTTACGAAATCATATATTTTCCGCTTTTCTTCCAATTCTTTCACACCGGAATTGTGGGTAATTTCATTATAATCATTATACCCGTGAAATATAATATACAAACACCAAAATAAGGAGTCATGTTGCTTTGGACAAATGAAATCGGTTTTATCAACGGACGAGTCAATGTTTGAATCTACATTTTTTTTGTTTGTTTCATCAACCGCACCGTCGTCACTGCTCTGCATAAACATTTTTTGTTTATTTTCTTTCGTTAACATGTATTTGTATGCAGTCGAAATCTCGAAAGGTTTCATTGAGATATTTGGATTATTCATCGTTGTAATTTAGAACTGTAAATTAGTAAATATATTTAGACTTAGTTATATGATAATGTAACTTCCTCTTTATTCTCTTTTTCGATAAAGTATGCGTTCTTGAATTCTTCCTTTTGATATTCCAGTGTAATTAAAGTGTCTTCTTGTTCTTTTGTGTATTCGACATATTCTTTTAATTCATTGATAGTTTCTTGTGATAAAAAAGAAAGGTTGATATAAACCCCGCTTTTATTCTCATTTATTTTGCATAGATTTTTCGACAATATTTTGAGGATTTCGATTTGGTGATATTTATTCATAGATTCAACTGTTTTTTTTACATATTCCAACATTTCCATCTTCTGAATATCCATTGTATTATAATATAAATGATAATAGTATTATACAAATAAAATTTTTATATTGTTTTATTTTCTGATTCTAAAATATACTCTATTTATTTATAATACGTTAATAAATGAATTTTATCCATAAATTATTCATAAAATATATATATAATGAAAGCATATTGATAACAATTATTTTATTCTTAAGTGTACTTATATCGATATTTCAAACAAATGCTATTTCATTTATCACCGCAAAAATTATAGAAGGAATACATCATAAAAGCATGAGCATAACCTCATCATATTTCAATTATTTTATTATCGCATCGATAATATTTATACTTATGTTTTTTAGTTATAAATATATTCAAAATTTACTGTTCACGAAATTACCGGCATGGTTAAGAGGCGAATTGTTAAAATTAATATTATTGCATAATGACGACGAATTTAGTTCCGTTAATTTTATAAAATTGATTAGTCCGATTAATCGAATAGTGGGAACTGCGTATAATATATTTTATAGAATTCTTGTGAATTCTATACCGGATATTGCCTTCTTATTGGTTATATCAATGTATTTTATATACAAAATACCATTATTTGGAATATCTTTTTTGATTGCAAATATTTGTATGTTTATATTTTTTTATATGATTTGGGACAATATAGCAGAGGAAAGGGATTTATATGAAAATAATGCCAATGAAAATGAAAAATATATGATTGATATATTGAATAATATGGACAAAATTATATACAGAGGTAATGCAAAAACGGAAAATAAAATATATGAGGCGAAATTGAGCATTGGTGTAGAAAAAGCGGTAAGTTTTTATAAAAATGTGGATAAATATTTGTTTATTTTAACAGTAGCCAATCATGCAATTATACTTACATCTATATCATACTTGATAAAATCATTTTTTGATAAAAAAATAACCACGACTACATTTATAACGTTTTTTACCATTTTGTTATTATACAGAGATAAAATGGAGGGCTGTTTTGATGGATTAATCGAATATATAGAATTTATAGGAAAAGCGAATTATGTAATAAACGATTTTAGTGCGATGATGAGTCATTACGACAAACCATTAGAAGACAGAATTTACAAGTCTGTTGATTTACCATTTCACCGTTTAAAGTTCGAAAATATTTCATTTAAATACGCAACCGGCGATAAACCAGTTTACGAAAATTTAAATATGACATTGGATACAAACGATAAAATCATAGGAATTACCGGTTTATCGGGCAGAGGAAAATCCACATTTATAAAAATGCTTTTGAAAATGTATAAACCAAGCAAAGGTACAATTTATATTGACGACTGTGATATTAAAGATATAGATAGTGATTATATCCGCAAAAATATTACGTATGTAAATCAGAATTCAAAACTATTTGATACAAAAATATTGGATAATATTTTATACGGATGTGCGGATATGGATGCATGCAATGGGCATTTGGAAGAAATTATGAAATATCCCAAGATAAAAGAATTGTATAAGAATATTGATATTTATAATCACAATGCTGGTGCACTCGGTGAAAATCTTTCTGGAGGACAACGCCAAATCGTGAATATTATAGGCGGATTAGTGAACCCTTGTAAAATATTAGTGTTAGATGAACCAACGAATGCACTAGACCGAGATTTGAAAATGGAGCTGTTGGAAATGATTAAGTATTTCAAGCAATATAAAAATTGTATAATGATTATAACGCATGATAAAGACGTTTATCCATTATTTAGTGAACAGATTGACATCTAATTACAGGGAACCTACGGTTCCCTTGTACGAACCCTCCCTTAAATGTATTTGAGGGGGTACATTTTGGAGCAATGTCGTAGGTTTTTGGAGCAATGTCGTAGGTGAGCGAGTAAACTCCGTAGATATGCGAAGCATTATCGAAGGAGTTTGACCACGCAACAGTAAATCACAAATTCACAGTTCTAGTTCAGACCGCACCGGTTTAATGGTAACAAATATTTTAGCCATTAATAATATAAATGAACATCGTGTATTATCTTTTGAATAATTTTTTTAAAGAAGAAAAATGGCATATTATTTTCATGATTGTTATCAGTTTTATCATCAATATTTTCCAAACGAATGGCATTTCATATATAACGGCAAATATCATCGAAGAAATTTACAATAATAACAAGAATGGGGTAATGAAATATTTCAAATATTTTGTTATCGTTTCAGTAATCTATATTTTCATGTATAATTTTTACAAATATTTCCAAAACAAGATATTGACCAAATTACGACAATGGGTAAGACATAATTTGTTACGTATATTGATGTTAATTAACAACGAAAATTTCAGTGAAATGAACTTTATCAAATTAAATTCACCGATTAATCGAATCTCGTCGGTTTGTTTTATGGTGTTCAATGATATCATTACTTATTTATTACCCAATTTAACGTTTTTATTGATTATTTATGCATACTTTTTGTATAAGCATCTTCTATTTGGTACTACATTTATTATTGGAAATATAGTATTGTTCTCGTATTTCTTTTATAATTGGGCAGATATGTTGGAAGACAACGAACAGTACGAACAATATGTCGGCGAAAGCGAGGCATACATGATTGAGATTTTAAATAATATCGATAAAATAATTTACAGAGGACAAACCGAGAACGAAATTGATATATTTGAGAAAAAAACCGAGAAAAGCATAGATATGGCGATGAAATTTTATTCCAATATAAATTACCACGGAATCATGATGAATATCATTGTATTTATTATTATTTTCGTATCCATTGGTCAATTAATCATGTTATTTTTCAGTAAAAAAATCGATTTGACTATATTTATTACGTTTTTTACGATTTTATTGATATATCGCGACAAAATGATTACCATTATTCAGCAGATTCCCGATTTCATTGAATTTTTGGGAAGGTCTGATTCAGTATTGAAACATTTTAGCCACATGGGAACAGAATACAGTGCACTTATTGAAAATAAAAAATATACCAATATCGATATACCGTTTCATACCATTCGTTTCGAGAACGTTTCGTTTAAATATGCGGGTAATAACACGGTTTTGTTTGAGAACTTGAACAAAAGTCTCGATACGAACAATAAAATAATTGGGGTTACGGGGCTTTCTGGAAACGGAAAATCGACGTTTGCTAAACTATTACTTAAAATGTACAGACCGAGTCATGGGGATATTTTTATTGATGAACATAATATAAATGACATTGATGCAAATTATATTAGACGGCATATTACTTATGTAAATCAAAGTTCAAAGTTGTTTGACAAAAAGATAATCGAGAACATTTTATATGGATGTAATGATATTAATGCGTGCAATGGACATTTACGTGAAATATTGCAATATCCCAAAATAAATGACTTATATAAAAATATGGACATTTATGATAAACAATCCGGTTCTTTGGGTGAAAATTTATCGGGCGGACAACGGCAAGTCGTCAATGTAATCAGTGGATTAATCAATCCGTGCAAAATACTGATTTTGGACGAGCCAACGAATGCTTTAGACCCCGAATTAAAACACGAATTATTGGGATTAATACGTGATTTTAAAAAATATAAGAATTGTATTATCATTATTACGCACGATAAAGAAGTGCATCCATTATTTGACGAACGAATACAAATTTAATGTAATATTTTTGGTATAAATTTTATGTGTGTTTATACTATACTAGTATGAAAATGAGTGATTTTTTCACCAAAAAATATCTAATAGTCATATTTTTGTTGGTTGTGTCCGCTGCTATGTTTTCTTATGGTTCTAGAAATTCTGTAGAAAAATTTTCAGAGAAAGCTTATGGTGGTGATGACAAATATGATGTTAAAAATAAAAAAATGGATGTCACTAAAAAAATGGATGTCACTAAAAAAATGGATGTGACTAAAAAAATGAATGTCGCCAAAAAAATGGGTACTCCAACAGCATCTGGTGCTAAACGACTAACCCGTAAATAATTACATAAAAAAATAAATTATATAATTATTTATTTGAAACAAAAATATTCAAATTTGAAGCACTGGTTTATTTTGATATTGTTCTTTCACCTTACCGATTACGCAAATATAAGGGTCATTCAATTCATATCGAATCCCGATTACTTGCACCGTAATTTTCATATTTTCTTTAATAGTTCCGAAATATTTATCGGTAAATTGGTGGTCACGTGCAACAAAGACTGTCAAAGGAACAGTTCCGTCATTATCAATTACCTCCGCGTGAATTCCCGCTTTCGTAATTGTTTTTGTTTGGCATTCGACATTCATACCTTCGACCGGATGACTTATCATGCATTCAAAAACCGTTTCAAATTCAATTAAATCACCATTTACTTGTCCACATGAATATGTCAGTACTTTCACCGAATTCGGTTTAATAAAACCTTCCGCGATGCACCGACCTTCTATTTTTTTGGATATGGAACTTTCTAAATTACGTTTAATATTTTTACCGACTTCATTAATCGATAATATCGTCTTTTGAGTCAACATCGATTTAAAATATACGCCAAAAATCTGTTGTTGAAAAGGTTTTGCATTTTGAGATTTATTCATATTGTGTTTTACTATAATGATATAAAAATGTTTCTATATCATTTCAATTTTTCCAATTTTCGGCGCTACGAAATAATTTTGTTGAAAATGGTTCGTTCCGTATCAAAAAACCAAATTTTACCGTCTTTCCTATTATCCGTAAAATAACGCAGCAAAATTTCGGTAATTACGCACAATCCATTTTTGAAAATTTCTTCCGTGTTTTTTGTAGTGTATGCATTTTCACCCAACACTTTATTCATTATTTTAATAATATCGCCTTTTTTCTCATTTTCCAATTTCGCGCCTGTGCTTCTTTCTACTGTCATATCTTTTACCTTAAATATGTATTCTCGGTGTTTAAATGTGTGCATAAACCCAACAATAATCTTTTCATATTTTGTAGGAGAAATAATGAAATTGTCGATTATCAATTGACTCAACTTTTGCTTATCGGTCTGCTTTGCATCTATCCAGTTATTTCCAGATTGAACATATATTTTGCAAACATTTTCATTAGCGAGAACAATACCGCGTAAAATTTCGCGAGGTGATTTATATTCCACTATTTTTTGGTCAAAATACGATTTTATTACGTTCTCGTTCTCGACTTTCGGAGTGAATTTATCAGAATATATATGAGTCACTATAGTCAACTTGTCATTCAATGTCAGTCCATCCAAATAATGATACACTAAATATTTGGCTATATCCAACATGGGGATTTTATGAGCAGAAAATAAAATATTAATCACTTTACTTGCGTGTTTATACCAATTTGTCTCTCCTGTTTCTATTTCGACATCTTTATTGAATGCATTTGCTATGTTCATTTCAATATCTTTTAATAAATCATCATATGTACTAATTATTTCATTTTCTGGTTCCGCCAATTTGCCTTCTTTCAAAACGCCTTTCCCATCCCCCTTTTCGGGTAAATTTAAAAATAAGGATTCGTGTTTATAATCGACTGGAACCGTCCTGTCAAATATCGATGCATTTTCGTCGGTTAATTCAATCGGTTGAAATGCGTAATATTCGCCCTTGTTAATCAAATAACCGCGTCTGCCGTATTTATCAATCAAATATTCGTCCTTGTTCTCGATAAATTGAGTAAGTGTGTAATAAATCTGTTCGGTCGGATATTCTTTAATAAGATTGACAAAACCTTTGATTTGCTCCCATTTATAGAATGATTGTTCTCGAAACATTTCGCGGATTCGGTTTAAAATCATGGTGTAATTCATTTTAACAAACTCTTCGTTGTAGGTGTCTTTGATTAAACTTTCCTTTGTAATTTCTTCGGTAGGAGAACATGTGAAATTACAATTGTCCATATAATCGCATACATCGGTGAATGGTTTATCGCCAATTTGATAATCGATACTTTTTTTACTCGCCAGATTTATTTTAATGTTCCGATTTTCGGCGATTGACAACATTTTTTCCACAGTGAAATTCGTTTGTCCGATATTCAATATACAATCGACCGCCGTTTCTTTCATGATACGCGTAATTTGCCCGATTTGTTTCGCTTTTTTCTCCGCCAATCGATACACGTATAAATCTGCGGGTTCTTCGTCGGATTTTAATTTTGTTCCGTGTAAATATATTTCCACATTTCGTTCTTCGAAAGGCAACCCGCAGTGACTCAAATTTCGAACACCGCGCCCGATAATTTGTTCAATGCGGTTCATGTTATACCACGGTTCCAAAATGTGATTTTGACGAATGTTCTTGAAATCTAAACCTTCTGATGCCGCTTTTGATATGATAATGACTTTCACAAGTTCTC